>Ga0179591_1271753_pt1 | contig 11123 bp, 28 predicted proteins | sample CZOMad2_1_08_16f_FD_182891 | JGI IMG/M metagenome (GOLD analysis project Ga0179591, IMG submission 182891) | Vadose zone soil fungal communities from Angelo Coast Range Reserve, California, USA - CZOMad2_1_08_16fungal (PacBio error correction) | ecosystem: Environmental > Terrestrial > Soil >... | reverse complement strand
GGTCCCACACCCCAACTCCCAGAAACAAGAAAAACGAACCCCTCCCAATGGCTCCCCCGAACCCGCAACAACGGAACCCCGCCACTCCAAAGGAAAACCGACCCCCACCCCGAAACCTCCGGACAAGAACCCCCCAAACACGTGACGGGCACCAACAAAGTTTTTTTTCCCCACCACCATACCACCCCCCCCAACCCCGCCAAAAGAAACTTCCCCGAACCACTTTTTGAAACGAAAACCCAGCCCTACGTCCCCTCCCAACCCCAAAACCCCCTTTTGCTAAAGATCCCCCCAAACAAAGTAAAAGAACCACATCAGAACCCTAAAAACAACCACACAACAACAAGGAACAACCCAAAAAACCCCACACCCCCCTCACTAACACCAGTTGAGCAAAAACCCCGGTCCCCAGTCCTCCCTCCCGCCCACACCCCAACCCCCCCCTCCACCGCGATCCGAACAAGAAACAAACCCTGCCACCCTGACCCCCCCGACAAACCCGTAGACCTGTGACCCCCTTTCCCCGCCCCCCAAACCTACCGAAACTACCCCCCCCGACGATAAAAACCCATTGCGCAAATCCAACAGTGAAACGAAACACGCTCCTTGAAACGAACAACCAGCCGCCACCCGTGAAATGCAACACCCACTAAAGAAAAATCTTTTTTAAACGCGCCCCAGAGCCCCCCACCCCCCCCACCCTGCCATTCCCGCATGAAAAGAATCCCGACCCCAAGGGATTGAACAAAAACCGCTTCCCCGCAAAGACACAACCCCACGGTAGGAACACCTCCGACAATCCTAACTTTCAAGGTGCCGCTTTCCAAACCCCGAACCCCCTTGACCTGAGAACAACCCAGTGTAAGAAAACCAACCCCCGAACCTGTCCCCCAACTCTACACCGCGGATTTCCTCCAAAACCGACACAAACCCCCCCACAGGGACCCAAAGCGGAACCCGTTCCCCCCGAAACTCCAACAAGAAACCTGAAAACGTCCCCCCCACCACCAACCCCTGAAATTTTCCTCTTTTTTTCCCACAAAACCCACCCGACCTCGAAAAGCCACCCAAACACCCAGATCTTCATAACTCTTCCCACCCACAAGAGCGCCCCTGCCGACGGACAACCCACCAAAAACCCGCACCCACCAACCAAGCCCCCGCACCGTGCAACCCCAACCTACTGCGTCCCCCCACATACAGCCACCCTACCCCAGATACCCCCCCCCACCTTATGCACACTCTCCCGTACAACCCCAATAAATTTTGTCCCTACATCCGAACCAAAAAAAACCCAGGAAAAACCAACAGTTTTAATCAAAAAAAGAACCAAAAGTGATCCTTCCCCTAGCCTGTGTTCCGTTCACCACACGAGAACACCCCCCCCCTAAACACCCAAAAACAATATAACCCCCTATAAAACTGAACCAAAGGATCCCAACCCCCCTCCCACTCAAGTACCAACCTGCCACACGCAGATTTGGTTCGAAAAAACCAGTCAAACGCATAAACCTCCAACTCAGAAATCGAAACTAAACTCCAGACCCCGCACGAAAAAAGACACCCACTCCCCCCAACCTGACCCTCGAACAGACAGTTCGTTCCCCCCGTTTTTCCCCACCTTCCCCAAAAACAAAGCCCCCCCCCCCACAAAAACCGAACCCTCTGAACACGCGACCCGCCTTCCCCCCAGAAGCAAAATGAACCGCCCCCACCCCACAACAGTCTGTCAAGAACGATGAGAAACCCCCCAACACCGGAACCACCAACCAGATTTCTTTCAGGAACACCCGCCACCGGGGCACCCCCTTTGTCACCCCCAACAAACTCCCCCCGAAAACCCAGACACCGCCTGACCCCTCCCGGCGGCCCTGAACACCAAAACACGCACCAAACCCTCCTCGTAAAATGACCCACCACCGTCCACCCCGCTCAAACTGACCGCCAACCCCCGTCCCCATCACAAACGTTGACCAAACCAAAACAACCGCGGAACCTAATCCGAACACCAGCAAAACCCAACCGCGAACTTTGAACATAACCCGAAACCCAACAACCCCCCCATCAACCTTTTGAAACCCCACCACAATGACATCACGCGCCGGGAACCCAAATCACCCTTTGCACAGACACACAGATTCACCCATCTTCCTCGCGACACTCCCGACCCTGAAAGACACCGAATGAGCGCGTTTGGTCCAACCTTAGCTCTTTGCGTCACCCCCTCCTTCCCCCGCACACCCGAACCCAGTTTTGCAGAGTTGAACCTTTGACCACCTGCCCAACACGTCAACAGCCATTCCCCAAAAAAAGACAAAAACCCCTGACCGCAACACCCATAAGCGTACCTTACGGCAAATTTTTCCCCAAACCGACCCACCTTTCTCTCCCCCAGACACCAAGTACCCTAAACACCCCCGGGTCCCTCCCCCCCACCACGACACACAGCCCAATGAACCTGGGGCACCCGAACACACCCCGCCCACCACTCCCACAATAGGTTTATAACCAAACCACTGATTTCTTGCAACCAAACCTCCACACCTCTGTACAACAACCTCCAACTCACCCCACGGCCTCCTCCGACCTGACACCCTCCAACCAAACCCCCCTCCCCAACCAACCCCCGTTTGCACCCAACCCCGCAACAGTCCCCCGAACAACCCCCCCCGTTACCTCCAACGGCCCCAAAGACAACCAAGCCCGGAACCGTACCCCTACCACCAAAAGCCCGGAACCAGTACTAGGCAAACCTCCAACGAAACGATCCTGAAAACCCGCCACCTAACCCCTTCAAGTAGATACCCCCCCAGCCACAGCGCCATACGCCCCACTAACCCCCCCACCGAGCAACCCCCCCAACCGCCGCCCGTTTCCCCACCACACCCATTGCAAAACACCCTAACAATCCCCAAACACCATTGTCCCGGAGAATACCCCCGCACCCCTGACCCAAACAACCTCCCACCCCACCAGTTTACCAGAACAGACGACCAACGACCCTCCCACACGTTTCTACACCCGCAAACATGCCCCCCCAAAACACCTCCCCGCCGAAAAGACCCCTCCGTTCCCCCTTTTTTTGAACCCACGCTTCCCCCCCCCCCCCCCGGCCTCAACCCCCCGTAAGCAAAACAAATTGACAATGCCCCCAACCGACCCCTTAACTAACGTTAAACATCCCGAAGACCCCCCCCGATCCCCCCGCCCACCCCAACCGACCCAAACAAAGCCAACCCCGTCTCTCAACAAGCCTTCATCAAAAACAGACCAAAAAGACCCCCTTACCTCACCGTACGTCCCCCCCCCAAAAAGCCCTCGAACATTAAACGCCAAAACACCACCTAAGGAAACAACCACAAAAGCACAAAGAGCCCGACGGTTGTTGTTTAACCCCCCGACTACGTTCCCTACCCCCACCCCTCCCCGAAACACCACAGCAAACACAGTAGCGCCCACCAAACCCCCCTCAACCCCACGCCCCCCCAGAGAACAACAATCCAACAATTACCCAGGCCACACGACGTTCATCCTTTTACACAGAAGGGCGTCACTACCCACAGAAACAGACCAACCCACCCCAAACCACCCCAAGATCAAAACCCCTGTCGAACGACCATCTACAAATAAACCTGACAAACCATCCACGACTGTGCCAAACTTGCCCCCCCCCTCTTATGTCCCGTTTGCCCCCGACACCCCGACCCCCCCAACACCCGAAAAAACCCGTGACACAACAGACCCGGAAGTGAATCACAAAACACCCACCCCTGCCCCGGCAAAAACCTACACAGACAGAACCAAACCAGCCCGCCACAGATTTCCCCACCCCTAAAGACAAAACCTCCCCAAAGCGAACACCGAACCACAACAGAAGCCCCTAACCCAAAAGCCATCAACCAAAACCAGCAGACCCCTCCTCAAAACAGTTGAATCCTGAAGCAGGCATGAAAACGGCCCTCCAAAAAACGACCGACCCAAAGAGAACGGATCCCAAATAAAAAGTCCAGTGGAACCGTCCGCCCCCCCCCGAAACACAATCCCCCAACGACCGCTGTTTTCTTCCATCTTGAATAAACCCTAAGATCACACGCCCACTCAAAACACCCAGACCACGCGTCAACAATTCATTTTTGCAACGAAAAGCCACCCCCCCTCCACCATAAAAACACAACACACCGCAACCTGACAACTTCCCCAACAAAGAATGGAACCCACAAAAAAAGACCAACCCCCAGAAGTCTAACTAAGATGCCAGAACCCCTCCCCACCCCCAAACCCCCATAGACAACGGGAAGATTCCCCCGAACTGAACAGCGTGACAAACCTCACCCCCCCGAAATTGAACGCACAGAACCCGAACCCACAAAACCCCCCACCGCCCCCAAAACTAAACAGAAACCACAAGATCCTCAAACAATCAACCACACTCCGACCCACCCGCTTTTTGAAAGAAACAACCCCGATCACGAACAACCCATACACCTCTAAACACACGAACACCACCCGGAACCCGCTACAAACTCCGCACCTGCCGTCAAAGACACCGATGTACCCGACCCCACCCTAACGCACCCCCGACCCACAACCCCACCTCCGTCCTTCCCCCGCAGTTTTTTTGAATCCACGTCCCCCCCAACACCGACCCCAACGCCCCCCCCCCCCCCCACCGAAACAAGGAAACACTGCAACCCTCTACGAATCAAAAACCACGAACCTAACCCTACGCCGTAGCTTTCCCAAACAATACCTGACACGAAAATGCACCCCCATCCAGCCCCCAGGAACCCGACGCGCGAACCCTACCCCCCTACAAACAGCCTCCCCCCGTTTCAAAGGGCATAACCAACCCACCACTCACAACCCCGAGTCCCCCCAGGCCCCCCTTAAAACCGTAAAACCGAAACGGCCCCAACGGTGTACCCAACACACCCACCCTCATTTTCGCACCGACCGTCACCCCCCAGCACCAGACATCGAAAACACCGAAACCTTGAACAATTTCCAACAACCCACCAGATCCCGACCCCCGAACGAACCCACCCTGTTGTCTTTAATTCCCTGTATGACCCCCAGAACCCCCCAAAACGAAACCAGCGAAAGCCATTCAAACCGACACAAACCGGAGAAAAACACCCGACACAACCCGCCCCGCCCCTTTCCCGTGTGCAATCACATTTACCCCCCCAGCGAACCGCAGACCCCCGAGACAACCCCCCCAGAATCAAAAGGCCGCCGAGGTACCCCTACGTCAAAACTCTTGTGTCCAACTCACCATTCGGATCCCCCGCCGTCCAACCGCCCGACGAAACCTCGCCCACCACTTGCCACTCCCCGACTATAAGCCGATTCACCAAAAGCACCCCCAGTACACACGTGACAAAGCCCCCTCCCCGCGATCCCGACAACGCCTCCAACACAATGAACAAACTAACAACCATCCCCCCGACACGCCCTACCACCCCCGTTTCTTAAAAAACCAAAAGAAGCACTCAACCCCCCCCCAACCATCCCCCCAGCTTGCGTCCCCCCGACTAAAACCATCCACCGAACCCGACTCCCCCCACCCGCTCCAAAACCTTCAAGACCACGCCGCACTTTCCTCCGAAGAAACCCCCCCCGGTCCCGAAACCCACCCGAATTCAGTAGACCGACACTACAAACCCCCTTGTAGCAAAAAAAAAGACACACCGAAACACCCAAAAAAACCACAACAACTACGTCTCAACTCTTAAAAGAAAGTAAACGCCAGAAACCCACCCAAACCTGCCACCTCACAAACACTTCCGAATCACCCACGACCGACGTCCACAGTCTACCCCCAAACCTGCCCGCCCAAATAACCATTAGGCACTCGGCAACGAGACAAAGAGAACCCCCAACTCCCACAAAAAGCCCACCCCCACCGCGCAGTCACCCTCTTTTGCCAGAACCAAAACAAGTCCCCGACACAAGATATAAGCCCGTTCCCCACACGACTTCCGCCCCCCCCCGTCTTGGATCACCTAAATTCACCCTGCCCCCCCACCACGCCGGACATGCAACCCTGCCCGAACAGGTCAGCTTTTTTGCCCTTTTTTTAAATGATACAACAGTCCCACCACCCCTAAACGTTGCCCCATCACGTTTGCCACCTTCACCGAACTCACCGAACACTCCAAAAAGGTTCCAACCCCCAAGTCCGAAAACACACATCAGAAAAGAAACACCCCCACGAACTGAAAACTGCCCCCACCCGCCCAGGTAAACCCCTGCAAAACCCTACTGGTTGATACCACTCCCGTGTTCCCCCCCCCAAAGTAACTGAATTGAAAACCCGCAAAAAAAAACGTTCGACAAAAACCACGTACCCACCCTATCAACCACTGGGATGAACTCGTCTGCCCCACAAACAACAAGCGTTCTCGCACGAAAAGACTGCCCCGACCGCACACAACACCCACCTTACCCCCCAAGTCGACAAACCTAATAACGAACCACCAAACAGACACAACTTCCCCCCCCCCAAACCAAAACCGAAGTTTTACACATCAACCCCTAAACTCCCGTGCCTCTGACCCCCCAACCCAAGGAGTGCCCGCGGGAAAAATTACCACCAGCAGCAACAACACAAACCAATTACAAAACACAGAACCCAACCCAAACCCAACCTATCAAACCCTCACCCCGCTAGCACCACAACCTTTTATCCCGCACGCCGACGGTAACGTCGGAAACCACCCACAGCCTACAACAGATCAGTCTCCCCTGAACACGAACACAAGAACCCCCCCACCGCGACCACGAAAACCCCCAGAACCCCCAGACTCCCACAAAAAAACCCCCCGGAAAACTTAAAAGCCCCCCCCCCTCCGCCCCATTACAACTGTTGTCCCAGAACCACCCAACCCCCCACATTCCCCCCGAAACTACCACCCCTATCCCACCCCAGTCATCAAAAACAAAACCCAACACCGTTGCGAACCCAAATCCAGTTCCTTCCCAACAGAAGCCCCGTGCCTCAACCAAACAAGCTTACAATTGACTTTTGAAACCAAAGAAAACCTCCCAAACCCGTTTGTTCCCCCCAACAAGCTTCTTCTTTGTAAATGGCAACCAGAACAGAACGGTAAACAGAAACCGAGAAAAAGCCCCCCGTTAACCCCCCTACCAAACTGACACAAACGCCCCCACCCCTCCCCCCCCCCCCACCGTCATGAAAATTTTTTTTTAAGCCAACCCCCTTGTCAACACCCGCCGACGCCCCCCCTCCCAATGACCTAACAACCCAAACCATAGACCCGACAAACGATGACCCCCCCCCTGAGATCGACCGTACCTCATTGCTCTTTTACAATCACACAACTCCCCGCTTCCCCCACTACCCCCCACTGGCAAAGTCCCAAAACCCCGCACAAACGTTAACGCCCCCCTCTCAACTCAGAACCTTTTTTCCCGTAAGACACCACGCACGCCCCACTTCCCAAATCTCAACCGCTGCCCCTCTAACCGCGCCAAAACCCACACCCCGTTTCTCACCCACCCCTAAAAGCACCCCCCCCTCTCACACCAAAACCGTCCCAAACCCCCCCCCCCCCCTTTTTTTCCCCCTTTTTTACACTAAAACTCCCACCAACCACACTTCCACCGCATGACCCCCCCCCTCCCAAACGTGAACCGAAACCAACCCCCTCCCATCCGACCAACGACCATGACCCCCCAAACCCCTGAGTCGCCCAACACAACACAACCAACACTTCCTTAAACCTAACCCCTGAACAAACGTCACCCTGACAAGGAACTGAATCAGTAAAACCCCCCCCGTGCCCTCCCAAAATCCAGACCGTGGACCTCCCCCAGCTTTTGAAAAAGTTAAAAATCAACAACAGATCTAACCCCCCCACTGCCCGACGCGAACCCCCTATCCTGACAACACCCCCCTGCCCCCCACACCCCCCAAAACTTGCCCCTGACAAACAACCACTTCCAAACCCACACCCTCCACTGCCCAAAGCCTGACCCCCTCCACCACATCGACAAAAACCAACCGCGAGTAACCCTCCCAACCGGCACCGCCAAATCACCCTATTCCTACCACCCCACAAACTCTCCCCACCCACCCCACATACCCTAACAAAATCCCGCCAACACACAAAACGAAACGTAAAACCGACCCTCACGCACCCCTCACCAACACCTCAAAAACTCACACAATATAACCCAAATAAAGGCATTCCCACACACACAAAAACCAGAATCTCACCTTCCCTACACCCCCCCCCCTAGACCCGCTCCACACAACCCCCCATCACACAGACTGCCAATACAAATATCCAAAACAACCGACACCTCTACACACTGCCCCCCACCCCCCACGAACCCCCCACAAAAACACCCATATAAGCCCCACCACCAGAGTCCCTGCTTATCCCCACAAACACACTCCCCACACTATACCCCACCCCCCCACACACAAAACACCACTATAACTCATCACCACAAAAGACCTCCAACAAAAGACTTCACCCAACCCACTCACCACCACCCACCCAAATACTCAAACACACCCCTCAAACACGCCACGTCCACCGACCCTCAATCTCGATAAACCCACCCAACTACATCTCCCCCCCCACCCCCCAGCCCAACACACCAAAAAATCCCCAGCGCCCCAAAAACCAAAACCCCCCACACCAACCACACAACCCTACTCCACCCGTACCCCCAAACACAAAAACACAAAAGTCCAACACCTCCCCCACAACCCTTCCGAGCCCCACCTCCAGCCCAAAAAAAAAGAAATACATACCTCCTCACTCGAAGGCCCCCACACCTCACTCATAACTTAGGACCCCACCACACCAAACACCACACCCTACACAAACCCAAATCTCCACCAAGACCCCCCCCACACCTCCCCCAACTATCTCCCCATAACAACTCTCCCGATAACCCAACCCAGCACATTACCCAAGCAGCCAGACCGCACCACCAACCCACAACCACAATTATCCCCACCAAAGTCACCACAACCCAAACCCAACTCCACAAGAACAAACAACCACTCAGACCACCACTACCCCACACACACACGACCAACACAAAAACTCAAAACAAGTCCACACCATCCAAATGCCTAACCCTCTACTCTCCCGTGAAGCCCCCAAACCAACACACAATACCAACCACCAACAACCCATAGGACCCGCAACCAAAACAAAGAGCCGCCGAAGACATTCTGCACCCTCTCCCCACACCACCCCAACCCCACCCCCCCCACATTCAACCCATCAACCCCTCCATCACCCACCAATCTAAACCCCCCCCCCAATACGGTCCCTACCTATCAAGAACCCGCGACCCTAACATACACCCCCCACAAATAACCAAACAACCGCCCACTCCCCCCCCCCATCAACAACCCAAAGATTAAACCAAGATCACCCTAAAAAAAACCAAGGCAGATAGCAAGCCAACCTCCCCTTTTACCTACATCTAACCTCCTAAAAAAACGCAACCACACCAATTACAACATGAAACCCACAAACCCAACCCCGAACCAATACAACAGCAAAGACCCCCACCATACAACCCCACGCGAACTGCACTCCAGTCAACCGTTTTAAACACCGCCCCCCCCGTTTACAACCGTTTGACAAAAACAACCCTGTTGCCCCTCACCAGCAACCCTCAACCGTCCCCAACGTCACCAAACCTCTTTTCCCCCACCCCCCCAAACACATCGTTCCAAATCCCCAAAACTGCCACCCACACCCCAACAAAAAAAAACAAAAGACCTCGAAACGGTTCTTCTTTGCCGATGACAACCCCAGGTAGCACAAAACCGACACCAAGATGACCCCAGATTGCAACCCACCAAACAGGCAGAAAAACCCCCGGATGTTTCACCCACCACCCAGCTCGCCACCACAAAACCTCACCAGACCAACTCCCTTCCCCCCCTTGGATGAAACACAGACATAAGAAACCACCAAAACAAACCCCCCCCCCCCTCCCCCCAACCCCCCCTCCCCCCCCACCCCAACCCCCACACGCCGACTTGTCACCCCACACAACCAGTCACCCGACGGACTCAACCGTACTCCCCCCGACCTCAACCCCCGAGTCCCGAACCCTGAGCTGACCAGATACTTTTCCGCTGGAAACCCCCCCACCCGATGAAAACCAAAAAGCAAAAACAACACAGATCGTGGCCCCCCCTTCCCGACTCCCCACCCCGGAAAACAAACACCAAGAAACAAACCCAAGTCACCCCTTCGCCCCCCCCTTCCCGACCAGCGAACCGATTCACAAAAGCCGAACGACTCCAGCCCCACCTTTTGGCCTAAAAGCCAAAAACAAGAAACAGACCCCCCTACCCCCTCGTGAACGAAGCTGCTGAGTTTTCGAACGAAGCAACCTACTCGCACATTCCCCACCACAAGCGCCTCACTCGAAAAACCCGAGTCTGACCCCCCCCCCCCCCCCCCTACGGATCCAAAACCCGACTCCGATGAGAAAGTTTTCCACAGCTTTTCACTCCCCCCCCCGGAACAAAGCTCCATTAAACCAAGAAATTAACAACCTTAAACCCAGATTCCAAGCAACAATACCAAAAGAAAAATTGAAAAGACTGAACACCTTCCCCCCTGAGTCCCCCCCCCGACCGTTGAACAAACAGATAACAACAGGGAAACCCGACAGGCAAACACCACCACCAGCCACCCCTCCCCGCCCCTAATACAGCACCCAGAAAACCCGTTTCCAACCGACCCCCGAAACCTAACTGTCAAACAGCGAACACAGCTAGACTCTTACCCCCCCCCACACCCAAACCCCCCAGATTGGAAAAAGTCCCCCTCCCACGTGCCCCCCGTCCCAAAACCCTGACCGCTGACACTGCAAAAACATGAATGCAACCGACTGCTCCCCTCCTTAAACCCCCCTGACAGTCTCGAAAAAAACAACGACCACCCCCCGAAACAGTCCTCTTTACATCAACACAATTACCCCCCTGCTCTGCACCGCAAGTCTCCCAACTTGATCAGACCCCCTCCGCCCCTCACAAACCGTTTTGACCACCCCAGCCGAAAACAACCCTTTCAACCCCCCTACCACACCACGTTAACAAGCTCAAGATACGA
>Ga0179591_1243621_pt1 | contig 11123 bp, 15 predicted proteins | sample CZOMad2_1_08_16f_FD_182891 | JGI IMG/M metagenome (GOLD analysis project Ga0179591, IMG submission 182891) | Vadose zone soil fungal communities from Angelo Coast Range Reserve, California, USA - CZOMad2_1_08_16fungal (PacBio error correction) | ecosystem: Environmental > Terrestrial > Soil >... | reverse complement strand
TTGATTTGACCCTGTCACGCCGTTTCCCACCAGTCTTGCACTCTGCCGATAGTTTTCCCTTGTTCAATGACCTCTATTGATGTTTTCTTTCTCGCTTTCAATCCCCCTCATTGTAATGCCTCCACTGCGATCTTTCCCGCAACAGGTTTTTTCGAGCGGCATCAGTCTATAGGTGGAAGATACTGGGTGTTGTTGTAGGCGAGGCATGAGCTTAGCGTATCTGTTTAGGAGGATTCCCCCTTCCCAAGCTGTTCGGCACTCTTTCGCGTCTTCTCCCAGCATTGTTTGCTTCTTGACACTCTCACGGCAAGACTCCCCTTCCGATCCCCCTCTTCGTTTCAAGTCTACTCGTCATCCCTCCGTCGGAACTTGGCTGTTTCCTTGAAGTCCCCCCCTGGTTTTGTTGCCAATTAAAAGGATAACCCCCACCCAAGTCCATGAATAATTTTCCGGTCCCCCTCTCCCCCTCAGCCCGTTAGCTTCTGGCCGCCGTTTCCCATTTCAACTCCAAGGCTCCTCTCAAGACCACCCAATTGTTTGGTTTTTTTGGCCAGTCGGTTTTAAAGGCTTCCCTTTTTCTTCGTCTCGCCTCCGTTGTCCCCCTGAAAAGAGTATACCCCCCCCCCACGCGATTCTCCCCCTACCAACCCTCCTAATTTGCTAACTCTTTCTCTCCCAAACCCACTTTAAATAGTTAATGGCCGCTCTATCCGTGGTTAGTTCCCCCTTCCTTTTCGTCGAATCCAAGACTTGCCCTTAACCGCAATTTTTCCGAATTAGAGTCCTTTCCCAAAGAAACCCTACCTATTTCGAGGTAGAACCCCCCCTTATTTTTCCTCCCACGCTCCTTAATGTTCTAAGAGAGAAGGTTACGGATGAGTCCTGATAAGGAGAGGATTTTCTTCAGGACTTGTCGGTTCCCTGGCCAGTCCTGTCCCCCAAGTCCTCTTCTCAACTAGAATCCTATTTCGGTGCTCAGAAAGTCTCCTGATAAATTAGCTTTCCCTTCCCCCCTCTAATCCTTTCAGGATTCCCCCCGTCTTGCTGCTTCCCTTCTCTCCGTTTCCCCCCCTTCCCCTGGGCTTAGCCCTTCCCCTCCTTCCACATGAATGGTGGAGACTCAGGATTGCTGTGTTCCAACGATTCCTTCCCCTTCCTCCCATATTTTATCTGGCGCCTCTTTCCAAGCCATCGTCGCCTTCCCCTCCATATCCACTTCAGTTCTCATGCAGTCCCCCTTTCATTCTATGGGTAATTACCACGGTCTTGCCACACTCTCCAACCGGCCCCTTTCCCCTCCCCTCTCCTTTTTCGTAGCAACAGAATCACCCCTTTTTTCGCTTTTCACTTTTCATCGTGGCCGGTCACTGGTCTCCCCCCCCTTTTTCCCTTTTTGTTTAAAGTTCCCGCTGGACTTGTAAGCCAGGAGTGCTTCCTTATTATTTTCTGTTCCTTTCCACCCTCCCCAAAGTACTGCGTTCCTTTACGACGTTGCAAATGACCCCCCTGACATACCTAATACCCATTGGTCCGAATTTCATATCTACTAAATTACCCCCCCCTCTCCCTCCTTCATTGGGCACCTTAGATTATCCCTCGCGCCCATGAAAACCCAGACGAGTCGATTGCCATCCCTTCATATCATGTAAACGCCTTTTGGCACTTCCGTTTTGAATCCCCCTCATTCGTGACCAAAGGGCCATAAAACTCAGACGAGGTCCTTCTGCGCACTCCTCCCTCCCCGACCGTGACTTTTTTAATTTCTCGCAGTTTCCACTGGTTGTTGCAATCTCCCCCCTACCCAGCTTGCTTCTCTAAAAATGTCGGTTGCCCTTCCCTACCCCTTTTCAAAGGTTTCCTCTACCCTTTTCCCTGTGTTTTCCCTCAAATGGCCCCCGACCCTCTCCATCAGTACATTCCAATTTCCCTATCTGGCGATCGTTCCCGAACCTCCTCCAGTACTAAGTCCTAAGCCCCCCCGAAAACGCATTTACCTATTTTTTTCCCTTGTCTTCGCTTCTCTCTTGATTATGCCCGAGAAAGGACCTGATTCTACCAGAAGGGTTAAGGCCAATCTTCGATCCTACTGCCCCCAGGATGCACACCCTAATGTTCCTCTTTTCCTCCTACACTCCCCGTCCCCCCCCCGAGTTTCTTCAAAGAAATTGCAAACTTTCGTCTCTGTTCCCGCCGTCAGACCTCCTTTTACTCCTCCTCTCTCCTCTCCTTTGTTTTTTGTCCCTGGCTTTTTTTTCTTTTTTTTTACCTCTCTCCGGTAAGCAGGCTCCTGCCGTCTTTTCCTACACAAAAAGTTCTACTCCCCTACGCTTGCCTCCCCCCCCGACTAGGAGGGCACAACCTTATGTCCGTCCGCGTCTGGATAAATTGACAGCTCAAATTTAACCTTCTTTGTCGTCTTCCCCTTTCTGCTCTCCTTTGATTCACCCCCAGTCAGAACCCGCCGAGCCCTCTTTCCTTTCCCCCCTCTCGTGGGGGGAGTTTCCCGGATTTGACTTGCATGTGTTTCTCTTGATGCAGTGATAATATTATGGCGCCCCAGCATTTCGTATTGGGCCCTTTTGACGGTGTGCTGTTAGGTTAAAAGAATCCGTGGTCCCCCCCATCTTCCATTTTTTTATCCACCCCCATACCGGCTATGCGTAAGATTCCTGTCCTTTTTTTTGTTAAGGTCCCCCCCCCTCCTCCTCCTCCCGAAAGAAGGAACACAACCTTGACCTCCGTCGGGAAAACTGTTTTTCCCTGTACTCACAATCACACCCACCCCATGAACTCCGCCACAACGCTCCGGGTATTTTCCCCCTGCCCCACTTCCTCCGAATTGATTGGGCCCTCCCCCATGAATCCCATGCTTTACCTCTTCATGAACTGTCTGCCCCTTGCCGGACCGCAAAGTCTTTTTCAGAGTCACACTCTTTGCGTGTTCCTTTTTTTTTTCCTCTCCATGGCAAGGTTTTTTAAGTTTTTTGCCCGCGCCCCCTCAACGGAGACCTTTCCACTGCGATCCTCAGCCAGCATGAAAGTCTCACCCCCAGAGTCGTCCCCATTTTTCGTTGCGATTCTAATTTTTTCCCCATTTCATGTTGTTTTACCACTGGCTACACCCAAACATTGTCTTCGTGAGATGTGCTCCACGCTGTATCTAACTTGGCCCCCCTTTTTGCCGGGAAGTTGTCCCAACGAGAATCTGCACGACTTGTTTCTTACGTTGCCCCGTGGTCTCCCAGACCTTTGGTTATCTGGTCGTCCCCCCCCCCTTCCTTGGACGAATAGAAAAGACCCAAGGGTGTCTGGACCTTTTCCCCTCTGGTGCGACATGTTTCCTCTCTCCTCCTGAGTAGTCCTATAGACCCCCCCCCTCTCCCTGCCCAAGAAGATCCCACCCCCCCACCCTCACCTATACTTCCCCTCTGGTTTAGTTTTCGCCATGAGACCCGGCCGGAATTGACCATCCCCCCGCTTGAATTGTCTTCCCCCTAGGACTTGCCGACCCCCTTCCCTGTCTTTTCCTCCCCTCGTGTTGGTTGCTGCTTCCCTTTCGTCAAAAATTCCTCTGGTTCACTACCTGTTCCTTTGGGTGTTCTGTGATTCGTTCTCGTTTCCTTTCTGTTTCGCTTAAACACCCGCTTTTTCGTATTTTTCGGTTACCATGGGGGGTGGCGTCACAACCCGTCCACACCCCCAACCACCCCTCCAAAACCCTACACAACCCCTTCACTCCGCTTCTCCGTTTTTTTTTTCCCCCTCGCTTTTTTCCTTCTTCGTTGTACTCTTTTACCCCTTTTACTTCCTTTCTGCCGCCCGTTTCACCCACCCCTAATGCTTCGAGTGCATCCCCCCCCCACACCCCACCCCCAGACCACACAACAGCACTGGTCCACCAACCCCCCCCCCGCCGAAACCCCACGCCCCATCCCTCCCCCCTGGCCACAGTCTGAAGAGGTCCTTCACTTTTTACACCCAGCCCCAGCCCACCCGTCTTTCACAGCCGGCCCCTTTCTCTGGTTCCTTTCCCGTCCGAGAACTGTTCCCTTCTTCCGGTTTCATCCACTTCCATGTGTGCTTTGCAAAAATTCACACCCATCTTCTAAAAAACAGGCCTCAGTAGTTTTCCCCTATCGGGCCGGAGCGTCCCTTCCTTCCTCGCGCCTTTCTTGATTGGACCCTTTCGCTCTGGACATTTTTCCCACTCTTCTTGCCCCTTTCCGGTCTCTCTTTTTTCGTTTCGATTTTCTCTACCCCCCCCCAGCGGTATTCTCTGGGGTGTGAACCACTGCCCCCGGGCTGGCACGCTCCACCCAACCAATACACCCCCAACCTGTGCCCCTCTGCCCCCCCCGGCGTCCCGCTCCCTCTTTGTGTGCTGGTTAGTACCCCGCTCCTTGTCTCCACAAGATTCTTCCCACTACACCAAACCCAACAAACACACCCACCACACCCCCCCGCCCACCTTCTTCCTCGGTTTGCCGGCCCACCCCATATTTTCCTCGTTGCGGCCCGCGCCCACCCCAACGACCGAGTTCCACCATCTACCCCTCCTTTTTTTCCCCTCCCCCTCGCTTCGTTTGCTTTGCTTTTCTTTTGGGTTTTTCTATCCAGTCTCCCCCGCCAGCTCAACCCCCCCGAGCGGGGCCCTGACCGCGGTCACCGGTTCGTTTGGGGGGTGGGTTTTTTGGGGTGGTGGTTCTGGTGGTTGGGTGGAGGGCTTACCGTTGGGAGTTTATCGTGACGGGAAACACAAATAAAATAGTACGCGACTCATCGGAGCAGCCCCGGGGGGGTTGGGCCACCGGGCTGCGGGGCGGAACACCAACCCGTTACTACTACAGCTGTTTTTTTTTTGGGGCGAACAGCACCATTTGGTTTTTTGTTGGGTGTTGTTGTTTGGGGGGGGGTTTGGGTATGTGGGGGGTTCTCTTTGGGTGGTGTTGGGGTGTGGTTTGTTGGGTTGCCGGTTGGAGGTTTTTTCTTTTGTTTCTTTTGGGGGGTGGGGTTTGTTTTTGGGGGGGGTGTGGGGGGTGGGTGGGTTTTTTGGTTTGTTAGTTAGGCTTTTTCCACCTCCCTCAACCGTGTTCCCCCGGATTCTTTTTCCCTTCGAAGGATGGTTAGTTTTCCCCCCCTTGACTAGTTTTTCCACGTATATTTTTAAAGTCCAAAGTCATTCCCCATGAGCGCCGGCTCCTTCCCAATCTTCTCCCGCGAGGGACCACACAGCCTCCAATCAAATTAGTCCCCCCGTATAGTCAATTACAATAGTTTTCCTTTTTTTTTCTTTCCTTTTTAGTATCTTCCTTGCTCCCGCTCCCTTCCTCCCTACCCAATACATCTTTCTCCGAGGTCTCCCGAATGGGACGGAAATAGGTTGAACTCCTGATTGGCGTCGTCCATTATTTCTTGCCATTCGGTTCTTACTCTTCCCAGTTTGAGGACTTTTTTTCGGGAACTTGAAAAGAGCGCATTGTACCAAAGTCAGCTGTCTCTCCCTCTTACGAGTTTTGAAGTTTCCCCTAATTGACCCTTGATTTGAATAAGTGGCGTGAGAGTGCTGTCGGAAACTATGAAAAACCCTCTCCTTTCTCCTTCTCTTTTTTTTCTCTCTTCCCTTTTTTTCTTCTTTTCTCTCTTTTTCTTTTTTTTTTTTTTTTCTTTCTTTCTCTTCCTCCTCTTCTCTTCTCTTTCTTTTTCTTTTTCTCCTCCTTTTCCCTTTTCTTTTTCCCTTTTTTTTCCTCTTCTTTCTTCTTTTTTTTTTTTTTTCCTCTTTTTCTTTTTTTTTTTTCTCTTTCTCTTTTTTTTCTCTTCTTTTTTTTTTTTTTTCCTTCTCTTCTCTCTCTTCTTTTTTCTTCTTTTTTCTTTTTTTTTTTTTTTTTTTCTTTTCTTTTTTTTTTCTTTTTTTTTTTTTTTTTTTTTTTTTTTTCTCTTTTTCTTTTTCTTTTTTCTTCTTTTTTTTTTTTTTTTTTTTCTTTTTTTTTTTTTTTTTTTTTTTTTTTTTTTTTTTTTTTTTTTTTTTTTTTTTTTTTTTTTTTTTTTTTTTTTTTTTTTTTTTTTTTTTTTTTTTTTTTTTTTTTTTTTTTTTTTTTTTTTTTTTTTTCTTTTTTTTTCTTTTCGATCGTTTTCTTTTTAGGCCTATGCAATGTCTGGTCGATAAGCGTTTAAGGAACCCCCCCTTTTTCCGAGATATTCCTCCCGTAAACTGAAAAAAGAGTCTTGCCTTCGTGGTCGGGGTGTCGTCTTTTCCCTTTTATTTCGTCACCCTGCGCTTCTTCCACTTGATAGAATCTGGCAGAAGGGTTTTCGGCCTGCTCTTAGGTCCCCGGCCTGGTCTATATACTTTACATATGCTTGATTCTTTTGAGGTTTTCCTGGCCGACTAATCCCTTTTGCGAGACTTATTGCTATGCTCCAGAGACCCCCTTTCGTTTGCCCCGCTGAGTTAAGGCGCGCACACTGCCCCGGTCTTAGTTTCCCCTGATTGACCTCTCTCGAGGGGCTTTTACTGTTTTTCTTTTTATCGTTTCTGTCTATTTTTTTTTCCTTGCCTGAGGAGTTGTCTCGGTAGCTTTCGGTTTTCTGGGCTCCAGCGAGTAAAGGCTAGCCCTGTCCCCTGCTGCCGGTTTTTTTGGGTTTTTTGGAGTTTGGTTTGCTTTCCCTTTCCGCCATTAGGACCCCCCCCTTGCGGAGTTTATTGCCTGTTCGGGGGCTTTAGAAATAAGGACGCTTACGGAGATTTTTTTGCGTTTTTCCCCCTCCCTACTCATCATCTCGTGCGACTCGACGGACTTTTTCTGCCCTCCCAGGGGATTGTTGACTACCAGCCTAACTAGACCCCAGCTGACTTTCCACCTTGACGAAGGTTCTGGGATTTTTTGATTTTCAACTCGCGAGTATGGTCACCCGGGGGAGTTTTTCAGGATTGCGTTCATTGAGACATGGGTACCCTGACAGAGCTGCATTTTTTCTGACTTGCGTCTTTTTGCTGGGATTCCTTCGGATTTCGGCTCTTGAGTGCATCATGTTGCCACTGAGTACTCTTGACTAGTTTATCTGCAGGTTTTATTGAAATCTTTTCAACCCCCATGTGGATCCTTTTTTTTTTTGAAGAGGAGTCTTCCCCCATTCCGGTGAACTTTAGGTTTCTCTAGTTGGATGTTATTTCTCCACCCTTGCCATATGAAGATCCTCTTCGCAAGTTGTCCTGGGCAGCCCCTCCCTATGGCTAAAATCCTGACGCGTTTTGGATTCCCCCTCTGTGGCCATTATCTGACAGGGTCCCCATGGATTTCTCCAGCAAGGAGTCATTGAATAAGCCGGCATCCTTTCTCTGTCCTACCCCTTCCTCTCCGTTGTTTACCCCCCTAGATCCCCCCTGCCCTTTTCTTTTTGCGTTGGCGTTCTCGATCCGTCTGATATGGTAGAGTTTGGCGACCGAAGGCTTTGCCTTTACGACGGCCTGTTTTCACTTTTTTTTACGCCCTTCACCCTCCTCTTCTGAGTTTGGTTTCTTAAAATCTGGGTAGCTGTCGCTGGCTGCTCACTGCTACGGCTTGTTTTTTGTTGGGCTGGTTCGGATTCGGTGATTCAGGCGTATTTGGCTCAGCTTTGGTTTTTATTTCCCTCTCCCTGCTGCCTTTTTCGTGGTCTTATTAGAAGTTTGTCTTTTCTTTAATCGGCTTCCTAGGTGACTTCCCGTTCTCTTTCCCCCTTTTCCACCATTTTTTAGCTGGGCCTTTTTTTGTAAAATTTGAATGTTGAACCAACCCTTTCTTCCCCCTTAATACGGATCCTCTGGCTGCTCCATTTATGGAACCGTCGGCCCTAACCAGAACTTGCCCCCCGATTTATTTTCTGCTTTCCCCCAAACAGACGCCCCCGGCGAGCGTTCTCAATTAGTTTATGAGGATCTCTCTACTCCTCATCAGTTGTGCTTTTTTTTTTCTAGATCGCCTCTCTCTCCGTCCCCGCCGTATTTTCCTCTCTCCGTTCGATGACTCCTGACTTTTTGTGGACACGATTCAAGCACTCCCTAATGTCCCCCAGAGTCGTTCCCCTCCTCAAGTATGTCAAGATTTGGATTCATTTTCCAGACGAACAGCTTGAATTACCTTGTGCCACTTCAATGAGACCCCTCAAACCCCTTCCCTTTATCTGCCCAACTGGATGCACAGAGGAAACTCATCTTCCCTTCGTATCCTTTTTGACTGCCCCCCCCCCGATGACACACTGTTTGAAAACGCCAAGGTTCGTGAGCTCAAGCAACCCCCCACGTTCGTTCCTTATCTTTCTTCTAAGCAGACCCCCCCCCTCTGGTCGCACTAGTTGTCATCCCACTTCATCTCCGTCTCCCCACCCCCACAGTCTTTTTTCTGCAGAAACTCCCATCATTATCACCATGTTTGCCTTTCCCCAACCTTCCCCATCGACTTGCATTGACGCTTCTACCAGAGGAGTTGCACTGGCAGTCTTCCGACCGCACCAACTCTCGCGTCTGCCCCCCTATAACAACTAAGATACTGAATCTCCCCCTTCAAAGACAAGCCCCGTTGTCCCCAAACACACCCTGACGTTCCCCCTTTCCCCAGGCCTTGTAGGTCTCCCGAAACCTCTAATGTGGTCCCACCTTACCAGCAGCTCTATGTTACTTTCCTTTCTCAGGATCCTTTTCCTTGGCGTTTCCCGGCTTCCCCTGGTCTGGCTCTGTTACACGTTCTTCTTGAGCACTCCAGCCGAGCTTTTTTTTTCCCTCGCGACTTTCTCCCCTCCAAGTATTTTTTTTAACTATCCTTTTCAGATGCGCCGGTTGCCTGCTTCATAGGATTCTTACTCTTCCCCCGGATTTCTACTTTCCCCCAGAGCCCCTTTTTTCCCTAGAGTGCTTGGAGAAACTAATAGCAATTCATTTTCCGCATTCTTATGTACTTTGAGTTTTCCCCTTGCAGCGCGCGTGCCCGCCATCCTTAACTCCCGGCGCTCATTTCCTCCATATGTCTTGTTTTTGTCTTAAAATTTCTTGGATTACGAGATTTTTCCCATCAAGACCTCCCCCCCCCAATTCTTTCCCAGATCTTCTGTTAATCAAGGTACAATTATTAGTTGTCATTCCTATGTGCGGAAGCTGATCCCCCCTTTGCCCGTTAAACGGCTCCCCCTTTCCAGTGAGGATTTTTCCGCGATTATTTCATTGGATTTCAAACTCCCTATTCCTTATTCTTTCCTATTTGTAAGGCAACGCGTCACCTCCTCACAAATCAGTCCCCCCCTTTTCCCCCCTCTGACCTAATCACAACTCCCCCCAAAAAAAACTGAGCACTCCCTTTGGACAAGTTCTTCTACCTTTTAAGAAACTCTGCCACAGCCCTTTTCGTCCCCTATGAACTTTTTCCCTTGCAATTTTTAAAGCCTAAGTTTTCCCTCCCCGCAGCTTCCCTCCTCTGCACTTTCCCTTCAACCTAGCCGTAGGAGTTGCGGCCCCGCCGCACTCCACCTTGCCTGGTGATACCATGAGGTTTCCAACCCTTTTTTCCGCTGTCCTCAACTGGCAAAGCTCATTGCTCGAGCCCAATTTGTCTTCTTTTTCCAGAAAGATAAAGCTTCTTTCTCCCCCGATTGTCTTCCCCCCCCTCCGGACCCGAAGAGCATGAATTGACCTTTAATCGTCTAGATTCAGATTGACCTATATCCCCTACAACGTTCATTTCCGACCAGCACCATCCTTTAAAAGCCTCCGGTGGTTTGTTAGATCTCTCTCTCCTTTTTTCTAGTGTGATATCTCTGTAAGGCCCCTTTACAGACCCACCTTCAAGATCTCATCCCCTCTTAAGGGGATGCAAAGCTCTTTTAATCCCTGACCCACTTTCCCCGGATTTTCAACTTCAATCCAGTTCGTATCTTTACGATCCGCACAAGGCCGACCGTCGCTCCTTTTCTTTTTTACCTGGCTGGTCTTCCTCTGAATAATCGCCGCTTTTCGAGGACGGACCTCCCCCCCCACAAGTTCACTAATTGCACCCCCTTTCCTCCTGAATTTTTCTTTTAGTCCTTTCAGTCCCATAGGTCGTTCCTTCCATGGCTTTTGTCTTTTAGGCGCTTCGTCATTGCGATCCTCAATCAATGCCATTTTTTTGTTGAAGTGAGATTCCTTTTGCGTCCTTGCTGGATGAATTTTTTCTCGATGGTCTCTTAGGGTCTTAGGATACCAGCAGTCGTAGGGTTAAGGGGATAGTTGATGGGCCCCCCTTCTCGTGGCCTCTCCTCCTTTGTCACCCTTACCCCCCACGTGTATAGAGGACGTAGTACTTTTGTTTGGGAGGTCCCCCCATCCCCCTCCTCCGTTTGATGAAACGGTCTTTTTTTGGAAACGGTCCTTCTCCAAGAAATCCCCCACCCCCCCACTAAACTCCGCACCCGGCTGTGGGTTTGGTTTTTTGTTTTGGGGATGGGGGGGGGGGTTTGGGGGGGGTTGTTGGTTGTTTCTTTGTGTTTTCCCTTCCAATTGCGGTCCGCGGGCCAGTTTCCACATCATCCCTTTTACCATGTTCCACGCAGGTTCATGGCATTGTAGAACGTGCGGCAGTCTCCTTGATAGCCCTTCAATCTTCCCCCCTTTTGAGAGTTTGTTAGCCTATGGACCTTGAGGCCCCTCTCGCTATAGTGTTCGACAGTTAGAGACCGTCACCTGCTTCCCCTCCCTGCTTTCCCCCCACCAGCGTTTCTTTGACGCGCATTCGTCCGAGCCTTTTTTTGTAAGATACTGTGCCACAGGGCCTCTTGGCCGGCTTGATATGCTTCTCTCCCCTTGACTGCCTTTCCTTTTTTTACACCCTTGAACGCTCTCTTTTCTTCAAGCTTTCATGTCCTCCCTATGTGGTAAATCCTTTGGCGGACTTGTCGCACCCTATTCTCCCCCCCCGAACTCTTCTTTTTCAGGCCAATCACCGTTTTTGCGCCTCTTTCCCCTTCCTGCTATATGCGATCCATTTTTTAACCCATGGTCAGAACCCGTCAATCCCCCCCATTCCCTTAATCGCCTCCCCTTGTTCCTCTCTTCGCTCCCGGTAGTTTAATCCATACCCATCCACCGGTCGGTAGTCCAAGATCCTGGGAGAAAGGAA
>Ga0179591_1239221_pt1 | contig 11123 bp, 14 predicted proteins | sample CZOMad2_1_08_16f_FD_182891 | JGI IMG/M metagenome (GOLD analysis project Ga0179591, IMG submission 182891) | Vadose zone soil fungal communities from Angelo Coast Range Reserve, California, USA - CZOMad2_1_08_16fungal (PacBio error correction) | ecosystem: Environmental > Terrestrial > Soil >... | reverse complement strand
ATGCGTCTGTGCGTTCTTCCCCCCTCGGACGACCCATCCGGGGTGTCCGAGGCTTCTGCTTCATTTCTCCCCCCCCTGCCTCAGTTTGAGCTTCCGGAAACTTGATTTTCTCTTTTTTCGCTTTCATCGTAGTTCTCTGGCCTACGTCCCTCCTGTTCCTTTTCCTCCCGCTTGACTCGCCCGCACGGAATGAGCATCTTCGGACTTTTCCTTGACCTTTCTCGAAGACTGTTCCCTTCCCCACGCTCTTCAACCCCCCCCTAGTTTTCCCGCCCCGTGAGTCGCCGATAGCCGTCCTTTTTTTTAACTTGTGACATGCAGCGGCAAAATTCCCCCCCCCTCGTCGACTTCAGTCCCCCCCCCCCCCCCCAATGGAGGTGTGAAGAAGGTCCTTACCCCCTGCTCAAACGAATCGAGCTCCCAGGTCCTCATGAGACTGACCATCGTTTCTCCCTTCCCCCCGGTCCCCGAACTCCGGCGAAAGACATTTTTTTTCTCAGGTTAACGATTAGGGTACCTGACGTGTTTGTCTTTGGCGCACCCCTTTATTTCTGGCGCTTGCTCTCTTCTCTTCTCAACCAGTAACCTTCCGTTTATAACCCCGATCCGAAGAACTCCCCGTGCATTTCTTCAAGTCTCTCGCCCCCCTTCTTTCTCATTTTTTTTTTACTCCGTTGGTTTTTTGTTTCTCCTTTCTTTCTAAGCGGACTGTGACCATGACCAGGTTTGCCCTTCTGAGTCGGTGTTCCTTGGTTTTTTCTTTCGCTCAATAGAAGAAATTTTCTACTTTTACCTTTCCTACCAACAGCTCCTTATGTACCTTCCCCGTTGGGGTTACCTCCCCTTTCCAGCTGTATCTCCCGAGTTTTTTTTTAAACCGGTGTTTTTCTCCTTTTTCCTTCGTCCCTTCCCGGATGTGAATATCGATTCCCCCTTTTCCTAAGCATTCTCTGACATTCTGAGCACTCCCTTGGGTGCGGACCTCGACCGGTTTTCCCCCTTTTTTTTCCGGATGTTCATTCTTCGCAAAGTGGTCGTCCCCGTTATCGTTGCATCGTTTTTTCGGCGGAATCGATTGTGTCATCATTTTTTTCCTTTTTTTCTTCGAGAAAGCCCAGTGCCGTGCCCGTCCTCCCCTCTCCTCCCCCCAACATTCCGTTAAGCGGCCGATGTCCCCTGTGCCTCTGGCAAGCTTTCGGTCCAGTGAAAACTAGCCTTTCTCAGGCGAAATTTCTGAGAAGACTTCCCCCCCTCGCACCCGTTTACCCTAAGTCTCCGGTCTCGTACCTATGGCTGCCACGGCAGCCCACCTAGTTCCTCCCGGTTTGGTTCCCTTTTTTTTTCCATCGCAGCAGAAGATGCATTCTCCGACCTTTTCTTCCTTTCTGCCGTGCTTCTAATACACGTCCCCCCACCCTCAGCTTGCCGGAGGATCCGGGTCCTTCCCCTTTTCTTCGTATCCCCCTTTATGCCTAAAAGGGCACCCTTTGACCGGGCCGCATCGGACATCAAGCACCTCTTCCTTCGCGGTTCTTTTCTCCCCTTGGGCGGCCTTTTCTTTTTTCCGTCGGCGAGACCTAACTGCGACCCCTTCTTCCCTCCCCCGGCCTTCGTTGATTTTTACTGGTCAAGCCCTCTCCTCCCAGTGGTCTGGCTTGGATGGTTTCCTACCTACCCTGACCGCGTCCCCCCTGCCAGCGTAGGAGTAACCGCCCCCCCCCCACCCTTTGCTGCCTTTTGACCCCGTTTCAGAAGTTCGACTTCCCGGTGATTCCCCTTTCCTCTATGAAGGCAGACTCCTGATGAAAGTTGGTTTCCCCCTTCCCTTTTGCTTGTTTACGCGGCGATCCGTTGACGTCGGCCTCCTTTCCCCACCGATCTTCTCCCTCGGTTTCCCTTGCGCGGGCCGGCCGTGGTGTTTTTCCCCTGTCCCTTGTGTTCTGAACAGCAAGGCCATGTTTGCAAAATTTTATTTTCTTCTATCTTACGGTGCTCACCCCTGAACTCCTCTTCTTGTCCCCAGAGGCGACGGGTAACCGGCAGCTATAAAACATAGCCCTCCCGGTGGTATGACCTGGAGGCGGTCATCGGTTTTCCGGATCTCCCCTACCCAGTCTTCTGCCCCTTTTCCCGTCTTCTGATCCGCAGTGGTCTCGTTATGATTTCCCCTGCCCCAATTTCCTTCAAGCTCTGAGGTCGCGACATAAGCACCGTTACCTCGCCCCCCTTCTTAGCTCCTGGAGCAGGACCCCACTTCATTTACCCGTCCCTCTCCTTTTCGTTTCGTCGGGGAAGACTCCTCCTCGAGGAAGCCGTTTCTCGTTTCTTAATCTTTGGGATGGGGATTCAAAGGTTTGCTTGTAGAAGTTTTCCATCCGAACCCCTTGGCCTCCCTGCTTCTTACAGTTCCTTAGGTACGACTGCATTTCTCATTTCTGCCCCACTTGGACCCCTGTACTTCTCTTCTGCTACCCCCAGTCTTTTTTTCCCTCCTTTTTGGTGCTTTCCGGCTGGAGCCATTCAAAGAGGGGATAAAATTCTTCGTGGAGCCCGCCTCTGACTTCCTTTTTATTTTCTTCCCCAAGTGAATACCTTTGGGAGAGGCCCCCTTTTCCCCCCCTTTTTTCTGTGGTGCACTCTTCCCTGGAAGATTTATTAGCGTACATTCCCCCTTCCCAGCCGGGAGTTGAGTTGCCTTTTCTCCCCCCCCTTCTTCCCTTTCCCCAGATTTTGACTGGAACTGCGTCTCTGACTACTATTTTTTTCCTTTTCACCAGAGAGAAGTTTCTGTCCCCCCTTGGCTCTCCCCCTCCCACGAGGACGGTACCCGGACCGTTCTCTCGTCAGCATACAGAATCCCCTCGAATTCTTTCTTGCGGGCGCTGCGCGAGTTGTCATGTAAAGGAGGGTTCCCGACTTTCTCCCCCAGAGTGTCTAACCCGTTTGGACAGAACTATGCGCCCTCCCATCCCCCCCCTCCCTTTCGCTTAGCGTACCCGTTAACCCCCTGCGTCGTGCCGGCTTGGGCAGATTTTTCCAACTGCGTCCCGGGAAGTACGTCTTCTTCCCCATTCCCCCCTTGTTCTGACTAATGGAGCTACTTGAAGCCGTTGAAGTCCTACATCGCCCTGCGCTTCTCCTCGGTCCCAGCGTCTTCCTGTTCCCTACGGGAGGTGCTCTCATCTGCTGATGGGTACTCCTTATTCCCCTGTCACTTTCGTCGACGTAGGATTTCGTACACGGCGCGCCTGGCCCTGCCCCCTTCTTTCCCACCTGTCGGGTGTTGATTTGAAAAGCCGTCCGTTGTTCTTTCCCCCTCCCCCTCCTCCTTTGTTGGTGTGAGAGATCAAGTTGCGGTTTTTTCCCCGCCCCCCCCCTCTTTTGCAGTCGGGGCTGTAAACTTTGGCGTTGCCAGAAACGTAGTGCCCTTCTTCGCCCGACGGTGCCGACGCGTAAACCCTGTCTCTTCCGGCATCCTCTCTTCCAACTCCAGGCGTTTTATACCTGCCCTTTTGTTCTTTTTCCGGCCCCGCGTGTAGTCCCGGCGTTCTCCCTGCGCTCCATTAGTAGAAAGTCCCTTTCTTTCCTCCAGTTCTCTTTGGCACATGGTTTGTTCTCAAACCCGCCCCTCTTCCCCCCGCAGGGTACTGAGCGTTACTCCTCTCCCGAGACCCTGGATGGTAGCTGCGCAGTTTTTTGGACCATTTTTTCTCAGTATTTAGGGGCCCCTCGTGTGAACACCTTCCCCTTTTTCTACTTTGTGAATAGACCGCAGCACCCCCCGACTGCGCGTTTGCTGCAGGTTTTTTTCCCAGGTCGCGCCACGTGCCTGGGGACGTACGCATATTGAGTTGGCTACTTTCTCGGTCGCAGACCTTCTCGTTTTTTTTAACTTTCTCAGTCTACCCCCCAGATACTAGTTCGCAGAAATCGTTTGTTACGTCTGCTTTTTCTCCTCATCTCACCTCACTTCGGTCGGGTGGGTAATTTCTCCCTTCTCAGAAAATCTATACTGATAGGTCAACCAGCACTCCTGGTTGAACCGGTGGTCTTTCCCCCCGGATGCGGGTCTGCCCTGGGAAATGAATACGCTAGGCTCCCTCCCTCCTTTCTCCACCCTCTGTGACTGTTAGCCGCCGTAGAACCCTCGTTGTTCCCCCCCCTATGATGTAGCAGATCGACTTACTTCCCACTTGCGATCTTCGCTGCTTCCTTCTTCCACGTCCGGTCCTTTCCCCTTTTTTTTCTAAGGTCGGCCAGATTCTTGTGCGGATTGAACTTATCCCCCCCTCCCTTCCCCTTTTTCTCCCCCCCCCTAGTTCAGAGAAAAAAGCGCTCCGTTTCCCCCTCCCTTCCCCGGGTTTCTTCCGCGCGAATGCAATGAGAGTGTCCCGGTCCCTTTGTTCTTCCCCGTCCGGCTGTTCTCTTCTGGTTTCCTCTCTGTCTTTAGTTTCGAGAACCTCGCGATAGGTCGCCTTGCGTCTTTCTTCCGGCGTGATCATGCCTTCAGTGGCGAGACATTGCCAAGTGCCTCTTCCACACGGATGACCCGCCTCCATTTCCTCCCTCTTCTTTCCCGCTGTGTGTCGCTACGGGTAAACTTTAGACGCTGGTTTTCCATCTCCTCTCGGTAGTATTGAGAACCTTTAAAGTCTCCTCCCTCCCGGATTCTTTGTCACTCAATTTTTCCTTTGTTTTCAGAACCTCAGCCCCCCTAATACCCCCCCCGGACGGAACTCGCCGGCAGTCTCCCCTTTTTTCGGTGTCCCGTCGCCGACGTAAAAGTCTCCCTTGCCTCGCCCCCTACTCTTTCCCACCCCACTTTATCTATCTGCGGGCATCCCGCTTCGTTTTCCACTTTATCCCCTTCGAAAACGGGGCGCTCCCCCTCGTCTTTTTTTTTAGGTATACCTCGGCAGGGTCGCGGGGCAGTTATTTAATTCTCTCCCCCTGGTGTCCTCCTATTGCCCGGATCCACGATTCTTCTTCCTCTTTTCTTGCCCCAGTTCAGGTCTCGACTCAGTTCAGTTTTCCGCCCACCTTTTATCAACTTCCCCGGCCTTGCCGCTTAGCTGTAGATAGGCCTCCTTTCCCCTTTTGCCCTGCTTAGCTCTTCGTCAGTCGCAATGAAGGGACCTTCCTTTTCCTTTCCCCCTTTTCTGATGCTTAAGGACAGTTCCGTCCTACGCCACGGTCGGAGCCCCGGTCTTTCCTCCTAGTGAGCGGCCCCTGAGGCTCCCCCTCTTGGCTTTGTAAACGTCTCTGGGCTCCTTTTTCTCACTTCCGAACCGGAGATAATTGACACTTAGGTTATCGTGGTTTATCCTCGCTTTTCGCTGCATTATCTCGTTGCACTGACCTCCCCTTTTTTCCTAGCGCCCTTTTGCAGCTTCTTCCCCGGATTGCGATTGCCGCCCCAGGCACTTCTTCTCGCAGCCTGCCTTCACACGCGATGCAAACATCCTCCTTTCGTCTCCCCCCGCTGCGCACGCTAGCGTGCTTCCCCCCCCTTTGTGCCCATGCAGTCTTCAAATCCCCCCCCCCGGTCGCGTGGGGACGCACCCTGGAGGTATTTCCGAATGTCCTACCATTTTTCTACCCCCGAATCCGCGCTTCCCCTTCCCTACCCATGGACGTACTGCACTCGGCTATCGGGCACCGGTGGACCCACCCGCCCCCGGTCGGACCCTACCCTCTTGCGGGACCTCCCCCGTGTTCCCCGGAGGTTCCTGAAGGCAGGGGTCATGGCGCACCACGTTCTTTCCTGGTTTTTATCGCTTTGTTCAACAGTACCATAAGTTCTTTCACTCTCTCCCTCCTTCCTTTTTCCTTTTGTGAATTTTTTCTACTTTTCATTCCTCAAATTTTCTCTGTAATCTCCCCTTTGTTGTTTGAGACGATGGAGAGAGGACGGCACCCCCCCCCCCCCCCCCCCCCCCCCCTCGACTCACTCCCCCCGGTCGTGCCTTTCGATCTCTGGAGTTGATTGGCTTTTTTACTGGTGAGAAGAGAATGAAGGAACTGCCTTTCCAAGTTTTTTGCGCCCACAGCCTCCACCCCCCCGTTAAGGTACCCTCCCGGGTTTTTCCCCTATTTCCCAAGCCTTTTTCTGCGTCTTTGGCACAGTTCCTGTTTTTCCTCTAGCGCTGTTCAGGTCGGTAAAGTTCTTTGCCCCTCTAGACTTCTACGGACGACTGTGTACTGTCTCTGACGCCCCTCCCATTTTGCCGAGCCCGTTGTTGGCTTTTCTCTTCACTTCGCAAGGGTTTCCCCCTTCAGATATATGCCTTCATAGGTGGGTGTTCCTTCCCTGGACCGATTTTCCCTATCTTGTTACCTTAGTCTTTTAGCTCAAAGAAGTGCCTCCCGACAGCTTTACCCTCTTTCATCTTCGCCATGTTCCCGTGAGATCTACCTTTTGGATACAATTTGAACACGAGAGTAATGCAGCGCCCTTGCTCTCAGCCTATTACAAGAGCCCCTCAGTTTTCCACTTCAGCTCAGGTGAGGCAGGTGATGAAACCCCGCTCTCCCAGGACCAGCCCTTTTTGGGTTAGTCCTCCTGTGGCACCCGTCTACTCTCCATCTTTCCTTAGACGCAATGTTCTGTGGGACTTGCACGAGGATCCTTACCGGCATCTCTCCCGAATGTTTTTTTAATCGTATAATTTCCTTCTGTCGGTTCTTTCTCCGGTCCGATACCCTTCCCCCCCCTGTGATTGTGAAGCATATTTTCTCCCTTTTTTTTTCACCTTCGGCGTCTTGCCCGTGTCGAGTTTGATCCCCTTTTTCTTCTTTTCTGAACGTCGGCTCTCCAGACAACCTTTCCCCCCCTCAACGGAGTTTCATAAGGGGCCGGGGGCACTTTTCTCTAACTCTCCTTCCAGTGTTCGGCGCCGTCCTTTTCACCTCCAACTTAATCGACCCCCCCGGTTTCTTTTTCCAGCCAACCCCACATCCGGATGCTCGCACGTTTCGAACGTTGCGCCTCTGGTGACATTCATTATGCCGCAGACCTAGGTTCCTTTTTCCCCTTACCCCCTTTTCTTGTGGTCGCGCCAGCGACGGTTTGACGTCCTTCCGCCCCCTTTTCCCTACTGAGCTATTTGAGCGGTCCGGATCTTTGCCCTTCTTTTTTTTTGCCGGCGTTTTTTGATCTTCGACCCATCCCCCGGCCCTGTCTTGCAACTATTTTTTTGCTTGTTTTCTTTGTCCTCCCTTCCCGTTGATCAATACGACACGCTACGTTTATCTGCCCCCTCGGCTCCCTGTGTTATCTTCTTTCCCCCGGCCCGCGATTGTAGGACCGGAGGCGGTCAATTAGGGTGCCTCTCTGGTCCACGTTCCCCCTCTCCCCCTACCTGTTTTGCATTTTGATATAAGTGACATAGACGCCTCTTGCCCCTCCTTTTTCCCTATCTCGAGGTTCGCGACATCCTCAACCGCGCCTCCCTGTTTCCCTACTCCGTCCCCCCAAGGAGTAAAGTCAAGGCTCGTGGCGTTTCTTCTCTTCCCTCTTCCGACTCGAGGGGACTGCCCCCTTCGCTTTTTTCCTTGCCCCGGTGGGATTCCCCATTGGAGTTCTGTTCTAAGTTTTCCCATCTCCTATTTGCCTAATTCGATCGTTGGTCCCTCCCCTCCTTGGTCCTTCCTAGAATCGGCTCCGACCACGTTTCCATTTCCGTTAGTCTTATGTTACCCCGCATCGTTGTACATACGCTGTTGCTCGACGGCTTCTCACCAGTCCATGAGTTCTCAAAAGATGAGTTTTTCCGTTCGCCGATTTCCCTTACGTGCATTTGCCGACACCACTCCACCCTGGTGGCGCCCCCCCCCCTGTTCCCCCCAGATTTGGGTCCCCCCAGAGCCTGTCCTCTTTCCTTCCCCCTTAGCACTGTCCAACAAGAAAACCTTTTTCGTCTTTCCTGGGCCCACAGGAGTCAGGCCGTCCACCCGTGTCTTCCCTCCTCAGTCTTACTCCTAGTGCGTAACGTCACCCTCCTCTGTCTGCGACTCGGATTTTCTACCTCCTTTGGTCTTCTGTCCCGTGTTTTTAGCTCCCCTTTCAAGTTTCAAAGGCAGCCCTGAGCTTTTTTGGGGAGCTGCGTACGTTGGCCTTCCCAAGTTTGTCGATTCACCTAGGTGCGCCGACCCACTTCGGCCTTCCCCCCCTTGGCCGATCCCCAGTCTGCTGAAGCGACCATCGCTTTCGCTTCCTTGAGTTCCGTACCCTGTTCTCAAAGTTAGATGGTTTGCTTTGGTCCCCTCCTTTAGCCCCCCCCATGAGAAACCTGTGCATTTCAGCGTCCTTCATTTCACGGCCTCGTAATCTGGAGCCATTTGCCGGTCCCGTTCCGAGCGCGCTTCGTCCTCGTAAAAGCGTGATTTTCCGCCTGAGGTGCCTCCAGACGCTTCTGGACAGGGTAAGAATGTTGGACGTTCGGCCCCTTCTTAGAACCTTCGGCCCGGCGGCCACTTTCCCCTTTTCATTTTTTTCCCCCTGGTTCCGAGACAGCAACCAGAAATTAGCGGTTTGCTGTTCCCCTCCCCTACCTTTCCTCCTATTTCTTTGCATAATCCTCCGGTTTTTTCTCGATGATTAAAATTTAGATGGTCCCGTCCCAACACCCCGCTCTTCGGGGTGTTCCCCCTTCTTAGTAACGCCCGCAGTTTTCGAAGCGACGGACGCTCCCTGTGCAGCATTCCCCAGTCGTACCCTGGAAGCCCTCCCCCTCCTCTCCCTCCCTTTGTTCCCCCGAACTTTTTTCCAGGCGTCCGACCCGAGCGTTCCCCTCCTTTCGGCAAGTCTCCCTCCCCATGAGTAGAAGCCGTGCGCTGTTGCCCCCCCTCCTGGGCTGACCCCGGTGCGCCTTGTGTTTTTCTCCACTGCCCACGATGCACCCTCGCCGGGTATCTTGTTTCCTCCTTAGTCCAGCGAACGCGGGATTTTCTTTCTTTGCTCGGACCACCAGTGGAAGCGTCTTCCCGTGGAGTCCCCCTTGTGAACACGGACTTGCCTTTCCAATGTCCCTTTCCCGTGATCAGCAACTGGAGCGCGTGGCTTGCCTTTGCTTGGGGCCAGGTCCACGCTGCATTTTTTCTTGGAACCGTCCGCAGAGGTGGTCGGCGAAGCCTCAGTTCTCCCTTCCGGGCGCATTTTCAATTTTCCTAAGTATGGCGCAGCTTTCTTCCCTTAGCCCTCGGGTGGACTTCATGAATTGCGGGATCCCCCCTTTTTCCCCAATAAATGAGTTTTTTCGTGTGGGTCAGTGATCAGGGACGAGTCCTGACCCCTCCCCGGATTTTCCCCTCTTTTTTTTTTGCCCAGTTTCTTTTTCTCCGGGTTTCTTTGGGTCTAACTGAGTGGAATGACCCTCTGTTTACACGTTTTTTCCATCTGTTATCCACTATGGGCACTGTCGCCCCCTCCGTAGAGAAACTCGTTCGGTTCCCCCCGCTTTTTTTTCCGCTCTCACTTACCTGTCATGGTCGTCTTTTCCCTCTTTCAGTCCACGACGGTCGGGGCAAGCGACTTTTTTTCCCTGCCCCATCTTTTTGTGCCCCTTGACCCTTCTCCCCAGCATCCATTGGCCTCCCCCCCTATCAGGTCACCGCGCGAAGGCGTCTCGCGGAGGTTAGAGAAGACAAGCCGTCTTTTTTTTTAATATGTGTTCGGCGGATGTCTCAGATTTGAGTACGCTTTTTCTTTCTCGAACCTCCTTCGAGGTCAGCGTTTGCGTCCCCTCTTCCTCACTTCGATCATGCAGCCGGTAAAGTTGTTTGAGCTCTTCAGGATCCGTGCCGGAAAACCGGACCTGCGCCTTCCAGTTCCTCACCCCCTCCCGGTCCCCCTCTTGTTTATCTAGGGCCCCCGTCGAGCTTGGCCAGACGAGCTTGTTTTTCTCCACTTTAAGTTTCCGACAGCAACTCTGCGTTCTTGCCCGACTTTTCTTATGTTGCCCCGCCGCCGCTACCACCCACCCTTCCCTTCCCTCTCTCCTTCGAAATTATCTGGGTCCTTTGCAGACTCCCGTTTCTTCCCCTTCCTAATTTGACCCCACAAAGTTTAGGTAGGCGGTCCCGATCGTTGTCACGGGAGGCTCCCTTCGTAACGGTCTCTCCCTTCCCGTATGGGGGTTTGAGGTCCAGAATTATCCCTTCCTTGTATCGCTGACTTCGGCTACTCCCCCCTCCACATGGTAGTCTCCATTGCCTTTCCCCCCTTCTACCCCCTTCGTTTGAATAACTTGAGGAAAGTTCCCCCTTTCTGCGTCCGCACGACGCCCCCCCCCTTTTTCACGCGACCGCTCCGGCTCCTCGGGGTTTTCTCGCTCGGCTGACCGGTAACAGTGGTGCCCTCGTCTCTACTTCCTTTAGGTACGCCATGAAGGCGGTCTCTTTCCTCAGTCCCTTTAGCTTCCCCTTTCCGTATACGAGTGCAGTTCCTCTGAAGTCCCTTGCGAAGGCATCATGAGTACTTTTTTTTCCCCCCCCCTCATGGGAAAAATCCCTTTTGTTTCCGCCGGCTTTGATTGTAAGACCCCCTTTCCGCCCCGGAGCTACTTTCATTTTATTTTTATCGGTCATGCTTCCCCTATCGCTTTTCCTTTTCAGTCTCGTGGGCACCTCCGCCAACTTTATCGCGCACGGAATGACTTTCTCCATTGCGTGCCGGGAAAGTCCCTGCTGTCTAGAAGACCCTTTCTTTTTTTTTCCCCCCCTAGATGCACCCCCACTCCGTCCTCCCGCCCAACCCTTTGCACGATAGATCCGGACCTTCGCTGCCTTTTCTTCAAAGCCACCCAAATTTTTTTCCCTCCCCCCATGGAGGGGTTCAGAATGGCATGCCCCCCTCTCGTCTGAATTTATGATTCACCAGGCCGACCTGTCCCCTTCCCCTTTCCCCCAGCGGCTAGCGGCCAACGTTTTCTCCCCAGAACTTTTTCGACGACAGATGGAGACTCGGCCCACGGTAGGTCTGAAGGAATTGGTGGCTTACGTTCCCCCCCCCCCCTTATTTAGTGAAGTCGAGGTTCTTTTGCTTTTTACAGTAACCCCCCTTTACTAAAAGATGATCGACTTCCTGTTCCCCCTTTTATGAAAGTCTCCCTTATGCCCTCCCT
>Ga0179591_1300481_pt1 | contig 11124 bp, 10 predicted proteins | sample CZOMad2_1_08_16f_FD_182891 | JGI IMG/M metagenome (GOLD analysis project Ga0179591, IMG submission 182891) | Vadose zone soil fungal communities from Angelo Coast Range Reserve, California, USA - CZOMad2_1_08_16fungal (PacBio error correction) | ecosystem: Environmental > Terrestrial > Soil >... | reverse complement strand
TCCTAAACCTTCTGTTTACTATTTGAAAGGCGTGGTTCTGCTTTTTTGAAAGCTTCGGCGAGTTGACGGTTAATTTTTTTGAGGTTTCTTTTTTTGCCCAGGGCGGTTTTTTTTGCGGCGCTCCTTTTTCATATGTGGCCTACCGCACGCCAGGTCTTTCCTTTTTCTTCTTCTAGCCGGCCGGAGTAGAGGCAGCTTTCTTTTTTGCTTCCCCTTTTCAATAACTTCTCGGAGTTCCCTCCACCGGGGGACGCTTTTTTGTCAAAGTCTTTTAGGAAGAGTCCTGGTTATTGCTATTTTCTCCGTGGCGTCTAGTCTAGTCTCCTCTTCCTAGCGCTTTTAGACGAGGGTATTTTTTTTTAGCCCCTTTTTCTTACGACTCATAGGAGGCTTTTGGTATTCGAGGAGGCTTTCTTGAGCCCCTTCCCCCCTTGAGTGTTGTTTTTTTCTTTTCTTTGTGTTGTTGGTTTTTCTCTTTTTTTGAGCTCTCCTGAGAACTTCCCACTCTCCTCCTCAAATCCCTGGACGAGACAGGCGGGTGTATCAAGAACAAGCGCACCCTAGTCTCTTTTTTTTTCTCTTCCCCTTTTCCTTTTCTGGTTTGTTTTCGATTAGGAAGTGGAGTCTCCCTCAGAGCTGAACAGCAGTAAAAGCCCTTCCTTCTCCCAAGCTTCCTCTGAAGTCTGAGAGGGCGGTCTACCCTTTTTTTTCGAAATTTTCTTCCATTGGATTAGAGGATCTTTTTTCCCGAGGCCCATTCTCCCCCTCCTATATTTGGAGAAGAAGGCGACGTTCAGATTTTTTCTCTCCTCGAGGGTTTCTCCTTCTCCCCGGAGCAACACTACTCAGACCTCCTCTAACCTTTTAGAGTCGGTAGCCATCGCCGTCCCTCGTGAAGCGAGTTCTGAGCCCGTGCGCCCGCGAATTTAAAAACGCTCTTCTCGGAAGGGACTTGAATTAGGAGCCCTCTTTCCCTCCTAGTCCCTTTGCCCTGAAAAAATTCTCATCCGGGGGGCCCTCTGACCTGTCGTCTCAGATCATGAAGGGACACCCCTGACTCTTTTTCCCTTGGAGCGTAGTTTTGAAAGAGTCTTCAGCCCCTTTCAACCGGAACCTCTATCCCAACCCCTCCTTCTAGAGAAAAGACCTCCCGCACTCCCCCTCCTTTTCTTTTCTCAGAAGGTTTCCTTGCTTTTTTCTTTGAGAGGGGTGGTTGAGTTCTCTTTCCGGCTTTCCCCTTAGGACAGACCACCTAAACTTTCAACTTCTCCCCCTTCCAGCCTGCTGGTAACCCAAGCTTGTCCTCCCTCTTCCTGCTCTCACCAACCTTTTCCACGCCTCATCCTCCTTTTTCGAGAAAGCGAAAGTGGTTCTTCCGTCCCCCACTGGTCCGAGGGCGCACGTTCTTTTTCCCCTTTCAGATCGAGACAGCATGAACACTTCACAACCCTCCCTCTCTTTTTTCAGTGGTTTTGTTGGCTCCAAGTACTTTTCACAATTTGGTGGCACCCTGACTAACACCCTGGGAATTTTTATTCTGTTTCATCCCTTCTGAGCTCGGATAAGAATTATACTTCCCTTGTATCCTTAGCTTTTGAAATAGACTTTGCCCGCTCCTCCTGTTGTTCCGCTTCCCGCTGTTAAAACCCTGACGCATTTCGATTCTCCTTTGTTCAGAGGCTCCTTTGGTGTGATCCCCCTTTAGCGGCCCCTTTTGATATAGCGGCCCGTATATGATGGTTTTTTTCCCGTCCTCCTGATTCTATGCGTCGGATGGCCCACCTTCTTTTTTTCGGCAAGCGGTCCACTTCTAATTCCCGTTCCGGCCCCAAAAAGTCGAAGTCTAACTTCTCCTTTCCCTATCTCTTTTTCGCCCCTCAAGATGTAATTTACCCTCTAACCCCTCCCCCCCCCCTCGGAGTATCCGCCTCTTTTTAGGGGCTCCGCAGCAAGAAGTCCTCCGCCTAGCCAGCTTTCTTTCTCCGATTTTCCTTTTTTTTCCGGACACAGACATGTCCGCCTTGAGACGTTCGGCTATTTCCGATTTGCGGTCCTTCGCTCCCTGGGTCCCTAACCCCCTAAGCTGAGAGATTGGGTCTAACCGATTCTAGGGTGGAGATTTTTGTTTTTCCCCTGTCAACCCGGAGTACTTCCCGTCGACCCATCTCCCCCCCCCTCTTCACAGTCCTCTACAGAGGAGATATTTGCCCCCTGATCCCCCCCCTGTGCAGTTAAATGACGGCCCTCTCCCCTTTGTCGGTGGTGGGTAGCGTTGCCCGATCCGGATTAAGGTCTTCCTTCTTCTCGCCCCTCATAACTAGGCTCCCAGTTGCCAGTCCGAGCAGAACTCCCTTCTTTCCCCTCTCGCGAATACGGGCTTTTTGAACCCTTTTTTTGGACTTTTCTTCCGATCCGCTACGGCGTAGTTGCCCCCCGGAGAGAGGGAGACCTCGAAGGAACGAAGATCATCCTTTGGGGCGAGGTAGAGGCTTAGAGACTGAGGACAGAATCGTTTAAGTCACGCCTTAACTCCCATGGTAAAGGATTTCTCCCTCATTTTTGACCTGATTTGCCGCGCCTTTTTTTTAAACCTTGTTACAATAGATAAAACGCTCCCCTATCCTTCCCCCTTGGGACCCTCCTTGACGGGCACTTTTTAATTGTCAGGTATCTTTCCTACACCCATGACGTGGTGATAGACTTGTATTCCCCCCTCCTCTCAGCTAAATGATGAGGGCAATCTTTTTTGAAGGTTCCTTTTTGATGCGGAAGCGTTTTTCTCGACCCCGCCGGGAATCACGCATTTTCTGACCGGAAGATTCTCTCCTTCCCCCCTCCTCCCGGTATTCTCTTTGGAGCCGGATCTTTCTGTCTCCCTTCTTTAGCACCCCACTGGAGGATGACACGGTCACTCAGTTTTTCCTTTTCAGTGATACTTTTCAGGGAAGAGGTCTTTTGACTTCCATCCCCCTCCCTTTGAACTCCTCTTACTCATCAGCCTTTCTGGAGGAACTGTTCCCGTTCTCCAGTTTCCCCTGGATTGCTTGCTTTTTCAAGAGAAGTTGCTCGAGGGCGAATTGATTTTTTGATTTCTCCCATCGGGAGGTCGAGCTGTCGTTCACCGTCTTCAAGTCTTCCCCCTCTCCCTGAATTCCCGGTCATGCAAGGGAGGACATTGCTGACCAAATATCCGTGTTATAGGCTGACTAGGTTTCCTCTCGTGGTTGCGGAGACTCCAATCTATTCCCTCTAGATGGCGCAGCTAATGTCCCTTGGTCCCTCTCCGCGATTCGACGATTTCCGCCTTCCCGGCGCAAAGTACTCCTTAACCCCCCTTTTCCCTGACTCCCTTCTTGGCGCACTGCCTTTGGTCACAGAGACTGACAGCGAACTGCACGCTGGATCCTGCCCTCTTCCTCGGAGGAGGGTTTTGATACCCCCCTTTTTCCCCAGTCCTGAGGGAGGGCTTTTGAGAAAGTCGAGGGGCTTGCCCCTGCTGGAAGTAGAACCCCTTCGGCTGGAGCATTAGTTTGAGGTTCACGCCGGCGAAAGCCTTTCTTCTAATCTCCTCCCTCTTTGTCGCGGTTTCCAGAGGCTGGGGGGTCCTTTTTTTCTTTCCTTTCGAGCCCCTCCGTGAAGGACTGACGCTCATTAGGCCCTTTTTTTTTAGTAGCGGGCGATAGCTATCTTTCTTCCCCCTTCCCGAAGGAGAGCCCCATGCCTAGATGAGAAGTCCCTGCGTCTCTCGTCCTGGTACTCAGCTCCGCGGGAGGCATACATATCTTCTTTTACCCTACTCTTTTTTTGTGCTATAGATGGCAAGTAGACTTCATTTTTACCTTCCTCTCCTTCCCCCCAGCCCTCCCTCATCCTTTTCTTTTCATCGATAGCCGTGTGTCCCTCCTCCCTTTTTTTTTGGAAGAGCTTCCTCAGGACGACACCCCTTCCGCAAACTCCCTGGAAGGAAGATATTCATTCCCTCTTCCTCCCACCTTTCCCTTGTTGGCCAAGTCGAGCCTTCAGCCTTCCTGAGCCTTGTCGCTTTGGTTTTTTCGACCAGCGATCATTTCTAGTTTTCTCGTCAGGACACGTTAGGAAAGACCTCAGGGCCCTCTTTGCACATTTTTGTCTCCCGCGCGTATACCTTCCTCCTCCCCCTGGACGAGAGAAAGACTTTCCACCCCCTTCTCCCCCCCCACTTCGTCCTCTTCATTACAAAAAACACTCCTCTCAGGCGGTCCCTCCTCCCCCCGGTCCGCGGCGGTTTGACCACAGGATCGGCGACATATTCCCCTGTAGATCTCAAGGTTAGTTCTGTTTGGCGGGCTTCTTTTCGTCCCCCTTCCGGAAAGCGATTTCGAGGCCCTTCACCCTCTCCTTATCTTTAGCTCTCTTTTTAACCCCCCCCCTTAGCTCCTTCCCCCCCTCTCGCAGCTCCGTCACGGACTTGCGTCGCGGACGAAATTAGCTTTTTCCCCCCCTTTCTGCGCTTCACGTTCAATCAGAAAAAATCGTTTGCGTTCCTTTCCCTGACATTCGCCCCCCGGTTTTCTCGAACCTTGCAAAAGAAGTCCTTCCACTTTGCGTCCTTGTCAACGCAATCATCACGCGACGCAGTTTTTCACCTCTCCCTTCCCCTCCCAATCTTTCCGCGAGCAAATACTATTCCGTCCGCCGTGAGGCTCTCTCTGCTCAAATTGCAGCAGTAGCTCAGCTTTTTTTTCGCACTGGGAACGCCGTAGTTTTCCCCCCCCGTTTTTTCCCTTGAAGCGACTTTTTGCTCCCACCAGAATGAGGACGTGGTCGGTAGCGGTTCCGGTCATAACGGAAATGCATCTCTGTTCAGAGTCTTTTTCGTCTATCACACCGTCAAATGAGACTCAGTCCCCCTTTTGGCTCAGGGCGCTATGTGCCCAGGTAGATACCCCCACCCCCGTCTTGAGAGAGCCCACTTTGCCTTCAACTGCCGCCAGCATTCTTCCTCCCACCTCCAGTGAACTTGACCTGACTTTTCCCGTAGGTGTGACGAAATTTTTCCGCCGGCATTGAAGGTAATGCTCCCCGTTTTTCCGCTCCCCCTTTTACTTTTTTTAGATAGGTCCCTGAAACGGGATCCCCCGGCGAACGACCACCCCCTCGGAAAGCAGACGAGAAAACTTCGCCCTCCCCTCCAAACCTTTGGAGAGGAGTAAGTGATGTTCCCCCCCTTTCCTACACCTGATTCAGGGCATCAGTCCCTTCCGTCATTGCACCATTACCAGAAGAAGACTCAACCCCCCCTTTTCTTGTTTGTTTTTTTTTTTTTGGTTTTTGGGGCTTTGGAGGCGACTCACTAAGCCGCGGGCTGTACGCTCATTTCCCGGAGCTGGACACTATTATGACCTCTCTTTTTCCTCCCCCTTTAATTTCCCAAGAAGATATGCCCCTGCAAGCCTCGTCCCCCCCAAGCCGACGTCTTGCTCCAGATACGTTAATTTCCTTGGATAGAGCTGGGAAATGATTTCGGTTATGGGGGTGAAGTCGCGTTCGATAGGTCCGAGCTTTTTTTCGGGATACGTTTTTGCGATGACGAAAAGAGCCCCCCCCTTCCCCTCCCGAAGAACTTCCAAGTAATCGTTCTTCATGTTTCTAGGAACGGAGCTTGACCACTTCTAGAGCCGTCATAGACTAACCCGTTCATTTCCCCATTTCTCTGCGCCCTCGGGTCCAGTTCGAACCCACAGGCCTTGAGCGGCCAGCTTTTTCGAGGGCTTTAGGAGCAAGAGAGGTTTCTTCTCCCCTTTCTTCCTTCCCTCTTGACGTGTTATTTCAGCTTTTAAAGGCCCCGTCTCTTTTATCTTCCTCGAAGATCGCAATTTGCCGTAGCTGTGGTGGCTTGAAAGTTTCTGATTCCCTTCGTTTTCAATCGATTTAGGACCCCGAGACCCCTTCTCTTTCCTTATTCCTGCGAACAGATCATCGCTGCTCGATACCCCGAATGATTCTCCCCCAGATTCACGCGTATCTTCGGCCCGGCTGCAGGTTTCCCTCCAGATCTTCGAACCCGCGCGGCGGCTGGGTCTTCGTCCGCGACGCCCTTCCTCTCGGATTTTCCTCGTCAGATCTAGGAAGCCGGCGCTTTAGGGTCAAAGTGGTGACCCGGGCTTTCTCTACACACCCAGAAAAAATCTCCTTCCCCTGGCCCCTCAGGATCACGGTCTGTTGTCCTCTTTCTCTCGTGAACATTCGACGCGCCGCTTAGCCCAAGGACCTGCTCTCCCACCGGAAACCACGTCTGAACCCCCGGTCTTAAAGAGTTTCGGACTCTTTTTTTCGTGTTCTCTTGGATCATAAAGGCCTTGAGGTTTCCCTCTTCCCAGCCGCGGCCTGTTGGTCGAGTCCCTTTTCTTTGGGGATTCCGAAGGCAAATAACCCCCCTCCCTCCAACAGCCTTCCCAAAAGGTTCTCGAGGGAGCCCCTCCCAGCCGTGTTTATATTGGAGAACCGATCCTCGTTTGTTTGGCTTCGGGGGAGCGTAGTTGGGAGAGGTCCCTCGTTGAAGGGGCCGGGCGGCTTTCTACCTCTCCAGTCTCCATGAAAAAATAGTTCGGTTGTGCGTGTCAATCATGAGATAGTTTTCCCCTTTCGACGCCGGATTTTTCCTGAGTTTTCTGAAAAGTGCCCTCCTCCCTTCCTCTCGATCTTTGCCGGGACGCTCGTGGATGGCGCCCTTGTCCTTGACCTCAGGACCTATCGGTCTTGTCGGTGTCGACTTTTTTGTTGTATGGTGTATTAGGTTTCTCGTGTGCTCAAGACCCTCTTCGTTGCTTCCCCCTTTTTCCTCCCCCTGCGTCCGCCCTCGGTGATGTTCTCGCCTTTTTTCTGCCGTTCATCTAAGCCCAAGTTCCCTTTTCCTCAGTTTTCCGCCGCTCCGGCAACCCCTTTCGCCCCCTTCTTCTCTCTGCCCCCGTCTTCAAGTCGGGAGGTGATCCTCCCGTATTCCCCTTCCTCTTCCACTCCCACGAGGTTCTCGTAACATGGACTCCCTCTTCCCCTTCCTTTTCTGCGTCCTCCAGCAGGTATCCCCCGGTTTTCCCTTTTTTATAGCAGGCGCCCCAGCAGCGCTCCTAGACACTCGCTTTCCCTTTTTCTGATCAGTTTCTTCCCTCGAAGACGCGCGCCGTCTTCTCTTTGCCTTGAGAACTCGACAGCACCAACTACGCCGGTTGAACCCCTCGGTATCGTCCCTAAAGAGATAGACGTTCCCTTAGCCCTCTCCCCCCTCCTCCCCACCCTTTTTTTTGGGTTGACATACTCTTTACTGTACGTGTCACTCCCGTGGGGGAATTCCCCCTTCTTAGTGTCGGCGAATCTGATTTGGGGACCTCTTCCCCTTTCCCTCTTCCTTTGCTTTCGAAGCCTTTCCTTTTGGCCTTATTTTCGAGAAGGCTGGTTTTTCTTTGCGGAGGGTGCGTCACTTTAAGGTCTTTTCCCAGCCCCCCGAAAACGCACACCCCCTCGTCCCACTTCCCCCGCGACGTTTATCGGGCCGTTGGATTTTTTCCCCCTCGCCTCTGGACACGGGACAGAGGTCCATACCGCTAGAGCTTTCCTTTTCATCCTCGTTGGGGTTTGTTTCTCTCGAGAGCTCCCCCTCTATCGCATTGATGGACTATTCCCCTGTTTCCCTTTCCCTGTATCCAAACGGAAAGATGACGCGCGTTGGAAGGTTGCTTCGGTGGTTTTTTTTTTTGCGGTGGCGGAGTTTTTTCTGGGAGAAGCTACCCTTTTTTTCTTCCCCCCCCTGCCTTTTTCCTTCCAGAGTCTAGTCTCGCCAGACATATACCCTTAATCCTTTTCGCCCCTTCGTGGGCGTTTTGACCCGGGTGAAGTCGTCGGACCTTTCACGACGGACGCCGGGCACGTTATCCTTCCCCCAGTAGCGGTTACGAATTGTTTTTTTTAGTTAGGCTGAGTCGCCAGGGTGAGCCAGATCCCTTCGTTCTTTCGATCCTCGCAGTTGGATGGACTCGTTTGTTTCCTCACAGATCAGCGCGGCGGGCTTCTTATTCTCGTCTTTTTTTCTTGGCTCTAGTCCGCTGAAGAGTTACCCCTTGTCCTCTTAGCCCTCTTTTTTTTTTTCTCGGTAACAATTTAGACGATGACGACGAGTCCCCTGAGTGAGGAAGACTCATTCGCCGCTTTTTTTTTTTTCCCTCCCGTCTTTCCGAAACCCCCCTTTTTTCGGCTGTTTTCTTCATATTTCGTGAAGTCGGAGGAGAGCCCCTCCTGCACTGCCAAGGCAGACCATGTTTTTTTTTTTGCCGCGTGGTGAGAAGGCGATCTTCTTCTCTCCCCCTTTCTCCCCCGTGGGCCTCCTTTGGGTGAGAGCGAAGAATGACGACCTACCTTGGGAGAGGATGGCTCTTGAGCCCTTCTTTCTATCGGAAGAGGTGTCTGTTCCCCCTTCCCACGCCGCGACCCCCCGAACCTACGAGTCTGAGAGAAACCGATTTCCTTCCGTATCTCTAGGTTCTCTATCGCCGTTTGCAGGGCCGATTAGCGTTGCCTTGAATTCATTCAGCGCCTTTTTATCTGTTCGAGTAAACGTTGAATGAAAACAATTCCCAGCCGTCCTTCGCTTTGGTCTCGATCATGCCTTTTCCAAACCTTTGAAGATTGTCTTTCGGCACCTGTTTTTTTTTTTTTGTCAGATTGAGACGCCCTGGTACCCAATTTTTCCCTCTCCAGATCCCACAACCCCCCCCTTAGAGGTTTCCGACAGAAGTGAAGACAAATTTCTTGCTAACAGCAAAGGGGCCTGTTTTCTCTGGGAGGGGACGTGTTCTTCGGGGCTCCGACCGCCCCCAACCCTTCACACTCTATCCCTATCAGCGTCTCCTCCTTTTTATTCTAGTCTTAAAGACGCTTATTTCTGACAATAACTCCTCAATCAGATTATTTCGCGTCCCCTTTCGTTGGAAGTTTTTCCTTTTGGCTACTGCAGGGAGAGTCACTGGACGCGGCTGGGAGACTTGCCAAAGAAAGTCACCTAATTTCAGTTTGCTGGACTTCTTTTCTTGTTTGAACGCCTACCCCGTTCCCCTTTTTTGAGGCCAGACGACCCCCTCCGTTACCCTTTTGTCATGGAAGACCTTCTGACGGTCTCGGTCTTCTTCCGAATCGGGGCGATCCTCGCTTCTACGATCTGCGCAGAGTCGCCTGCAATCTGCGGTAAACAATTCCTCGCCTTTCCTGCGCGCGGGCTCGGGGAGCGCCCTGATCTGGATTCTTTCGAGCGATGCGGTAGACATGTTCCTCATCTTTCGTTTATGCTCAAAGCGATTCCCTCCTATCCGGTCCTCTGGGCAAGGAGGACCCCCACTCGGAAAATGCTCTTGATCTTTTTAGGCGCATCGACGCTGCTTTCTCCTGATAGAAAAGATTAAGGCTGATATAACCGCTCTCTTCCTTCGCCTAATTCTCCCCTTTTTCGGAGCTTGCACGCCGGGCCGCGGCCTAATGCCGGGCGGCCTCCTTCTACTTTTTCTACTGGCGCTTCTGGTGACCGCTCCTTTTCTTCCTAGAAGCTGGCTATGAGAGGCTGACGGATTTTTCTTTTTTCTGGTTGAATCGCCGTTCGCCACCCCATCTAGCAATCAGACTACCCTGCCCTTATCGGCCCCCCCTTGAGATATATCCTTTTTTTCCTTGTTCGGCGAATTCTGGCTGGAGGTGGGTTCTCTTCTCTCTTTCTTTCTTTATGCATGAGCATCTTGAGGTTTTCGGTGATCTTCTGGTGAGCCGCCTAAAGGATTCTGCACTCTCCGTAGCACCGGGTCGCCCGCTGAACTCGCTCAAATAGCTGGTGTTGAAATCGGCGTATGTTCGTTTTTCCCCCCCGGACTCGTCTCCGTTTAGCGGGAATCACTTAGCACGCCGTGGTTTGTTTCCCTTTTAGGCTTTGTCGGCGGCAGAAGTGTTTCCCTGTCAAGCCGTGTACACCTTCAAAAGTAGTTTTCCCGAGGCCTAAAGACTTCCTCTCTCTTAATTCCTCTTGGAAAATTTCGATCACCTTCGACTTCTTATGCCAAGTTTTGACGCAAGGATTAAAGGCCAGTTTGCCGTCTGGTCTCTCTTCCTCGACTGAGTCTGGGTGATCGACCTGAGTCTTCCACCCTAGAGAATCCAGCAAATGCTAGGAGCTTTACGGTGTTCGAAGGCAGCGAGTCTTCTCTCGACCAGGCTCTCTCTTTCCGCTATGACGACGCGAGATGCCTTGACCTCGCCCGCCCTCGTATTGAGATTGATTCGTCTTTTTGCCCCCCCTTCCCGAAAAATGGGGGCTGTGCCGCGTCCGCCGCCGCCGGCCTTCCTTCAAGTTGCCGGACCCTTATCCTCCAGACTAATCCCTCAGGTTCCCCCCCTAGATAAAGTTGTCCTCCTCTCTTGCAAGGCGTTCTTTCGGTGGTGGGAAGGTCGTGCTCGTTTTGCCGTCACATGAGTGCGTAACGTCAGCGTTCGTTAATACGGTCTCCCTCTGTTTCATTTTTTTGAAGCGTTCCTTTCCGCGCAGGGCTTCATTTGCGTTCCTTGAACCCCTGTGAAGGCGCGCATCGTGTGTGGTCCTGCCTTTGGGGGAGTAGATATCATCTCTTACTTGCGTCGCCGCTTCGCTGGAAGAGATGCTCTATGCATTACGCAAGGAAGAACACAGTGGACTCGGTCGCCGTAATGCCTCTGGTCAACAGCGCCTCCAGCCTCCTGAATCAGACTGGATCATCCGCCTGGAAGCTTCGGTGGTCCTTGCTTCCTTCTTTGCAAGTAATGGCGCTTTTCGCGGGAGGGGCCGCGCAGTCTGACTGCATGATACCCTCTTCTTGCTGACGATAAGCCCCCCTGCGGCGGGCGGGCGTGGCCGACATTTCTTTCACAGCGCCTGTCGACTACCGGCTCCGACGGCGCGTTTCAGCGACTTGGGAGTAACTTTCCTACCTATCACAGATCCGGGACGCTAGCTCAAGAGATTTCCGGCATTTAGCTATGCGGGGATAGACCCCGACGTGCGCTCCACGACTCATCGGAGGCTCTCCTAGCTTTCTAAGAAGACTGCTTCACTGGAGCGGTGTCGCCGCTACGAAGGGT
>Ga0179591_1295118_pt1 | contig 11124 bp, 8 predicted proteins | sample CZOMad2_1_08_16f_FD_182891 | JGI IMG/M metagenome (GOLD analysis project Ga0179591, IMG submission 182891) | Vadose zone soil fungal communities from Angelo Coast Range Reserve, California, USA - CZOMad2_1_08_16fungal (PacBio error correction) | ecosystem: Environmental > Terrestrial > Soil >... | reverse complement strand
ACCGAAGAATAGAAGGGGGTATTTTCCAGCAACGTCGCTAAATATAAGTGATGACTAGTGACATGAACGAGTTTTCTTACCCCTTGACGGACTACATATGATCTGCCGGTTGTAGTTTCCTCAATAGGACGACTGACACTGCAGTCTCCTCTTCTCTGATGCGTCCCCCACCTACAGAGGGTCGATAAAAGAATCCCACCATGAGAAATTTTTCCCCAAATACCTCATTGAGGGATCAACTGCAATAATTCTGTTCCCTTTTGATCTAGAGGTCCATTCCCTTCCCCCGAATGCAAGAATAGATCCATTGAACATTCTGAAAGGAATGTAGATTTCTAGGAATGTAACTGATTCCCTCCCCCCCTTCAGACCCCCTGAAGTTGGTCTCGTTCTTTTCCGTCCTTTAACTCCTTTGCTACCCCAGTCTTCTTCCCTGTACGACCGACCCATTCGGGGCAATCTCGACCTAACCCTTCCTAAAAGATCAAAGATGTGACGGGCTCATGTTCGGGTGGGGGGGGGGGTGTTGTTTGTGGGGTTGGTCGGGTTGTGCTCCCTACACCCGTCCCCCCTCATTAGGTGTGAATTGAAAGTTTTTTTCTCGTCCCGGATGTCGACAAGCGAGTTTCTGCTCTGCGGGGTTTCTTTTCGCCCCGTCCCTTGACTATTCCCCCACCCCTTTTCGTTTGAAGTTTCTCGGAGGAATGGGGCAGTTTCCGCCTGATCTTCTCCAGCTGGCCCCCAGTTCTTACGGCTTCTACTCCTGTGGTGCCTCTCTGCCTCTCCCCCCTTTCGAATCGCCAAAACGCCCTTTTCCTCTTTCCCCGGACTGAAATTTCCCCTGAAGAGAAGGTGCCCGACGTTTTTTCGCTCTCTGAGCTGGGCCGTTTTTCAAATTTGTGCCCTTTCTTTCCTCCCCCCTGAAATCCGCCCTTTCGAGATCTTCTCCTCCTTGTTGTTCCTTTCCGGAGAGGAAGCCCCTGGCAAGTGAAAGAATGCGAGCCAAGAGGTTCCCTTCCTTTATTTTAGATGCTGCCTGGGGATTATTTCTCTATTCACCTGCTCCTCCTAGCTGGTAGCTCCCCCTTTACTTTTTGCCTCAAAGAACTACCGCTGGTCTTTTCCCCGTTACCACCCGGAATGTCACTTGCACGCATGGTCTGTGCCTCACTGTGGCGTTTCGCCCTGTTTCGGGCTACTACCCCAGTGCGTATCCGTGTGTTCAGAACCCGGTTGGCCGGTACGTCAACTGACCTTGTCTAGCGTAGTCACCTCCCCAGACTTGTTTTCCCCTTCTTTCTTTGCTCTTCCCGGAAAGTCAGTATCTGGGTCTCTTTTCCGCCCCTGGATAACCGCCTTGAACGTGGCGGAGTAATCTCTCAAAGAGCACAATTTACTCCTAGTCCAATGTTCCCCGGCCCGGTACTGTCCCTTGTCCCTCCTTCCTTGGCTTTACTGCAATGGCTGGCCACCCCCATCTTTGATAATATCCAGGTGCTACCATAGCCCCCAGGCTTTCTGCCCGAGTATGAAGATTCCGTCCTACTTGAGCGGTACTTTTTTTGTGTTACGAGCGGCTTGGTCATGACTTCGGGAGGGAGCGTGAAGGGTTCACGGCTTTCGGGGGACAGCCTGTTCTGAAGTCTTTTGGTATTTGACCTCCCCTCCCCGTCCACCCACCCTCCCCTATTTTCTTCTTATTCGGGTCTGGAAACTCCTTTCTTTAGTTTTTTTTCTCCCGATACAAGGATCTGAGCAAAATCCTAAAGTGAAAAAGATAAATATAGTGATATTAAAGTCTCCCCTATTTCCTCTTTAATAATAATACGTTTTGTTGGAGAGAGTTGTATCTTTTAATATTTCCCCTCTCTATTTTTTCCCTTCTAGGGACTGCTCTTCCCGTCCCGTTCACCATACCCCGGAGTGAAATGGAGGTCCTCCGAAGAGACCCTTGGGACCAGAGGCTGTAGGGTTTTCTGTGTGATTCTGAATTACCCATCTACTTCTTCATCAGGTCTTCTCTCGAAAAGCCCTCAATCCCCAAGACCGGGATTAACAACTAGTCCTTGTTCTTGCGATACCTTCCCGCTTAAGGTAGGCCGGGGCATCCCCTGAGTGCATAATAATTATTATCATTGGCTAGCCAACGGTAATCTGGGTCCCTCTTTTTTTTGATCAGAGGTTCATTTAGTCGGCCCCTTGCCCCTGCCAAGTTTCACGGCGCTTTCCCTTTTCTTGTTCACATTTAAGACCTGTTATTTGCGGAAGCGGAGGTTATAAGAACATGTAATTCTGGCCAGGGTATTCCCCCCCCTTAGAATGGTGCCCTTTCCCTTCCCTCGTCCCCCTTACAGAAGGTTAGGTCTTTCTTGACTCAATACCTGGCCGCAGTCCCCGTCTTGCCCCAACCTGGGTTTTATCCCCACAGGTCCAGCTTTCCTCTCTTCCCCTCTACTCTTTCCCCCTCTTCCAATCATGTGTTTCGCTTTTTCCGTGTCCTCTCGGTAAAGCCTTAGTGGGGAGTCGGCGCGCTAAGTTTATGGAAATTCGTTTCATACCTTGATCCCATAGCCATCAGCACTAAGAGGTCGCTCTATCATTTTTCTTTCTTCCTTGGCTTCCTTTCAGCAAGGCCCCCTCCTCTTACCAGGTAGCTAACAGTCGGATCGTTCCTCTTTTTCTCAAAGAGCATGGAACAGACCTGTAACACAGGAACCGATCCCTCTCTCTCCCCCCGGAGGATTGCGGCCCCACCTCCTCCTGTTTTCTGTTTGTTTCGGGATTAATTCTCCCTGCTTTGTCGACATCCCGGGTTTCCCTCTTTCTTTCTAAGTGCCACTCGTTCGTTTTTTCTCCCTTTTTTCTGTCAATTCGAATACATAGAAGATTAGGTGTGACTTGGACACGACGTGTCATGCGAAATACTGACCAGCTACCCCTATCACCTGCGCTTTTCTCCCAGTCTCAGACCCGTTTACGTCCTGCCACAACGGCCCCCTTGGTGTAGGGCAGACAGGCGGCAAGATGACTTCTTTCGGCGTCTTTACGTCCTTTTCTCTATTTGCCCTTAGTTATAGTTGCTTTTGGGCTTTCCCGAGATTCGTCTTAAGAATGACATCGGAGGTGTAGGCCGAGCAAGCCCCCTTCTAGAGGGCCCGTACAATTGCCGGGATCGACTTTACCCTCTTTTCTAGCGGCGTGCATCAGAGTTTAGGGTTACTTCCTCTTCGCCTCGACCCAATCCGCGAATATCCTTTCTTTTATAAATCTGATTGTCTGTTTACCCTTCTCATTGGAGTGTCCCCCCCTTGTCTTGTCAAGCAGTCGACGGCTCACTAGTAATTCCGACAGAATTCCAGCCCGAACAATGCAGCTCCTCCCTAGCCAGGAATCACAAGTTTTTTCGGTGATGGTCTGAAAGCTTTCCATATATCCCCCCGGGACGTCAATCCCTCCCTTCGTACCCCCAGCGGTTTATGAACCTTTCATCGTCTACGGACTTCTGCCCTTTTCATTGTCACATTCCTCCCTCCCTCCCAGGAGCCCCAGCCCCCCCCCCGCCGGCTTCGGCGGAGCTTCAATCCAAGTATGAATCAACGACTTTAACCTTTATTTCGTGTCTTTTCATTTTACACTACACCGTTGGTTGGCTTGTATACTTTCTAAGTAGTTATTGACTCCGGGGGCTGATTTTTCAGCAGGATAGAGACTTCAATTGCATGCAGCCTCGTCGTTTAAGCGCGTTCCCCTTGATGCTTCTCCTCCCCCTAAGAGGTCGGAATTTTTCTCCGCCAGGTGAAAGAGTTCTGAAAGAATACACCGAGCCTACCTCAACTTATGTTGGCTTTTTTCTATAGTTCTTTCCCTCTCCTCAGTCATGAAATTCTAATCCCTGCCAACTTTGCCCTAAGAAATATTCCAAAAAACCACGAGGCTGTAGTAGCCAAGGTCATTATACCATTTTTTCCCCCCCCCAGGGGGCCCTCCCCTCCCCCCTTCAATTATTGCCTTAGACCGTTTCTCTTCTTCCCTTAGCAACCAGTTGCTCTCGTCTTTCAAGTCTAAGGGCGCCGAACGCCCTTTCAGAACCCACGCACATTCTCTTCCTCTTTTTTCCTACCCCCTTTGAGGGGTGCTTCCCGGTTTTCCGTGCCGGGCGTTTTTGCCACTTGTGCTGAAGGTGACTTTCTCTCCATTAGTCGATAAGCTAAGATTCTGGGACATTCTAGTGGTTATGCTTCCTCTCGATCTTATAATCCCGAAGGATATGGAATCGCTGAGGATTTGTCGGTGCCTTGTTCTGTGTGAGAGCGTTCAGTCTTTCTCTAAAGCCGCGTTTTCACAAAGATATCCCCCTCCTTCCTTCCCTCCTTTGTTCCGCCGTTCCCTTCTTCCTTTCATCTTTCGGGAAATCAATGAAGAGTTGTTCAAGATGCCAGTCTACTCCCTCCCTGCCCCCATCTAGTTCAAGTATCCCCCGCCTTGGAGCTTAGATGATAAAGCGTACAGACCCTTCTTAATGCGGCTAAGGAGTATCCTACTCCCCCCCCCCCAACCGTCCTCTTTCGAGCATGACCCCCTAGCTCAATTGTTCCTTTTTATCGATGTACTCGCACCTCCATCCGAGGACGGCGTTGGCGGCAGATTGCTCCTTGCTTTGATTGGGCGGCCTGTTTTTGAACACCTCCGAGTATTCCCCCTGCCCCCCTCCGTGACCCCCAATTTCCCTCCTTCCTATGTCGGATCGAGAAGAAGGGCTTGGTACGCAGAGCAGTCGAACGCGATTCCTCCTGCCCGGATTCCCACCCATTGCAAAGGCGAAGGAAGACCTTTGTTCAGGATGCCTGCTTTTCTTTCTGCCTGTGTATTCTACTCCTTGGGGTCCAAGATTTCCAGAAGGCCAGAATTGAGGTCCCACGCCCGAGTCCTTCCCTCTTCGTCCTCTACATGTGCCCCCCCTACACGCCTCACGCCTTTTCTTGGATCGGCCCCTATTTGAGGAATCGGCCCTCTCCCGTCAACCCTCATCCGATGAAAAGTAGCCATCTCCCCCCCCTTCCCGTCGGCTGCGACTTTCTGGCGAAGGCCCTTCTTTTCTCCCTTTAATATTCTTTTTCTGCCCACCCAAAGCAGGTTTTGAAATGACCTAACTCAAATATTTTCATCGCCCTACACTAAGCTTCCTCCCCATCTTATGAGGGCCTAATGTGTGTTTAAATGAAAACCCCTTCCCTTGTCGCGTCGTTCTGTGACCGTCCCTTGGCTTCCTGCTTCTGGCGGCTAAAGCGATTTTCAGGCCGCGTGAGGTGCTGAGCCCTTTCCATGCCTGCCTCCCGGTTTCATTTCTTGAGGTTTAATTGTTTATCGGACGGGCGTCCTTTTACAATCTCTTCAGGAGGCCCACTGCCGATTTGTGGCTCGTGGAGGGGTCCCTTCCCTCAATGAACGACCCGACACCATGACCCGTGGCCCTATGGACTTTTCTCATTCCCCCCCCTATGGTCCGCTTATTTCTTTTGGGACCAAGGTGGCGTTTGGATGGAACCGAGCTCCGACCTGCGAGAGTACCTGCTGACCGGCTGGCCGTTTGCTCTGGGCGACGGCCCTTGACCCCCTGAGAAAACTACTTTCGACTCGGAGTTCTTGATGATTTGCCATTGTTTCTTGAGTTTCGCTAGGCCATCCCCCCCTCCTAGGAGATTTTTAGGATGCCGCACCACCTCCTTCGCTTTCCATTAAAGAGACGACCCCCTCAATTCCCGTCCTCCTTCAGTATGGTTTCATCCACTTTTGTTCAAATCAGTCTCTTCTCGTATTCACTTTCGAGCGGGGGTGCCCCCTCATGTTGGAAGTTGGTGTCAAATCCCCCCCGGCGGAAGCCCGTTTAGTCCTCCCCCCCATCCCGTTGAAAATTTGGCGCCCCCGGAACGTAAAAGGAACCCGAGTAATAGGCACCCTGGCTACCAAGGCTTTGTCCTTTCTTCTTTCTCCTCCTTCCGCACCATGATCACCCCAAGTCCTTCTATCATTTCCCTCAAACTGCGTCCTAGTTTTGACTGTGTAACGCCTCCGCCTCTGCAATCTGAGAAAAAACATAGGGGATACCCCGGTTGCCCCATATTTCTCCTCCCCCCCATTTCTCCCTTCGTATGAGACAGTCCCAGATGTCCCCCCCCTTTACCTGCCTAGGACGGGGGGTATCGTATGCCCGATTTGCCTAGGAGTGGTTCTGCCTGCCGGGCGGGGCTTCTTTGGTCTCGCAAAGACTGTTTTGCTGCAGGCCATTACGTCGTTGGTACTCATCCCTCCCCCCCCTGACCACGTCCAACACCAGAGCTCGTTCGGCCCAAGTCCCTTTCCTCTTCCACCTCCCTTTGAAAACCCTGTGTCTGTTGTCCCTCAAAGGGAGGCAACCACAGGTTCGGCCGTCTCAGAGATAAAAGCATCCAATTAGATATTAAAGATACATAATTTCCTCCTCAGTTTTTTTTTTTGAGAGCTTGATTGGATTTTCATCTCCTCATATTTTTTCTACCTTCCTAGAAACGGATTGTTACTCCCCCCATTTCCTTTTCCATTGGTAGAAGAACTTATAAGTAAGAAACTTGTTGGTGGGAATTGGTTTGCTTATTCCTTTACCACGCTACTCCTCGGTCTCCCCTATCTTTCTCCCCCAGCATGAAACGCTCCAAAGGCTTCCCCCCACTCCCTCTGCCTCAAGGGAGTTCAGTAGTAAGGGGGGAACTGCAGAGGAATTTACTCCCTATTTCCATTGGGCAGTTTTTTAGCCCACCCTTTCCTTCTACCCTTGTTTCTCCTTTCAGTTCTGCGTGAGTAGTACCCCCCCTCCCAGAGGGAAGGACAAGTTTTGGTAACTTTTGCTCTGAAGCGTGTGATCGGATGCGGATTCCCCCCCAGGTTTTTGGTAGAGTTTTTCCCTTGACGATACCTTTTCTTAATTAGCACATAAAGAGGCGGTTTGGGATGACTACATATTTTGCCCCTGTACTTGACGTTACCAAAAGGAGGCCCCAACAGGTTGGCTGACTCCCCCAGTCTAGCATTCGATCGTCAAACGGAGCTGATCGTTCCGCCCCAACATAAAAAAAAAAAAACAATTGCCCCCCCACCCCCCCCCCATGTCGAGATATGCCTTTGTACTTTTTCCCCGGATATTCCCCTCTAGTGGCATAGCCCCCCTTTTCCCCCTCTAGCCTTTTTTTCAGATAGCCAATCTACCCAGGCAAGAAGCCTGCGGCCGAGTCAGATAACTACTCTCCCTTTCCCCTTTCCCGGATCCATCAGGTTTTTGTTCCTTCCCCCATGCCGGTGTACCTAGATCTTCGGTAGGTGCCAAGGGATGAAAGACCCCTTTTTCACACCCTGAATAGGTCATCTCCCCCTTATGATCTAGTTTCCCCCGTCTTGACAATACTTTTTTATCTTTCTTTGTAGTTAGGCGAGTTTTCCAGAGTCTTCCAGAATTTTTAAAGAGTATGCAATCCCCATCTAATGTTTTCCAGCTCTCCCCCCTGAGTCTCAAATTCTCCACCCTTTTCTCAACCTGCCCGTTACAGGGGACCCGACGGGGAGTCCCAAATCCTCCAAGAGTCGCCCCTCCTCCCGTTCATAGGGTCTTCCCGTGCCGTAACCTAATTCCAGGAAGGGGTGATCAGGTGAACAAGGAGGACCCGAGACGTATGGTCGGTTTTTATACCTTGTCTGTGCTCCCCCGCTTTCCCCCGGTTTAGTTCTCGTGGGGTGAGAAGATCTTTTGAGGAAGACTCTCTCGGGGACCCCTTCGAAGAGAAGGTCAGAGTTCTTCCTTAGGACTGTTTTTCGACGTTCGGGGAGACTGGAGTGCCCGCTGCTTGCAGTTACATTTTTCCTGATTCTCTCTTTGTCAAGTGCGCAAGTAGGAGTTTTGATAAGAGGAGGGGGATGTCGACCAGAAGCTTTCCTTACCAGAGGTCTTGTCCAGCAGTACACTCTCTCCATTCGTGCTCCCGTCCGACTTCCCGCATTCCCCGGAGTCGATTCAGAAAGTTTTCCACCCCCCTCTCCTTTAATTAGCTGCCAGCCTTCTCCCTCTTCTTTTCCTTTATGCGTTATGCTGTCCTGATGCTTCCCCCCCTTCAGCCCCCTGCGGACGTTTACGATCTGGCAAGGGCGTTTTCCTTACACCGACGAAAGACCCGCCAGTAGTCAATTGCCCTCCCCCGTCCTCTTTCTTTCTATTTTTTACTTGGTCAGCACGTTCTCAATCATGAAAACTGGTATTTGCTCAGCTTATAGTCCTCTAGAACTTGATTTGCTTGGCTTCTTATAATCCCCTCGAAACTTCCTTCGGAGGAGTTTGAGCAGTGGATTCTTAAAGGAGCTGAGTGTCTGAATCGTCTTTTGCAGGCTTTGAGTCGACGGGAATCGGGCGCACCTTCCTTTCGTATCCCGCGGTTAGACTGGCAAGTTCTTCGTTCAGCCCCAGGAGCTCTCCTATGGGAGGTGTGTTCCCCCCCTCCCAGGATCATCGCTTTCTTCCCGCTCCTCCAGAAACCCTTTGAACTCCTCCCCCCAGACATCAGCGGGCGAGCGTCCATGTTGCCCTTTTCATAATCTCCAAGGGGCCAGACGCTGCTGACCTGAAACTCCCTTGACAGTAGAGAACGGTTCCTACGAATAGTTTATTTTTCTCCCTTCAAGTCCGTTCAGGCAGGGTTGGGGTTAACTCAGGGACCCTAAAAATCTTCTTCCACTTCCTCTCAGTTGTTGTTGCAGCCTCGATAACTGCTGGTCGGCGCTCCGGGCCGGAGACCATGCTGAAGACGTGACCGCGACAGAAAATCGTAGAGGTCGGGACTTCCTGCTCTTTTATTTCATCTTGTTCCGGTCTTCCTTTCTCCGATGATTATTCATTGTGCCTGAATTGGTTTTCTTTTTTTGGGGCCTGATTTGTTGTGGCGGCAACGTTCTTTTTCTTATACTTAAGCGACTCGAATCCCGACTCCTTCCCCCCCAGAAGCGCTCCTTTTTGAAATGCTGCCGGAGTAGGGAATATCCATCGTAGGTGAATGATTGCTTTCCCCCCTCCTTCTTGATGTGTTCGCCCGCCAGTCCCCTTTCTAACGACCAAATTAAAAGGAGAGATCTCGAGGAAGAAAATCCGGCAAGGAGTCGAAGTCTATTCTCCCTACGCCCCCTCCCTATTTCTCTCTTTAAAGCTGACTTTGGGAATCCTGTTCCCCTAGTTGGCCGATGGCTGAACCTCTCCCCTCCGTCAGAGCGGGATTGGGCCTGTCTAGTTTTTTCCTTAGGATAGGGCCTTTCGAAAGACCGGCAGTCGAATCGGCAACTGCCCCTCCCCGATGCTTGATTCCTTTTTTCTTCCCAGCGAAGTCGGGGTTAAGACGCGAAGCAGAAGCGATGGCATTTCCGGCTTGGCCGCTACCATTCCCTTCCTCCTTATTCAATTTTCTTCCTGCTTATTGAGAGGTGGTGAGAGGGCCTCCCCTGAGGACTTTACAGTCACTCCTGTTCAGGATTTATGCCTGTTCTCCCCCCCCCCGTGTACCGAGGTCAGCTCTCGGAGAAATGCCAATACCTGCGCTGGCTACAACCTCCTCATTGGAGAGGCCTATTTATCTTCCCGAGTTTGTTTGCAACTCGCGCCACAGCCCAGCTCCTTTTTAGTGAAGCGAATTGCACCTTTCACTGCGTAAATAGCCGTCCTTTGATATGCCCCCAGATAGTCTCTGAATCCCCTCCTCTCCCAGCCAGATAGACTTCCCCACACGCTTTTTTCCTCTAGCAAACGAAAGACAGACGCGCCCAGGTGCTTTTCCTGCCTGTTTGTGGGGCCTACCCCCGGCCTTACTCCTTTTGGAGTGTTTACTTTTGGAGGACCTTCTCGCGAGAACGCTGTTGAGCGTCCAGCTTTTTAGGATTTGATACCCCCTCCCCTCTTCAATGCTCGGGTCTCCCTCTTGCGTTCCTCCCTTGAAGAGAGGGCAGCGGCCAAGCTCCCGGCTCTACTCCGAGTGGCCGACCGCTTGCTTTTTCGCACTCTTTGTCTCCTTTCTTTCCCTAAAAGCCCCCCCCTCCCCTGCCGCGCAAAAGGCCCGTGGGAAATGAAGTACAGAAGTGACTCCTTCGACAGTGGATTATTCGCGGGGACGGTTTTGTTACCAAGTTTTTCTTGCAGTTTACCGCAGAGAAATTCGATACTTACCAGTCCCGGTGGTTGTTGGTTGGAAGGAGGAGCGGAAGCATTCCACCCTTTTTCAATCCCTTTCATGAGTCCACATCTTATAGACTATTCTGCTTTTGCTTCCCCTCTTCGCGTCCCCTGCCCCCAGGCTCAGCCCTCCTCCCGCTAAGTCACGAACTAAGTTAAAACTGTACCCGCTCCTTACCCGGACCACCTTACCTTCCCCCTCCCTCTCTGTTGGAGTTCCCTCACTTTTGCAAAGATCTCAGGTGCAGGAGATCCCCAGGCTTAGCATTTGACTTACCAGTTTCCCATGTTGGCGAGTTGGTCAGTCCACTTACAGGGCCTGACCTATGCGCTTTCCCCCTCCCCCCTCGGAGAAGGCACCTTTCCTTCCACTCCGCCGATCTTCGAAGCTTTCTAAAACTTACTGTGACAGTGACTCGGCCCCCCTTCCCCCCCCGTCTCCACAATTTCCTTAGCAATGTGCATTGACTGTCCCCCCGTTTTTGTGTGTTCCTAATGCCCTTTCCCGTCCTGCTCTATTCACTGTTATCAAACATGATTTTCCAACCTTTACCATTTTGCTACTCCCCCCCATGAGAAGAAGGCTATGCCTACGGCATGAAGATGGTTCCCCCTCCTAGCCTCTTTAATCGGACTTGTATGTTCTGTGCCGACGGTCCTCTGCTTTTGAATCCGAATAGGGCGGGTGCGTGACGGGCTGGTATCCTTGCCTCTTCTTACGCCCTGAGGCAGAAGTATGTTGTACGTTCAGAAACGCACAGAGTCAACCCGAAAAGCTCTTTTCCAAGATATCGGCCTTTTCTCGAACGCCCTTCCCCTCCTGGGGAGTTGGTTTCCTTACCCCTGATTCTAAAGGGGCCCTAAACGAGATATAAACCCCTCTCCCGTCTACC
>Ga0179591_1268773_pt1 | contig 11124 bp, 9 predicted proteins | sample CZOMad2_1_08_16f_FD_182891 | JGI IMG/M metagenome (GOLD analysis project Ga0179591, IMG submission 182891) | Vadose zone soil fungal communities from Angelo Coast Range Reserve, California, USA - CZOMad2_1_08_16fungal (PacBio error correction) | ecosystem: Environmental > Terrestrial > Soil >... | reverse complement strand
TGCCAACCCTTCTCTAGCAAATTTTGCTGATGCGCTCTCTGGGCCTATTTTCTGGAATTTACCACCTCAAAATACTTTGCCCCTTCTATTTGACTCCCACCGTTGTAGCTTTACCGGCGTCCTACTTTCCCAAAGAGTTTGACTTTCCCTCCCCCCTCGCTTTCCCCCGTCCGGCGTGAGGGGACCCCTCTTTGTGTTATCTTTCTGCTCGTACTTCGCCTCCCTCTTAACTCAATTGCGCGACTGGTACCTTCTCCTTTTCCCTTTGCTTTTTTCGCACGAAAGGGTTGTTTTTTCCCTGGAGGTCTTCTCTTTGACTTCCTTAATGTTTCATCACAAACAGCAGTTCTTTTTTTGGTCCGGATATTGATTTAGCCCCCCCCGAGTCTCAATGATCCTTGAGGTTTCTCTTGATTTTCTCATCGGAATCCCCTTTTTCCTCCTTTTGCTCTCGCCCCACTCCTCTCCCTCTCTTTTAACTCATTTTTTTCTTCTATTCTGCGAAGCTCCCCCCTGATGAAAAGGAAATACGAGGCTTGATCCCTTTCTGCCTCCCCCCACCCCTCGATCGTGGATTGTCTTACGACGCTTGTCCAGCGTTGATGGCAGCCGTACCGCCCGCTCAAACTTTTTTAGTTTTTGATGAATTCTTTCCCCCCGTAAATAAGAGAGTAATCCCCCTTAGCGCGCTCCCATCCCCCACCACAATTTTTTAATTCATGAAATATTCTGAAGGAAATCCTGGCGGTCTTGGCGAAGCCCAACGGCTCGACTGTATTTCCCCTCCCGGTAAATACTTTCTGCCCTGCATGAGAAATGAGTATGTTCTCTTCTTTTCCCGGGGTTCCCCTTTTAGACGTTATTTTTTACCCCTGACTTCTTTTTTTAATCTCCATTCGGAGAGCTTTTCTTTATCACCTTCTCCAGTGCACAGATGTGATGTTAAAATAATCCCCCTCCCCATAGGATTTTTTCCTACGCCCGACCCTGTGGTAGCTCTCGGGTTGCAACCTTTCCGATATCTCCTAAGCGTTGCATCGAGATTCCCCCCCCCCCTCTTATGGCGATGTTTTCAACCCACAATTTTCTCCTTTCCATTTATCGTTTTCCACGCTAGTTTATTTCCCCAGTTTCCCCTCTTAAGTCGGTAGGGGTCCCCAGTGAGGTTGCCTCCCTTCCTTTTGCATGGCTGTCCGGTTTCGCCATGCCTCTTCTTCCCATATCCCGAACCAACAGTTCTTTTTTGCTTCTCTACGATTTCGTCCTTCGCAGATTGCCGAAACTTGGCCTTTTTTCTCATACCCCTCTACTCCTAGCTCCCCTTTCCCCCCGTTCCGCGAACATTGTGACTGGCTTTCGATTTTACATCGTCCACTCAATGCTTTGGTTAACTTTTTCGACTTCCCATCTCATTTTGGATCTGTCCCTTTCGGTAATCTCGGCCAGCTTTACCACTCCCGTTTAGGTGGGGGGTTTCCTGCCTTTGTCACTCGTCTGGTGTTGATGTAAATAAGTCCCTACCTTAGCATGGTCTCGGACTTTTCGCCGGTATCTTATTCCTTGCCTGATATGTCAGTCTAGGTCTCCTTAGGTAGTTTTTTTATTTTTTCTAGTTCTCTTAGACAAGTTCTCGAGCGTTGCTTCCGATTTTTTCCTTGTTCCGATCGCTTCTCGGACGAGGAGATATCCTTTTCCCCTCTTGGGGAGAAGTCGGGCTCACCCTTTGTGGCCTTTCCCTTCTCAAAATAGGAATGCTTCTTTTAATGCTAATGAACCCTATTGTCAAACGCCACATACAACCATTATATCTTTGCTTGCACTATTATTATTCTTCTCTTTTTTTGACTTCCCTCTGGCCTTGCGTGTCTATATAGTTAGTTCGACCTTGCATCTTGTTTTATAACCATCGACTCCCCCCTCTTTGTCTTTGCTTATTTCTTTTTCTTGATGGTTCCCCAATCCACTTTCCCTTCTTTGATGAGTCCTTGTATCAAGAGTTGTGCTCGTCACCTTTTTGAATTCCGCTGACTTTTGTAGATTTCTCATTTTTTGGCATCCTCGATTGTTTCTTCCCCCTCGCCCTTGCGGCAGCCGCGCCATATCATCCAATCCTAGCATGTTGAGGTGTGATGGAGTCCTCTTTCTGCAACGGCTGCAGTTGCCTCCGTCGAATAGCAACTGTTTAACCTTTGAATCCTTTCCCCCCCTATCACCAGGGTCACTCCGCCTCATTAGCTAAACATTTTTTTTCTTTTTCCACCGAACACTTCGCCCTCCCTGGCCCTCCCCCCCGATCCCAATTTCTTATTCAGATTGTGCCTGTTCTCGTTCTTCGCTCGATTAACAGGTTTTTCCCCAGGATCTTCCCTCTCGCTCGGGTGATGAGTGGTCCTCTGCATCCCGTCCTCTAGAATCTGTTTTCCCTTTCCATGGCTTTTTACATGGTAGGCATCGTTTTTTTACCTTTATTTGTTTGATGAACGCGTTCCGTCCCCCCCCCGTGAAATGGCCCCTTGCCCCTTCGGATTTCCTCAGTGGATCTACTCTTCAGACCCCAGCTCCCCTCTCGGCTGAAACATTCGCCAACTTTCGTTCTTTTTATTGCCAGAGAGCTCGTTTTTGACCGATTGCCGCTTAGAGCGCTGCTGTTTTTCCCCCCCCTTTAGCAGCAGAGTCTTCCCAGTGAGGATTAATCTTAGTCGTGCCTTCCCCCTTCCGATTTTTCTAAAACTTTAAACCTAGATCTAGGCCTTTCACTTTCCGTTTGGCAGGCCTGAAAGGCGTGGGGTTTTTGTTTATAGACTTGACGGTATAACTCTCAATCTCCTTAATGCTTCCCTCTTCCGGCAGAAAACTTTGCTTTTGCCGAACGCCCTTTTTCCGCTTGAAGTCTGGTTTTAATAGGGTCCCTATAATCGATCCTTATTTTTTTTTTTTTTTTTCTTTTCTGCATGTGAAGCATCTCTCGCCTTTTATTCAAGTTCCTCTTCGTGCGATTCTCCCCGAACACCTGCGCTCTCTGCCCTTAGGTCGGTCCTGACGAAGCGGTTTTTTTTTCGTAGCAATCCGGTGGGCGGTCTTACAGCCCGGTGTTACTCCTCCGCTGAGGATCCTTAATGATTCTTTTCAATTCTTTTAATACTCCCTGTGTTTTTTGGAGATCCACCCCGACGTGTTAAGCTCTATCTATATATCTTGACTTTTCACCTTTCTTCTAAATCACTTCCCCGGAGGCTGGAGCCCAGCTGTCCCCCCCTCCTTTTGACTGTCGAACGCACCTCGAAGCACATCGTCTGAGTTGTTCTTCTGAGATTAGAAGAAGACCTCTTCTGGTTCCCCCTTCCCAGCTCTACTTCAAGATGCGCTGACTCACTTCCCGCAACTCCTTTTGTCTGACATCCTTTTCCTTCTCCGGATTTTGAAAGCAGATCATTTGTTCGTGACCACCCTTTGAGGCCTTTTCCTTTTGGTCCCCTTTTTGAAGTCTGGTCCTGCCCCCCGGATGAATTTCCCGTTCAATTGCGATAACTTCCGTCCCTTTAAAGCTCAACGACTTGCGGCTTTCCTCGTTTTCCCCCTTTGGACATCTTCCCCCCTTAGGTTTTTTTTTTTGCCGTTCGAAGAGACTCCTCCATTCTCGGCGAGACGTGGTTATCTCAGCTGTCAATTTCGCCTTCCATCCTAGCAGCTTGACTGATCTTTCCGGCTTTTTGTGCGCTCTGGCATTCTTGAACTGACTGCGGTGTTTTTTTTTTTGGTGGTGTTTGTTTTCTTCCCCCCCGTCGTGATCCTGGCCCCCATCATTCCTCATTATCTATCTTGGCATGTTTCCTGCCGCGCCTCAGTCACCCCAGCTTTTCCCCTAGCTTTTGACCGCACCCTGCAAGTACCTGTCTTCCTTCTTTTCTCCGATGTTGCGCTATCTCCCCTTTCTGCACCGAGATAACCCGCACCAAATCGACGTCGGCCCTAGTCCTTCGACTCCCTCTCAGCGCCGATTTCTTTTGTCCCTCCGCGTCTAGTTTCTTTTATTTCCTTTCAGTTTGTTTTTATGGGTTCCGTGTCTTTCTACCCTTTTTCTTTTTCTTCACCTTTCTCCAACCAAATTTTAATTCCCGGCTCAAGTTTTGCCGCGAGGCGAGGTCCCAGTCGGAATTAACCTTGATTCATTGAGAAATCTTACGTTGCCCCTCCTGCACGTTTTTCGAGCTGCCCGGATTGCAGACCAGTAAGTCCTTTATTTTTTCCTAAACGGCGCGTATGCCTTCAACCCTCCTTCTTTTTTACCTTCCATTACTTTGAACTAAATTTTTTCCCCCTACTCGTCCTCACTCGTCCAAAAGCTTTTGTCACACGATCTCACGTTCCGAAGACCCCTTCTATTGTCCTTCTCGCTTTCCCCCCCCGGACCCAAAATCGCTGTTTTCCTCGGTTACAAATACATAGGTTTTCCGTAGATGGTTATTTTTCTGCCTCCTCTATACTCCCTCTTCCTCTCTAGGGAAGAAAAGCGACCTTACCATCGCCCGGCCCCTCCCGATTTGCCGATACGACCCCCCCCGATTCCGCGGATACGAATTAGATGTTTGCACCCCCTTTTTGTACCCCCCTTCATGCAATTGTCCTTCCCCCCTATATAAGTTTTTTAAACGTCCTTCCCCAAACTTTTCCGGTCCGGTGGTTTTCCCCCCTTTTGGTTTCCTATAACTCTCCACTGCGACCGCTTATTTTTCCCTTGCTTCCCCCCCCCGTTTGACGATAGGCGCCGGCCAAACTTTTCGTTTGGATCCCCCACAGGCAGATCAGCTTTCTCGCTGCCTGCCGAAGACTCAGCGAAGAAGACTCCCTTACCCTTCTCTTGAGACTTAGCCGAAACGGACTTTTTTTTAGTCCAAGACTTTTGGCTGTTCGAGTGTCCCGGTGCAGTCCGGGAAACACCCTCTCGCTCTGCCCACGTTTCTTTAATGAAACCCCCCCCTCTTTTTTCGGGATTGAGGCAAGGGAAAACTGCCTGCTGCACTTTTACTTCCCGCCAGTACCCACCAAGACTCTCCTCCCCCCGTACCCCCCTCCCTCCAATTTTATTGTAGTAGCTAGTAAATTCACGAACCCAAAGTGTGTGTGTTGTTTCTTTGTAGGTGGTGGTTTTGATCGGTTTCTTCCACCTCGGTTCATTCCAAGATGTCTCTCGAATTTTGAGAGTAAGAGCCATGAAGGTTCCCGCTTCACTTCTTCCTATCCTCCCTCTCGCAGATTCGGCGAATCAACCCGACCTTTCCCCTCGTTTTCGGGAACCCGCCTGCCCTCGTTTGGAAACGCCGCGCGTTGTCAATATACTTTCTTTTCACCTTTGGCGGAACCTTGTTGCAAAACCCCTCCACGAGCCCCTCGGCGTCTAACTTTTTGGGCACTTTTAAATCGACCTCTTCGAATTGCACCATCGATCTTTTTGCAACCCCCCCCGCGAATACTGCCCCTGATTCTCTTCTCCCGTGCTTTGAGAGTCCTTCCCCCAACTCCCCTTACTGTCCTAAAGTCTCGCCTTCTCGCTTTTCCGGTTTTTTCCCACGTTTCTGGCGTTCGAGAAAGATGGTCCTGTCCTTAAATTCCCCCGGTGACTGAAAATGTACGGCCATCATCCCTGCTGTGCGGGTCGTGCGGGTTACCCTCTCAGCTGACTTTAGAATGAAACCCCCGCCGCCTTCCTCAGCCTTATTTCTCGACGCCTTTTGTCCATGCCTCGTCTTTACTCAGTAGTCTGGTCTACTGGACGCGAATGAACGTCCTTTTTTGTATCCTGATTTTTTGGGTTCTCAACTTTCTCCCCAACCGTTGTCGCCAAATCATCGTTTTTTCGCAATCCGTTTTTTCTGCTTTAAGATCATATCATAAGGATAAGGAATCGTTCCCTCTTACCTTTGCGCCTCTCGCAAGACTTTACCTTTGGTGAGAGAGATTCGTTGTCGAGAGACGCAGTAATTCCCCCCGCTTCAGTCCTTATTGTACCTTTGCATTTATCTAGTAATAAGATCGCCCTCGCCTTCATGCTGATCTCTTTTATCGATCTCGGACCAAGCCACCCATACGCGCCCTTTTTTAGTGAAAGCCAGTAGCCCTCTAAGCCGGCGCGTCCCTTTTCCTTCATGCCGCCAGCGTCGTTTTTTTTGCATGACTGTGTTTTCTTTTTGTTCTTTAAGTGACTCATAGTCCCTCCCCCTAGTCACCCCTTGCGTCCCGCAATTTTTTGGCTTCTCCGATTTCGCGTTTCCACCGAGTTGCCCAGTCTTGACATTTCAAGCTGCTCCGCACCCCCGGTGGTAAAGCCGCCGTCTCACCTCCCCTTGCCAAGCGTTGGCCCCTCACCTCCGGCCGGGCGAGCGCAGAATTCCTTTTTTTCGTTTTTTCTTCTATGTTGCTTTATATTCGAAGATTCCCTATTCTTCCCTTTTTGTCTGACGCCGAGGGAGTCTTCTTTTTACCGACGTTTACGCCTTGCAATTTCTCTTCTTTGTCAAACGCTTCTTTAATGGTCCGAGGAGTGGCTTTGGATTCTGCCCCAATTGGCACCTGGGCAGCGGCCGTATTTCATCTCCGCCCCCTCCTATGACCTTACTTCGATTTCATATCTCGACATGCGAATTCGCCAACTTTGCGGCCGACCTTTCGTGTTCTCCAATTTCAAGACTACTCAGCCCCCCCCCCACCCCCCCCGAAGACCCCCCCCCCCTTTTGGTCTTTTCATGCGCCCTATAGATAATACCACAAATTCAGTTTGGTTACATTTGTACTTTGGGCAGGTTCTTTCTCGGTCCAGTCCCATTTGGCCAAACGTTGCATGGTGGTTTTTTTTCGTGGTAAGATTCCGTAAATCCCTTCCTGCCTCATTTCATCGCCACAGGTCGTTCCGTGTCAGCCCGTCCTTTATCGCTGACCTATGTTCGAGGAATAGTATTCGTCTTGCATAAGGAGTTTACTTGACTAGTCTCAATTTAAGATTCTTCTTTTTCCCCTGTCCATATAGATCTTTGCCGTCGGCTTTATTCCCCTTTTTCCTCGCCGAGTAATTAGCCAGGAGACGCGCATCCTCCCCCCCTTTGGTTGCCTACGGGAGCTTGAAACCCCATGCCCGCCTTTTTTTTGTTCCGTTTATCCTGATTTTTGTTCATGTTGAAGATGATGACAGCAAACCTCGTTACCTTCGATATTTTTCGCCTTCTTTTGACTTGATCGTTTGTCCTATTTGCTTCTGATGATTGGTAGGCTTTCTTCCTGTGCTGAACATTCATCGCGGTTCATGACATCGAGCCGCGCGCTCTGAGCCGAGGTTTATGCGCCACCATATAGGACCCCTCCTCTGTTTTTTTTCTTAACTTTTTCCTTCACCACGCGAGTGGAGACTCTTCATTATGTAGTCATCATCGTCTGCGATTGCAAGTCCTAAGATTTGAGTCTTCCTACAGTTCTTGTTCCCTCCACACTTCAAAAGAACCTTTCGCGTTTGTTTGTTTTGAAGTCTCGAGAGCCTTTCTCCTTCCCCTTCGCCTCTCCCGCCCTCCCGATAAATTCCTCTCGCGTCACTCGGCCCGAAATTCAGACCTCCCCCATGTCTGAAATTTTACTGCAGAACAGGCCCCCTCCCCCCCAAGCCCTTCAAAGCGTTCTTTTCTGAGCCTTTTTTCCGAAATAGTCGATTTCCCGTTTTTTCTTGTTTAAATCGGATATGCCGCTTTCTTTGCTGTTTCTTACTTCCTTGCTCGAAGTCTAAGTAGATAGCCCCTCTCTCGCCTTGCCTCTGGCTCCACGGTGGATGTTTTGAGCCTTCACCCAAACTTTTGATGCCATCTTCTCTGTTCTCCCAAAGGACAATCTTCCTTAAGGCGTAGTTTCCCTATTCACCCCCTGTCCTTTCCGTTATCTGCCACCTCGCGGCAACCCCTCGAGGTTTTCCGCTGGTCCGCTGTCCTCATGAAGGGCCCCACTAACCTCCTGCTTCTCGCGCAGTCTCCCCAAAAAAGTTGTTCCTCCTATCCTTTTTACATTCCAGTCCCAGACGGTAAACTTTGATTCGCCTCCAAACAGCTCGAGACGCACCCTTCTTTACTTTTTTTTGAGCTCAAAACCGGAACCCCCCCCCCCCCCCCCCCCCCCTCGGCGGGAGATCTCATTGTGTCTCTTCGTGGAGAGAACTGATTAGAAAGAAGGCCCTCACCCCGACCTTCCCTCCCCCTTTAATCGTCCAAGAATTGATCTCTGACTGGGTCAGCACTATGAGAGATTCGGTCGTTACCCTTTCTTTTGGAGTTCGTCGGGTCCAGGTAGAGACTCTTTTAGGTTCCTCATCCTCCCCCCCTTTCCTTTGCGGCGGCGAACGTCTACCCCCCCCACTCTGCTTCGCTGTTACACTTAGACGTTTCGTTCAATGAACTATAGTGATTTTTTCATCGTCTCCCCTTGTGGGTTTCGAGTATTCCAGTTTTTGCGCACCGCAAGAGCGATGATTTCAGTCCCGCTATTCGAAAGCGTATATATATTTTTTAATCCCCCTTTTTTTTTTCGAGTCTAAACGCTGCCTCTTACGTTGATGGTAAAAAAAATTTGACAGCTATTGAGGTTTCTTGTACCCCTAGAAGCAAACTGTTTTACGGAAAAACGCAGATCACAGCGTCCCTGAACCCTCAGTCCTTTCCACAAGGAGCAGAGTTACTTTTCCGACAGTTCGAAAGTCCGCGACAGAGTGGATCCGGAGATGACCCCCGACTCTTTCCTCATTTTCCATCCCTCCTAAACCAAATAGATCTTAGGCTTTTTTTCTTCTATCATCGTGACCAAGGATGGACACGAATCATTCCGTTACTCCGAAAAGTTCGGCGAGAGTTCCTGGAGTACTCGGCATTGTTCTCCCCCGGATGCCCTCGTAAATGAGTCTTTCCTCTTCTCCTCCTACCCCCCCCTTCCCAAAATCGATTGGCCGTTTCGAGTTTAGCACTCGCGCTATCCGGCGTAGGGTTTAGAGCCCATATCTCCCATCTTCTTCAGTCCTGACCCGCTTTGTACCCTCTTAGCTTTCCACCTCCTTCAATCGGTTTCCCGCATGAACGGCCGCGGGAAGCGATCTTGCCGGAACGAGTCGGACTTTCGAGGCATCTGTCTTTTTTTGATCATAGGAATTGACTTTTATCATATGTTGTTAGAAGAACTGAATCACCCCCCGTCTTGACCCTTCTGTCCCCCTTCCCTTTTACATGCTCCGAGATCTTTCTTCATCCTGCTTCACATGCGAATCACTCCCTTCTTTTTATGATCCTCTCCCGCCATCCCGGTAGAGAATCGCTTTCTCCCCCTCTTCCTGCTTCACACTATTTTCGCAGTGGATGATTTTTTTGAGTGGCCATTGCTTCCCTTTCCAATTTTTATCGAGTCCTGCTAATTTCTGATATAGGACTGCATAGTGAAGAATTTTGACTCTAGTTTTTACAGTTCCTCAACTTTGCATAGTTTAGTTTTTCGCCGTTTGGCATGGTATTGAGGGTTCTCTTAGAATCCCCCCAGACCACCCATTGTCTCGCTCCTATTAGTTTCGTCCCCCCCTCGAGTAAAGACGAGCGCTTGTTGGAACCATGACCGTGCTGTCCCTTTTTTTTTTCCCTTTGACCTCCTTCCCTTTCCTTAAATCGGCAGTTCCGATCCAACGCGTTGCTCACTCCTTTCACCCGACCCATAGAGAGGGTAAGATGCTTCTTGGTCCTTGCACCCGGACCCATCGCTCCCCCATGGGTTTTCAGGGCAGCAGTCCACGCCCTCACATGCACCTTCCCCTGGACAGGAGGACCTTATCCGGTCGAACTCCGGCTCGGCCTTTCTATCCAGCAGAAGAAGCAGGTTTTTCCATATCTCCGCTGTTTCCACTGGGTAAGCCCCTCATGAAATGAGTCTTGCTTTCACTGACGATCCCACCCCACGTCAGGACCCCATTTTTGTTGTCCTCCCCGATAGTTGGTTTGCAGGATCGCCAACTTCCTCCTCCAGTCTTCTGAAGGTGCCAAGTCCGAAGGAAAATCCTAGATCGACGTTTTCCCGACTCCTTCTTTTCGGGCCTCCTTCCACCTTGTGCGAGCCCCGAAGTCAGCGCAGAGTTTCATCTTCCGTCGATACCTCCAGTTTGCCGAGATGGAAGGAATGTTCGATTCTCCTTATTCCCGACTTCCTTTAACAGAGCGACGCTGACCCATTTAACCCACAAGTCCATTTGATTTGCCCCTCCTTGATTTTCTCGCATTTCCGAACTGACCGAGCAACGCCCCCTACCCCTCCCCTTGACTGCTCCCCCCCCCCGAACTGACCATTTTTATTTGTCTTCTTTGTCCCTCAGTACGACAAAATGGTTCGGCTTCCACGGGGTAGTCTCTGCCTTTTTTCTTCTTTGCCGTTCGGCCCTCCTTCTCTGCGTAATCGCTCGAGATAAGGCATGGACGGTTTATGGTTTCCATCGCGAATAGGATGTATTTAAGCTCTTTGAGCACAGCTTTCCTCCCTGGTTTCCGGTTCCCTCCCAACCGTTGGACAATCGCGGCTTTTTTCCAATCCTAACTATGATCGAGTTTTTTTTGGAAAATTGGACTGACAATGAAACCCTCTCATGTTTCCCCTCACTTCTTTCCTTTTGCTTCCTTTGCGAATCGCGTCCCCTTCGATATCGCCCCCATCGATCTTACAACCCGGATATCCACTTTTCTCTTCAACAAGCTATCCCGCTTTCCGTCATGGCCCTCATACTTTTAAAGAGATTCCGCTCTTCCTGGCTTTACTTTTCCTCTACTCTTCCTTAGTTTCGAATTGCTCCTGTTTCCCTTTAACCTTACTTAACGGCGTGGGACGATGCGGGTGAGCTCTCAGGCTTTCCGCCGTTTCTTCGCTACCCCCCCCCCTTCCAGTAAATTGAAGCATCTTTCATACTGCTCATACGTTTTTGCTCCTCCTGAACTTTTTTCGGCTTCTTTTCAGCGACTTCATTCATTTCATCCCCTATCGGATTCCGTGCTGGGTCCGGGCTTTCCCGGATCCACAAGCTGTCGCCATCTTGCGCCCGATCGGCGAGCTTGAGTCCCGATTTTTCTTTCTTTTAGA
>Ga0179591_1248646_pt1 | contig 11124 bp, 15 predicted proteins | sample CZOMad2_1_08_16f_FD_182891 | JGI IMG/M metagenome (GOLD analysis project Ga0179591, IMG submission 182891) | Vadose zone soil fungal communities from Angelo Coast Range Reserve, California, USA - CZOMad2_1_08_16fungal (PacBio error correction) | ecosystem: Environmental > Terrestrial > Soil >... | reverse complement strand
CCCTGACTTAGATGCTAGGTCAGGTGGGGGTAGTTGATGACGTCCCCTCTTCCCTTGGGAAGGCGCCCTTTTATCTGTTTTGATACCCTTGTTTCTCGTTGTTTTCTGATCGATACCTAGCATTACCAGTCCTCGCCCGTCTTCTCCCCCCCTCTCCTTTCGTACTTGACATCCTATCCTATTTGACAGTTCCCCAATAGAGAGAGTTGTCAGCCTTTTTGCTCGTTGCATCTCTTCTCCCCCTTCCCATTCTTGGACTAACGAGGTACCCGTTGATAGACGCCGAAGGTATTCTCCCCTTCCTCTCCTCCTTTTTCCTTTTGATAAGCCTCAGATATTGACTGCGGGGTTCTCCTTTTTTTTTCTTCGATAGTTTGGGTACGGTCCCTTCTCTCCGACTTTCTGTTTTTCCCCTTGAGGGTGGAGATGCGCCGGTCTAACATGCCAGTCTTTTTTTCCCTCCCTCCCTTCTCACTCGGTGGTCCTTCCTCCTATCCCTGATACTGTTCCGATCACAGCCGGCGCAGTTGACTCCGAGTTTGCCGCAGCGGTTGCGGCCGGGTTCTCGGTGTCCTCCGTTTTAACAAGAGATATGACACCCGGAGTCGATACTGTGTTTCCACCCCCCCTTTTTTTCCTTTTTTCCCCCCTCTTTTAGTGGAGTACTTCTTAAAGTTTTCCCCAAAATTCGTCTCGAATTCTTTTTCCCCCCCCCCCCTTCCCCCCGCTGCTGGTCGACCTTATATTCTTGCGCGTTGGAGTCTCCTAGAAAATAAGCGGGTTTTGGCGTAAGACCTCCAGCGATATTTCTTTTCCTCTTCTGCGTCCCCCCTGCTGGCCCGCCCAAGAGCCCCTCCTCTTTCCCCTCTTGAAGTGTGGGTTCTATGAGGCTTCTCCTAGTCATCTTGTGTTTTTTATCTTCTCATCGTACACAGACCTCAAGAACGGAGGGAAAGTGTCAGGACTCTTCTGCATACGTTTTTTACCTTATTTTTCACTCCTCGACCGCACCACCCCAGACCCCCTTTGTACAGAGCTCCCTCAAGAAAGTTTTTGTTGAACAGGTCGTTCAGTTATCCGCATGGCCCACATCCCCCCCCCCCCCGGCTTGCCTGCCTTTTTTATGCGAGACGTGTTCTTGCCATCGAGTTTTCGGTGAGCGCCCCTCCAGATGTTTTGCTTGCCGTTGGTTTTATGATAAAGAAGTAAAAGCTTTCTTCCCTAGCTCGTCGGTTTTCAATCGAACTTCCCTCACGGTTCCTCCCTCCACCCTTTTTGACGCTCTCTCGTCTATACATTAGGGAGATATAGTGATCATTTTTTTTCCCATAGCTTGACTCCCTTGCGTGAACATACTCCTTCCCTCACGTCAGAAGATGAGGTAAAGGTTTTCGCTTTCACCCTTCCTTTTTTTGCGCCCTCCATATCCTCCTCAAAGGTTTCTGTAATGAGCACTGGGTACCTGCTGTCTCTCATTTTTACCACCCATCTACAGCCTATCTGCTGTCTGAAATTGGTTAGTGCAAATTCCCTATAGGTTATCTCGTCCCTTCCTTGTATCCCTTTTTACGCTTGTTAGGGAGCTCCCCGTTCGATCAGCCTTTTCCTGGTCCGGCACTCAACATTTTTGCCCTTCCATGGTCACATTCAATAGGAGTCAGCCCGGTATTTCGTATGCCTTCCTTCGCTGCGGTCATATAGCCCCTTTGCGGGAGTTGTGTTGAGGCTTCCTTCTCCTGGGTATCTCCTCCGTGCCCCACTTGTGCCCCCATCCTATAGTCATCCTCCGTTTTGTTGTGGTATCTTTTTTTTTCATTTTTTCGCCTCTCCACCGTTGGACCTCCCTAACCACCCTGCTCCCTACCGCCAAGGGATATTGCCGAGCTCAAGCCGGCCCCCCTCCCTTTCCTCTCACTCAATCAATTCCCTTTCTTTTACTAGTGGACCAAGTGATTTTCTTCTGGACAACACATACCTGCTTTTTTCAGGGAAGAAATCTTCCTTCCATCCTCACCACGTCTATGCTCCCATGCCGGCAATATATATGTTACTGAACGTACCTTCTGTAAGGCAAACCTGGAATCTTCTGCCGATTGTTTTATCCTCTCTCCCGTATTTTCCCCCTGGTTAATGGCACGGGCCTCAATCCCCCCTTGCCTCTCCCATTAGGTCTCTCGTGGTTCCCTTTCTCTATTGACTCAATAGAGTAATATGACGTGAGGGTGAATGCTCTTCCCCTTCCCTCTACGCTTTCACTATTTGTAGTAATCTCAATTGATCTTCCTAAGGTTCGCCTCCGAGGTCTGATTGAAGTTAGTCTCCTCCGCTTCCTTCTGTTGTATTTTTTTCTACACCCCTTAGCCTAGGTTCGTAAGGTTGGAAGGTTTAGCAGTGCGTGACGCACTGGCATCTTTTTGTCGGCGCCTCATTCCCGGAGTTCCATATTTATCAGCTTAGAGAACCCGACAAAATTCTGAACCTTCTCTGCATTACTACTTCTTCTGTCCTCCCTTTTTCCCCTCAACTTGCTTCGTGCTCTGACCTTTTGGCTTTTGTTTTGGGAAGTCTTGTTTGCCACTCTTACCTTCCGCAGAGGCCTGAATTTGCCGACCTCTTGGAGCGTTTTTTCTCTTGATCGTCCCAAAGCTCTACCCCAACCTCCGACCGACCGAATCACAAGTCCCTCGCCCCCATTCGTTGACTCGCGACTTCGTCTCCGGAGGCCTGCTCGCTGGATGTCTCATCTCTTTAGTCTCGCCCGAAACCCTGAGAACCTCAACCTCCCACTCTCATTCTTCCTGTTTAGACAGCCGGTTTAAGGAAGGTCTGCGACTAGTTGTGATGTTGTTTGGAACCCTTCTTCTTACACTACCCGAGGATCCAATCCTCTGTTTGCGTTTGACGCCCGTATTCTCTCGTGGTACGTTCCTAGCCTTGTGAACCTCCGGGGGCCAGGTCCCCCTTCCGCAAACCTCTTCTTCCACCCTCGGCTCTCTTTGCCCCCCCGCCGGCACTCGGTTCCGTCCCCCAACATGGAAGGTTCTGCTGTTTAAGAAAAACCTCTTTGCGCCTGCTGCGTTTTAAACTCTAGCGTCCGGATTGTTGAGAACGAGCAGCCCTCCACTCCCCATGGAAAACCGTCGTTCTTCGTCGTTACTCCTCTTAGTAACCGCTTCTCGAATTCTTAAAAAAAAGGGAGCCCCCCTAAAGGTTCTTCTGCGGGTTAGCTTATCCCGGCTCGAAATTTCTTAGATGCGCCGATTCCCACAGGTTCCCCCCCGGTTTTCTTTCAACGTTGTGACTCCTAGAGTGGCACGTTGTCAGCTTTTCTATTCCGTTTCGCACCCCCCACTTTGCGACAACTCTATCTATGTCTAACCCTGCCCCATGCGGTATCTGATTTTTTGCTTTTCTCCTTTCTTGACCATTCCCTCTCTGAAGCGGAATGAAGATTTCCTGATCCTCTCCCTCCAAAACCTGTCTTTCCCCTCAATCTCCCAGGAGAATGGCCTCTTTTTCAGTGATCTTTAGTTTTCCTTTTCCACCTACCCCCCCTGCGCTCGGAAGCCTCATGATGATGGTTTTGACCGAGGGACCAGTTTCCCTTATCTTTTTCTTTTTTTCCTTCCTTCCCCCCTTGTTTTGTTTATATGATCTTGATACTGAAACGGGTGTTCTACACGGGATAAGACTCAAGGGTAGAATGGTGGGGTGTAGTTCTTCCGCCTCTCTCACTGTCTTTCAGCCATTCGACCTTCTCTTTGATAATGGCGAGGTGGTCGGGGATAATAATTGGACCTTTCTTCCGCTTCGTTCGCTCTTTCTCCCTCTCCGACTTCCCATCATCTTCCCCTCCTTAGGAAGTACCTTCTATGAGTTTGAGAAAAGTTGGGTGAGACATTCCCCCCCCTTTCCTGAATAAACCTGTCCCTTGGCTTTCTCCCCTATCGTTCAACACTTTCTAGAACGAGGGACAAAGAAATGGGGTTCGCGCGCTCACCCCCCGGTTCGTCCTTCCGTGTCTACTCCTTCTCCCGCCCCGTCTCTTCCCTTCTGTGCTCTCTTGTTTTTGAACTTCCGATATTGGTGTTAGAGGTTTTACTCCTTCTTGACTTTACGCTTTTTGGCTTGCGGTGGAGGCTGTCGCATCGGCCCTTAGTCCTTCCTCAGCCTCCGCTCCACCCTCTGGTTGGTTTTTCCCTCCCCCTAGCCTGCATATGGTTTTTCCCCCTTGAAGTCCGGTTTCTGTTTTTAGAAGCGGGTCCCTGCGGGGGGCCCCCCTTTTACCCTCCGTCTTACACAAGCGCTTGCCCAAAGCGTCGTACTTTTTCTGCGCCCCCCCCCCCCTTTTTCTTTCCCCGCCTCGTTGATTTCCCTGATTCTGATTACTTCTTGTTCACCACAAATTTCCTGACCCTCTTCCCATGGGACGCGGTGTGTCGTCCCCCTTATATTTCGGTTTTGCTTGTCCTTTCTCGAACATAAAAGGTTAGGTCGCGACGATCCTAGGATTCTCCCCCTCCTCTCTCAGTGCGTCTCGCTCCCAGCCAAGCCGTTATTTCGATCGTGTTATTGCGGTGTCTCTTCGTCTGTCTCTTTCTCTTTTATTGCTCCTCGAACACCGCCGCCACGGGCATTAGGCCCTTTTTGGTAACAGGTAAGGTACTATGGTCGCGCTACTGAACACCCCCTCCCCACGTTTCTTAGCTCACTCATCCACGGATTGAGGAAGGAGCGACGCCCTGGTTTTTTTCCCCGAAGCTTTCTAATTTTTTTTTTCCCTGCTCTGAATTCCCCGGGCTCAGGCGCGCCAAAGAACACAGATACTGCCGGTTATCCGCCCCACCTCGCAAGACCACTGTTGTAGTAAAGCCATTCCCCTTCTTCTAACTTCCCCGCTGTCCCAGATTCGGCGTTCCGGCATAATGATTTCAGCTTTCTCTGCGATCCCAATTTTCGTTACGCGACTGCGTCCTCAATCTCTCCCCCACTTCCCTCCTTGTAGACCCTCTCCCTGGAAACCTTCCGAGAGCCTACATGAGACTTCCGTTTAGTCTCCGCCTCCGGCACTGGTCCCCCCCCTCCTTTCCTGACTGTCCCCCCCTCAGCAGAAAGTTTGACTACTATGACGTTCACCCCCCCCTGATTTTTGAGTTTGAGTATATTTGTTGATCTCCCTTTTATCTCTCTTTCTTTTTCTGGGAAGAGTTGTGTGTTTAGTTATAGTATATGTAGGTATTTTTTGATCCTCCCTTCCCTCCCACCTAACCTTTTTCCCTGTGATAGGGTATTACTTCGGAATGTTTCTCCTCTAGTGCCGATCGCGTCCCCGCTTAACGGAGGTATTGCCTTGCGTGTTCTGTTAAGTTCTTTGAGTGTCTCTATGTTCTCTGTTAGTGTAATTTTAATGACCCTCTCCCTCCTCCTACGTTTTTGATGACTCTTTTTCCCTTCCTCCGCCTTCAGGAATCTAACTCATGCTCCTGTCCTCCTCAAACACCCAATTTCTTTCTGACCGAGGTGACTCTTCCTCTCGCACGTTCGGGCCACTACCGGCCGCAGAACCCAGAAATTCCAGGTGTCCCACTTTTTTCCCCCCCCCCTTTTAGCTACCCTCTTTCTTTCTGTTCCGGACAATTCTCCTACTTGGACCCTTTTTTAAATCTCATTCAAAATTCCTTCCCAGCTTAGGCTCCCCTGGCCAGGCCGTCTCTATTCTCTGATGTGTGAACAGAGGATACCACCTCCTCTCTGGCTTCGATTTTTGGTGAGATTCAAGTTGTGTCCCAACATCTTGTCTCTGGGAGGACGGTCGTTCCGAGAATCAGGGCCCAGAATATGCCCCCGTTCTCTTCCGTTTTGTTCACGTGCGATCTTTTCAGACTTCCTAGCTTTTTAGCGGCGTCGGCAATGAAGCGGATTTTCCTCCTTTTCTACTCTCCGCCGATCTCCCTTTCAAGGAGTCGAGATCCATAATAGCGGGACTATGAGTCGGGCAATCCGTTCGTGAATGCTCTACTTATTTAAGGACTAGAAGAGTCGTCTCGGTTTTCTCCTATGCAGTACGACCCCCTTCCCTGCCTCTTGGTTTTTTGCTACATATACTGATGCAATTCTTCTCCCTCTTTCCTCTAAACCATTCTTCCCCCCCGGTCTTTCAGGCGATTTCTGTCGCTGTCGGAAAGATGCTCCGATCTAAACGCCCCTTTTTTTTTTCTCCCCATGTCGTCTTTTCTATTGAAAGAGTCCGGTCCAAATATGACCGCACTTTGACGCCTTTGATTCGAGGGTGTAGTCCTATTGGCTCCCAACACTTTCCCTGGCTCCCGACTGGCATCGAACCCGAAGAAGTCTAAAAATAGAAACTCCGTTTTTTCTCTCTTCTTCTCCCTGAGTCCACGACTCCAGCGCGATGAGGAGAATCTCTCCTTTATTTGTTCCCTCCTCCCTCAACTTTATTGTCTGTTCTCACTCCCATCACAGCGCATCATATCCAGGTCGCCCTCCTCTGCCATGTCCTACCTTTCAGCTCCTCCTTTTTTTTGCCCTTGTCCTTTTTGCCTGTTTTGAAATACACTACGTCCTGGGAACTTTGCCCACTTTTTCCTGGTGGGCGCCCTGTCCCTGTATCCCGACTTCCCCCCCGTGTGTCTTAGTGTCCTGCGCTGCCTGTTTCCGCTTTGGCCCGGATTCCCCGCCACGCTTCGGCCAAACCTCGTCTTCTCCGGACCGTCTGTTATGCGTTAACCCCTGGCAGGGTCTTGCTGACGACCCCTCCGTTTTCTTTGCCTTTGCTTGTTTTTTTGATTGAACATCCCTCTGGAAGTCGTTAGACCGAGCGCAGCCGCCCGACTGGCCAAAAGCTTTCTTTTTTCGTTCCTTCCTCCGTCCACCCGCTCCCCAACTCGGCATAATCGGCTAACGCACAGGCAAGTTTATCTCCCGTGGATGGGAGGCGTTATTGATCCCTGTCCTGCGAACGCGGGGCCGTTTCGGCGCGATAATAACTGGATTGAACCCAAGTCTATAAGGGTTTGCCTCGCTATTATAATCCTGGCTCCTGGGGATGACGTCTATGTGTTTGTCCTCCCCCCCAACTTTGCGGCAAATTCTCAAACTGCACACATTCTTGTGCTTTCTTTCTTTTTTCCCTCTCGGCTCCCTTTTTTCTTCGTCCAAGCGCCGAGGTTTTTCATAAGAGTGTCCTGACTTCGATCCGAACTCCACCTTGAGACAATTTATCCTCCCCTCTGCCAGGGCGAATTGCGCTTCCAGAGTGCTGGACAGTCACCCCCCGAACCCCCCCCAACTGTCGACCCGATTCAGCACGAAGGTCTCCAGGGGTTTTGTATGTTTTTTGACGGTTCTTTCACGATTCCTACCTCCCCCCCTTGTTTTTTTCTCGCGATTTTAATGAATTGTCCTCGGTCATCCCGTTTCCCAGCAGGAGAGGCCAGCGGTTTTTTAAGTTGGGGGGCGGGAGGAAGCGAGACCCCTTCCCCAACCACCCCCACAAACCCCAACCAAACCAAATTTCCTTTAAGCTGCCTTTCCCAGATTTTACCTGGAACCTTGGGACTCATCTGATCAGATAAGGTATTTCATTAAAGAGTCGAGCCTTGAACTTTTTTGTCCCTCTCGTCACAGTCCTCCCCCCTTATGTAGGGAAGTTCAATTCGTGAAACTTTTTGTTCGCCTGCAATCTTCTTCATCCCCCCCAATTAATAAAGGATTCTTGCTTCCCTATCTCTTCACCCCCGTTGATACTTAGGGGAACAGAAAGTCGAGTTCGAGCGCTAATGTACCTGCTTCCTCCCTCCCTCACGTCGATAACTTCCCGGTTCTTTTCCTTCCTCTTCTGGTTTTAGAAGGGGTCGAGGCCAGCTTGACGATACCTTGTTTGGACAGGCGGGGAGTCTTTTCTGCGTCTAACACCCGGGCCGCTTAGGCTTTTAACCAGCAGGCTTTTGACCAGAGGGGTGAGTCAGTTCAGAGCTCATATGGTCTCCCTTATCCCCGTTCCTTCTCCCTTCTCCGCCTGTTGGAACCCCATGGGGACACTTCCCGTTTATTGTCCCCCCAGCCGCTATGCCTAAGTACGGTCTCTCGTATCTTTTTTCTTCTCCCACCCACTCTTCGTTGCAGAAGGCGTGTGTCACTGATGTCTTCCGGGTTACCACAAATTCCCTTTCTCTCCCTTCCTTCATGTGGTCCGTCTTTTTATTTTATTCCTTTTTGCGTTCTTTGACCCCACTTCCTTTCTTGTCGCGCTAAGAGAAGGCTATTCTGAAGCGTTCTTCTGCCGCCCCTCTCCTCTGTCTCACTACCTTGTCCTCTTTTTCTTTTCCTTCGTCCCTCTCCCTTATGATAGTTGTTGAGAATGCTCTCCACACCCCTTTTTCCCCCCGTTTAATTTTCTTGGACCCCATTTCAGTCATTTATGGTAAAGAGGTCCGGGCATCTTTTCACTCAGCTCCCCACCCTCCCCTTTTCTGGTTCCCATGGATAGAAGCCAGAAGAGTTAGGCACAGGCTCATACTGCTGGCTGCCGCCTTCCCTAGTTTTCGGGCCGCGACCTCTTGATCGCTATGGTTTCATTCCTTTCTTTCTCGCCCCTCACCCCCCATATGACCTTCGGTTTCTACAGCAGTAACCCAGCACTCCCTTTTCTTTTTCAAGCGCACAGTCCGCACTGATTCCAAACGAAGAGAGACCTTTTCCTTCATGGTCGTCCCCGTCTTTCGGTTCTTTTCTTTCGCTCTCTTGGTCTTTCCCCGATTCACTTCCTGTGTTCCCGCCCAGATAAATACGACTACTCTTCTTTTCGCCCCTCCTTTACTTGATCCTTTCTCCTCATCTGCCGAGGATTGATTTCGTCGCCGTCCTAACGAAGAACTGTGCCCCTACGGTTAGTCCGGTCCAACTCCGTTAATCCCGACATCTTGGTTGCTCCCTCCCCCCGAGCTTTGTCATTATGAGTCTCTCGTACTGCTGAGTCAATCTCTTTTCCTGATGTTTTCATTCTGAGTTACCGGAGACTCAGCCTTTTATGGTTAAGTTTTGAAAGAAATCATTTTTAATAAAATATGGTCCCTTTCCTTTTTTGTGCTTCGTCCGTTAGTGCGTTCTCCTTCCCTTGAGCCTGTTGGTTCGATTGGTGTGAGGATCACACAGTCTACTTAGTTCTCTCCTGTCGTCGAACAATGACATCCTCTCTCTTTTCCTCCCTTCTCCTTTTTTTTTTTTTCTCTCTCTGGTCATTGTCTCACGAGCATAGATACCCCCCTTAATGGAATCCTCCCCCCACCCTGCTACCTCCTTTCTCTCTGACCGTCCCTTAAAGGCCTGCACGCATACAGGGAGCAGACTCCCCATCCCCCTTCCCCTGGTTCCCACCCCCCCCATTTTCCCGTGAGTTGGACCCCTTTTCTAGTTAAAGGAGTTAACCGGAACCGTTGCTATCCGCTTAAGCACTCTCAGGACCATAGGGACACAGAGGATCAATATTCTATCCTAAATTGATTTGTGTCCCGTATGGGATTCAAAAAAGCCCCTTTTCTATGTGCGGACCTCTTTACCGTCTTTCCCATTAGTCTGGGAGGATTCTTGACGAGATCACCGGGATTCCGTCATGCAGTCTCTCCTTCCTTTTTGTGCACGTCGCGTCAGGTTTTCAGAGTTCCGTGAGGGTGAGGGATTTTCTTACCACCCCCCCCCCCCCCCCCCCCCCCGCAGAGGGTCAATCTAGACAAGATAAAGATGCTCTCGTTTCTTTTCACTTCTTCCGTACGTTCCGACTTCCTCTTGACAGTAGGTGAATCCTTTCTTCCGCGCTTTCCGGACCAAAGAGCAGAGTGTCGTTCTCCTGAAGCGGCGAAGCGAAAATTCAATCCTTATTGTTTTCTTGTCTCCTCTCCTCCTGTCTGATATCAGCCATTCTTTCCGCGACCCCCCACCCAACCATGCACCCTATGGCACGGATTATATGAGCTTTTTTAGAACAGATGAGTGTCTCCTTTTCCCCCGCCACCCCCTTTTAGGTGTTTTCATTCTGAGTTTCCATAGGAAGAATCGTACCTAAGAGGCCTTACCCCTTTTTCCGCCTTCTTTCGCTTTTCTTGAGGAGCCTTACCCAATTTTCCCCGCTCTCACGCCTCGAACCAAGCCAAGTCAATCCGGACATCCGGTCCTTCTACGATTGACTTCTCCCCTCGTGACTCCCATTCCTTCTATTTGTCGCACTCTCGATAGTATAACCACCCTGCCTTTTATGTTTCCGAGCCCGAAAAGCCCTCGTCCTCCTCTACGGTTCCTTCCACTTTGGGCATGGGACGGAAGGTCCGCTTTTGACTCCGACATTTTCGGTTCCCCCTCTGTCCTTCCCATAATGTGCTCCCCAAGAATTCTCCAAGACTATTTTTTTTCTTTCGCCCCGTCCCCAGAAGTGTCGGATTCATTTCTTTGTGGAAAGACCTCGCAACTGTTCCATTTCCCTCCCTTTTGACAAATCTGCTGAGGACTGACGGTCATCTGTTCCCGTTGAAAAATAGTTCTTCTCCTTTTTTCTTCTTTCTCACCCGGTGCGTAAAACCCGAATAGCGTGCGGAGGTTATAAAGAGCCGAAGCCCGCCCCTTTCCAAACATGCGGTCGGAAGCCGCGTTGACCCCTCCTCAACTATCTGCCCCCCCATTTCTACCAACACTTTGATTCTACCCCCCTCCCCGGCCCCTTCCAAGTGAGGCCTTTCTGATGATATTCCCCTGCCGGAGACTCTTTATTCGGCGCTATTCCTCAATTTTCTTGTCGGTCTATCTTGGGGGCCCTCGCTCGATTCCAATCTGAGAGCAGTTTTTTCCATCAGCTGGCCTTCGCAACCACTTGGCTCCATACTGAACTGCAATAAATGATGGGTCTTTTCTGCCTGCTAGGCTTACTTTTCGACAAGATGATAGAGACGGACTGCGATTTCCTTATAGCGCTCCACCGTACCCAGGTTCTCATTCCCCTCGGGCGTCAATTTCTCTCTTTCCCCTAATTTTAAGAAAGTGAAACCAAACCCCCTTTTCGCCAAAGAGGAAGTCCTCCTGATACTCCCTGGTAGTCCTTTCCCCCCTGAGTTTTCA
>Ga0179591_1329259_pt1 | contig 11125 bp, 10 predicted proteins | sample CZOMad2_1_08_16f_FD_182891 | JGI IMG/M metagenome (GOLD analysis project Ga0179591, IMG submission 182891) | Vadose zone soil fungal communities from Angelo Coast Range Reserve, California, USA - CZOMad2_1_08_16fungal (PacBio error correction) | ecosystem: Environmental > Terrestrial > Soil >... | reverse complement strand
CCCCACTCCTCTACCCCACCCTTGGTTGCGATAATGGGCCTATTTGGTTGTGGTGGTGTTCGTTAGGGGGAAGGAACGTTCGGGTGCTCCAACAGCGTTGATCAGAAAAAGGATTCACAAGAGGCCCCCTCTTCCTGAGTGTCATCCAAGGTAGAAGACTCTCTGAAGAGGAAAAAATTTCGTATGTTTCCCTTATGACACAACCCTTAAAAACCCTTGAAGTATCTCCTCCTTCTGCAGCTTTTGTATTTTATACCCCCTTCCTATCTCGCTTCTTTCCCTCGGTCCGATCATCCACTCCCCCCCCATACTCAATTACTTATTGGCTTACTGTATCTCCTCCCTTCCTTATCTTGCTCCACAAGTTTATTTTTTTTCTCTTAGCCTCTTGAAACTTCTTCAAGAGAGAAAAGAATTTCCCTGGAAGAGAGAGGAAGCATCCCGTTGCAAAACTGCCAGGCAGTTAGGACGAGGTAAGGACAAGCAGGAACCCGCCCCCTAGTGCCCAGGTCCTTCCTGTGTCATGCCTTTTTTCCTTTTGGAAAACCTTCGACAACAAGCGGTTTCCCTCGCATTTGATTTTTCTGAAATTCCTTCACCCTATAGGAAACCCCCACAAAATAAACGATCGGGGGGGTTTCCTCCCCCTTCCCCCATCATTGATCCTCCACCTCCTTAATTCTATTTCCCCTCCTTCGAGGATTCCCCCTATTTGAATTTAAGCATCCTTCAAGAACGATGCTTTCCCCCCCCCTTTCCCTCCTTGGTCAAAGGCCCCCGTCCCCTCACACTCCTCCTTGACACCAGTCTGGAACAAGTTTTCCCCCGTTTTGACGAAGGAAACACACTCCCGTAGACTTCAACTCAAAAGAACAAACTGTTTTTTAAAAAGAGACCCCTCCACACATCCTTCTCCCCCCCCTTCCCTTCTATAGAAAAATTTTGAAATACCTTCCAAATCAAGGATCCTTCCCCTCCAACATCCCCTATCCTCTTCCTTTTCCTTGTTGTCCGATGGTCTTTTTTTTTTGGAACTAGGGATCCTTTTCTTGCAGAAAGAAGGTCTTCTTGCCTTCGTTCTCCGCGTTGCCTTCCTCTATTATCTTATTGGTGTTCTCGTTTGGTAGCTCTTACAGGTGGGTCGTTGTTCCCGATATTGAAGTCTCCTTGGTCGTCTCATCCCAACTAGTTGTCTTTTGGAACTATGTTTGGTAGTTTGTTAGAGCAATGGTTTTTTTGAGGTGTCGTATTTGACTCGTCCAGCACTCTTCTTTCGCGGCGTCCTGTCTTTGACACTTATTAGATATACGCTAAGGAATTGAAATACCTTCCCTTTTGAACTATAAAGTTTCCTCGTATAGTGATCTTTCCGCTTTCCCACCCCCATTACTCCTCGGCTTTTCTTTTCTTAGTGGAAGTACTGTGGTTTTCCCCTTCTGTTCCTTGTAATTTACCCTAAAGTAAAGTCCCCCTTAGTTCAGACTTGTCTTGAAAAGCGTTGAGTTTCCAACTTTTTTGACCATAGAGCCTTCCCCCTCCCCCCTCCTCCTTTATGCATTCCTGTGTGGAGTTTTTTTTCCCTTTCAGTATTAGCTTTTGTCCTTCCTAACGGATCTTTTTTTTTGTTTGCCTTTCAGGTTTCTCCCCCTTCCGCTCGCTGTCTCAGGGAACTAAATTTTTTCAGGTGAGTTTAAAGAGTTCTTTAGACCAGCTTCCTCCTTTGCCGATCCTCTTCTTTTCCTACATCTGCGCTACCTCCCTTTTCGCCCGTTAAGTAATTCCCCCCGATTGGATGATAGGGCTTCTTTTGCTGTGAACTCTTTCTCGTGCCTAGAACACTCTCCCCCCTTCGCGCCGAGCAACTACCCCCCCCACGGGTGAAGAGCAAAGACAAGGTATCGGGGCTTTCCATCTCCCCTTATGAGTGAATAGGCTTCCGGCCCCATCACCCCGTCCTGTCTCACGGTAGTCCCCTTAGTGAGATCTTGGTTTTTTAGAATCTTCCGCATATGTTGGTGACGATAATGATCCGATAGGATTACTTTATCATAATCCTCCCTTGGTCTGCTAAGGGTTAGTTTTCCCCCTCCGCAATAAATAACCGGGACATCTTAGAACCCAAACCAGACAAGGACAAACATGCTTTGGGGGGGTTTTTTGATTTGGAGGTGACATTTTCCGTGAAGGAAAGGCCGGGCCTCCCCGCAGCTCTTTACCAAAGGCAGCTACCAAAACAGCAGAGCCACACCACTTTATTGAAGAAGTCCCCCACACCATCACAGACCACACCGCCACACGGAGACCCCCCGCTGCCCTCCCCGACTTCCACCACAGTGGTGGAGATTTCAAGCACCCCCCCCGGGCTCCCAGTCTTATCTTCTCTTGGGGCCGAGGAGAAAAGAGTAGAATTGTGTCTCTCTCCTTTTGGGGCTTTCACCCCCCCCCTATGACTTTTTTTTTCAGGTGAAGGTATCGGAGGTGTTTTCCTGTATATGAAATTTACTGCAGAAACCCAAGAGGGGAAGTCACTAAGTTCTACAAATAACCCCCCCCCCCCGTTCCAGTGTACTGGTGTTTTCCCCGCAACACAGCCCCCCAGATCTGTTTCCCTGCTCAAATTTGCGTCCCATACCACATGGGTTTCTTCTACATGTATAGTGAGTACCCCCCCCCCCCCCTGGATTTTTTTCTATTTCCGAGGTTTTTCCTCGATCGGTGATCGCCGCTAGCGTGCCTTCTTGTTGAAGGACAATAACTGTTTGCCCTTTCTTCACTTGTGGGAGTGTTCTTGTAAGAGTAACTTCAGGTTTTTTCCAAGTTACTTTGTAGGTCATTTTCCCCCCTCTTCCCACCGGACACTATCTCTAGACACTTTTTAAAGTAAGGTCTTCCTTTCTAGTTATTTTTTCTTTTACCCGGCTTCTTCGTATAGGTTCTTGACAGCCCTTCCCTCTCCAAGGAAACCAGTACTCAGTATTTCCTCCAGGGCGGCATACCCTCTCTTTCCAACCCCACATCAACTTTTCCGTCCATTGTGTGACCCCCCCCTTGAGATAGGTTACTAAATTTTTTACTCAATGCGATAACCCCCCACCCCCTTGTAACCCCCCCCTTTTTGGAGAGTTCACCTCCCTTTTCCCAGAAATGGCCCAAAGTTTTTATTGACTGGATTTTTTCCCCCCCCTTAGCCCAAACCCCCCCCTCAAAACAAACAATCCCAACCGCGTGCCTAGATTACTTCTTGTGCAGGATTCTTCTGTACTTCATTCTAATGAGAGAGGGCCTATGAAGGAGTTCTCCTACGGGAGTCTTTTCTCTCACTTCCCACCTCTTCTGGACCAGAGTATTTTTTCCATGCTGCAAGCCCCTCTCGGGATGCGGAGAGGCAGTTCCTTCCAGTGTCAAGTCCCTTCCACTAGACCCTGGGGACTCCTTTTTACACCCAGAAGTGGACGCCCCTTTTTCATCCCGTGGGGTTTCATTTTGGTTCCCTGCAAGTCTTTTGTAAAAAGGAGAAGGTGAAACATTCGCTTGAGGGCCCTGTCCTTTTCCTGCAAGTTCCAGTTCCTTAAAATGATTGAGGGGGCGGGTTACTGCCTTCCCCTTTCTGTACCATGTTTTGGCTCAATTCCTAATTGAAGGCTATCCCCATTGTCCCTCTTTTGAACCGCCAAAGTTTTTTTTCTTCGAAGCTTGGATATGTTTTTTGCCAGGGACTTATTTAGTCTTCCGTCCATGGAGTTACAGGGCCCCTTTTCATAAGAGTTTCCTTTTCTATATATCTCCTTTTGTGAGACTCTTTAAAGGAAGAATAGGAAACCGATCCCCTGTCCCTCCATGTTCTCATAATTTCCGAGGAGATTTGAACAGTGGCACACCGGCAATTCCTTGCCCTTGGATGTTTTCCACATTGACCTTTTCCATGAATTCGTACGCCCCCCTCCCACCCACCCTTTTTCCCCCCACCCCCAATGTGAGAAAACATCCTTACTGGCCCCAGCCCCAAACTCACCTCTGGTGAAATTCCCCCCACCCCTTTTGGAGAGACCCCGAGTTCGACAGAGATGGACTTTCCTTTGCTTTTGTCTCAGTGTGTGAACTTTTCCCCGCTCAGTAGCGAGGGCCACCCATTGTGATTTTTGTGTCCCACCCAGGCGGGCTGGTGAAATGTTAGAGGGTTAAAAATTGCCTCCCCAGCCCCTCCGCATCCTTTCTGTGACTTCCCCTTGCACTTCCCCTTTTTCCATTACATTTGTTTCCCCATGATTTCCCTTTTGAAGATCCCCCCCTCATGCCCTTGGCTATCTTAGGAAAGATGCTTCCCTCGCTTCCCCCCCAACCCTCTTTCTCGAGGCACCCCCTTTTGTATCTGGATTTTCCCGGATTTTTTTCCTTTTTGGTTACGCCTTCTTTTCCAGCATTACTTGAGTGGGCATTGCCCTCGTCCCTCCAGGTTTGTTCTTTTTTTTTTCCCTTTTCAGAAGTCCTCCCCTTTTTTAAATCTCTTCCAGGGGGGCCAGGGTCTGACCCCTTGCTTTTGTTTCCCCTTTTTTATAGTGATTCTTCTGTGTCAAATCTATTAGCGATTACTGCCTAGAAAGTAATCTAATTGTGCTTCCTTTCCCTTGCGAAGTTTCTCCCCTTCCCCATTAATCCTTTCCCTCCAAATCCCCGCCCCTCTTCTCACTTCTAGACCTTACCCTTTGCTGCTTCTTTTTTAACTTTGACCCTCTTAGATCCCCCCCTCCCTGAACCCACCATGACTTCCGTCTTCTCTATTGCCAACGCAAGTGGCACTTTTAGGAAAACCATGTAGGCCCCTTTCTTCTGACTGCAAGTCGCCTTGCTCTCCTTTTTCCTTCTGCCTGGACCCTCCTTGAGAAAGTCCCCAGGGAGAACCATGGGAACCCTTTTCCTGTGGGACAAGCCCACCTGTGTCTTTTTCCTTCGGGTGCATTCTTTTTAGTACTGGCCACACTTCCGACTCTGGTAGGTTTAGTGTGTCTTTAGGAACAGAGGGAAAATGGCTCATCCTTTCTATCTCCAAAACCGAACCCTCCCTTCTCCCTAAAAGGAACCAACCCCCCCCCGAGGGGGGGACACACCCTCTTAGGTGATAAGCATGGTAGCGTCTTCCTCCTGTTAAAATGGTCCCCTTCCCCTTGCTGCGATTCCCTAGTTTGCTTTTGTGGTAGATGCCGTTTTTGTTTTTCCCTTTGCTGGGTGAGGATTTTCTGCCAATGTCCCTTTTCCTTATTTTGACTGCCCCCCCACGCAGACAGACCCCCACCCCCTTCCGCTCATTTGGACGGCGCGGGGTGTTTTATAGAGGCGGTCCTTCCCACAAGGTATGTCTGCCCAGGTTGAACCCCCCCCCTATCACATATAAAACTCTTCTATGCTATTTCATCAATTGATCCGAGAGATCGACCTCTTCTCTTAAAGAATTTTCCTTCACCCCCCTCTGTCTCCTCAGCAGTTATTCAGCCTTCCGAAGTCTTCACCTTTTATATTGGAGAGAATACCCCGAATAGGGTAATATATCAAGAGGATGCTCTCCCTTAGACGATGCTGTACTAGTCTTGTCTTTTCTTTCTCCAAGATTTTTGTCTATCATCCTATCCTCTTGAAACTCCCCCCTTGCTACTCTATTCCCTTTAGTTTCCCTGAGACGATATCTGAAGAATTCCCCCCCTCAAGATCAGTTATCTCCTCCCCTTCATTCAACTCGCCCCCCCGCTCTCCCTTTTCCTTGTATTGTAAGGACTCTATTTCCGCCCCTTTTTCCAACTAAAACTCTTTTCAGAGACAACACTTCTTTTCGGGGAAATTGAAAAGGAAGGAACCTTTCTTTTTCCCTCTTCCACTCCCAATCACCCGTTCTTCACTCTCTTCATTTTACTCCATTTCTTCGGTCCGCTTCTTATTTTCCCCCTCCTTACTCCTTCTTCTCCTCTGAATACTTTAGCCTCCCTTTTCTTCCTGATGATGGAAATATACCTCCCCCCCCCCCCCCCCACCTTTTCACCCTTCCTCGCCTTCCCCCTCGGTTCCCAAAAAGAAATTTTCCGTAAATACCAAAAGATGTATTCCACACTACGGTTTTCTTCCCCTATTCCCTCCCCTCACTCATCAACTCTCCCCCCCACTCCTTCTGAAAGAAACACCATAGTCAAGAGACTACTAAGGAGAAAATACTTAGAAGACCTTCTTCCTTTTTCCCTAGTCAGCACCCGCGCCCATCTCTTCTTTTAGTCCGTTCTGTTTTCTGACTAGTGGAGGCTCGCTTTTTTCTAAGTCGTCGAAGTTAGTTCTAAGTAGTTTCCCTTATGAGGGGTTTCGTCTATTTCCCTTTTTCCGAGTTGACCTTGGTTTTTTTCTCTTCATCTCGGTTTCTCCCCTTCCTTTTTGTCCTGCGTAAAGATCGGGAGATCGTGTGGTCTTTTTGCTTGGATGGGTTCTTTTTCCCCCCTGAGGTGAGTCTCTTTTTTCCCCTTGGATCTTCTAGGACAGAACGTCCTTATGCAGTATAGCGATGTTTCCTTTTCTCATCGCTAGGGTCCTTGCAACTTAACTGCTTTTTGAGTCTCCCTGTGGGAACTTCCTTCCTATCTTTGCGGGGATTCCGTAAGTGTGGGGTTTAGCTTTTCTTTTACCAAGTCATTCCCTTCTCTTTTTCCGCCTTGTTGTCTCCCCTTTTTCTTTGAGTTTTCCAAAGAAGGCTTCCCCAGATGAGCCTTCTGTAGCTGTGGTTCTTATGACGTCTTACTGCTTTTTTCCCCTGATTGGAGGGGGGTTTTTTAAGAAGGCGTCTCAGGGAACTCCTTCCTTCTCTTTCTGCAAGTTTCTTTTCCAATCTTTTCCAGCTTAATGACTTTTTTCTCCTTCAGGTGATTAAATAAACCCCTTCAGGAATAGTCCTCCTCCTCTTTTTATTGTCCCTCCTCTTTTCTTCCTTCTTTTATGTATGCCTCTCTCTAGGAGAGTTACCTCCCCCCCCCCCCCAAAGGTGGGACATACTGAGAAGAATTTTTCTTCATAGATAAGGAAGAATAGATCTGGTTTTCCCCCCCCCTTTTCCTCCGGAGTACTTCCTTTTCTTGGGGTTACCTCTTCCTAACGGTAGATAGATAGGTCCCCCTTCTATGGAATTAGGGTTCTTTCTTTAACATGTTGTCCTGCCCTCCCCCCTCCCCCAGTGGGACCCCATCTCTTTAGCCCAACCAAAAGCCACCCTCTCCAAATGAGAGCCCCCTTGAGTGGGGAGTCCTTTCGGGCATGCTTTTCCCCAGTGGAAATCAGCAGCCTTGAAAACCCTTCCTACAACAAAAGCCACAGCCTCTCCTTTCCCGCCGCAGGGCCTGGTTTCTTCCTTGGGAAACGCCTTTCTCGTCCCGGTTCTTTTTTTTTTGGCGAAAGAGTTTTAGCAGGAGAGGGGGTACCCCCCTCTACTTTGTTTTTTTTCCCTGAAGTGGTAATTGCCTTCTCCCCTGTGAAATAGGTTCATTCTGATTTTCTTCCAACACCCATACTCCTCCTTCTTGTCGGTAGAGCCTCCCCCTAACCCAGATCTGTGTAGACCTTTTGTTTTCCCCCACAGTGGAAAGACACAAGGAGGGTTTTTTTATCCCTGTTCGTGAGTCCCCCCTTTTTTTCAGACTTCCACTTCTCCCTCCACTCGTGGCAAGCTTCTTCCCCTCTATTTTCCCCTTCGTGATGTTGCAGCCTACAATGTTTTCAATTGTGGGAGTGGGCCATTGCTTTGCCCTCCCCTTTTTTTCCAAAGTACTTGTGTATTTCTTTCCTTTTACACTTTGTCCAACTCTAGCCACAAGTGGGTTTTCACTTTTTTTGAGAATTTAATTGTGAGTGTTTCTCTCATTGTTTCCTCCCCATGACAACACGGTTTTTATCCTTTGCCTCACAATTCGAATTAATTTCTATAAAGGACACAGTTCCACGTATACTAAACTCTTCCTCCAAGACTTGTCCCCCTTTCACAAACAAACCCCCCCTTTTTTCTCTTTCTAATAAATTTTACTATGAAATGTGTCCCCCTCCTTTCAACAAATGGAGGGACTATTCCCCTTCCCTGGGACCCCCCTTTTCATGTTTTAGTACCCCCCCTCCCCCCTTATTCCACAACAATTAACCCCAAAGGGTTGACATAGATACTTGAGGTTTCCGATTACGATCTTATTCCTGCTCTTCTTGTAAAGCAATTGTCCTTCTTGCTTTTCACGGAGTCAGGTCCCTGAACAAAAGATGTAATGGCCCTTTCCCAAATGGCTGCAATAAAGTTCCGTTTGCGTTTCTCGTTCTTGTAGAAGTGCTTGAGGTCCCCCTTCCCCAAGAAGACAATAAGACAGATGACGTAAGGTGTGGAGAACCGGCGCTTCTCCCTTGTGATTATCCCTGCCGGCTGTACCCCCCTGTAATCCCCCCCCCCCTACCATCGATTTCTGCTTCCTGTATATGCAAAAGTCCCATGATTTTTTTTTTTTTTGTGCAAGTACGAATCTGTTCATTGTTTTGGTTATTGTAATTCTCCTCTTTTCTGCTCTTTCTCCTCAATGCATGAGAAGGTTCTCCTCGCTAGTTTCCGCAGTTTTCTCCTTTCCCCCCTTTCAAACCATCCTCGATTCCCTTTTCCCCCTTTTTGCTACATTCTTCTTTCTTTTATCTCTCGAGTTTCCTCCCCTTCCCTTTCTGATCTATCAACGGAATCTTGCATCATGTAACGCCAGTCTTGCGAAATCTTTCCCTTTCACACATATCCCTTCCTGCTTCCAGTCTTTCTTTTAAAAGTTTTTCCCCCTCCCCTCTTGATTTCTGATAGCTCCCCTCCCCCCCCCAATCTCCATCCAAAACACAATTCTGGACATACCCCACACAGAAACTCAATCATCCTCCCCAATGGCCCTTTTTCCTCCCGCGTCCTCGACGGTAATGTTGCTCTCTTTCTCTTTGGGAAAGAATCATGCTTCAAAATGAAGACCACTGCTCTCCCCCCCTTGACCTTTTTTTTTGTGTCTTTCGAGCCTTCCCTGTCCTAAGTCTTTACTCGTCCTCTAAGAATCCCCTGCAGAATTTGCACCCCCCTACTTTTCCATACCTTCTTTTTTTTTACTTCCCCCTCCTTGAGAACTTCCTTTTTTCCCTGCCGATCAGGATCAGTCTTTCCTCCCTGATTCTCCCCAAAAATAAAGTATCTCCGGATGGATTTGTGGTGGGCTTTTTGTGGTACGCCTTGTTTTACTCAGCATTAACTGGCTGGTCCCTTGTTCGCAGGGTAAGAGATACTCCCCCTTAGGAATTGCTACACCCTTCCCCCTTTTCTCGTAAAACTCTCTTCTCCCTTTCGGGACCCCACTTTCCTTTTGCAAAGTTTGCTTTTGTGCTATATTTTTTCCCCTTGGTAATGAAAATCTCTTCCAGTTTCCTTGTTACTCCCCCCGGTTCATGTTTCCCTCATACAGAGACCTGGGCAAGGTTCCTTCAAAGTGACCCATTAATCCTTTTTTTTCCCTAAAATCACAATTTCCTTTTTCTCCGACCCTTCTCCCCCCCCCACTAGTGTGCCCCTCTATTTTCCTTTGACATATTTTTTCCATAAACAAGTACTCCCCCCAACCTCCTTCCCCCCTGATCCCCCCCATGGCACCACTCCCACCTTTTCTCTCATCCATGTAGAAACATTTTCCTGCACGGACTGCAAGCTAGTGCCTTCTCTTTTGTTCTTCTGCTCTTTCCTCATTTCCAGTTATTCCTCCCCCTGTCCCCCCCTTTGCCCCCCACTTGGTAAAAGCCACCCTTGGCTTTTTTTCCCCCCCCTTCTACACAGATCTGTTGTTCTTTTTTCCCCCACCCTTACCTTGGCCAGAATTGTTCTTTTTCTTTAACTACTGAAAAATATTTCCCCATAATGTATATAAATGACCCCCCCCTTTACATTAAAGTCCCCTTCCCCAACCCTGTTGCACATAGTACCCCGGCCCCTCCTGCTGCAGCTGCAGGTGTCTTCTCAAGCTGTTAACACTTCCCTTTTTTCCCCAACTTCCTTTGTCCCTTCAATCTGCCTTTTTTTCTTTTTTTTGTTTGGAGATGGTTTTTGTTTCTTATTGCTGAATGCAAATGGCATTTCTGGAATGAATAAAAACTCCTCCACCCCTTTTCCCTCAATGTGGCCATCTCTTTGTGACTGTCCCCCTTTTTCCTTGATCGTATTGAGTAAAACCTATACATATTCCTTTTTATTAGGCTTCATCCCCCTTTCCCCTCCTTATAGTCACTCCATCCCTTCCCTTTACTTTCATTCTGACACATGGGACCCCCCCCCCCATCTCTATGCTACTTATCTTGCTTTCCTTTTGTTGAGAAAATGTTGAGATGGCTAGTCACTCTCTCCCCCTTCCTATAATCAATCGGATTTACAATACTTCCCCTTTTCCGCTGTATCCCCCTCCTTTTCTCTCGGTATCCCTGAATCCTCGTCTCTCCGCTGTCTATCCTAAATTACCTCGATCAAAGACATCTTTAGTTAAATGAGTCCGTCTCCCTTCTTATCTGAAGGCACCCCCTCCGATTCTTTCCCCAGAAGTAATCCTTCCTTTCACCGAAGAGGAATTCCTCCACCTCCTCTCGTTGGACTCTCTATGGTCAGAAAAAGGAGTGGGGTTCCGCGGCGGAAGAGAACCAGTCTATGACGCTTGAATTTCCTTTGTTATATTTCAAAGGAAGTCCCCCTTAGGAAACAAACGTTACCTACTTCCTCAAATAACCTAGGAAGAATTTATTCCAATTACATCCATTTGGACTAAATATCCCGGGACCTCCCCTTTTTCAATTCCTTTCTCTCCCGCCTAATTCCTTTCATCAAGCCAGACGATGATGGAATCCTAAACGTCCCAAGTGGCCCCCGACCCTTACTCCGGTTCCACAACCCCTCCTTCAAAAGAGGAATTACCCCTTTAATCTTTCTCCTTCTTTTCGATCCCCCCCTTCGAATGCCCTCCCCTTCCCCCCCCGTCCGATCAAATAGAATTAAGAAACAAACATCTTCAAGAAGTCCCTTTTTCCACGAGAACCTCCTTGCGCCCTTTTTTTTCCACTATCCAACCTTACC
>Ga0179591_1263500_pt1 | contig 11125 bp, 9 predicted proteins | sample CZOMad2_1_08_16f_FD_182891 | JGI IMG/M metagenome (GOLD analysis project Ga0179591, IMG submission 182891) | Vadose zone soil fungal communities from Angelo Coast Range Reserve, California, USA - CZOMad2_1_08_16fungal (PacBio error correction) | ecosystem: Environmental > Terrestrial > Soil >... | reverse complement strand
CCTCTTTTGGTTCCCAACACCCCAGTTCCTTTCTTTTGGAACGTTTTAAGGTCCCGGAAGAGCTGAAAAGATGGGTCGACGTTCCCCCGCTGTCCTTCCATGGGGCCATCACGTAAGACGCCTCTCCGACTCCTCCCTGCCTTGCCTAGCAGCGCCTCGGCGGACCTGCGAGTTTCGTGCCCCCTCCCTCTTCTGTTTTCAGGACCAAATAGTTGAAAGTCCACGGCTAAATCCCTGGTCTACAGACTACCCATATAAGGAGTGAATTGGCCCGTTTTTTCTGCGGGGTCGTTGATTCCATCTCCCAGTCCCTTCGCTCTCCACCCGCGCTTGTCGCTTTCGACATTATTAGTATTCTGCCCGCGAATCTTGATTCTCAATCGTCATAAAAAGGAAAAACTCCCCTTCCCCTGGGCCTTTAAAAAAAAAAGGAACTCCCGGTTCCCACCTTTTTTCTCAACTTCCTCACCGTTACCCGAGTCACCTGATCCATTTAGAAAGCGAAGATCAAGAAAGTTTAGAGTGACTATCCCCCAGAGATGTCTAGAAGGAAATTTTGCTATCTCTCTTGTTTCTAATTATGCTTTTCTTTGCGGCTGAAACGCCCTTTTTTTTTTTAATAGAAGAATACGTTGAAGAGTGGCCTTCTTCGCAGGTTTAGACTGCTAAGAGGATTGATTTTTCTTTGTTTGACACGATTGGGCGTGCGACCTTTGTTCCCCCCGTTTTTTGTAAGTTCTTTCGTTCAAGTGGATGATTAGACCGGAGAAAAGAAACAGGGCACACAACCCCCACCCCCCCCCCCCCCCCCCCCCCCCCCCCCCCCCCCCCCCCAAAACCCCCCACACCAACCCCCCCCCCCCCCCCCCCCCCACCCCACCCCCCCCCCCCCCCCTTCATAAAAATCCAATTTCTTTTCAGTACGCCGCCTATCCCTTGAATGTATTTAGTCTTCCTTTTCGCCGTCCTTCTCCGGCAGAGTTTTCCTAGTTAAGGATGAGCCTCGCAGAGTATTTCGACGGGTGTTCTTCCCCTTCCCGGTACCCAAGATCGCCGCTGACGTATAGAATGTAGTTCCCCCTGTCAGCCGCTTCACGAGATCGCAGTGGCAGCCACGACCGAGATTGATTCCTTTCGAGTCCCACGCTTCCCCTGACAGCGGCCCCCCCCCCCTTCTTTCGCCGGCAATTGCAAGATTAATTTTTTTCTTTCCCTAACTCCTTTCCTTCTTCTACCAAGTCGCAAAGATCCCCCCTCCTTTCGTTGCGGCGCTTGCAAAGCTCGTACGCTTTTGGACCCTTCCCGCGGCCCCCTCTATAACTTTACACCCTTTGTTACCCCCCCTCAACCACGGGTCGTTACTGTTTAGGGTTTTTCTTGAAGGAGTTTAACGTCATTCCTTTTCCGCCCCCCTTGGACATGGCCGACCCTCGTTACCTGGCCGGGTCGGCACCCCCCCCCCGGTGCAGTGTTCGCTTTGGTGGTTTACCTGGTTGCAGAGCATTCTTTCTGTAGTCCGTGCACGTAACTCCCTTTTCTCTGGATCGAGGCGTGGCCCGGAAAAACGCAGGCACGTTCGGCCTGGCTTTTCCACTTTCACAAGGCCTCTAGCACGTCGTTCTCGTGTTCAGCTCCCAGTGCGTTTTCCCCCTTCCATAGCTCCGAGTTAAAGGAGATCTAGCCCTTCCCTCCGGCGCAGTTTCCACCGTCGGATGTTAACGTATTCTTTTTATCGGGTCACCCTGTGGGGCTAGATGGCCAGCAGCGGGCCCATCTCTTAGTCCCGTCCCTCCGGCTGATCACAATGGAACATTAGTCGTCGCAGGTCACACTCCTCCGTCCACGCGCTTCGTTTTTTCGTGCTAGGGTCGCTACCGTGCGTATCCATAGTAAGGGTGCCCGTCAACGCCTGCTGCACGCCCTCTGGTGGCCTCCCCCGTGTGGAAAAAGACGTGGACTCTGTAGAGTAGCCGAACAGTCTTGTATTAGCACAATTCCCCAGTCCCCTTCCGCGCGGCTTTCAAATGCCCTACCTGATTATCTCGCTTCCTCTTTTTCCTAACTTGTTGTGATATCGACTTATAGCATTTGAAGATGTCTTCCCTTTCGATCACCCTTTTTCACCGAATCCCCGGCTACCCTCACCCCCTTTTTTTTTTTCCCCCCTCGGGCAGTTCCGCCCAGATCGTAGAAGTTAGAGTTCCCCTCTTTTTGCCCTTTCCCGATTGTGGACCCACTCACGTTTAGTGACCTCTTCTACCTGCCCCCTCTGGGTGGCTTTTCCGGACCTCCTCCTTACCGAGTAGAAGAGAGCGCATATGTCCCCCCTTTTATGGCTCAGTTTTCCGATGGATTCGTTTTGGACTACCCTGCGTATTTTGGACCGCCTATGGCCGTTCCGCCCGACCCCGATTCACCGACCCCCCCTCTACGGTACCCGGCCAAGATTTGGATGAGCAGATGATGTCCCCCTTTTTCCAGCCCCTCTACGAGGCGCTTCATTCGTAGTGGCGTTGCCATCCTCCCCTGGGCGCTACTCCGCAACCTTTAACGACGGAGAATAGACCCCCCATCCAGGGTCCCTCCGGGCCCGGCCTCCTTTTGTGGGCGGACAGTCCGCCTCGATCCAGATCCGGATTTTCCGTCCAACGATCGGGCCTTCGACCATCCCCCTCTTTCCCCTCTCGATTGGGCGCCCCCTTTTCCCCCCCGACCACAAGACGTTAGACCAATGAATTTTAGCCGACGGGGGTCCCCGGTCACCGCGTGCATTTTCAAGTGGGATCTTCCTTCTGATGCGGTGACGGCAGAACTACCCCGACCGTTGTCCTCTCCCCCTTGATCCCCCCTCTGCGGTGTGCGATTTTCATTTGTTCATATAATAGGGGAGATAAGCGACCTAGTCCTTCCTCTCCAGACCACCTGATGGATCTTCGTTGTCGAGATAGTCTCCTTTGTTCTTATCGAATCGTCGTGCGTCGCCTTTGGCTTTCTCTGTGAGGGGTCTCATGTATTTTTCTCTTTGTCTCCAATTCGGGTCGTTCATCGGCTTGAAGTCCATGTTACCTCTCCTTCGAGGCTCTCCATTCGAGTTGGGTTCCTGATTCTCCCTCACATTCTACCCTTTCTAAGCCGGCGACGAAACAGATCGTATAAGAGTACAGATCGAACCTAGTCTCTCTTCCCCTTTGACTAGGAGCTGTGCCCAAAAGAACTCCCTATGATGTTTGCATTTTTTGTCGGAGTACTGTCAGCTCCCTTCTTTTGAATTTCCCTTCCCTTGATGAAGTTTTGAAAGTACCTCCCGCCTGGTTTGCAAATGGTAGTGTGATTCCTCCCTGTATTCACCTAAGACGGGGAAGGGGCTGCTTTTGCCTTTCTAGGGGTCGCCCCAACGGGACTGCCCTGGCCCGCCCCCCGTTCCCCTCTTTGTTGGCTCCCGGCCTGGATTTCCTTCTTAGCGCCACTGTTTTCCCAGATGCCTGACCCTGGTCTTGGCCTTGGGCGTAGAAAAGGTATTTCTTGACGCTGAACCAGTCTTTCACTCCGCTTACCGCAGGCCTCGAGTGACCTCTCTGCCCTTGGCCGGCCGCTTCCTCCCTCCAGGTCGCGCGTGCCACCTGTTGGCACTCGCGACATGCTGTTTATTCTTTGAGGTAGAATTTGAGAATTTCCAGGTTCATTTTTTTGCTTTTTGTTTTAGCAACCCTTTTAGGACCTTGGTTGTTGGTCCGGGGTTTTTTTTACTTAACGGGGCGAGTGAACCCGATGGTCCGGGGTGACTCGTAGGGAGCTCTTTTTTCCCTCCACAGAAAGCTGTAGGCGTAAGTCTCCCCCTGGGGCGACCCCCCCACGCCTCTCTCCCGCGTGTGTATATCGAGATTGTCTATAGGCTATAATTTGAGACAGCGCAGCCGGAATTCCTCCTCTCGGTGTCGCCTTGGCGACCTTTTCAGGTTTCTTTGAACGCAGTTCTTTCAATAGTTCCTGGCCGAGGAGGTTCAAAGGCACTCGAGATGCCTCACGCTTCGTCCGGCTCGGCCACCCCCCCTGTGAGCCATTGTCTTGAGCGCTACTTTAGGAGGTCGCGATGATTCTTGGTGGATATTGCCCCCCCTTTAAGTACCTTTTTGTTGACAAGTAGCGGCCCCGATTTTTCCCTTCAGCCGGCGGCGACCCCTCTCCTTCCACCCGCGTTAGCTCGGTTTTTGTTTTGGAAAAGATATTTTTCTCCATACTCATTTTTCTTTCTCGAGAGTCACCAACCCCCTCCTTTTAACCTGATAGTTTTTTCCGGCGCTGGAGTCCTTGACCGGCGTCACGCTGTTCACCATCTGGGTTTTGACGTTTCCCCACCAGTGAACACGTCCCATGGGCCCTTCCCCGTCTCTAAGAGGCAGACCGCCTTTCCATGACTCAGCGGCTAGTCTTCCTTTTTTTTTTGCGATTTGAATCGTGCGGTCCATCCCCCGTAGTCCCTTCTTTTACCCCGACATGTCCAATCCATTCTGCAACTGCGTTCCCCCGGACCCCCTTAACTTTCGTTGGTCTCACCTTCGGCTTCCCCCTTGCTTCCCGACGCGAGTTTTCTGAGTCCCCTACAGGTCAGCTTCTTTCCCCCCTCTCCTGAGCAGTTTCTTGGTCGAAAGGCTGGTCATTAGCCGCTTGAACTCCGACCCCTTCTGCACTTTGCGTCCCCGCTCATTTTCGCGCCCTCTACCCCGGGCCGTACGCTCACGCCACCGTCCGCCCTGCTCCCTTTCCCTTCCCCCCCCCCGGCTCCCCGTTTCCCGGCTCAAAACAGTCAGACACCACACCCTTCTACCCCGAGTCCTTCCCCGGGGAGACCGCTCAGATCCCCGCGCGCAGTCCTATTTTTTCCAAACCCTTGTTTGCGCGCCAACGCGTCCCTCTCCTAGAGGCTCCTATACGAGTCGCTGCGTGACCCCCTTTTCAGATCCTTCCGCACCGGGTAGTCCCCCTTGCTAAATCTTTTACCCGTGGCGAAGTTCTGCTTTCCCCCCCCCTTCGTCCCCGTACTCCAGGTCCGGATCCTTCAAGCTGCACGGCAAGTTCTCCCGTAGTTTCAATTTCTAATCCCCCCCCCCTCCTGCCCGGCACTGTGTAGACAGTGGGTTTACATCCCCCGACCATGTTTTTTTTCTAGGCGACCTTAATTGCAACCTTAAACCCTCCCATTGAGGATCGCGTACCTTCAGAAAGAATTCATTTGTATTCTGCTCATCGCGGCTTACTACTCTTCCTTCGAGGTCGTCTCGCCGTACGCGTCTTTGACTCCCTTTTCCTACGCGACCCTCCTTGCTCTTAGGAAAACTAGCAGTTTTTAGATATAAGGCCCCTTCCCCCCGTCCCTCACTTCAAGAGACCCAGTTTTCCTTTCAGGTTACATCATCACGCCTGAGCTTAAGACACTCCTTATAGCCCCCTCTTGAGTCAATCCCCCAAGGACCGCAACGGGCTCACTTCAACCCTTCCCTCCCCCCCCTGCACGCTTGATTAGATAAAGTGCCCTACGTAGCCTCTCTCGACCCCCCAGGCCCGATCCACGACCGTTGCTTTCTCTTTACTATTCCCCTCTTCCCTTCTTTATAGGTAACCCTCCTCCCGATTATGCCGGGACACCCGGTTCACCACCCTCCCCCCCTATGTGTGGTCCCTGGTGCGATTGACCCCCTTTTTCTGTGCTTATGCGAATCGCATAAGACGGCCTCCCCCAAGGGGGACAGGCCGACCCCTTTGCCCCTTCCTTAGTGCTGAGTCATCTGATTTTTAGTACAATGGTAGCGCAAAATTTCATTTTCCTCTTCTCGTCGTTCCCGATCGGTACGTAGACCCTACCTGGTGGCTTTCTTCCCTCTCGGAAGGTTTCCTTCCCCCAATTAAAGTAGCCGATTGAAGGCGTCTATCGCTCTTTGAGGATAATCGTCCCCTTTACCCTGCTCTCCCTCCCCACTCCCATTTTGTCACCGCGGTGAGCTCCGCGATTCTTCCTTCTCGCCCTGACCCGCATCGTAGACCCCCCCATTCCCCCTTATTAGCTTCTTATAGGTTCATTGGAGGCCTCAAGGTTGTAGAGAGGTATTTTTTTTTCTCTCATTGTTACCTCCATGAAATCACAGTCTCTGCGCCTCGTCTCTCCCCCTTTCTCTCTATGTTCCCCCCCCTCTATCTACCCCAGCTCTCCCCTCTTCCGAAACGTGCGTTTTCCTATAAATTCAAAGTCGAACTTTCACTTCCCTTCTTCTTTGGATTCATTGCCGTGACACGCCTGGAAGTCGTTGGCTTTTCCCCCTTTTCCCCAATCACACTTGTAGTTAATCAGTGCGCAGGAGAAACTGCTCTTATTCTTCTCTCCTATTTCCTACTTGTTGTGAGATCTCTAATAGTTTCTCCCTTCGCCGCGCGGCCCTGGCGTTCAGTGGAGATCCCCCGGGTCCCCGACCTTCACCCCGCCTCAAGGCGAGGGTCACGGACCCCTGCCCTCTTCTCTTTCTCGAGTTCGATGCCACACGCTTGCTCTCCTCTTAACCCCCCTTTTTCTCTCTTTTCCTCCTTGGGTGTGGAAGGATACCCCCTCCCCTGATTAGTCCTAGCTTTACGACATGTTAAAGGGAATTATCGCATAGTTTATTTTATTGAGCCCGGTCCCCCCGCATGAGGTCCTCGAGAACCTCCCTCTTAAATATTCCCCAACGTAGGAAGACGGTGTTTCCCCTCCTCGATTTCGCGATTTTCCCCCTCCCGAATTCTACTCCATGTCGCCCCAACCTTAGGTTTCTTTTTCGGATGAGTCCCCTCTCCCTTGCCTCCAGTCAACGAACAGAGGGAGAAACCCTTTTTTTTTTTTCCACGCGGGATATCCGCGGTGGCATTCCCCGCGCCGCCTAGAAAGCTTCACCGGTCTTTTTCTACCCCTCCCACCTCTCTTTCCTGCCCCATGAGTAATCTTTAGAGAGTGCCGACCATTCCCGTCCCACAGCCTGAACTCCCCTTCCCTTTTTCCCTGCCGACCGTCGGCCCCATTTTGCGCGAGCCGTCCTCCCTTCGGTACTCCGCATTAATAAAACGCCCTTTCCCCTTCTCCGCACCTGTCCCGTCCACACTATGGTTTTCGATGTTTCCCTTTTTAAGGCATTCTCTCTCCTCTTCCGTTACAAGCTCAAGTCTTTTATAATTGCGTTCCCCAAGTCTTTTCTCCCTTGGACTTGTCGCTCTAGTCGCTTCCTGCTTGATAGAAGCGTTTCTTCGTTTTCCCGTCTCCGGTCGGTTTCTCCTCCCTTTCCTGATGAGTTCCGCCATCGTCTATCGTCCCTTGTCCCGGCCGGCGTTCCTCGGCGCACAATTGCCTACGGATTACTTCCTCCCGGCTCTCTGTTTTAACTTGTCGTCGTCGCACAGGATCGGAGCTAGGCCCTTAGCAGACATATTTATCCGCGTTTACGGCGATGACGACCTCGCCGTGTCTATATTCCTCTCCTCCGAGGAGACGAACAGCGGGGGTCATGCGGGACCTTCCCGTCCGCGCCTTAAGACCCTCAATTCTTTTTTCCTGGCCGTTGCTTATGGAAGTGGTTAAAGTTCTCCGGACGCCCCCTCGTCCCCAAGATTTTAGTGCTCTCACTCCACCCTTCTCCTCGAACCCTTTCGCGTTTTTTGCTCCACCGAGTTTCACGCTGCTTTCTTTTCCCTTCCCTAATTCTGCCTCCTACGCGATGTAAAGGCCGGAATTCAGAAAGGTCCGCTGGTTCTCGAAGGAAAGTAACCCTTCGGTTCAGTCTGAGAACCTAGGTACCCCTGCGACAGGTGCTCTAGATTACAGAGTTAACCAGTCGATACCTTGACTTCCCATCTCGACTCGCGTCCTGGGCCTTCCCCCCCCTAGTTCTCCCTCCCTCGTTTTCTCTAGAAAGTACTCCTGATGATGTTCTTGAGTAGTGGACTGGAAGGTGTCCCGGGGTCATCTTGCGCGGTGTGAGTGCCCCCCCCTGTTCGACCGGTTCTGGAGGGGATTTGGTGTTCGGCTTCTTGGTTCCTTTCCCCCGTGACTCCTTTGGCTTGGTCGACTTTCCTCTTCGGAGAGAGGGCTCCGGGCAAGATGTAGCTTCCCCCTCCTTCCCTCCATCCTGGTCTGACACATTCCCTGCGAGCCTGGTTTCTTCCCCTTCTCTTCCTTTGGATCTTTTCTTCTAATTCAACGGCCCACGCCTCCGAGGCAACAGGGATTGTGTGCTGTCCGTGGGAGACCCCTTTTCCGTTTTAGGGGGAAACGTCCCCCAGGATTTCTAGTTAAAGGTCGTAATTCCCCTTCCACCCCTGTAGTCTATTCCCCCTCCAGATTAATACTTTTCTCAGGTATTCCTTTGTTTTGATGATAATCTTTCCGGTCGATCTTGCTTCGCTGTCTTTATCTCCTTCCTTTTTAGATATGACTTCGCTTCCCTCTTTGTCAACAGTATTTTCTTCCTCCTTCCCCGTCCAAGGAACTGTCCTCGGCACTCTAATTTCTTGATGAGGTGAATTGTTACCATCTTTCCTTCCCTCCTACTCCCCCTTTTGTTGTGAGATATCTTGGTTTTCAAAAAACTCTCGGTGGAAATGATAAGGTTCCGGCACGCACGCTGTTCCAGTTTTTTTGTAGCCGCCTTTATTCACCCCAGCGTTCTTCCATTTACCCTCATCCCTCCCCGCCGACTCCCCCTCCAGTTTACGACCCCAAGAGATCTATTTTCCGAAGACTTTTTTGAGTAGAAGGTCTGCGGTTCCTCCTCTGACCTTAATTTTTACCCATATAGAAATGGAATCCCTTTCCGCCCGTCCTTTTCCCCCCACTACCCCCCAGGAACCTTTTCTCCCCTCCCGGACTCCCACTCCTTATTGCCTTGGGTCCGGCGATGTCCAGTGCAGTGAAGAAGCTTACCCTTTTTTTTTAGATACTTCCCCAAACAGAGCTTCGGTGTTGAGGTCTAAAGCGTCCAGTAGCCTTCCAGCCCTCCCTCCCTATTGGTCCACTTCTAGCCTGAAGTGTCCCCCTTCTTCCCATAAAGAATTCCCGAAATGAGCTGGCCTTTCCCCACCCCCTTCCTATCCAAGTGAAACTTTGCTCAACCCCTCGCCCCCCCCCCCCCCCCCTTATGACCCCCCCTTTTCCCCAGGTCTCCCCTATAAGAATCAATTTTCAAGCCCCCAGTGAGCCCTACCCCTCTTCTGAGCTTGAGCCTTCCCTTTGCCTTCCTCTCGATTACGGGTGGGAATCTTTATCTCTTGTCCACTCGGCCTTCTTCCCTCCAGTTTCCACGCCCGTCATGAGTTTCAGAGAAAAAGTGCGAACCTCCCGTCGTTTTTTTCTCACGGCGCATGACCCCCCTTGACTTCCTCCCGGCCGTTCCTGTCAGCCGGCGAAGACCCGTTCCCCTGGCCCCGGCACCCCCTCCTTTCCCCTGCGTTCTCCCTTTAGTACGCTACCAAATCCTGAAAGACCGTTAGTTCCTAATTGGCTCTTTTTCTTTCTTTGTCCCATGTGGTATCGCCCAGTTCCTCCTGGCCCCCCATGTCAACGAAAAGTCCTCCCAAAATCACTTTTTTTTTAAGATTACGTCTCCCTCATGACCTTTTTTCTTCCTCTCTCGACGGAACTTCTACACGCGAGGTCGTCTTCTCCTCCTACCTGCTTCGATACTATCCCTTTTTTCTCAGAGCCCACTCCCCGTTCTTCAGTCCAGGGCGAGGGATTTTTCCTTATCAGGTAAAAACTCTCGTCCGAGCCGTACAGACAGCGTTCGCCCAGGTTCCCCTCCGTCTATTTCTCACCCCGAGTGGCCGGCAGCAACGAGAGAATATGGGATATCCCTTCTCCAGCTCCACCCCAAAGTGACAGGACACTTCACCCATAGGACCCTGCCTCACTTCCTCAGACAACACGCGTCTTACGTAAATTCTCCAGATAAACCCGTTTTCTTCGGGAGTCTCCTTTCACTAGACTCCGTACTCTTACTCCCTCTCCTACGCCTATTCTCCGGAACCCGGTCCATCGTCAAACACTGATAGGGGGGCTTTAACTTTTGCTGACACGTTCGCGTTTATTTTTTTTATTTCCTGACCTCGCCAGGCATTTTCTTTTACCTGGCCATTCATCAATCTTCCTTCCGGGTGCTGCAAATTCTTCTCCCTTTCTCTGTCGGATGTTGTAGTCACCTTGGTCTACATCTCTCTTTTCAGCCTTCCTTTTTCTGCTTCCCCAGGTTGCCTAAACTTTCTCCGCTTTTTGACGCGGCCGGTTACGTTGCCCCAATTCGGCGAGCCCATCTGTCCCTCCTTTCTATTCTCTCTTCGTAGTCTTTCCGCACAGTTTTAGCAACCGCCATGAAAATCCCGTTAGCTTCCTTCCTAGTCTCTAGCTTCAGCAGAGCAGCCACCCTTTTCGTGACTCTTTCCCCTTATTCTGGCTCTCTTCTTTTCCGCGATGTTTCATATGCGTTATCGCTTCTCTTCTCCCCCTGGCCCAATGTACGTCGAGATAGGAGTCCCTCTTTGAAGATTTCCTCTCCTTCCTTCCAATCCTCTCTCTTCCCTTAGCCTCCGTGGATCCCGCTAAGTCGCACCCCCTTCTGAACTCAGCTGTAGGCCGTGGACCCCCTTGACACGCAGTTTTGAAATCCGGTAGCTTCTGGTGACGTTCCACCGTTTCGCGCACTTGCATTCGAATGATAACCCTCTTTCTTTCTGCCTTGTTTTTTGTTAGGAGACATAAACCTTTTTTTTCGCAGCTCACCCCTCGAGGTCTTCGGTCCTTTTGCGATACCCTCCGGTCACCTAAGAGGTCCAAGAGCCCGGTATCCATGATCGTTCCTCCTTCGAGTTCAGACTCCGTCGCTTTTTTCTTCTCCTGTCATTCTCCACTCTTCTGCTTCCCGATTCTTTCCTCCCTCAATCTAGCCGATCATCCTTCCCGGGAATTTTTTCAGCAGTTTTCGGCTAGTTCCCCCAGCTTCGCACCCAACCTCTGCTGGAATCGCTACGAGGACCATCTCCCCATATCCTTTCCCTCCTCTCACGTACTTGATTTGAGCCCTTAGTACTTAGAAGAGTTGCTGATCCCCCCCCTCGA
>Ga0179591_1296286_pt1 | contig 11126 bp, 14 predicted proteins | sample CZOMad2_1_08_16f_FD_182891 | JGI IMG/M metagenome (GOLD analysis project Ga0179591, IMG submission 182891) | Vadose zone soil fungal communities from Angelo Coast Range Reserve, California, USA - CZOMad2_1_08_16fungal (PacBio error correction) | ecosystem: Environmental > Terrestrial > Soil >... | reverse complement strand
ACTTCTCCCCCCCCCCCACAACCCACCGCCTGGTAAAGTTTCCCAAACCGGTTGGCAGCTCTGGTGGTCCGTTGTCTCCCCCCTCGCGGAGTCACGTTTTGTCTGATTGGTGATCTATTATTGCTTTCATGATGGGAGTGCTTTTTTTCCTTATGCCTTCAAGCGGCTGGGTCGTTTTTTTTCTTCGTCCGGATTTGCCCCCCAGCCCTATCTCTACCATGGACGATTGTTAGCCCATCATGCCCATAACTTAAAAGCTGGGATCGTTTCTCTTCCTCATGGAACCCGGTTGAAGGAGTGGAGATTCGTTGAAGCTGTCAATTGCGTTCTACTCTCCTCCATCCCGGGACCCATTTATTCGTTTACCGTGATTGGTTTTTTTTTCTCTCCATTGCAGGACGCCAAAAGTCACTTAATGGGTTTTTCCACTTTTTTTGAGTTATAGAACCCTTGTTTTTGAAAGTCTTTACCCTACAGGAGTGGTAACCCCTTTTCGTGGTAATAAAGGCCCCGTGCTTTTTTTCGCGACTGTTTTATCTTTGATTGATTTTGTTTGCAGTGACACGCGATATCCCGATTTTTCTTCATTTTTTTGCAATTTAAAAGATCCCCACCCTCAGCATGAAGCGATTTCCCTCCAGAGGGTCCGACAATGTGCCTTCTCTGACCCTCCACAAGAAGCTGATAAAATAACCGCATGCCGGCCCACCATATTGGGCAGCGCCCCGCAACTGCCCCCCCTCTCACGTTGCTCCCCTGCCGCTTCCCTGGACTTCCCCGGAATCCGCCTGATGGCCTGAACCTTTAGTTCCGCATCACAGCTTGTCGCGCCAAGCCCCCTTCCCTTAGCGGAATCCCGCTGGTAGCTTTCAGCGGAGGAACGCGCACCTGCATTTTTGGCAGCGATGGTTTTCGTTTTTTGATCGCGGCGATCCCGTCCGCCAACATAAACCTTGCCCGTCTGCAAGTGTTTCAATTGTTTTTTTTGCGTGCACTTAGCCTTTTTTTTTCTTGTTGTTTTCTATTGCTCATGCACGACTGCCGAACTTTTAATTTCCCACACTCCTTCCACTGATACCCTTGTCTCGCCCCCTTGCGCTCCTTAAATTCCATGCACCGCATCTTTCACCTCCCCATAACAGTCACTCACAATGCAAGGCGTGACTTTGAAGCCCTGCTAATGCCCCCCCTTGACCCCCTTTTGCTCGTCTCATATGGTGGTCTATGTCTTCCACGGGGCACATCTTCTCGCAAACCAGTATGAGTGCACCTTCTCTCTGAAGGACGAGACGCTGTTGCGAAGGTGGACTCAAGACGCGTTTGATGATCGAAAATTACACCCCCTTTGTTTTCCCCTGGTCTAACTGAGCCCACCCTCTCTTCGGTGCAGTGACTGATTATGATGCGGGATATTGAACGGGTCTATTCACTTCAGTCGGTACACTCGCGAGCTTACTTGTGCGCGTTCAACTGATGGTCAGCTATTCCTGTGGAATGGAGTCCCAGATGGCGGAACCCGGAATTCCTGCTTCCTTCATTGATTTTAGCGTTAAGTCGCTCATTCAAGAACGCAGTTTGTCATAACCATTAGACGAGCGCTTTTCTTTGCCTCCCGTGACGCAAAAAAGACCTCATTTTGTTCTTTTGCTTTGCGCGGACCTATTTTTTCCGCCCACTGGCGAGCGCGTACTGTCTTAACTTCTTCCCTGGAACTCTGAACACGACTACTCTCTTTACATGTGGCAAACCATATCTCTTGTCCCCGGCGTGGCCTGCGAATCTCAACCAGTGGAAACCACAATTCCCCTGATGGCGAGAAAACGAGTTTTTCATGTGAAGCAGGGGAATATACCTTTTTTCTTACGGCAGAAACTTCTTTTCCTCCCGCAGCCGGAGGAAACCCGCGCCTTTCCCAGTTGTGCACAGCAACTGTCGCGCCGTCTTCCCCCTTTTTGGCGCTTCGATTTCATTGACTGTACGACTGCATATTTTTTTTTTCTCCAACTCACAGGATTCTGAGGGATTATTGCCCTGTGTTTCGCGGCAAGGCTCTCAAGCTTCCCTGGGGGCTCTGCCTCCGTGCTGTCTCGGATCTGCCCGTGTTCTTCCTGGATCTTCAATCCCTGAGAAGCCGATTGTGACCTTTCGCCCGTTCTTTTTGATAAGTTAGTGTTCCCTCTCTCTGAGTCTACGGGCCGTTCCTTTTGGTTACTGCTGATGTCAAACACCGCCTGCGCTGGGGTGACTCCATAACGTCTTTTTTTTTGGCTGATACTCCCTGATTTTTACCTGTTCCCTGCGGCTGTGCAGAACCTGCTGGCCCTGGCGCTTGAGCGCCGTGTTCTTTGATCCTGATCGTGAGTGTTTTTGCACTCACGCAGGGCGAATGCTTGGGTTGGCGGACATGGCGTACCCAACCCCCCCCCAATAACCCCCCCACCACCCCCCACCCAAAAAACCAACAGCCCCACACGTAGGGCTGTCCCTCGTACGCGGTTTTTCAAACCAGGCCTCTGAGCACGACGTCTTCCCCCTTCTTCCTAGTTCCGCTTGTCCCATTAGTGCCCTGCTCCACTACAAAAGACAACACCCTTACCGCTTTCTGTCCAAACACTCGCCACCTCTCCGATCACGCTCGTTTCGTTCCTCTCTGTAGGTCTCGCTTTCCAAGATGGCATCGGCTTTGGCTGTTGGCCGCGGGTAAGATAATTTTTTGGTTTTTTTCCACGGTACCTTGTTTGCGCGATCCTTCAATTAAGCAACCGCTCAGCCGTTGAGTAAAGCTGAAGTGTTTACGTTTGAATTTAAAAAAGCCCCTTCGTTTCCTCTCCAGATTAGCTTATTTCCCCAGCTTTGTTCTTTCGGGGAAGGTCTCCACTTGAATTGCCGCAGGCCCTGGGATACAGTCATCCTTTAACAGACCGCCGCTCCCCGACAACTAACCCAAGAGTCGTCTTGGTAAAGTCGATACACGACCCGTTTACAATTGGTGCGCATACCCCGTCGGCTATGGCTGAACATGTAACCTCCGAGATTCTTCTACTGGATCTAGATGTCACGGTCATGGCGAATTTGCCAACCTTTGGAGGAGTTTTAAGGACCGCGAATCCAGCTCCTGAAAGTGTCTCTTTGTTAGTGAGGTGATTAGTTTAGCTTGAATAGTTCTTTTTCAAGTTCCGATCGTTCAATTTTTGCACTTCACCTATCTGCTCTTCGGCGCAACACCTGTCAAACTCAGTAGCCTCTTTTTGTGTGTTTGCCAGTTTACGGGCTTTACATTGTTATTTATTGCCCCCACAGGAATCGTAATGGGCGACTGTGAAGATGGCCGACTTGCTTGCTGCCTTCTCACCTGTGCATCGCCGTGAGCAAATTATTGTTGACCCAAAGAGTTTCTACTGCGATTGATGACGTTTCCCATCCTCGATGAGACCACAACCGCCAGTCAGATTTGCGTTCATAGTACCCCGGAACATTAAATGAAGATTTCGGACTCCGTTGGCACACCATCCTTTCCTTTGCTCTTCTCTGCATACTCGAAGTTTTAGAGGGAACCTTCGACCGGAAGTATGGCCCGTTTTGGAACAGGGACAAAGATTAGTTTTGCCCCCCCCCCCCCCCTTTGAACGTTTTTTCAATTGGTGTGGCGGGTTTGCTCTAGGCTCGCTAATTATGTTTAGCTTTACTGAATATGCCCCCCCCTAAACCCCCCCACTTAATTCCTCGCCCAGCTAAGCCCCTCCCCGCATGGATCTGAGTTATTCCCGGTCGATGAATCTCCTTTCCATTGAGCACTGTTTTTTTGCGTCTGTTTTGTTTCCCCTATGAAACGCCCCCCACTGACACTCTCCGGAAATCCGTCCCCATGTACCACACGCCCCGCCGCGATTCCCCCCCACGTGTCGCTTCCGATTCAAGTCCATCAGTGCAAGATCCCTCCCGGAAAATGAAACTTTCAGTGGTGCTGCCTCCACCCGGTTACGGGTTTTCAGTGGCTGGGGACAACGTTTCCCCTCATAAAGCTGAGGCCGAAGGAAGGCCTTGATTGACGTTTTCTACCCTTCCCTGCTGATTGTTTGGTACGTCCCCTGTAGCATCTCCTTACCTCCTCCCCACTTGTTGTTTGGCCACTTTTTTAACGTCCCACACAACATCGCAGCTTCTCCTCAACGCTTCTACTTGGCCGCGGATGCTCCTTCCCGCGGAGGCGGCTTCCTCAAGGAACTTTTCCCGCATAATTCTCCCCGGGAGGATATTTTCGTCGGAGTTGCGATGCCAGTCGTTTACCTTTTCTGTTGCTTGATGTATTGTCAAAAGCTTTTCACTAATAGAATTGTCCTCGCGTATCGTTGTGTGTGCGGATTAGATCGTGCGGCGGCTGCAGATGTTGGGTTGTGTTATTGGTGATGAGATTTTTACCGGGTTTTTTTCCGTTCTGAGAGGCCAAACCTCAAGCACAAAAAAATTCCGCATCTGAAAACTCCCCCTTGCAAGTTTCCCAGGGTGAGATCCTAGCGTATTTTCACTCCGACTGCGAGATTTTCGATGTGTTTGGGTTTATGTGTACCTTCTTTAAAGGCTCTGAGGGGGGGCCCCCCCTATTACTCTCCAATCCCTGCACCAAACACCCAACCCCCATGTTCCAGGCACCCCCCAATAATAGTTAAATGTAGTAATTTTCCCCTCCCCTTCTTCTGCCGACGCTATTACAGGCTCACCTTCACTAACGTAGAATATTTTTCCCCAGGGTTAATTGATGTGAACTTCCCCTCAGCCTCTTCAGTGGGGGCCGGGCCCCTTTGAAGATTACCTATACTTCCCCGGTGTGGTCGTATTTCCTCTTTCTCGAATGGGAAGAAGGAAATCCCTCCCGATTTTGAGCGAGTATGTCCACACTATTGTGTCAAAGACCTTCTGTAAGATCAGGAATTACCAATTGTCACCGCTAGACCCAGTTGAACACACCCCTCTTTTCTGCCCCTCAACATGGGTCTTATTAGAGGTTTCAGGCAAAAAGTTACCCTTGCCCAGTGTGTTGACTTATCATGCGAGTGCTTGCAGTCCCGTTGCCCCCCCTCACTCTCTCTTATGTGGATCCGAACGCAGCGCGTTCCCAACCCCCCGATTGCGCCGTTCTTTGCCCCTATCTCATCTAAAACAAAATCCCCCACCTGTTTCTTCTCGTAATACGGGGGTCCCCCTTTCTCTGCAAATGTTGGATTCCCACAGCAATTCACTCCTCGCGGTGCAGTCCCCATGATATTTTCCTGTCCTAATGGCAAAGAATGTCCCCGGAATTGCTTGAGATCCGTTCCACTTTCTTCTTAGCTTTTCGCGTTTGGTTTCTCCGATCGGAACCGCTTTTTTTTGACCCGCCTGAAGCAATCCCCTCATTTAACCGCAATGAGACTTTTTACATGACTATCTCGGAGTTTAACGTATGCGGCCTTTCACCAATCACGGGCTTTCAACTGGTGCACAGATAACCCCCTTCTTGGTTCTTATTGAGAACTTGCTTTCGCAACCCAATGTAGCCAACTTATTTAGCCCAACCGCAAAACTTCAGCTTTAAATTACCCTTTCCCCGATCTCCGAGAGGGCCAGAGCAGATTCTCTTCTTTCCTGTGTGGCCTGCCCTAGCCGTAAGGAGAATTCTTTTATACTGTTACAAGTATGAGCCCCCCCCCAAGTTCACATACTTAAGGGTTTTGATTCTCTTCCTTCGCTCTCGTGTCCTTTTTTTAGGGTTCCCCTTGCTCTCGATCCTGTCCATCGGCACTTTTCCTTTTTATATACTCACCGGCCTCTCTTCGTACCATGCGCATTGCTTCTCCCCGGATCATCGTAATGCATGCTCTGCCATAATTCTGCCCTCCCGGTGACCTCAGAATGCTGGTCTTCTCCAAACCATCGACTGATGACACAAAGTTTTTTCCTGTTGATGATTTTTCTCGAGTAAGCCCACCCCCCTCGTCCCCCTTCTTCTGCTCTCAGTTCTCCCCCCGTTTTTACCGATTCCCACTTAGACAAATCCAAATATTTCAGTCACGATCTAGGCGCTTCTTTTTTCTGCCATCTCCCAGTCATCCCTCCCCCCCCCCGCCCCCGAACTTGCCGCGCTCTTTCCAGGGAATGTATTCTTCGATCGCTTGCGTTTTTTTTGCGATACCATCTGGCTCAATTTCCTTTGGGTGAACCGTTCCAGTCTTCCCTTCCCCCCCCAGCACCTGACATTGTAAGAATTATTTCGGTGAGCGAAACACCCTTTTCCGCGGCTTTCATGATTTACAAATATATAAGCCGGTCAAACGTACTCTCTTTCACGCCTCTGTTCCGCCATTTCCGTGATGTTGTTGTTCCAATTTTTTTCCCCTCTTCATCGCGCATGCCCGCCCGTTTTTCTTTTATCCCCTCCTCGCGCATTTTCTTTTTCAATCATACTCTTTTGATAGCTTCTCCCTCGACTTACAGAGAGATTGTTTCTTAGCCATCGCGTTGACTTTTTCCCTGGTCGTACCGCCCCACCGTCCGGGCCAATTGATCCCGTCAGCACACTTCGCCTCCCCAGGAGATGTTCCTCTTTTCCTTTCTTTCCCCCATCTTCAAAATCTCAGTGTCAGGTCTTATTCGAATAGACTCCTTAGACCCGGCGATCGCACGTCCACTTCTAAGCAATTCGCCCATTACTTTGCCGAGTTCTGAGATGAGATCCCTCCGTGACACCGATTTCCCTTACCTCCCAAATCATTGTGCTCTAATGTTCCAAAGTTTTACATAACTCCGAGTTTTCTCCCCATTTAGCTCCCCTTTTCCCCCTTTTTAACAACCCATGAGCAAGGCTCGTCACATCTCCTTTTCCCTCACAGTAGAATTTCCCCAAATTTCTTCGTGCGATCAAGCCACACCGGAGTTTCTTTTTTTGGGCTCCAACCTGCTTCAGAATGACACCGTCTTCTAAACAACGACTTTACACTGCTCCATTTTCTCTTCCTGCGGTGACGAGCGCTTTCCCCGTTCCGTTCGCCCCCTCCTACGGCTAACCTAATTCCTTTTTGGCCTTTCATTGCGGCATGGATTTCCTTTTCCCCCTTTCCCCCCCCCTTGCATGTTATGCTTCCTTTTTTCTTTCAAGCTTCTGAGAATTGCGTTTGCGGGAATTTCATCGGACCATTTTAGCAGACTGTCAGGGGGGCATACTTACCCCCCCTTTTAGGCGTATAATCGTCTTCCTTTTCGCCCAAATGCCGTCTCACTCGGCAGAATTGAAACAAATTTTCCTCCTTCTCCTTCTTCTTGCGCGGATATCAACCCCCCCTGTCTACACCCCTCTCAAGGCAAAAAAACCCCCCCACCTATCCGTTTCCCCATTTTCTTTTTTTGTACCCCGCTCCGAAGGAGATCTGTTTCCCTCTCTTCTTCTTTTCTCCGCCTCTTTCACACGTGAGTCCCCTAGCTTCTTTCTGGGTCAACTCCTGACCGTTGCCGTTTCTTTTTTTTTGACGGGTCTTTGGGGATCGGCATTCAATTCTTTCACAATGAGGTCTTTCGGGTTTTCCTGCGTGGGGTACTTTGTTGCGACCTTTCTGTTGAAATTCCTGCTTCTCACCTAGCTTTCCCTGATCTGTAGAACGAGGTTGTCCCAGGAAAAATGTACTAGCTCTTCTCCCCCCACACAATCTAAATTAAATTCCCCCAGTGTCTTCCTTGACTGGCCTTCTCTCCCCGTTTAACCATTTGTCTTTTTTTTTTTCTGCCTCGCAAAAAATTTGCCCTTTTATTGCTTATACCCCTCAAACACGTTCCCCCTCCAAATGTCTGACGCCTGAGCGCACCCCCCCCAATTACAATATTGGGTCCACATTTTCCTGCTTCCTCGACAAACGCAAGCTTTTAATCCATTCCAATCTAAGCCGTTACCCTGTATTAGGATAGCCCATTTCTTCCCCTCCCCTTTTGTGGAAGGCATTCCATCTTAGCGTATTGTTCTCGATCCCTGGGAATATACAACCATCCGAGGAGCAGCATTACCCAATAAAAGGCCCTGTCACTTTAAATGGTGACAGCGGGATTGATCAGCACAATTTTCTTGTAGAGAGATACCCCTCCCTCTGGGGTGCCCCCCCTCCAAATTAAGCATGTCCCAATTCTTTTTTTTTTAGAACGTTTGTCCCCTTACCATCGTCTAGTTTACATCTATCTTTTGCTCCTGACTCCCCCTGTCTTTCTCTTCTCTCACTAAGAGCGGATAAAGGTGAGAAAAACTTCACTAATCAGCGGCTGTTTCGTTAGCGCCAGGAGTCACCCCTCTTGCTCTTTTTTATCGATTTTTTTATGTTTGATCCCCGTCCCCTTATCATTTAGCGTTTCCTCTTGCAGCGACTTTTCCTCCCCGTTAGCGCGCTTTGAGCTGCGCTCCCCCATGCCGCTACAAGGTCATTTGGTGTCCTCTGGGCGGAAGGCTATCAGACCGATCTTTGATCCTGCTTCCCCTGCGCGTGGGATGATTCCCCTGGCGGACTCCTCTCGTTTTCTTCCGGGGATAAATGACGGGGACCCTGATTTTTTGGCACTCTCCCCCTGCGTGAAGTGTTTTCGCCTCCCCCCCCCTCCACCGCCCGGCTTTTGATTCCCCAATTATGGTAACAGTGTCTGCTCGTTCAGACCCCCCTTCCCCTTTTTCAACAGCCTTTTTAACCTCCCTACCCCTTTCAATCCACAACATTCACCTATCACTCGCTCCCGCCTTCCCTTCTGACTCTGCGACCCACACTACATTCTTCTGACTCCCCTCCACCCTCGCCCCGTCAGCCCATTCGCCCCCCCCACTCTTCTCACTCAATCGCTTCCTCTTTCCCCTCCCTTTAATTCATCCATACCAAGTCACCAAATTCAAAAACTGTGTCCACCCCGATCTAGCCACATCTTTCCTAAACACAAACACCTCTCCATCCTCACTTCCTCCCGAGCCGCACCTCGCACCCGAGTCCCCCCTCTTTTCTTCCCTACTTTGGTTCCACCCTGCCCCCGGTTCTACCCGACCCGCTGCACTGTTCCCTCCTTCTGACGGCGTCTTTCCCCTCTTTTTCCCGTATGTTGGTTCGGTTTATCGTCGGGCTTCTTTCTACACCCTTCCCCGGGCGCTTTGTTCCCCGGCGTCCCCGATACCCCTTCCCCCTCCCCTTCTCCATGTCCTCTCCGCCGGTGAGCCGCGTTTAAGCCTTTGGAGGCCCCCCATCCCCCTCTATTCCCTTCGTGGGCCTGTCTCTCTTCAACCCTACCAGCCAACCTCTGTCCTTGGAAGTCCTGCCCAGCCCCACCGCACTCTCTGTCCCATCTTTCTCCGACCAACAAGCTGCCTCTCCTTCTTCTTCTGGGGTCTCTCTGCGTGGTCCTCGCTTCGATCGTCGAAAGGCTGTTGAAAAAAGGCTTCCGTCTTCTGGGGTGTAGCTCTTTCCCCGGCCCCTACTCCAGACCCCGCCGGATCGCCTACCATCAGTGCCTACTCACGCGCTCCAATGTCACAATATTGACGGCCTCCTCTCCAACGGAGGAGCCCCAGACCCCCCTCCCAGGCGGCCCCCTTCCTCACCCCAGCCCAAAATCCGCAGCCAGCCACCACACCACAACACAGAAAGAGAGTGACTAGTTCTGTCTATCCTGATCTTGCGTTCTCTTCCATACACTTAGAGGCCCGCATTCGAAGAGAGGGCATCCTTCTCAGCGGTCCCGCCTCCCGATACCTTGGATCCCCACTATCCTGAAGGTTACTCTTTGGGCGGCAGCGGGTTGATGGGCTTATCCTTGTGTGCGCCAGTGAATTTTTTACGATGACCCCAGATACACATCTTACCGAATTGACGCGTGCCCTTTCCCTGCTTCTGACAGCAGCGCAGTCCATGTCAGGAAACGGGATCCCCCAAAGTCCTCTGAACGATAGACTTTTCCTTTCTACATAACCCCATACGTGTAACAATAGCCACTTATACCCCTTGCACCGCCCTTTTTTTTCCCGTGATGTCCTCCTTGACCAGACTGGCAGCCCGCTGTGCAGAGAGGAGAACGCCTCATCCTCTGTATCTTCAACCCCCATTGTGTATTTTCACAATTCCGCGAGACCCTGGTAGCGGTCAGCTTTTTTTAAATCGACCAATGCAAAGGTTCGGCAACTTTTTTTTTTGCGTTTTCTTCTTGGATTTTCTCTCATTAGCTCCTTGTCAACATAGCCTGCCCCCCTGACCCCGTTTTCCCTTCTTTTTCTCCCCCTATCCGTTTGGGTGGAATATTATTCCCATGAGCCGAACTTTGGCTATTCGCACCACCTTACCATTCAAAGTCAATTTTCTCTTTCTCCCCTTACCCTTCATTTACGAATCTTCTTCGCCCGCTCCCCCCTGGTCCACCAAGCAAAATCTCCTCTTGACCCTTCCTCTCCCATGCGTATGATGACTACTCAGTAGGTGATCGTCCAGCGTTTTGTGATAAGGGCATTCGGAGCCCTCTCCAATGAGAGGCAACTGCTCCTTGCCTCCTGATGGGATACCCCCCCCCAAACGCCTGCTGGCATACCTTCCTGCCGGTGGTTCCTGTTTCGTTCGAGCCTCGGGTGCTGATCGCCCCCAAATTGTGTCGTTTTTTATCGGCTTCACTGTAGCGCGCCTGTGCCTGATGGATGCCTACTTCTTGATACTATCGGCTCGTTTACTCAAGAAAGTTTGGAAATTTGAAGCAGTGCGTCCTCCCGGCGCTTTTTTCTTTTTCCTGCTGCTTGTTCTTCCTTCTGGCGTTGCGCAGCCGCTGGAGACCCCAGTGCCTTTTCTGGGCATTTTCGCGGACGCAGAAGAAGCGCCACCGGCCTTTACATTTTTTCTTCCCCATAACCATTTTCTCACGCTTTGATAGTCAATTGCCGTCCCCCCCCTATCCACTCTTGGGGATTGTGGTGCAATCTTCGTGATTTCCATGTGTCCGTCAGCCGCGGTCTCGTCCTCTTCAGACAACCTCCTAAACGACCGAATTCCCCGTATGCTCTCTCTTACCGTGACTTGAGATGCGCGAGCGCATCCCATGCCCCATCTGGCACCCCATCCCCGCGATTGGCGTGAATCTAGAGTCTGCCGCAGACTGGT
>Ga0179591_1364074_pt1 | contig 11127 bp, 5 predicted proteins | sample CZOMad2_1_08_16f_FD_182891 | JGI IMG/M metagenome (GOLD analysis project Ga0179591, IMG submission 182891) | Vadose zone soil fungal communities from Angelo Coast Range Reserve, California, USA - CZOMad2_1_08_16fungal (PacBio error correction) | ecosystem: Environmental > Terrestrial > Soil >... | reverse complement strand
GAGTCTGGAGTATCAGGTAGTCGGGGAAGTCCTCCGATATGATCGACATCCCATTCTCCCTCTTTTCTAGTCCTTTAAGTCGAAGCCTTCCTTCCTTTCGCATGGTAGACGTCAGGTTTTCCCCTCCCCAACTCTGCCCCTGGATTCGGATAGGATGTCGAGCGCCGACGAGGAGGAGATGCCGCGGATCTGTTGGCTTTAAGCGAGGTTTACTCTTTCGCCTCCTCGTGGCCTTATCTTCCCACCCCATTTCCTCTCGTGATCTTCTTTCTCGTGACATCCGACTCGTAGTGATCGTTAAATGGGCTGAAAGGCAGACCAAGCTTTTAAGCTTTGTCACAAGAGAGTCACCCATCTTTCCAGTTTTCTTCATCTTGAATCTTTTCTTGAGTTAATCCTTCCTAACTTTTCGCACTGAGTGACTCTCCCCCTACTAAAAGTCCAGCCGTCCCTCCGTCGCCTTCCACGACAGGTGAGCACCCAAAGCGGCCTCCTTGCCTTACCTCCGCCCCTTTTTACCCGGGAAGCCTACCTCCTGGTCACGAGACTTCCTTGTAGGAGGACCGATTTAGGTTTTTTTACAGAAGATGACTTGACGTTTCTGGAGGAACGAAGCCGTTAAGAAGCTGGAATAGAATTTTTTCCAGCACCCCTTTCCCCGTGATCCCCCCCTCTTGAGGCGGATTTTTTCGGCTCTCTTCGTAACGTTGCGACGTTGGCATCGGGAACCAGGTTTTCTTGAACGCGAACATGAAGGCCCTCCTTCCTGTTACACCTACCCAGATACCTATCACTTCCACACCCCCCCCCCCCCCCCCCCAACAACCCCATTAAGCATGTCAACTCTTCTACGGACTGTAGGAAGATTTGTTCTGCAGCAGTAGGGTTCCGTTTCGATCTTTTTTTTCAAAATCGATTTTTGTCCTAGGGCCCCCCTTTTTCTTTCTGCTTGCCTAACTCCCCTTTTTTTTTTTCATCGATGGCTTCGAACGCGGTGGTGGATAGCTTCGCGGAAAGACGGGATGATGTTGCGGGCGAGATGGCGTTTTTTGATCTCTTTTGTCCCTTTTCTTTATATCCCCTCATTTCTTTTTTTCTTGTGGCTTCCCCTCCTGTAAAATCGATAGTTCTCGGATCAGAGATTCCGCCGAAAGGTTACCTCGCCGCGGGGCCCAAGGATCTGGTGTTCAGCCTTTTTGTCCTCTAGACCCCCCCAACTCTTTCTTTTGTGGCCCTTTACCCTTGAGAAGATCTTTGCGGGCTTGGCGGTGAGCTAGGTGGTTCTATTTTGGCGCTGTCTCTTGGACGGGACCCCCCCTTCGAGCGGTTCCTCTCTCCCGCTGCATCCCTCAGTTACCTGTTCGGCTGATTACTTGTACGCAGCGTGGTCCGCCTTCTGCGGGCAATCGAATCTCCGGCTTTCGACAGGGATGATTCCCTCGTTTAGCTTAGCCTTCGTCCCAGCGTCTTTTTGCAGGCAAGAGGGCGCGATTTACGGAAACGTTTCTCCTTTCTCCTTGAAACCAGCTACGATATGTAGAGCTCGCCTTTTCAGGGACCGACTTAGGGGTGCAACCTGTGATCTCCCGGTTCACCTACATTTTCCTCATGATTCTCCCGCCCCTTGATCTTTTCTTCCTCCGCACACGCATCCCCTTTTTTTTTTTCCCCCCCCCGTTTTCTTTTTGAACTCGGATGGAATTCCCCATGGTTGCACCCCCAAAGACGTCCCTTAGAATGTAGACAGATATAAAATTCGCGAAACCAGGTACTGGGTGTTGCAACACCCCCACTCTCAGTCTCTCTTTGAAAGCGCTACCCCCAGGCGCGCGCCTTCCACACCTCTCCTTTACTCTACGCGTCGTCTCGTCGAATCCTGCTTCGGAGTCTGAAATACACTACCCCTGGAGGGGAAACCCCTCCTTCTGTTCTGTCCTTTGCCCGATTCCCCCCGGACACCTTGCTTACTTTTTCCACGCTTTCCCCTCCTGCGGTCCATTGATACTCAAACCTCTGGGCGACCGGACGGTTTTTCGACATTTCGCGCCGTGGGCGGAAATGTAGTCCTTGGTCGACGCCAGTTGAGTTTGTTCTCCCCTTTCTGAGTTTCGCTTGTGTCTTTATGATCCTTTTTTTTTCCTTAAGGACATGTTCCCTCCCTTGGAGACCTTCATTTCCCCCCAGGAGCTGCCTAGACTCCTGAACGACCGGTGATATCTCCTCTCATACGTGTTGTTGTTGAGAGATAACCAGGTTGGATTCTTTCCGTATGGGCCCCGGTCTTCCTTTTTACATGTTTTGCCCCTTATAAGCCCGGAAGAGGGAGCAAGCGACCTAGCCGATCAGGGAGCTCCCCCACGCAAGCATTTTGTCTCCAATTCACTCGTTCTTGGCGTTTTTTTTAGCCGATTCTCTTTTTCAGCGCTTTCCCCCCAGAAAGGAAGGGAAACAGCGTTCACCCCTTCGTCTGTTAAGTCGAATGATCGTGCTCCCCGCCTTTTTCCCCCTTCTCCCCCTCGGTTGTATGGTGGTCAAAGCTGAGAGCATTAAGCCGGAGACGCGATCAGCCTTGAGTACATTCATCCTCGTGTTTTTTTGGTTTCCTTCGAGGTCCCCCTCCTACTTGCCGAACTTTTGTGCAAACACAGGGAAATATCGCTAGTGTGATAGATTTAGAGCCTTCGTTTACTATTGTTTACAACTGTTTTTCCTTTTCCTCTTTGTCCAGGCCCCTTTTCTTTTCTGCACTTGGACGACTCTTTTTCCAATTGGGAGGCGTAGCCGGCAGCCCACACGGCAGTCCCCCGGTAGGAGAAGGACTTTTGACATGTCGGTGAAACGGGAGATCCTTTTGCACCCAGAAGCCGTTCCTCCCATAGAGAGTTAGAGCATGTCTTCCCTCCTTTTCAGTTCTCCTCCCCCCCCCTCTCTTTTTCTAGAAATCTTGCTCTTTTGGAGGGGGTGCGAAGCTGTAGTGTCTTCCAAGCCGAAGACGGATACCAATCTTCCTCTCCTTCCCGATTCCCCCTCTGACAAAAGACTTCTATAACTGCGGCTCTTTTTTACCAAAGCCCGAAGCCGAACAGTTACTGCGGATAGCGACTTCGGTCGGGGATCTGAAGAAGGCCAACCCACCCACCCACTTTCCTTCTCAAATCTTTTTTCGCACCCCCCCCCCCCTTAGCTCAACCAGTCCCATACCTCATATCGGATCTACAAAAGAGATGCAACCTTAGGACTGCTTGTCTGTTCCCCGTCTTCCCCCGTTATGAGATACTCCAGCGCAGGGTTCCTGCCCGCGGCGATTCCGGTAGGCGATTCCGCGCTGATACGAGTCTCATTTTTCCGATGAGACCCCCTTTCCATGTCCCCGAGTTTTACCTTTCGATGATGAAGACCATAGATACACCCGCCAACGCCCTGAGAGCCCTAACTCAAGAAAGGTCTTTTTTCCCCCCCATCTGCTCGCTAACCCTTTTTCCTCTCCCTTTCCGAAGTTTGTCGGAGTCGGGAAGTCGACGAGTTTCGATGAGGTTTCTTATAGGACAATGGACAAGATGTTGTGCGCGCCACCCCACTCTTCACTTCGTCTCGTTGAAGTTTTGTTTGACTTCCCCTCCTCCTTGGTATTTTTTCTCCCCCCTGGACGAGTCGCCCTGTCGGGGTCATACGACCTCCGTATAAGAGGACCTCGTCGAAAAGTAAGGCTCCAATTTTCCCGTCGAGCAACCCAATCAGGCCTCCTTTTAGAGGTTCCCTTTAAGAAGCCTTCTTTCTAATTAGAGTAAAGTCTTTAGAAGAGGGCTTAAGTCTGAAGGAAAGAACGGCAGTCCTTCGTAAGATGCCAGTCCCCTTCTTCTTTCTTCACCGGATCGCCCGTGTTGACCCCTTTTCTAGTGCTGGCCCCCCTTACAAGATCCCGGACGTGAACGAACGTGTCTTGGTCAGGAACGGTGCGTCCTTTGTGAGAACGGTTCAGAGTCGGCGCCCGAGGCTTTCCCCTGCTGGTCCGTATTTGGTTCCCCTTTTTTGCCGTCGTCCCCCCTTCCCCCCTTAAGACGGATCTTGCGAGTGACGATATACCTATGAAGGACCGACATCGAGGGTGAAATAGAGGTAGGGAAGCAGCTTTTTTGTCCCTTTCCCCTCCTGGTCCTTATTAAATTTTCCCTTCCCCTTTCACTGCCCCTTTCCCCTTTTTTGACTCTTAGGTGTTTCCCCCGAGGTCAGAGACGTTTCCGCGCTGATCGGAGGGGCTGCGAACTCACCAGATAGCTGCCCTGTAACCGATCCTCTTCGCGTACACCCCTTCCCGATCCCTGGGACCCTTTTTTTTGTCGTAGATCACTTCTTCTCATGACAAGGCGCGGAGGGAAGATCGAACGCCGCCTCCCAGTAGTCTCCATTTCCGACAAGCAGGATGGATCCCTATAGAAGGGCCAATCCAGACCCATTCCTTCAGCTCCCCCTCTCTATCTTTACCTTCTTTGGTTGAGAGAGCTTTTTTTTTTTGTATAAGGTTTTTCCCTTTCCATCGATATGATCACACATCTGCTTTCGAACTATCCCCCTTGAGACGTCTTTAGAAGGCGGTAGTATAAAGCAGGAGCCTTTTTAGAGAGTCAGGTGATCTCAGGCACCGGGGGTTTTCTGCCGAAGCTTTTTTTCTGAGGATATGTTCCTCCTTTCCGAGATCGGTCGCGTTCGCAGACAGAAGATCCGGCCGTCGACGATTTGTGGAGAAAACCATTCTTTAAAGATGCCGGTTCTCCCTCCCTGCGTTCTCCGAATAGATCTTCCTCTTCCGCCGACCCCTTTTTTCGAAATTCCTCTCCCCCCCTAGATGAAGGTCTAGTTGAGTGATCGTAATATGCCCAGATAATGTAGTCGAGTTTGGGGGGGAAATTGTAACGGACTCTTTCCTCCGCTCCCAGTAATCTTACCCCGCCCTTCCTTTTCCCCCGCAGTTCCCTTTCCCCTCCGTGAAAGAACCTGTGCGCACCCCCCAAGAGGACGAAACTGATGAAAGCCCAAGTTCGTTCACGTCGCGGGGTATGAAGGGGAAAGCACTTCTGCCCACTGTCGTTCCCACGACGGTTACTCTTTACAGCCGTTCTTCTTTTTTTCACGAAGAGGTTTTTTTTTTTTTGGAGACCGAAGCAATAGTATAAAGCTGGACTCAAGTCGCACTCCCGCGTAGTAACCGTGCCTTCTTTGCCCTCTTTGTGACTTGGGAGTCTGTCTTTAGGATTATTGTAAGGTGCTTTTCCACGAGTTCCCCCCCCCCTTTCCTTCCTCTTGAGCGAACATGAAAAGGAAATTCCAAGGTGACCCTTTATTAGATAGAGTGCGAAACCCCAAACACCTCCACGTCAGCCTTTCCCCCCTGCGGCAGTTGGTCCATTTAGGTGTAAATTCCGACCCCATCCCTCTCCTTTTCCCTCATTGAACTGGCAGCCGGCCGTCAGAGAATCTTGATCAAATAGGAGGTTTTGAGCGATGGATGAGAAAGATTGTGATAGAGGAGAAACTATGACGCTCCACGACTCAGACGAACTGAAAAGGACCAACAAGCTGACCCTCTCGATTTTTTTTTTGGAGGATTCTTAGTGGTAAATAGACCCCTTTCCTCAGATGCTTTCTCCCCCTTCAGGGCCTCCCTCAAGTGAAAAGGTGCGAGATACATGAAGCGGCATAGCCGAACTCAATAGCAGCCGCAGGTCCCCCTCGCGGTCTCTAACCGACAGAGACTTTCCCCTCCCCCAATACGTCTCGCGCTGTTGGAAGAGTCTTTCGAGCAGACTGAGGGATGGGTAGTTGCGCTTTGTCTTTCTTTAGGTTCCCTTTCGACCACTTTTTTCATAAATGATTCAGACGAGCTGGACGAAAGCCCTCTGCAGAGCTTTAGTCTATTTTACAGTACTTTTTCCCTCAGGGCGGGCATCGACTTCTAGGGTTTTCCCTCGACAGCTGAGATCGACTTCCGCGTCGCGTGGAAGAGGCGCCTCAACGTAACAGAAAGCTCCCCTTTCCACTCCATTCAGGCCGAGCCTCCCCCCCCCTTTTTTTGATAACTTGAAAGACGTCTCGCACACAGGAGTAACCGCATCTACGAGGATGAGCGACTCGTAGGTGTTTTACGGTGTCCCTCCTCGGGTGCACAGCCCGCCCCCGGTAGTAAGCCCTTTCTCCGGCCGTGTTCTTTAGCCGCCACCTCTTTTCCCCCCGCAGGGATGACAGGGCTCAACACAGGTGTGCGATGAAGAGGAAAAATCGTCTGACGCTGCCCAGGGTTTTCAACAAGAGTCCTTAGGACCTTCTCTAAGTTCTCGGTGCTTTCTGTTGCCCAAACACTACCCTTTTCCTTGATGGACCGCTAATCGACAAGCCCAAGGCCTGCGCGGAAACGTCTGATATGCTTTCGGGACTACCCCTTCTCCATTGATCCCCCCCCCCCTTCTCTGTGACTACAATAGATACGAGAGGACAACGCTTCTTAGGAGCATGCACGATCTTAAAACCCCCGCCCCCTTTTCGAGTCGTTCGATGACGCTCTCTTTCTCAACCGCGGACTTTCGACATCGTTTTCCCGATTTCTTTGGTTAGGACGACGCATGCGGGCGGTGGGAGCTCAAGGTCCTTCTAGAGGCTCCCTCTTTATGATAAGAACCCCGAAGGGCCCTTTGATCACTTTACTCCCCTTTTTTTGAGCCTGATCTTCCCTTTCTCTTTTCCCTCCCTTTGTTGGTTTGTCTTCGAGAAACAAATTTCAGGATAGATATCTTTGGTCGTTTCGGTCTCCCGAAAAGTTCCCGGGTTGGACTCTTCTTCTTGCAGCGCACCTCGTTTCGATCCAAAACTCCAGGCGTGGTCCCTCCCCCCCAACCTGAAGAGGTAAGCCCGGAGAGATGTAGAAAATTACAGGTTAGAAGAGGTTGAGGACACTTGACGCGCCCTTTAAGTTGCCCTGGAACTCGCTGGAATTTCCTTGTACGTTTAGATAGGTACCTCTTTTATCCTTTTGGTGTTCCCTTCCTATTATGTATGGTCCATCCTCAGAATTCGCGGCGACGTCCCCGAGGCTCGTCCATTCTCAGTCCAGTTTTCTCGGTTCCTTTTTCAATGGTTTTTTCCCCCCCTTTGGGAACAGCGCTGCGCCATCCCTTGTTGTGAACCCGGAAAATAAAGGGTTTCACGATCATTTTAGGTTGATAGATGTCGAGCAGGGCGGTGGGACGTCTGTTGGACCTGGGACCAGATTCCCCCATTTCCCCCTCTTCCAGGCCCCTCTTGCACCGGTTTTTGGCCCGCATCTTCTTTACTGTGAGGCTTTCTTGGAAAGCATGCAAACGGACGCAGGTTAGGAGAATGCCTGTCGAGAAAATTTTGAAACGGGAGATCAAGGAAGGGTTCAAAGAAGTCGGTTCCCGTTTTCCCCCTGACTCTCTCCCTTCGCATCAGTTCTTGTCTTACCCTCGTCTTTTTCTTTTCCCTTCACCCTGATATCTCGCCCTCTGAATGAGAAAGATTTCGTGTGTGCAGGACGCGTTTTCGGAAGAAGAAGAAGGGCCCCTCTCCCCAGGCGCTTCCATCTCCGGACCCCACCCCTTTCTTCCTGATGACCTCTTTACGCTGCGTCTTTCCGCCTAAAGACAGTAACTGAGAGAGCAGCAAAGAGACGTTCTAGTCAGGAAAGTCGTCTCGACTTGTTAGTCTCCTTTCCTCTTACCTAGTCCCCCCACCCTCAGGTTTAACAAATAGTCAAAACGAAAAAGCCCAGGATCGGGACCCTTTTTAAAAAGAGCTGCAACATAAGACTATTGACGCTTTTCCCCTATCCCCCCCTTCTTTCCCCCACGTTATGAATCCTCCCCATCTCAGGGTTCCCAATGAAAAGAGTTGGAAAAGGTAGCACTAATCCTCTTTTTATCTCCCCCCGGAAACGTTCTCTTCGCCTAACCCTCTTTCCCTTCGTGGTGCGTCCGATGCTGACGAAAATAGATCACCCAAAGAAGATTCCAAAAAGAAGACAGTGCTCTAAGAAGCATTCCTGATTCACCAAACAGTCTCAACCTCTCTTTTCGTGAAAGATGTGATCTTGTCTTCCCCAGGCCACGGGTCGAAATCTGTAGCGGATGGAGGGGATGCCCCCCCGGTCCACGACCCGATGCTTCTGCGTCCACACCCTTCCCCTCTCGTCTAGCTTCCTTGTTGGATGGTTTCTCTTTTTTCGTGATATCCTTGTATCTGTACACCGTGTCCGCCGTGCAATGTTAATTTTTTAGAGGTTCTAGCAGAACCTTATACGCGGCACCCTCTTTGCCCCCTTTTCTCCCTCTATAATAGAACGCGCCCGCCGCCTACCAAAGAGGAAACTCCGGTCGAGGCACGGAAGAAGACGTCTTTCGACCTTCTTTTACATTTTCCTTGACCGATGCCATTCTCCGGAAGAATTTTTTCCCTCAGAACCTGAACGGCGCACTCCCGTTCGCGCCGTGATAGATAAGGAGTGTTGAACGTTGCTTATCTTTCTTGTTTTCCCAAGAATCCCCGCTTTCACGTTGCGTCCCTTTTTTTTCGCCCTGTTTTAGTCTTTTTTTCCCAAGGTTACAGGTCTGCGAGGCGACGGAGGAAGTCCCGTGTAGTTATTGGTGATAAGCAGGACTCTACGGATACTTCTTTTTCGTCCCTTTCCTGCCCCCGCGCTGACTTCCCATTCAAACCTCTCTTTATAGATGGGTGACCTCGATTTCGGTCTGGATCAGCGTTTTTTTAAGAAGAAAGTTCAACCTTCATACGCGGTATCTTCGCGACTTCTCACCGGCATTTTTTTCTTTTTTTTTTGGGCGCCGAGTACTCCCCCGGCAGGAGGATCGTCCGCTGCGAAAAGAGAACCTAGATGAAATGATCGACAAACAGCCTCGGCTGAGTCATATCTCCTCTAGGCCTTTCTTTCATCCCCCCCCTTTTTAAGCTTCCTCGAACCCTCCCCCAGGCTCCGGAGGGATCTCGAAAGACGGATACTAAATTACGTCTCCTGGTCAAAAAAGCAGATGGGATTCTCCTGATCGATTCGGACCGGCCCCCCCCCCTCTCCTGATCCTCCATCTGAACCTATCTCTCCGCTGAGAGAGGTTTCTCGTTAGTTCGTCGGGCGCCCTTCTCCTTTATCTAAATCCCCCTGCGTTCGGGAATTCGTAGGCCTGGGAGGGAGCCTGCGGTAGAGCAGATCAGGGATGGGGTCGCTTGTAGGTGATATAAGTCACTTCTCCCTGGTCTGTCTTTCCCCTTCTTCTTTTGATGGACTTTCCTTCTTGGACTCTGTTTCCTTCCTCCCAGATAGGTCTGTTCGCGCCGCAGCATACTCTTGAAGTAGCGAACGAATATTTGCAAAAAAACGAACGGTCCCCTTTAGTTTCTTTCTGAATTTGATTCCCTGAATTACTTTCTTTCTGACTTTCACTGCTACACCTCCCTCTTCTTCCAAAACGCTGCCGGTCTGCAGGTTGATGATTCGTCAGCTCGCCCTTTTTCCGTAGTGAGGACCTGTGGCGAACTCATTAGATTTAATTTTCTTTTCTTTCACAAGGACACCCTAGTCTGCAATTCCTCATCCCCAGGTGAGAACCCCCCAGCGGTACGAAAAGGAATGACCTCACACGTTAGTTTACACGTCTTTCTTTCTTTCGGCAAGGAGGCAAGAACGACGCAGACTCAATGTAGGTCAACCCCTCCTCTCTGAGGTGTCGGTTTTTTTCTGCAGGTCTCCTCTGAAGTGATGTCCTTTTCCGACCCGAAGAGCCCACTAGTAGTAGCGGGACTGAATTAAAGAAGGCGTATCCTGCCCTAGACCCTTGCCCTTCTTAGTGGTTCTTTGGTCAAGTCTCTTTTTTCTCGCGGGAAGTTTCTTCTTTTCGAGTCTCCTTTTCCGGAGTAGGACCGTTCCCATGAAAATTTCTTCCCCCCGGTGACACTTACCAGATTAGAATTCGAAATACCCCCAAACAGTAAGTCGCTCCTCAGGACTTTCCGTTCGATCCCCCTTCCCCTACAGTCGTGTCCAGTTGAAAGAATCGATCACATAATACTATGAGTAGAAGTACCGTGGCCCTCCTTACCACCGCCTATCTCCTCACTTTCTCGGTTGTTTGTTCTCCTCTTTCTCCCTCGGTTTCTCCTCCCTTAGGCAGGAAAGCCCCCAACCCCCCCCCAGGATGATTTGGGAGCTGGTCTGGATCGATGTCGTCCTAATTTTCCCCACCCAATCCTCCCCTTTCTAGACTCTTCTTTGGGATCCCTCGCGTACCATAGATGGTCGATCAGAGTAATAGAAGAAAGTCTCGAGCGGGGCATTTCCCCCCTTTCTGTGCTTTTTGAAGCAAGTGCACTTGTCCCCCCCAATCTTTCTCGAGAATTTTTTCCTCGCTTGTTAGAGTCATCCTGGCGGGATGCGGTAGATTTTCGGGGTGAAGATAATTAGTGGTCCTCCGGATTCGCACATTCCCCCCCCCGGTCTTCTCCTTCAGTCTGTACGACTCTTTTTTCTCTCTTTTATGCGACGGGTTCTTTTCCGCCTTCTTTCTGGCATCCTCCCTCCTCCGGGTTGTACCTTCAGAAAAGATTTCTTCATCGCGAGGTCGAGATGGCCGAGTTTTATTAGGCTCAGTAACGTACCCCCTCTCCTAACCACTCCCCGGTTAGACTCCCCGGTGTCGTTGCCCCTTTTGTCTTCACAAGTTCTTCCCCCTCCATAGACGTCTGCTCGAGACGATTCTTTCTTGTGTAAGGTTTTTTTTTTAATTAGGGGTGCCACAGCCCTGATCTAAAGGTTCACGAAATGAGACGGCTGCGAAGGACTCTTCTTACCCGCTCCCCTCCTTTGGAAAGTGGAAGTCAAACACCTGTGTCAGGATGAAGTTAATCGATGGAAGCTGGACCAGGGTTGTAAAAAAAGACGTCATTGAGAGCATGATCGACAGCTCCCACCTTCCCCCCCTCGTTTCCCTGGTGTGTCCCTTTTCCTTGCGAAACTCTCCCCTTTCCTCGAAGTGACGACAAAAAACCCAGGCCCTGAGACGACACGAAAAAATGATGCGAATGTCTCTCACTCTCCCCCTTAATCAGTAG
>Ga0179591_1272637_pt1 | contig 11127 bp, 13 predicted proteins | sample CZOMad2_1_08_16f_FD_182891 | JGI IMG/M metagenome (GOLD analysis project Ga0179591, IMG submission 182891) | Vadose zone soil fungal communities from Angelo Coast Range Reserve, California, USA - CZOMad2_1_08_16fungal (PacBio error correction) | ecosystem: Environmental > Terrestrial > Soil >... | reverse complement strand
CTGTTATCCGTCCCGTAGGTACCACGTTTCTCCTTCACCATTTTGTGATTTAATTTTCTCGTGGTAGCATTTTCCTTATTTTTTACGTTTCCCTTTGATGTCAATTACACCTGCCCTTTTTTTGTATGTCAACTCTTCTGGTGGCATTGGCTCGGATTGCTAATTTTCCAAAATCTTGCCTGTAAATTCCGTACGTTCTCACTTGATGCCCCCTCGATCTGAGTTGCTCTGTTTCAATTATTCTATGTTCGCTACTCTTGATATCTTTTATTTGGTCTGTGACTTATGATGGACTCTTGGTCAATTTTCTTTTCAGTTTTATCCCCCGCCCCTGCCGGTTTTGGAGATGATTTTTCGCTCCCCCCCTCCTAACACTTAGATGTCTTTTTCCTTCTGTTTGCGTTTTAGTCATATTTCAAAGGGTTCGAGGTGATCTGTTCTCCCCCCTTTGAGTTAGGACTCATTCGAATTTTTTCACCCCCCAGAGGTTGATAACGACGCTCCTGCCTCGTTCAACTGAAATGGATGAATTTCCCTAGGGACTTCTTGCGATGGCCTTAAATAGTTTCTTTTCCTTTTCTCTTGTTTGATTTTTCCCCTCTTTTTCCATCCCTCCACTTGCCATTTTTGGACGGCAATTTAATTCCCCCAAGGAACATCAGTGTTAGCCCGAGTCCAATGTCCCTTTCCTCAAATAAGTTGTTTTTGCTGCGGTTCTCTTCCAGAGGGGCGGCGTGAAATCCCCCGTTATTCTCCCGTTCTTTTCTTTTTCTCCCTGAAACACCTATCGAGACTACATTCGTTTTGGTCTCCAGTGTTGCACTGTCCTTGATGGGTTTCAGTATCTCCTGCCCCTTCTGGCACCGCCAGAAAATCCCTCAGGTGAAACCACGTCATGCAAAATTCCGGGGAATGATCCTCCTTTTGTGCCTCCCACCTCCCCCCTAGTTTGTGCTTTATAGAAACGCTAGGGTTAGAGAAAAAAAGACCAGAAAGGTTTTTTTCTTTTTTCTTTTTTTTCTTTTTTTTTTTTTCTTCTTTTTCTCTTTTTTTTTTTTTCTTTTTTTTTTTTTTTTTTTTTTTTTTTTTTCCTCTTTTTTCAGCGTTCCAATCGATCGCTGTTCCCACGTCTTCCATGCCCTCCTACCCCCTTTCTTTCTGAGTTCACCCCCGACCCAAATTTTCTTGGGGGAACCATCTTCCTTTTGTGCGACCAAAAATGAGATACGACCGGTTTCCCTTCGTGTTGTGCTTCTTCCCCGTTTTTCAGTCCCCCCAAGTTGTTATTTTCTTTCGTTCCCATATTTTTGTGAGGCCGTGAGGCGTCCCTAAAACCTCTTTTGTCTTCGGTTCTGTCCAGGCTTGTCTTGGTCCTCCTGGCCTCTTCAAAGTTTGCGTTCTTCGTCTGCGTCCTTTTTTGAGATGGTTTGTATGGGCTGGTTTGGAGGTTTGAGGAGGGTTGTTCCTTTTCTCCTTCTTTTTTCATGCCGCGGTCTTTGAGCACCCCACCGGTGGGTTGCTTTCCCCCCAATAGCATTTTTTGACTGATGGCAGCGACCCCCTATTGCCGTAGAAAATATCCGTATTTTTAACCGCTGTGGATAAATTATTATCTGTTCTTTTGACTACCCAGCACCCCATCCGGCGATCTTTAGACCCCCCCCCTTTTGGGCGTTTCCCGTTCTGATAGTGGAAGGTGTATTTTATATGGCCGCCCCCTTGGCATCCCTCCTCGGGGCTTTCCGCTTGACAAGTTATTTCTTTCATTAGCTTTCACCTTTCCATGCCGGCCCCCTGGTTTTTGCCACTGATCGCCACCCGGTCTGATCGCCTTGTTTATGGCGTTCAGCTGGCGTCTCGGTCGAAGCCTTCCTTGCACACAACCTTCTTGACCTCTTTTTAACCCTCTGTCGTATACCTTTCAACTTTATGAAGTGCCAACTTAGAAGAACCTTCAAGTTGGCTTTGGTAGGTTTGTTACAGCATAAGGAAGAATGTTTCAGCCGCTTCTCTCCCTAGAAAGGGAACTTCTACATCAGGTTTACAGGTTTTCTTTTCAACGTTTTTCGCTTCCCTGCCTAGTTCTTCAGCCTTTGTGTCGGAGGCGACATGTTCCTCGCCTCATTCCCCTCCCGTAAACACCTTCCCCCTCTCTATCCGGGGGACCACTATCAGCAGGTATTCAATTACTTTTTTCGTTTTTTCGATCGTTTCCGCCAGTCTCCCCTCCTTGATGAGTCCCTTGATGCATGACGCTATGGCCGCGCCGTGCTTTCTATTTTTTTTTTCAATATCTTTTTCCGAAGGAACTATCTTCTTCCTCTTGTTGAGCAGGTGCCCCCGAGATCCCCTTTCGCTCTCTTTTCCCGAAGTTGTGTTTTTGATCCCCCTAAAATCTTCCCTTGGTCTAGAGCGAAAACTGCTCCCATCAACTCCCCTCCCCCTTTTCTTGCGCGGGTGTTTATCAATTTATTTCCGCCTCTGGCGCCTAACCTCAGCGCCGTAGTTTCCCCATGCTGGGCACAATTCTCAGAAAAGGACATGGAACACGTTTTCTACTCTCCTCCCTAAACTCCCCGGTCTCCTCCCAAGACAGATAATTAAGACCTTCTGTCTCTTCTGTCTAGGTTCGGTTGTGCAGAGGATCTCCTTTGTGCCCTGCCGACACCGTCCCACGCAGCGGAAGCTTTAAAAATTGCTTCTGCAAATTGCAAATCCTCCTTTTTCTTTTAGTAGGCGATCAGAACACGTTGTTTATTTTTAAATGCTGCCGGCAAGTTACCCTCCACCTTGACCTTTATGTGGCTTTTCTCTGTGAAACGTTCATAGTTAGACTCCTTCCCCCCCTTCAGGGATTTCAAGCCGGAGTTTCCGTTTCTTTCCCCCAGGGGGGGGGACACAGAAGGAGGAATTCCCCCCGCTAGAGACTCGGCGGCTCTTTCTGTCGATCTTCCACCACCTTCGTCGCCCTGACCGGTTCCCTTGAACAGTGAATCCCGACACCTGCACAATCGCGTAAGCCTCTTGCCACAAACCAATTTGCACTCCCCCTTCTCCCTCCTACACCATACCCAGATGAAGTTAAAGCGCGACCCTCGGTTTGCGCTGTACCCCCGAAGAGAAGGATTCTCCGCCTCATACCAGAAGAGTTTCGGAAGAGAGTTTTTCCTTCGGAGCTCAAAGCGGCTGATGGCCCTTCCCCCCAACTACCCTCCCCACGTGGGGGGCTACCCTTTTTTTTTGAGAAGTTTCTGGGCTTATCCCCCGACGCCCCCAATCCCCCCCCCCAGAAAAAGGCTCCAACCCCCCGCCACTTCCTCACTAAGCTGATGGAAAGTACCCTTTGTTTCTTAACCGATTCATTTCAGTTTCCAAGCCGGCCCATCGAGTGGTAGATCCCCGCCCCCCTAACCCCTGACTCCTTTGGTCCTATCGCTCCGCCCATGAAAATCCCACGTTGAAAACTTGTACCCCCCCTTTTACAAGTACGATAACCGCCGTTGCGTAGCTCCTTTTTCTGTAACTTCCCAACTTTCGTGAGGCGTTTCGACCCATTCGCCCGCTTTTTGTCTTTCCTTTGACCTCCTAACGGATGATCTCCCCCCCCCCCGAGTGATTTTCCGGATGATTCATTCTCTAAAACTTTGCGCCTGTGTAAGGTGACCCCCACCAAGTGTCCATCTGTTCTTCCCCGTGATTCACCAATGGTCGAAAGGAATCTTCGCATGATGTGAATGTGATGTCCTTTCATCGTCTCGGCAAACGTAAAATCCCCTGCTGGGGACCTTAGACACCAAAAGGATCCTGTCGTCTTTTTAGCATACAAGGCAACCTCCCAGTCTTATTTTTTCAAAAGAATCGTCCTGGCCCGTTCTCCGCTGGTCTCACCCATACCCCCACCTTTTTAAAGAATCCCTGTGTGCCGATTTCTCCGGTGAGTGGCTGGAAGTCTTTCTTCCCCAAACCCCTTCCTTTCCCCCGACTACAAGATGCGCAATTTTTTTTTCACTGGACCGCCCCTCCCCCCCCTAAAATAGCTTTGCTACTGGACGTACATCGTACCTCTTTCCTCGATTTTACCACAGAGTCCTCCCCTCATGCCCCATTCGCTTTTTTTGTCCAACTATGACGTTTTACAGTTCACCTTGCATTCGGCTGGTTTGAATTCCCTAAACGTTCTGACCCTGTTCGATTACACCCCGAACTCCCCCATTCGGCAAAACGAATCCCGTGATCCCTTCTGTCCCCCCGATCTTTTCCCCCCTCAATCCTTCGTTGTTTGGGACGGCAATGCTTTACTGTCCAGCCCTTTTTAAAGAACTGCCCCTCCGGAAGTTGATCCTATCTTTTTGATTTCGCAGCCCACGTCTCAACTTTCCCCTCCGAGCAACCTCAATATTTTGACCTGGGCGCCGGAAGACGCCCCCGATGTGGGTGACCCTTCTTTTCCACTTTTCAAATACTGACTGACCCCCCCTTAGCGTGACTGTTTACTGGACCAGGAGCCCCCCTGGGATCCCGGGTTCAAGTTTCAGAGTGTCCCCCCCCCATTGGAACTCTTTCAGCACCAAAGCCTTCTTAATACTTAAGTATTTAACCCTAGACGGAGCTTGACCTTTTGCGTCTCTCTCTTCCTCATCCTGTGTTCTGTCATTTTCTTCCGAACGCTGTCAGTCCGTCGTCACGTAAATTTTGATTGATGTATTCGGGCTTGCTCTTTGAATAGTGTGAGTCCATCTCCTTTTTCCACTTTGATTTTAAAATCTTCTTGTTACTGTTCACGCGCCGTTTTTGTTTTGTTTTAGTAAGCGGTGTTTATGCGGAATTGTTCCCCGTTCCACGAATTTTCCCTTTGAATGTCACATTTCGGGCTCTTCCCCTTACTCCATGAGCAACCGGGTTTTCTTGGATTTTGAATGATAAGTTTATTTTTCCTTAGCCCCTACCTTAAAAGCTCTCTTTTGTCCTTTTTCAACGTAGGTACGTAGCCTGATTAAAATGTTTTATGTTTCTAAATTTCCACGCTGCTGCATTCTTGGCTTTGGCCTGTAGCTTGCCGCTTCCCCTTGAGTCATAGTTCCTCTGTCTTTGTCCGTTTCTTGCTTCCCAAGGTAATCCGGTGATTTTTCGCCCCTAGAAGGTCAAGAGCTTTTTGATTTAAAAGTTCATATCGCTGCTTAACCCTCTTGTTGATTCCGTACTGGCGCTTTATGCGATTTTTACTTTGATATCGTCTGACGGGACTCCGTTGAGCTCCATCTATTGGGTTTTCTACAGTGTCCATAACTCTCCCCTCGTTGCCTCGGAAATGCTTTCCTTAAGATAATCGTGCAGATTCTTTTATGTCTTCTCCCATCAGTTTCCGTTACCTTTCCCTTTCCCCCGGGGGAAAGGGAGGGGTAAAAGCTTACCATTTCTCCCAGTAATTTCCTTTTCTCCCACCACCTTATCGCTGCCCTGCCCTTTTCACTTTTTTGGTCCCCCTTTTCGTTTTTGCCCGGCATAAGTTTGCCGACGTCTCGCTGTACAGCATTAGAGGTTCCCCCCCACGTCCTTTCTGAACTTCCCTTTTTCCCCCCTTCCTTCTTTGTTTTCTCCCCTTTCCTTCCGCTTGTCACATGAATAGCCCCGTTACCCCCGAAAGGTTCCCGCGGGGAGGGTTCAAGATTATGTTCCCCCTTAGGCCATCATACAAAAGCGCTTTCACCCCCTTTCCCTTACGTTTAACGTGAAGCTAACAATTAGCTACGCCCGCACGGATTTTCCCGTGTTGGCCCCTTTTAATTTTACAGACACGTGATTTTTTTCGGATATCCCGGCCGGTGAGAATTTGTTAGCAGACGGAGACAATGAGTTAGATTGGAGATTGGGACCTCCAGTCAGCACCCTGTGGTGAGGCTTAGCTTATCGATTCTGTTATTCTATTTCTTGTTTTCTGCCCCGTGTTGTGGGCTCTTTCTTATGCGAGGGTTGGAGTTAGCATGTTATGTCCGATTTCGCTGATCACCCAACGTGTGTCAGGTGAGTTGTGTTTTTGTCTCCTTCTTGAATGATCGAACATCTTTGATTTTCCAGCTTTGAACAGTTATGAGCACTCTCCTCCGTTGAGAATCACCTCACCTTCACGCCGGCTTCTTCGCCTCCTATGCAATCGGTGGTCTTATGTTCTGTCCCCTTGAGGTCGGTTGCATTCACAGCAGAGGCATCTTTTTCCCTTTTTTCCTTGTTTTCCTTCAATGTGAGCCCTAGTTTGATTCTTTTTTTTGAAGATCTCCAGCCGACGTGCTGTTGATCGATGCTGTTGTCTTTGCGGATCCTTACGGCCCCACTTTCTACCCCTTCCCCCCCCCCCCTTTTATTCACCTTCTCAGAGTGAGACTACCCCCAAAAGTTTAATTTGGGAGGTGCTTACCATTTCTAGTTAACTAATGTTTTCTTCCCTTCTCCCGTCGGACAGGCCTGCTTGTCGAGGTCCACCGGAAGCTTTTCTTTTTTCGTAAGAGAGTATTGCCCGGCATGAAAAACTTTCCCACTTTCCCTCTGCCCCTGAACCCTGTCCCCTATTTTTTCCCTTTTTCTCATAGAACTTTTCGATGATCTGGCTTCGCTTTCTTTTTTACTATATTGATCGGCCCGATGCCCTTTTTATTTTCCCTCTTTCCCTACCTAGGAGTGATTTCCCCATGAGGTCTTGTCGCAGCCGTGTCGGTTTTTGCGGTTAAATATTTTTTTCCTTTTCTTCAACGCCCCGCTCTTCTTTGGACGAGGGACGATTGTTTGAGTTACAGTTTACATCCGTTTTCGACTTTTCCTGTTGTTGATATCAATATTCCCCAGGATGTTCCCCTGCGCTTCTCCCCTTCCCCCCCGAACGTATTCCCCTGCCGGAGTTCTTTTCTTTCCTCTCAAAGATTCTTTTCTCGCACCCACCCCGTACAGCCCCAGCGCGGTTATGAGCACCAATGAGGAAAAATTTCCCGGACACCGGTCAACCAACGGGATGTCTCCTCCGACCAGAAGGTCTTTCAAGAGATCTGATGGATAGGCGGACATCCGTTCCGGATCTCCGGTGATCTCCTCCGGCAGTCGACGAAGACAACATTTGCCTCCTCTGTCCGCTGAAAAATTTTTCCCCCCCTGCTTCCCACGGTAGCTTCCCGCCGGGCCGGTCTCGGGCGTCTCCTGACTCCGGTAGTGTCTGGGAAACCTACTTTCCCTCCCAAAGGCGGCACTGGTTTTTCGCGATTTTTCGATCCCCGGTGAATGACTACCGGAAGGGCTAGGAGTTTCCTAATCTAGACGCTTCCGCTTTACCAGATCGCGCAAATCCTGCGGACTAGGTCTTGGTCTTTTTTTGTTTTTTTTTTTTTTTTTGTGGGTTTTGGTTGGGGGTTGGGGGGGGGGGGGGTAGTCAAAACCTCGTCTCCCCTGCAAGGTGTTAAGTGAACTCCCCCAGTGACCTTCCCCCCCCCGCCCTCACTAAGCCTGATTTTGATTTTTTTCTTCCACGACCGCAAGAGTCCCCAGCCCGATGCAGAGCCCCCCCCTCGCTCGTTGAGGACTTTTTGGAGTATACGCTTTGATGCTTCCTTTTATCCAGGGTGTTCCTCTGCGACTCCTTGGTAGTCTTACACGAAGTTCGATGGAGAGTTCAAAAAGCCACACGTGTTTCTCGACGGTACGAAAGGCTGACAGTACGTGCTTCTCCTCCCTTGATCCCCTTGGAAAAAGGCCCAACCCCCGCCATGCGCCCTCCCCGGCCCAAAACCCAGACCCACAAGGTGTGATGGCCCCCCTGATGCACGTCTCCCAGCTGTCTCCCCAAAGAGATGATAGGGTCCCCGCCGCTCCGACGTACCTTTTCCTTCCTAGACAGACCTCAAAAGTGTGAAAAACTTACTCCCACCGATACGCCCTCCGTGCCGCCCCTTTGGTCTCCGAGCTAAGTTACCTTGATGTCGTTACCCCCTTCTTTGTACCTGTTTTCCCTTTGCGGAATTTGTAACCTCTCTATGGTACCCACTTATGTTTTGTACTTGGCTGATTTGAAACTTTCCCTAGCCTTTTTCTGCCACCAAGGAGTTTTACTCCTGTTTCCTCTTTTTCGCCTTCCGTGGTTACGCGTTGCCTCCAAAGCTCATATGTCCTTCACGACCCAAAAGGAAGTGCCCCCCCTCTCGTCAAAAAGTGCTACTGTCGTCGCCCCTTGTCGAGAAACGGATCCCAAGGACCACATTCACTTATTAAAAGCCTTTCCCCGCCCCTCCTTTCCTCAAGCCCAAACCATTCTGTCGCCCTCCGAAATCCCTTGAACGGGACGAGATGGGGTTGACCTTGGAACCCCTGTGGCCTCCGCTGAGGAACCCTTTTTCCACCCTCTCCCCGCGAAGGAAACTTAGCTTCTCCCTTTTTCACGCTGGAACTAAAGAATTTCCTCTTTTCCCTCAGGCCATGACGGTTCTTAATGTGTGATACCCCACCTTTCTGATTCTATGCCCCAGCCACTTCTTCGGGTGAGAAGTGCCTGCGACCTGATGCCCCTGTTTCTCCCACCCAACTAAAGAATTGGCCCCCGACTTCCGTGCGTCGGCTTCTCCCGCCGTCCCTCCAAGCCAAGCCATTGGGTGTTCCCCCACTCGGATTGAACCCGCACCTGGAATCAATTCCCTACAAACCACGCGCCCACCCTACACTCCTTCTTCTCCAGTTTTTGAGTTGCCCGACTCTGACCAATGGCCCACCCTCGCCAGTAACGAGCTAAATTCTTTTTTCATTTCTTTTTTTTGTCTCTTTTCGGGAACCCATGTCTGTGGCTTCCTTCTAAATTCCGCAAAATAAGTCCCCCTTCCCGGCACCCCTTCCCCTCTTGTCGCACACGACAAAATCTCAGGTTACAGTTCTGAAACGTGGGGAAATTCACTTGGCCCCCTTTCTTTGCCTCATCCCCTTTCATAACTCAATCAGGTCGATAGACCCCAGTTCCGAGGACAGATTGCTCTTAAGTATATCTCCTCCTCCTTTTTCCTTGAGATCTTTTTCCAGAAAGTTTTTTTCGGCCTTTTCCCTCTTCCGGGTCCCCTGATATTCCGGTTTGCTCTTTGTTTTCCCCGCGTGGCTTCCACTTTTCAGCAATTGACCCTGAGCAACCTCCGTTTTTTGCGTTTATACCCCGCGTTCTTTTGACGTTTTTCTGCTCCTTTCGGCATTGCGAAGTTCCCACACCCGCCCTTGCAAAAGGTATTGGTGTTTGTTGCTAGCTTTCTCCCTGAACTACCAGGACCTGATCTCTTCCTGGTCCCCCCCTCTTTCCCTGTTACAATGGTTTATGGACTTTCCGCATCCAGTTCACATCCCCTCTCTTGATGACGTTGGATCGACCTTGTCTGACTCGATCTATTTTTTCCTTGTTCTTGATAGGTGTTCGTTTTTTCCTTTCGACACGTATGCATTTCTTGGATGTCGGTCAAGCCCCGTCCTCCGAAGGGAAAGGTTAGTTCCTTCACTTGTTCCACGAGACGAGAGGTTTCACTTCCGTTTTTGGTTGATTTATGGCCCACTTCTCTTTCCTCTTATTCGTTTTCACCGTTAGGGCCATGGTCGTTTTACCCATCCAAGTGCGAAAATAGTGCTTCCCACGAGGGGTTCCAATGCTCCCTTCATCAACCCTACAGACGCGCCCGTCCTCGGGTTAGAACCTCCCCAGTGTTGGTTTCGGTTTTCCCGCTGGGGAAAGGTGGGTTTCCCCAACTTCTTCTTGTGCATCTCCCTTTTTTCCCCAAGTGAGGAATGACATTGTGGTCATTCCCGTTTTTTAGTTTTTGCCCCTGAAGTTGATTGCGGGTCCTCCTACTTTGGTGCCGTACCATCAATCTTAAACCAGTTCTTCTCAAACTTCCGGGCTCCCATTTTCCCCTTTGCCCCCCCCCCCTCCGCAACATAGGCAGCGTTTTTGTTCACTTTGAATCTCTGGCGTTACCCCCCCCAAAGGTGACTCCGGTACAGCGACCCCCCCTATCCTATTTCTTCACGCTTTTCCAGCTTTTAAAAACCGTAAAATTTTCACTTAGAAAAAGCGGGCCCTCGGGTCCCCCTCCCACTTTTTGGCAAGTGTCCTCTATCCCCCCCCCCCCCCCCCTTTACGCCCGCCAACTTGTTTTGAGTGGTTCCTTTTTCAGTCACACGTCATGGTGATAATTCTTGGATTGATTTGTACGGGAGACCACCCCTCTAGTCCCCCTTTGCCTTGGAGACCCCTTTCCCAGCTTGGAAGATCCCCCCGGTGGGTCTTTCTCTCGCGGTAGGGGTGGTCAGAAAGTGGTATGGGGGGAGGGGCTCTTGGGAGACTGCTTGGGCTTGACGCCCGCCGGGTATTTTTCCTGATAACGTGTGGGCGGTCTGTGGACGATTCCTCTCTTGAACTGTTGGCTCCGGACCAGGAAGTCGCTTCTTCTTCTGACCGCTGGAGGGCAATCGCGCGTCTAAGCACCGGCTCTCGGGGCGCCGTTGGCTTTTCTTTGGCTAGTCCCTTTGTTTTCCATTGGCCCCAGAAGATCCTCGCTTGGACTTGTTTTGGTCCTTTTCCCGTTTCCCCCGTGCAGTTCCGAGGATCCCAACAGTCCCCCAAGAAAGACTTCTTTTTTTTTTTGATCCTTTCTCCTGGCAGAGTCTCCTCCTTCGTCCAAACCCCCCGCCTCTTACGTGTCTCCCCTGCACTTTTATTGCGCAAGACCTGCAAGTCCCTTATTGATCGCTTTTTGCAGGTTCCAAGTCCCTCTTCAGCTTTTTTTCTTCTCTCCTGAGACATGCCGGAGGAATCGCTTGACCCCCTTCCGGCTCTTCCTCGCCGCGGGACTTTTTTCTGCGGGGCCTGCACCCCAAGGAACACACCGTCCCCTCCCCCCTGAACCAGAGAGGATCCTTCTTCTATACTCTTTCTCCTGGCTTAGCTTGTTCTTTGTTCCTCCCGTGTTGTTCCAGGTTTCCTTTTCTTCCGATGTGCGCCCTCCAATGACGGCCGTTTTTTTTCTGGTCTCCTTGTGCTGTGTGTGGAGATCCCCCGAATCTTCTCCCGCCCGGGCCGCTTTCGCTGATTAGCGGAGTTGAGAATGTGTCGCTCCTTTCCGTTCG
>Ga0179591_1343821_pt1 | contig 11128 bp, 25 predicted proteins | sample CZOMad2_1_08_16f_FD_182891 | JGI IMG/M metagenome (GOLD analysis project Ga0179591, IMG submission 182891) | Vadose zone soil fungal communities from Angelo Coast Range Reserve, California, USA - CZOMad2_1_08_16fungal (PacBio error correction) | ecosystem: Environmental > Terrestrial > Soil >... | reverse complement strand
CCCACAAGGTTTTCAGAAAGGATTGTTTCCCTCTTTCCTTTCCCTTCTTTTTATAGTTCCCCCCACCTGTATTTCCGGTCATAGCACCTTTTTGTCTCCACCCCCTCTTTCCCCCCTACCTCCCTGCCAATCTTTCCCTCCCTTCTAAGGTTAATCTTTTCTTTATACCCAAACCCCCCCATACCATTTTTCCCCGTTTCTGCAATTTGTAACTCATGTCCCATGGCCAACCCCCCCCCCTTTTTGATATTTGCCTGGTGCCTCGTTCCTCCTTTTGTCACTCACCCTTTTTCTCCCTGGTTTGTTCAGTTGGATTACTTTATCAATTCTATTCCCACGCTACGGATTTTGTTTGAGCCCCTTGTCTCCCCTCTTCCCTCCAGTGTTTTTGGCTTTTTTAACCGTGTCCTTTTTACTTCCCCTTTTTAATAACCTCACGAAATTAATCCCGCCCCCCCCCCCCCTTCTTGCTTGCCTACCACTTGTTGACCCCCCCCATCCTTTTTTTCTTTCCCCTGGTCACTTTTCCTTGTTACCTTTCCCTTTTCCCCCCCCGTTTCTTTTCCTTTTTTTTTTGTTTTACGGTGAAGTAGTCTCAGTTTCCCCTTTCTTTTTCACCCCCTTTCCCTTATCAACCCCAAATTTCCACCCACTTATTTCCAGTGGTCTTTCTCCCTTTGTTTCCTCCTCCCGTTATTTCTTCAGGCCTTTTTTTCCCTTCCAAATTTGGTTGCTCCTGATGTATGCTGTCACATATCCCAATTTGACATGGCGGTTTTTTTCCCTTTTTCTTTCCCGTGCCAACCTGCCTCCCTCCGGGTTTTTTTCCTTCCTCTTTTCCACCCCCCCCCCCTTGATCAATTGTCCCACCAACATCCTTTTCTTCCCCCCTCTTAAGTCCCGAAACCCCGTTACCTGTCCCTCCCCCACCTTTATCCCCACCTACCTTCACTTTTCTTTAACTTTAAACACAAAAATTTTTTTTTTAGAACCTTTGTCCCTCTTTTTCCTTTCATTTCAATAATTGTTGTTTTTCCCCTCCTGTTTTCTTTTTTCCCCTTGTCCGTAATACGGTCTTTCAAGTGAGTGATTAACTACCCAATACCCCTCCAACCTCCTCCCAACTGTCTCCCCACCCTGCGATTTTGCAGTTTGCTCAGATGCCCCCCCCCCCTTATCTTTACCTTGTCAACAAGTCATTCTTTTAGGGACCCCCCCCCCCTCTTTTCTATAGTCTTCTTAGGGTCGAAATAAACCTTTCCCCCTTTCTTCATCTGTTTTTCTTTTTTTCCCCTGGGCTTGTTTGTCCCCGGGAATGTTTTTCTGACTTTTCACCCCTCCCTCTTTCCCGGTTTTTTTGGTTCCCCCCCCCCTTTCACTTTTTTTTCCCCAAGTGTAGTTCTTTTTTTCCCCTCCAACCCCGTGCCCGTTTCTCGTGATTTACTTGGCGGCTGGGTAACTTTGCCCTTTTTTCTTTTCCTTTTTACGAGTGCTTTCCCACAGGAATTCGCGTTTGACCCTCACCCTTTTCTTCCCCCCCCGTTCTGCTGGGTGAACCACCTGGTCTGGTCCCTTTTCACCCCTTCCTCCACTCTCGTTTCAGTCCGCCCATTTTTTTTTCCACAGCCACAGTTTTACCCCCTTTCCCCACTTCCCTCCCAGGGACATTTTTTTATTCCCCTTACTTTTAGTTTCTTCAGTTTCGATTTTTTACTTTCTTCCCCCCTACCTTTGTTGGTTTTTGTTTTTTTTTTTTCTTTCTTTCCCCCCCCCTTTCCCGGCCCGTTCCTTGAAAGTAATCGACCAGTTTTTTTTTTCTCCCTTTTTTGTCTTTTCCTTTTCTCTTGTAATGCACCTTCATGATTTTTTTTTCCCTTCCCCTTTCTTTCCCTCCCCTCCACCGGAGCGTTTTATCATTTTAAAGCTATTGAAACACTCCTGGTTTGACGAGCCCCCCCATTTTTCCTTTACTCTTTTTTTTTTTATCAACTTACCCCCCCCCCTTCCCCCCCCCTTAAGACGAGATCACCTTTCCCCTCCCCCCTGATTTCTTCTCTGCGCTTTTCTTTCACCTTTCTTTCCTCCTCGATTGCGTCTCCGTGTTGCCCTGTCCGCCTCACTTGTTCCCCCCCCCCCTGACTAACGGTCCTCCTCCTCGTCTTCACATTCGTCTTTTCTCTATTGTACTTTTTTTTTTGGCCAGGTCTATAATGCGGGGCCATCCTTTGCTTTACCAATAGGTGGCCCCCAACCTTTATCCTCCTTCGTCTCTGGCCCCCTGTCCCCAAACAATTCTCACTACCCCTTTTGTCCTGACCTCTTAAACACTTCCACTCCTGAACCCCCCTTTTTTTCCGTGTGGTGTTTCCTCCTCTAGGTTCGCCACAACGTTGGGGGTCGTTTTCCCTTTACTCTTTCGGTTTGTATTCGTTGTTTCCTTTTTGTCATGGTTTAGTGCGTTCCTTTCCCACCTCCGTCTTTTGCTCTTTTCTGCTGTTTCTTTCCACTTGCAAATTGGATTCTCCTGGGGTGGTGTGATCCCTCCTTTAACTTCCCCTTTCTTTTGGTTTTTTACGCTGTGGGTGGTTGCTTTATCCAGCATGTGATTTTTTCTTTTCCGTCGGATTTTCTATTCTTCTGACTCCTTGTTTTTTTATGTCTTGACTTTCACACATAAACTTTTTTTGTTTTGGTCCCCCCCCACCCAACCTTGTTCCACCCCCCGTGATTTTTATTTGGGCCCTTCCCCCCCTATGCCGGGAGTACCTTCTTTCCTTGTCCTGCCTCCCCTCCTTCTTTCACTCTTTTTTTTTTTTTTTTTTTTGTAAACTGGTCAACCACCAAACCTTTCCCCCGGAAACCCCCCTTTGTTTTTCTCCCTTTCCTTTTACCCTCGGTACATCAGTGCTCCTTCCCTTTCCCAAAGCCCCTTTGGCCCGTACTTTCGTTGACCCACTTTCACCCTCACACGAGTGTTTTCCCTTTTTGCACCGGGTCCTTTTTCATTCTTCTGGGATTTTCCATCTCGGGTACAATTTCGGCCCCTTTCTTTTCCCTGGAACTTTTTTTTACGTGTTTCCTCTTCTTTAACCCTCTTCAATCGTATTAGAGCTGGCCGAAGGGTCACTTTCTTTGTCCTCTCCCCCCTTTTCCTTTTTTCTTTGTAACCTTTTTCCTTTCCCCCGTGCCGTCCTTTTTACGTTCCCTTCTGAGAAGGCCAACAACAGGAGGCCCCCATGGTTTTCGACTCTTTTGTTCTCCATCAACTTTTTTTTTTTTCCTTCTTTGTTGTCTTTTTTTCTTCTTTGTTTGTCCCTTTCTGGTCCCATTTTTTGTCAGGCCGACTCACCTGAGGCGCTTCTCCCTGTCTTCTCTTACCCTCTTTTAGTCTTTTAATACGTCCTCCTCCTGCATTTGTCCCTCCCCCGCCCCCTTTTTTTTGGGGTCTTCCCCCGACACCGTCATACGACCCCCATTCCTTGGTCTTTCCTCAAAGTAACCCCCGTGTTTGGTGACTTCTTCTTCGTTTTCCCTCCCCCCCATCGTGAGTTTACCCGTGTTGGAGTGATCATGATGTCCAATACTTCTTTTCCTTTTCCTTTACCCCAGTTCTACTACTTGATGTTCTTTTTTTTTTTTTGTAACCCCTTTTCCTTCCCCTTCTTGGTTCCCCTTGGCTCAGTCGTTCAATACTTCCTCCAGGTAAATTTCTCTTCTTCCCCCCGGTTTCCCTTCCTCTTTTTCTTTTTTCCCCAACGATGTTTTTTTCCGGATCATTCTGTTTCTCTCCCGGTCTGTTTTCCGGCGTGTAAATTTCCCTTCGCCCCAGCCCTAACGACCATACTCTAACGGACATTTTCAGTTTTCCCCCCCTTGTTTTTTGCCTTTTTTTTTTTTCGCTACTGCCAGTCTCATTTTTTTTTCCCTTCCCAACACCACTTCTTCCCCAAGCAGTTTCTTCCCCCTCTTTGTACCCCTTCTTCCTTTTAGTTTTAACCATCTCCAGTACAATTGTTTTTTTTCTCTTCCTCTTTTGTCCCCCCCCCCTCCCCCCCTTTACCTTTTTTTGAGAGTTATTTTTACTTCCTCTATTTAGCTTTTCACCTCTCCTTTTTTTTTACCTTCTCTTTGGGATATCCCACCCCTATCCCAAAATCGTTATTTTTCTTTTTCCCCACTGAAATACCCCGTCTCACATTATGTCCTATAAACTTCCTCGTACTTGTTTTTTTTAACCCTTTCTCTTCAACTTCCCCCCAGGTACTATATGTAACTTGGTATCATTCTACCCATACTATATTTTAAGTCTTCTTTTTGTCTTCCTACCCCTGGTATCTTATCCCCCCCTTCTGGCCTCAGTATTTTTGTTCTTGATCCTCCCCCCTTATTCTCCTTGTCAAGTGCTATAATCACTCTTCCACTTTTTCTTCCCCCCCTCATTTTTACCCTCAGGCCCGTATCCAGCCTCTCGTAACTTCCCCCCCCTTTTTTTTTTTTCTATTCCCCCCCCCCCCCCAATAGTGATTCCTTGCCCCCAACTTAATGGACATGGCCCACAACCCTGATTTTATTCCTGGTAGTGTCGTTCCTTTCCTTTCCCGGTTTCCCTTCTTTTACCCTTTAAATTTATATGTTTCCCGTACGTTTTGAGAGTTTTTTCCCTCTCCACCGTTTCCTTCTCTTCTCCCCTACCTATGGTTTCGCGGATCACCCTTTTCCTTATTCTTTATAACAACGTTTCCATTTTTGGTAACATTCCCCTCCCCCAATTTACCCAAACCTTCTTTTTTTCCTTATGCCCCCTTTCTCTCTTTCCCACAGATTCCCCTTTGAAAATTTTACCTTTTGTTTTTTTGAAAACTCCATCTTCACTTTCCTTTTTTTCTGTTACTTTATGTCCCTTTTTGTGTCCCTTCAATCCCCTTTCCCGTCCCTTCTTCTTCTCCCTTGCTCCCCTTGGTACTTTTTTACCCTCCCCCTTTTTCCTTTTTTATTTTTTTCTTCTCTCTTCCGATTAAACCAAATTAAACTCCCCCCCCATTAATTAATCCACCCCTTTCCCTTTTTTTTTTACTCCTTGAACTGAGACACCCACCTTTAATTACTTTTTTCAACCCTCCCCTTCCCCTAGTCAAGTTCCAACCAATTTACCTTTATCTTAACACTCCTTTTCCTTCCATTCATTATCTAACCAGGTTTACCCAATTGTCCACCTTTCATTTCCTCCCTAATTTTTACCGTCAATCCCTTTTTTTCTTTTTTTTCATTTTCTTTCCCATTTTGCTGATAAGAGTATAGTTTTTTCGAATTCTCTCCCCCCCCCCTTTTGTGTGTCTAACACCCTTCTTACCCTTTCTCCCCTTTTTCTTTTTTCTTGGTAAATCTCTTATAACTCACTTATACGCAAAGTATTACTGTCTTTTGGCCACCCCCCTCCTCTAGTCAACTTTTCCCCCCCACGCCCCCCTTTTCCTCTTCAGATTTGTCTGCAACTTTTTTTTGGGTTTGTCCTGATGGATTGACGTTCCCCCACCTTTGTTTTGTTATGGAAAACCCCCAGTTTTTTCCCCCCATTCCCCGCCTTTTCTCCTTGTTTCTGTGAAAACTTCCCGTTGTTTTCGAGACCCACAGTGTCACCATTTTCCTTTTTTTTCTGGTCCTCAGTCCCCATCCCCGTTCTTTTCCCCCTTCCCTTAATTTTTGTGTCCCCCTCTATGATCCTCTTTGAGGTGTCACCCCCCCCCCCTCCTTTTTTTTCCGGTAACATACAGTTCACTTTCTCCGCCCCCACTTTCCTTTCTTTCCCCCCCCCCTCACATTTTCCGCTTGCCCCATAAATGCCCTTTTCCAAGTAAAGGACTTTTTTTCCGGAGGTCCTACTTCTCCTCTCATTCTGTCTCTCATATCCACCCTTTTTTCTTTTTTTTTTCTTTAATTGGGGTTGGTGCTTATTTTTCATCCCCTTTCCGGTTCCACTCGTTGACTGTTTTACTAGTCCTTCTTCCCCTTGACCCCTAGTATGTTCTCTTTACCTTTCTTTTCTGTCGAGATTTTTCGTCCTTCCGGCCAACTTCCATAGTGAACGGCCCTTCGTAACATGATCCCTTCCCACCCCCCTCCTTTCCCTCTCCATTTCTTTTAGGTTTTGGGTTACCGTTTTTCCCAAGTTGACCCTTGTTGATTTTTCTCAAACATTTCGTTATAAGCCCCAGTTCCCCCCCACGGATTGTCCTCAATTCGGCTCGTCCCGTACTCTTCTCCTTTTTTTCCCCTTTTTTTAACCTAACCCTTCCGTTCTTTCACCGCTTTTTTCCCCCTTTCCCGCATTGATGCCCCGAGCGTTGTTGACGCCCCCTTTTTTTTTCTGGATTGACTTTTCTGTTCCCACTTTTTCCCCCCTCTTGATGCCTTTCAATTCTGGTCGATTCTTATTAATCGGAACCCCAACTCGTTTTCCTTCCTTGGCGTTTTTTTCTTCAACCCCTTTTTTTTTCATGGTCTAACCACCTTTGACGATGACCTCCCCCCCCCTTCCTTTCATGTAGTTTTCAACTTTCCCGACCACAGGTCGGCGTTTTGAACCCTTCTTTTCTCCCCCCCTTTGTTTGTTGGGGTGGTGACTTAAGGCGAATTTCTTTTTGGTTTGTCCTTTTTTTTTCGTTCATTCTTTGTTTTTTCATGTAAGGTGTTTTACCATTAATTTTTCTTTCTTCCCCCCTCGTTTCTGTCTTAGTCAATGGATTTTACCCTAAAGTCACGCCCCCCGGGTTTTTGCCCAAGGGAGTGTAGTTCCCTTTTGGTTCTGGTTTCCATCGCGGTTTCCCTTTTTGGGACCTCCCCCTTTCCAGTTTTAATTCCTTTGGTGACTGCTCCTCTTCATCTATATTGTACCCCCTTTCCCCCCTGTTGTTTTTTTTTGCTTTTTTTTGTCTTTTCCTCGTGTCCCACATCACTGAGTTTTGTCTCTACCCCCCCCCCCCCCCCCCTTTTCAACCTTTTTGGATTCAGTAATACACTCTTTTCCGGATTATACCCATTTCTTCTGTCTTTTTAACGGCCGTTCCTTCATCTTTGGGTCGCAAAAGGTTACCCCCCCCCTTCCGCGTTGCCCCCCTTTTTTTTAAAAATGTTCCTCCATGTCACATAGGTCACTCGTTCCCGGACTGCCTCCCCACTTCCCCCAAAAGCCCGTCGCGTTTTTTTTCTTCCCAACCCTCCCCCCCTCATTTGGTTTCAGGTGTAATATTTCAGAAGGGCGCAGATCTGGTAGTGTCTCCCTTCTTTTTTTTTGCCCCCCTCAGAGTTTTCTTAAGTTTTGTTTCCTTCTCTCGATGGAGCTCCCCCCCTTCCTTCTTGCCTTGTTAACAGTACCTGTTGCTGTCACGAAACCCAGCTTTTTTTTGGGTTCCCCCCCCCCCTTTCTTTTTTTGTCTTCACAGGCAGTGATTGACCTCCCCCCCCTTCTTTTTTCCCCCCCCCCCTTCTCCTTTCTTTTTATCTCTGCTACCGGTATTTCCCTTCCCTTTTTGGAATCGTTGGGGGATCTCAGTTTTGTTTCTTTGTCTTTTTCCGGGATGTATGCACTTCCTCCCCCTTGTACCCCCCTTCTTTTCTAGAATCCATCCGCTTTACCTAGGTTTTTTTCCCCTCGTTCTACCCTGACATTTCCCCCGCCCCTCCCCCCAAACAACAAATCATGTTGTCTCCGTCCCCTTTTTTCCTCACATTAATACTTCCATACATTGGGTATGCGTCTTCCATGCCCCGAGAGTCCCTGGCTAAACCCAGTGCCCCCCCCCATTTCTGTCCTCTACGGTTTCCCCTCTGCACCTAACTTTCTTCCTCCTGACCAGCCATACTTTTCACCCAGTCTCACTTCGCAGTTTTTTATTTTTACACCCGGTTGCTGTGCGACTTTTTTTTGGGTATTTTTTCACCCGTTTTTAGTCCTTTTTTTTTGTGTTTTCTTTTTTCCCCCCCTTTTAATTGCATCATCCCGGCGTTTCGGCGACTTATTGTCGTCCACCCTTAATGGACTCTCATCGGTTCTCTCCAACTTTTCTTTTTCCCCCCAGTCCCCGCCCGGTTTTTCCTGTAAAATCTCGTCCAGCCCCACGGATGTTTAGAATTTTCCCTAACATTCCCGGTTCCGTGTGCGCCCCTACTCCCCTTTTTCCCAGACCCCCCCCTTAGTTTTTTCCGTTAACTCCGCCCAAAGCCCGCCAAGTTTCTAACATGCCCACGTTGTGCCCCGGCGTGTCTTTCGTTTCCTTCCTACAATGGCTACCCCCCTACCTTCCTTTTTTTTTTTTTTCCCCTTCCCATCCCTTTTTTTTTTTTTTTCCCCCCCAGTTTCTTTTCGGTCTACGTTCATCAGTCGGAACAGGTCTAATTTCAGGTTTTTTAGATATTTTCACAGGCCTTCTCAGACCCATATGGAGCGAGGTCGCCAAACTGAACCCTGTACCTGCACCTCAAAGTAAAATTTCCCCCCTGGTTTTTTTTCCCCCTGTTCTCTTCCTTTTCGGCCCCGTCCCAAAAAACTGGGTGATCCTATCTTTTTTTTCAGTTCTTATATTACGTTTTTCGGCCTCTTTTCTCCTTAGAATTCCCCTAAGGATTGGTTTTCCTCTTAAGTCCCTTCCTTTTTCCCTTCCCCTTTGCCCCCCAGTTCAATTTCTTTCAATACTTATTCCCCCTACCACCCTTTTCCCTAACTTGGCCACCCCGTCCCGGCGTTCAATAGTTTTTAACTTACCCCCCCCCCTTCCTCCTCACCCCACCCCTTCCAACTTAACTCACCGTGATATTTTGTTTTTTGGGGAACAAATTTTTCATGTTGAACAATGGGCCCCCAAAAAACAACCGATATGCTTTTACCGCCCGGTCCTATACTTATTTTCCCCTGTTTGCCCCCTCTTCCTAGGATCCAAGTGATCTTTTTCCAAAAGCATACGTCTATTGGACCTCGCCCACCTTCTATATTTTCCCTCATGTTTTTTTTTTTTGTTTTTTTTGCTCTTGGCCCACCGTGTTTTTTTTTTTTAAGAATTTTTTTCCGTAGCCCTGTCCCCTTATCCCCACTTAATCTACCGTATGCACAATTTCTCCCTTTATTTTGGTCTTCTCCCCCCCGGCGGCCCCAGGTAAATTTTGTCCCTTGTCTACATTTACAATAATTTTTCACGCCGGTTATTTTAATGATGTTGTTTGCCCCTTGTTAACCTTTTTTTTCTTTTTTACTTCTCTTTCTCGGCTTTGAGGACGTTTCATATATTAACAGTTGATTACACTTTTTCAGATTTTAAGGGCAGTTCCCCTTTTGATTCTTTCCTCTTTTTTCCCCCTTCCTTTATTTCCCCCCCCCCTAGAAGAGCCATCTCAATTCCATTAATTTTTTCCACCTTTGCAACCCCGGTATTGGCTGACACCCCCCCTTCATACTCCCACCTCTTCCAGGCTTCTCAGGTCTGTGCATCCCCAAATAGCAAAGTACACTAGTCCTATTGACACCATTACTCCCTTTTTCACCAATACCTTTCCTTTTTCTTTTAAGTCTCCCTCAAATACTGTTTTATTTCTTGTCGAAAAAAGGAGGCTCCCAATGGGTTGGGTGTTTGATCTCCTTGACTTAGCCCTTCCTTTCCCCCCTATTAACCTCAACCCTTATTTATCCCACCCCTGTCTCTTTTCGTGCTGTTGGACCGTTTTTTTTTTTTTTATTCTTCCCTTCAAATAAATTTAGTCTTACTACGCCTTTTCCCCCCCCCACATTGAGATTTTTTAGTAATCTTTTCTCCCCCCCTTTCCGGTTCCTTTTGATGGTCTGAAACTGTCTTTTTTTTTCGGGCTGTTTCCCTTTTTTTTTTTTCACGTCTTGCCCTTGCTTAAATGGTTACTTGCCGATTTGCTTAACAAGACCCCCATCCCCCCCGTGCCCCCGGTTTGTGTATCCTGCCGAGCAAACTCCTTGCGTTCGTTACCAAAATTTCCGTCTTTCCCCCCACACTTTTCTCAAGGAGTCTTTTCCATGTCCAATTTTTTTCCTTTTCAGTTTAAGTTTGCCAATAGTTCAAGGACCAGCGTGTCTTTTGGATCAACACTACCGTATATTATGTGCCCAAATTTCCCCTCCCCCCTCATGCTCCGTTGTTTCCCGCCATATTAAAGTCATTAACCCATAAACCTTGCATCCCGAATCTTTTCAACAGTAAGCCCGGAATTGTTCGGTTTTGAGGTTGCAGCTTCGTCTGAATGAGTCAGACAACCCCCCCTTACGCATTTTTTTCCCTGGTTACTTTGGAATCCCCACTCAGTGCACGCTTCCCCTCTGTTGGCAAGTTATAGACCCCAAGTTGTCCGTTTCCCTCTTCTTTTATATTTACGTTTGGGAACCCCCCCCTCGAGGATTCTTTGTCGGTGTAACATTCATTTTTTTTGAGAACCGTTTCGGGGGAATGATGTAAGCTCTTGAATCCTCCGGGCGCTCCCGTGCGTAGTCCCCTCCCGTTTTACCCGGCCGGCCCAAGCAGTCAGTTAGGGGCCCAACTGTTGGCTGCCGACCAAGACTCAACCCCTGATTTGACCGACCCTTTGCTTCCTTGTCTATGTCATCTTTTTTCCCCCTGTTCAAAAATGCCGGCTCAAGGTTTGTGGGGAACAAGACAAGTATCGCCGTGGCCCCTTCAGGTAGTTTTAGTCGACAGTCTCGCAGCTTACCCCCTGTGGCCTCTATGCGGGGTTGCGGTGTGTTCGCTTCCGACCCCCCAACCCCTTTCCTGCCCCCTTGGGGGCCCCCTTTGGAAGGTTAACTAGGAGCTCACTCACCATTTTGACCCCGCCCCCAAAGTACCCTTTCGTGAAGGACACGTTTAGTGGCGTTGTTGCCAACCCCCCCCTTCCGACGAGTGTCCCCCCAACGTTGGGGTCGTTGTGCATTCCCTGAGGGGTTTTTCCTTAGGCACTTTTTTTGTGTCACACAATGTCCTTTTTCTGGTGGTCTACGGTTCTGCCCCACCCGTTAGGGTCTCCGTTAGTCAGCTAAATTCCTGCCTTCAAAGGGAGTGTAGGCCTGCGTCGAGGTCCTTTTGGGTGTCTTCTTTCCACTTCACAGCCTTTTAGTGTTTGG
>Ga0179591_1338202_pt1 | contig 11128 bp, 15 predicted proteins | sample CZOMad2_1_08_16f_FD_182891 | JGI IMG/M metagenome (GOLD analysis project Ga0179591, IMG submission 182891) | Vadose zone soil fungal communities from Angelo Coast Range Reserve, California, USA - CZOMad2_1_08_16fungal (PacBio error correction) | ecosystem: Environmental > Terrestrial > Soil >... | reverse complement strand
CCACGCTTTCCAAATCCCTAACCGTCGACTTTCCTTCCCTGCCAGTTCCCTTTTTGTGTTCCCAAGACTTGTCCCCAAAATAGAGGTTCTTGTCTTCCCTTGTTCCCCAGTTTCTTGATTAACTCCCTTACTAAGGCGTCAGCCCCACTGCTGCTTAGCATGCTCTAATAGAATTGATTCAATCACCTCAACCCTTTTTAGCAAGTTTGCTAAGATCCTTTTTGGTCCAGCCCCCTTTCCGTTTTCTTTGGATTTTTTCTTAACCTCGAAACTGGTCCGAACCAAGATATTTTTTATCGACGCACCCTCCCCTTCTGAGAGCTTTTTTTTTCGCTTTTATCTGTACCCCCTTTTCCATCCCTATGTGGCTCTGACATCTACGATCTTAACAATTCCAACCGAAGGAAAGCTAAACTCCTGAAGTTCCCCCAGTTTTCCAAGCATTTTTGTAAGGCTCTTCCCCTTTCCAACTTCCTATGTACTTTGCTCTCATTTGTTTTCTCAAGGAAGATGTGCCCTGGTTCCATTTCCCCCGGTATTTTCCGGCAATTCCACCCACATCAGAGGTATCAACGCTTGACCCTAGTTTTCCTCAGATTTAAAGAATCGGTAAAATGGTAGCCCCAACTCACTCTTTGAGCTGTTCCTTCCCCCCCCCAGATATTCCCCCTTTCCAGAGTGCTTATGACCCCCCCACAAGAGATTTTGTCTCCTAACGCTCCCTAGACCCCCCCTTGAGGACCAGAACTTTGTGATGGAACGCCACTTCCCACCAAACCCCTAAACTTCCCCCCGAGTTTTTCCTTCATTTCTTTTTCCCCGACGTGGAGTCCGTTCCCAGTCCCCTCGCCTTCCTATCGCAATTTTCTTCAATAGGCACAACTCTTTTTTTGTGAAAGTACTTTTCACTTCAAGAGTTTTTTATCTTTATCTTCTTTGAGTTGTGACCTTCCAGCCGGACGTCCCCGTTCTCCTCCCTTCCCTTCTTCCCCTTTGTTGACGATAATTCGTCAACCAATCTCTGTCGCCCTCTGACAGGCCTCCTTCGCTTTGACCGCCCCTTGCCCACTAGTTTTGCAGCCCTGGCACCCTTTTGAAGGTATCCCCCTATCCTTTTCACAACCAGATTTTTCCTCCAAAACTGGACAACCCTCCAACCCCCTTCTTACCTATCCCCCATCCCCCCAAAAACCACGCCAGACCCCATTTCGAAGCGTCTCATTGAGTACGGAGGAGGCTTTCATTTCCTCCACCCCCTTCCTGAACGCTCATTCCTCCTCTCTTGCAGCCGGGTCCACTCCCCTCCGTTCCAACCTCGTGCTTATGGTTTTCCACGTGAATGTCCCCGAATGAAGTTACGAGCGTCTGCATCGTCCCCTTGTCAATCTTTCCCCCAAAAGACCTGTTCTTTTTTTACTTGTGTATTGCGTCCCTGTTTTTAGGCATGAGACATCAGGTAATTATTGACTTTGTCTGTCTCGCCCTCGCCAGTCATTGGTTGCCCCATCCTTTTTTTGCAGTCATTCTTTTCCCAGAAGTGTTTCTTCCCGATTGCGCCCCCCTGCAGTACGCCTCCTTGTACTTCTCCCTTTCTGATCACGGGGCTGCTTCCGAGCTGGGCACTCCCTTTTTACTTTGCCGCCTCAATTTTTTTATAGTACCCCCCATGGGGACTTTCCTCGCCCCACCTCCAATGCTCCTTCTTTAGGTTCATTACCCTTGTGTGCGCTACCCGTACAAATTTTGCCCGCCTTTTTTTCCGGATTCTCCCCCTGTTGATCACTGTCTTAAAGTGTTCGCCTTTGCTCTAGTTTCTCACTGCCCTGGTCTTTGTTTTGAGCTTCTGCCCCATCGACCCCCTTCAAGAATTTCCTGGAAGAGGAAACTTCTCTTCCCCATGGCTTTTACTTTTCTTCACCTGCAACCTCACCCTATCTGCCCATTCTAGGTAGGCGTCTTCCTAACAGGCTCTGCCTTGCACGTTTGCTGACACACACCTCCGTGAAAGATTGAGGCCTGAATGATTGCCTTCTTGACCCCCCCCCATACTACTAACCCCCTTCTTTTTTAAACTCCGGTTGCCCCAGTTCTGGACTTGCCGATCCTCTTTTCCGCGAAAGAACATTATGCGAGTCAACACAGTCCCTGAGTCCTTTTTTATATAAAGAGTTTAACTTCCCCCTGAGGCTGGTTTTGTACGGGTCTCATACCTTTTTTTTCATATCGCGCATTGATTTCTGGCCACACCTCTCTCCCCATGACTTTGAAGTGTCCGTCCGTCCCGTTCTTTCGACCCTTTTTTTCTTCCAACTTTTACTCTGGAATTCTTCCCCCCTTACTGCCGCTTTAAGTTTTCTCCTCCACCGTTAAGTATTGCTAACCTGGTTCCTTTTCTATCCGATCATATATTCACTTCTGAGAGAAGGAGGAGTCTGGAGATCTTTGCCACTCGACCCGCCCTCTTATGGACTTATCCCCCTTTAATCTTTTGATTATGATATCCGAGAATAAACAGATGCAATAAGTCGACAAATCCCTCCACACCAACCTTGAACTTTTTCCTGACCCCCCCCCCTTCACCTCCGACACCCCCCGAGGATCTCTTTTTTTTCCGGTGTTTGAGGAGAGATCTCTGAGTGAGTAGAGAGGTTGTCATGGAATACTTTTCGTTCCTTTCAAAGGGTTGTTCGTTCTGACGTCCCCCCCCGTCATCCACTTTTTTTTATTCCCCTGTCCTTTTCCCTCATTACCACTCCCGCTACCATCCCGTCCATACTTTTTGATAGATCCGCTTTTCTCCAGGTATCCCCCCTCCCCGCTTTACGAGGGGAATCTATCTTTTCTTCTTTATTCAACCACTCTTCCCCACTACCTCTGTTTTCTTATTTCCTCCCCCTGACAGCTCGTATGATGTTCCCTCTCCGGTAGCGAATGCAACGTATTTGCCTAGCCCTCCCGTTCGTGTGACGGTTTCGCACCCCTGCCGGTCCGATTTTGTTGCCAGAATTGCCTCCTGCTATGCAACCATGACAAGCTACCACCTCCTGCTCCTTTTTTTTTTTCAATGGTTCTCTCCCCACTTTCTTTCACCCCCCCTTGTTTTGACTTAACTTTTGTGGTACTCCCTAATCCTCTCCGATTTCGACCATCTGGTTTCCCCCCCCGTGTTGAGGTAAGAGATTCGCCTGCATATTCGGACTTCTGAAGAATCTTCTGCCCTCCCCTTTCTTTTTTTTCCTCACGTGCCGCCCTGTCTTATCTTCCCACTCCTCATCGAATGCGCTGTTCCTTGTTTTGGGGACTTGGTGACATCTCGTCCATGTCTTGTTTTCCTTCTGAACTACAAGTTTGCACGTTTTTTTTTCCAGAACTTCACCTTTAGAGCACCTCCTCTTTCTTCTTCCCCGTTTTTTCCCCTTTCCCCTTTTCATTCCCCGTTTTCAAACCTGGGGCCAACCGTTGCGATCCCCCAGCCATGAAGTCCTGTAACCCCTCCTTCTTTGTACCCTGTTGTTTGCCCCTTTTCTTTTTTCCCCCTCCACGGTATTTCAAAGCACAATGATCGTCTTTGCTTTTTTCTCCGGTCCCCCTCCACCTGGAGGTGTTTTTTACCCCTCTCCCCAGCATCCACCTTTGCTTAACCGTTTTTTCTGCCGCCTCTAGATGGCATCCCCTTTAGCAGCAACGAGTGAACAGGGTTTCTGCAATCGGATCCCCACCCATCCCCCCCCCCCACCCGGTCTCCGTTTTGCCCCATCTTCCCCTTCCCCACTCTGACTGGCGACTGCTGTTGACCCTTCATGCCCAAAGCTTTCCCTCCCCACGTTTTTGCTTGGCCCACTCCTCCTCCCCCGTTGTCCCCCCAGGTCGATCTTTTTTTTTACCGGAAACGCTTTCCCCCTTACGTTCTCGCCCTTTCTTATCGACCTTCTTTTTTTTTTCCTACAAACCCATACCCCTCGGTTACCGTCTCGTTTGAGCGTTGCCGGCTCAACGGATCGCTTTATGATGACCTTTTTGTTCCCCTGTAACTCTTCTTTCCCCACGCCCCCCTTTTACGTTTTTTTTTTTCGTTCATTGCAGGCTTTGTTTACGCCTGTAGTGAATGGGACTGTTTGGCTTGGGTGTTTTTGCTCCCTCCTGGTTTTTCTTGACCCTCTTGTTGCCTTTTCAAGCCGATTTTTCCTAAGTGTTATTATCTGTAAAGCTATTCCGCCAGTTGCAGTCATATATCTGACTTTTCCGTTTTCCCGCCTCTTTATTTTCTGGTTGCTCCTCCCACTAGCCGTCAACAGACATGTTGGAGTTTGAAGGGATATGATTTCTCAGTTTTTTGACCTTTTTTAGTTGGCCACTTCCCCAACTTTCCACCCCCCTAAGTGTCAACATTTTTTTTTCTTGTTGCTCCCGCTTAACCCCCCCTTGGTCCCTTCAGCCTTCTCTCGGCAGCAGTCTTTGATGGGACGATTTTACCCCATTTAGCCCCAGTTCTTTTTGAAATCACGCGCTCGTTTTTATTATTCGGATTCCTTGAGTTTAATCCCCTAGTCATCCTTGCTTTTTCCGCCTTTTTTGAGAACGAAGCGTCAATCTGACCTCACATCTTTGTATAGCCACATGTGCATTCTTTTCCCGAGTTGTAGCAAATTTCTACCGTTTCTTCTTTATTTCTTCCTCGGTGGTTTAAATTTTTTTTGCTTTGCCGATTTTTCTGGATCCTGATGTTCCACTCGGTTAGAGGAATCCCCTTAAATTTGAGATTCGTGTACCAACTGCGCCCTCACTTTTATCCTTTCCACGTCTTTTTCACCTGTGACATCCTTCAAATCTTTTATCTTGCCTTCGATCTTTGTCTGTGTCTTATGTTTAGGATTTTCGTTGTCGGCATCTTGCCTTGTCTGAGTTCCCGGGTCGGCTCCCATCATTGTCCGCTAACTCTCCTTTTCCCCTACCATTTTCCTCTTTTAGACGACCTTTCTTCTGCGATAGCCTCGCGATTTTTTGTCGGCAGTTATGGTCTGGCGTAACCTGCCCCCCCATTCAGACGTTATTTTTTGCCAAATCCTTGCGTCCCCCCTTGCCCCGATGAGCTTCACGTAGGGTGGAGGCTCTGCAGTTTCTTTTCCCGGGACTCCCAGTTGTTAGGAGGGGACGTCCCCTTTTTTTTTTTTTTTTGTGACCTCCCACTCCCCCATTGAACCCTTGGTGTGGGGCCCCGTTTGTTCAGCGCACACGGTCCACATTGCATATTATCGTCCGCCTCATCCTTAGAACCCCCCTTTATGCTCCAACCCATTTCTTGCTCCCCCCCATCGAATGAGACACGTCAGCTTCCGGCCCCACCACCCTTTTTTTGGTTACGTTTCTTTTTCAGTGGCTGACCCTCTGACATGCTTCCGTCCTGTTTTTTTTCGGGGTGGTGAGGACAACTGTCCTTAGCTTTCCCCTCCTTAAAAGGGTCAAGTGCTTGCAAAAGTTTTCCCCGTTTCTAGATCCCCCCCCCCATCTCTCTTCCATCCTCCTTGGTTGTTGCGCTCTAGCTTGTTCCCTTTTTCAATCCCTTTCCTGCCCATGTGTAAGGATGGACTTTTCATAATTTCCTTTTTTTTCCCTCCAAATTGAAAATTTTCGCCAGGAGTCCGACTTCTACTTTTTTATCTTCCCTTTCCTTTGAAACCTCCCACCTAGAACCACATTCCTTTTTTGTACGGGGTGTTTCTTCTGCAGTTCTCTTTTTTCACTTCAACGTGAGGTTGAGCCTCACAGTTTTTTTTACTCCCTCGATCCCTTTCTCGAATTGATTTTGCACAGCGGGTGAGTTCTGCCCAAGCCTTTCACAAGTTGTTCTTGCATATTTGTTCATTCCACCACCTTTTTCCTGGTGATCTACCTCCCCTGGCGTCCAGGAATGCGCCACATACTCCTATGCATCCTTTCACACCCCCACCCGGGAGCCTGTTGGCAGCTCAATTGCCACTTTTTTATTAATGATGTTGCTTATCCCATTAACCTCTTTTCCATGGCATGTCCCAACTCCTTCCTAGCGTGATCTGCTCTCTCTCTCTCTCATGGTTCTCTTTATCCGGACGAATCTGCCGAGCCTCCGCGAGCTCAGCCCCCCGTTGAAGAGAGAAAAACTCCCCCTTCCCTCTACTACCAGCCCCCCGAGGACGACACAGTTAATCTGTCCTTCTTTGGTCAATATGGTCGTCCTTTGCCGTGGTTCTCACAGTCGAGGGAACTTTTTTGCTCCCCGCTACTTCCTGGAGCGTCTACTTTTATCCCATGCAAATCAAACGCTCCCCCTCCTATGAGAACTCTCTAAAAATGGCCCGGTCTCCGACACGCACAGAAGCCGTTTTCTGATCTTTTGTGTTTTTTTGTTGGGTGGTTTTCCAAATTCCTTCTTGACCCCCTTGAACCAAGTTTTTTTCCAGGCTCTCTTAATGATAAATTCACCCCCGGTTGGACCTCACCTGTTTATTTTCCCCCTTTCAAGACCAAAATACCAAGCGGTTCCTTTTTGGCAACATCCTTGGAAAGTTTTCGTCCCCCCTTCCTTCTTTTAGATCTAATTTTCATCGGCCCAACTTTTTTTTGTTTTGTGACCTAGCCCAAGGACCTGTCTGTTGTTAGGCTGTTGGCCCACGGAGGAAAAGCCTCATCCGTCCATCCCCCCTTCCCCGAAATGTTTCCCTCTTCCCTCCTCGGCCTTGCAACTCGAAGGGTTTCCTCCCCCCGTGCTCCCCCGACGATTCCGGTCACGGCCGACCGTGGAGCTTAAATCAGGTGCTCCCCCAGAGTGGATGGTCTAAAAATTAGATATTGAAACTTTTTAAAGTCCCCCATCCCACCTTTATTTTCTCACCCCCACCCACTGCCTAAGCACTACAGTCATTTTAAAAACCAAGCTGCAATGAAGAAAAACCTTTCTCGGTATCCTAGGCGTACTTTTTTGTAATCGTTCCTTTCTCCCCCCCCCTGTCCTTTGAACCCAGATCCGCCGAGTTTTTTTCTTCTAAACCTAACGAACTTCCGTTCGATCCTCTGTTGGACACGCAGCATGTCTTCCGGTATAAGTCCTAGTGTAGAAGCCCCCAATTTCTTCAACCACAAGTTCCTTTTTGGCGATCCGTTATTTTGACAGGATTTGCCCATTTTTTGGTGAATCTCCTTCCATGTTCCTTTTTTCGATAGAACTCTCCCTTTTCAGCATTGGTATTTTTTCAGACCTTTTATTTGCAAGACGATCCTTTCCTGTGATTCCCCCACGTACCTCGCCATGGTTCACTAGCTATGGGGATTACCGTGGATGTCAATAATTTTTACTATTTTCTTCCCCCCGGTCCTGAAGTATTTTCTCTTGATTATCTTAAAACAACTCATTTACTTCCCTTCACACGTCCTTCGTTTAAATACGATGTTCCCATGAATTCCCCTTTGTTTTGTTCTCCCTTATTACCCACACCTGGTCTCACAGTCCGGTTCATCGATCTTTTTCTCGGAACCAGTCACTACCAGTGTTCTCCTTTATTTCTATCTCCTACCCTTTACTAACCTTTTTGACGCTGTCAGGGTGGCGTCCTTTCTGCAGAATGCAAGTCCTCTGTTCCTTCCTTCCTCTAATCTCCTTTCTTCGTCTGCTGTCACCCCCATTTCCCCCCCCCCACCCCATTTTATTTTCTACCTAGAGGAGGCCTGTTTCCTCCGACGCGCTGTGTATTGCTTTTGAGGGAACACCAGCATTTCTTGCGAAACGTTTCTTTCCGGGGAAATTAATCCACCCCTTTTCCCTATATTCCCTCCCCACTTTGGACGTTCTTTTTGACGACTGAACTGATTTCGATCAGTAGTCTTCCCAGACAGCGTTATGCTCACCCCAAGGTCCCTTGCCTCCCGTGTCCAAGTCTAACCTTTCGATTTGGTTTTTTTTTTCTCTTATTTTTGTCTTTGCATCTTCAAGCAATTCTGGCACCCCACCCTCGGACAATGGCCTTTCGCATCCCTTTCCCTCGGACCCCTGTCTTTAAGTAATGCTTTCCCGATTTCTTCGTGCACGTACTGTGCCCAGTACGCGCTTCATAGTAGATCATGGATCCCCCCTCTTTGTTGAGATTTGTTGTGTTAGAGATTTCCTCCCCTCCCGCGGAGGCCCAATCATGGCGGTACTTTTTTCAGAGCTTACCACCCCCCGCGAAAACTAGATGCCTTGATGAGGCGCGGCATTGATGTCTCCTTGATTGACAGATTTCCCCTACCCTTAGTTCTTTTTCCAGTGCCTCGACCCCTTTTTCTCCCTTCCTTGAAACCCTTTCACATGGACAATCACCTCCTACCCACTCCTTATCTCTCTCCTTCCTCCTTCCCGTTTTGTGTTTTCCTTTTATACTATTTGTTCTTTTAGGTGGAGATTGTCCTTTGAATACGGGTCCTGGTCATGGAACTTTTGTTTCGGGTCTTTTTCGCCTTAACTTCACCCCAACTGTGATCCGTCTAATTCTGGTACGAACAGTACGTTCTTACGCATCACTTCCCCTAGTTTGATCTCGGGCAAAAAGATGCTACCCGTTCTTTCAGTCCGTTGGTTTTTTGGTGTTCACCTCTATTACCCCCCTTTTCCTTCCCATGCACCCGGTGACAGCTCTGAGGTCGTCAAAACCCAAGCCCGTCCTGAACTCCTTCCCCTTCAATTTCTCCGACCCGACCTTTTGGGGAGTGTACTAAAGGTTCCAGATCTTTTTTCCTAATTGCCCCCGGAATTTGATCTCGCCCTAACGCTGGCCCAGGCAAGCGCTTGTTGCCCCCCGTTCGTTTCCTTTCCGACCTTTTGTGCCTCGCATAACGCTTTTTCTTGTACTATAATGAATCGACAATTCTCATTCTGCTTCGACCCTCTGTTTTCCGACTTTTAACCCTTTTTTTCACTGCCCCATTTTCTTTTACTTACTCCTGATCAATCTTTACCCTGCACGATACTTTTGTGATTCCAGTCAAACGCCGCAATAAACAGCCTTCTGTTATGGTGAGACTTCTAATAGTGTTAGGAAACTCTTCCTCAGGGTATTTTATCTTGATTCTTCGTGTCGCTCTCTCTTTCCTCTTCCTGAATGTCCCCTCTTCGTGAAAGTTTAGATTCTGTACTCCTCCAAACCTTCCCCTTTGCCACCTGGTCATTGCTCATCCGCGCTTTCTGACCCCTCTTCGATTGAGACGTGACGTTTCCGTGGATCACACATCTTGACGGCTGTGAAAAGAAGTTTACCTTTTTTTAAGAGCGGTTTTTCTCTTCAAAGTACTCCGCACCTCTGTTGCGCTTTGCTTGTTTCCTTTATCCCCCTTATTGTTTCTCCCTGAAACCGAAGTGACTTACTAGCTTCCCAAACCTTTTTTTGTTGTTCCAAGCTATTGCCTGAGATGGACTCCCGTTTAAAAGAGGCTTCCCCTCGGAGTGTTCCGTTCGTGGATCCAAGTCTCTCCTTCGTATTCCCTTTCTCAAACATATGCCCCCTTTGACCTGGGGAAGTTGGTTAGATAAGACACCCTGCAATTCTCCTGATTCTGGGGTTCTTGGAACTCGTCTTTCAACTTATTCTCCCCCCCCCGATTTTTTTTTTTTTTTCCATATTGACCACGTCGATCGACGTCTAATCATGAATCGCATTTTCGTTGCACTTTTTCCCAACCCTCTACCGGATTTTCAACGGTTCGTCTTTTCTGTTTTACCACGGATTTTCGCCTCGTTCTGTGTTAACAGTACGTCAAATCCCCCCCATCCCCCCCTTTTTTTAACCTTTTAATGTGTCTGCTGGTTTGTAATTTTTTTCTCCTGTTTGACAGACTTATTGTTGTCAGGCGGGTTTGGCTCAAATAAATTGGGTGGACCCCCCCCTCTGATGGGATAGACTTCCTCTACTTCCACTTGGTTCCGACACAGATCAGCTCGACTCCTTAGAGCAGTTGACTCGTCCTATTCCTATGAGTCTGTAAGCCTCCCCCGTGATCTTTTGGTCACGCTTTAATTGCGTTCCAAAGCATTTCCTTCTCGTTTCCGGTCCTCTCCTGGATAAGTAGTTAAGACGCGTAGTGGATCAACATCCCAACGTTCTTTCCCACACAGAGGTGTCTTTTGCTCCCCCGATCCCAGCCTCGTTGCCGATGAAGATGATCGGCAGCGGAGATGTGGTCTCAGTTCTTGTTCATACCCTTTTTTTAGGTTTCCCCCTTTCTTTTTGTTTGTTAATCTTTATACCCCCCTTTTTTCCCCGATTTTGGATCTGTATTAGAGTCCTCAAAGAGCACTGGATTTACCAATCTGCGCAGGGGACGCTTTTTTCCTCTTTCAAATGCCCCCCCCCACTGTAGCTCCCTGAGGTTCGTTCGGCTTTCCTCTTTATATAGGAGTTCCCTGCTGTTTGCTTTTTCTCTGTGATAGTTGTTGCGGTCCCCCCCCCCGTCCTTGTCGCTTAACTTTCCAGGTTTCCCTGAACCTGCGAGGCACTTCAAGAGTGAAAATGACGACATCCTTAACCCCTTTTTGTAGAGTGCCCCACCAGGAGAAGTCTTTATTTCGTAGTCGGGTTTTTCCTTTTTTTGTTGATCTTTTTCAAACCTTATGATTCTCGTGGTGGCAGAGAGGCCTTCATCTCTCACCCTTTTCTCTTCCGATTAATTTTCCCACATCTCGATCGAGTTTGTTATTCCAGTTTTTGTCAGAGTTGAAAATAGTAAGCACATCTTGAGAAGCTTTCTTCACTTCTCATGTTTCTTTCTTAGATATTGTACCTAGCATTCCTGGCGGCAGCCTAGCTGTATTATCTTTCTTAAAACAATTCTCCCCCTGCATATAGTTGGGCGTTTTGAACCTCTCCACCCCCTGAGACGACTCGTCTCTTTTCAACTCGTTTTTTTTTTCCCTTTTCGTTGACCTTAGCCTAGACTCCCGAGAGCCCGACAAGATTACTTCCCCCCAACGGTGCATGGGTGAGTATTTTTCTTTTCACGTTCGGCTTCCCCTCCTGCAATCCCACCTATCGTCTCCGGTGCTGTATCCGTTGGTGACTTTTGTCGGTGACCCCAAAGGCCCCTTTTCCCGATATCGGGGCTCAAGTGATTCCAAGGTTCAGAGAAA
>Ga0179591_1337363_pt1 | contig 11128 bp, 9 predicted proteins | sample CZOMad2_1_08_16f_FD_182891 | JGI IMG/M metagenome (GOLD analysis project Ga0179591, IMG submission 182891) | Vadose zone soil fungal communities from Angelo Coast Range Reserve, California, USA - CZOMad2_1_08_16fungal (PacBio error correction) | ecosystem: Environmental > Terrestrial > Soil >... | reverse complement strand
ACCTTTTTTTCACCCGCTTTCTTCTGAGGATGATTGTCGAAGTCTCGTCCTCTGCCACTGGAGTGCCTAGGCCCTGTAAGACCTCCGCTTTGTCCCGCCGTCCCTTCCTGCTCCCTTTGACCCTCGTGGGACTTCTCCGCGTTCCCTCCTTGTTTCTATTCGTCTCCCTTTCAGCACTGACACTCCCCTGGCCCCCTCCACACACCCCACTTAAATTTACATGGTGGTGTTTCAGCAGCAGTGACCTGTATAGAGTGATTCCAGTCCTTCATTGTCGCAGTTTTCCACACATCTTTTCCTTTGTTGATACCATACGGAACACGCATCAGTCTCTCAGGTCTTTTTTCTTTTTGTTTGGGTCCCCTGTTCCTGGTCTTCTAAATGGATGTTGTGTACCCAGGTTTCTCTTTTCCTTCCACTTTTGCTATCTTTTGTTTTTGTTTCGTTTAGCCTGCCCACCTCACCTTACTATACAAACCAGATCAATTTGTCGCTCTTCCCCCCATGCATTCTTCCAAATCCGCACATCGGTTTTGCGTCCTGCTTGCCTTCCACCATTTGTTCTCCTCCCAGAACTCGGCATCATTTTTCTTAATGCTCTCGGCTTCGCTGAATCCTTACACCCCCCCCTCTGCGCCATTGCTGACCTAGGCTCATACGATCATTGCACCCTGATTTGGCTTTGCAAGCTTCTTGATTTTCCTTTCCACCCCCCAAGTCACCTTTCCCCCCGCGGTTTCGACTCTTGGATCGCGTCCCTTTAATGCAATTTTCCTTATAAGCAGTTCATTTTGTCGCTTCTCCGACTCAATTACCTCCACCCCAGTCTAGCACTTATTCCCCGAACAGAGGTTTGCACTTTCCCTTCATCCTGATGCTAGGCAGGCAATTCCTATGGGCATCTGTCCTTAGGTTTTTCATTTTGTGACCCCCCCCTATAAGCTGATTTTCTGCTTATCCTTTCGTCGACTCGTTTCTCCCTCCCCCCCCATTCTCTTTTCAGGCTACGTGATTTACCTCTTCGTTATAAGAACCCACCCGCTTATTTGGGCGACCTCTAAAGGCCTCCCCCCCCCCCCCCAAAAGAGATTGCCCTGGGTCCCCAGGTGTTCTTCTGCCGTTTGTCTTCTGCTGCCCCCCGGCTTCCTCTGGCACTTCTCGATGGTTGTTATACCTGTTCGCTCTAATGGTTTTCTTTTGTCTCCTACTTTTGTTACCCGCCGTGTCCGTGTCTAAACGCTCACCACGATTTCGGCTGGCATTTTTCCTTCCCCTCAATATTGATAGTTCGGTATCTTGCATTTCCTGTAGATGTCTGTTAACACCCTGTCCCCTCTAGAACTCTGACCGAATGTGGGATACGCTGAACCATTGCAACCTCGCACCCCCACCCCTACCCGGGACAGGCTTCGGACACCCCCCTTCCTTGACGCTCATCAGGCCTTCCCAACAGACACCCCCTTGTCAGCGATCCAGAACCCTTTTCCATCCCCCCCGTCTGATCCCCACGAGGCACTCGCTCATTCAGCAGGTCTCTTTTAAGACTTGCCCCTCACTAGTCTTGTCGCTCGTGTGAGTGACGAGAATGACTGATGTAGGCGGCCTAAACCCCTTTGAGATTGCTTCCTTCTAAATAGCTCCCCTGATCCCAATCCCCACCTCTTGACAAGACTATTGTTAGGTCTTTTGACCCTCATTTTGCTGCTTATACAAATATTTCACTCTTCAGCTTTTTTCTCTCCCGTGATGTCTCCTTGCTCCTTCTGCGTCTGCCCTGAGAGGGCCCCAAATCACAAACCAAGACTTACCCTTCCGGCCCTCCCTGTACCTTGTTTGATCTCCTCTGAACCCCTGGCAGTCACGTTTTAAATATTCCTTCCCGCACCACCACGCTTCCTCCGGCTAGTTTCCCGGATACCGGTGGCCCTGTTTCCAAAATACGTCATTTCTAGTGCTATTTCCTAATGTTAGGTCCCTCTTAGAATCTTTCACTTCTCACGTTCTCGCTCCATCAAGGCGACATGAGAATCAGCGCCAGGCCCAGGGACTAAAGCGCGTCTTTACCCCCCAAGCCCCCCGTCTCTTGGCCTCTGATCATGAACAGACCCCTAGCAGGATGTCCCGATCGTGGTGTTTTTACAAGGCTTCCAATCTTTCTCGTGCTACAAAGGCTACCTCGGGCTCTTTTCTCGAGCCGTCTTCATCCACCTCTCGTCCTTCCCCCACGTCCTTCCCCCCCCGATCCGATCCTGAGTTTCTGTAAAAAACGTGATGAGTCTGCGGTTTTACAATCAACCCTAAGGCGACAACTGGCCGAGATGCCTTTTGCCGTTTCGTCTTCCTCTAGTTTGCGTTCTCCCTGCCGCTTCCTCGTCCACCTCTTTTTTAAGCTGCTTCTGGTCGCCCCCTTTACTACATAAAAACAACGGGTCCGCCCCCGGCAGCCCCCCCTAGTATTGGGTCGGCTGTATCTTGCCCGTGCGTCCTTTGTCGCGTCCTTTTTTGGCTTTAATCCTCTGACCCGCTTTACATTCGGGCGAGGTAGCAGCTCTTCGTCAGCTTGGCGACTCGGCGTCTCTCCCCTCTCCCTTAAAAAAGAGAGATCAATCGTGTCGTATCTGTGTTTTTCTTGATCCTTTCTTTTTTCCCCCTCCCGCTTTTCTTGCCCTTTTTTTCCCAAGTTCTGCTTTCGTTTCTCCGGTTGCCACCCTGCGTACCGCTTTCAAACGGCCACTTTTTCCCTTGTCGATCCTCCCCTTCGGGCGATTTCGCGCCCCCGATTTGTTTATTGCCGTGTGTTTGACCGTCGTTGGCAGTTTTTTGTGTGTTTCTACACGACTTATGCATCTAACAGTCGATCGTTTGTTTTCCCTTGCCTTCCTACTCGCCCCCTCTCTCTTCGTTCCCCCCCCTCTGTTCTTTTTTTTATCTTTTTCTGTCACTCCGCCGTCCGTCCCCCTCTCTTCGCGCGCGGTTAGAGAAGAGACCCCTCCTCCGTTCCTTTTAGCTCGGATCTTTTTCTAGTCTGTGCTCTGTTCATTTCTCCCCTCCTAGTAGTGACGAACGGCCCCTCCCGGCCTCTTCTTCTCTTCTTTCCGGATTGGAGAACTTTAGCCGATTATCCCACTCCCCCCTCCAATGTTCTTTATGTCCTGCTCGTGACCCGTCTGATCACCAATATGAGACGAACCTTCACCAGCGTTTTTGAAAGTGGACACCAACGGTTCCCTCTTCCTCCTGAAGCCAATGTGAACTGTCGAATGACCCCCACACCTCCTTCGACACCCCGGTAAGCGGCAGGTCTGAGAGGCACACCGTCTCCCAACAGCTCGCCCCTTTTTATGCACAGACAAACAACTGCACCACCCCAAGACCCCCATCGCTCACCACCCCTTTCCGTCGGCTTTGCCCAGGCATCTTTTCGCTTCCGCGCGTTTTTGGTTTTTGCGGAGGGATCCCCTCTCCTCCGTTGCCGTCCTATCTTCGTTTGTCGACCCTGGCATCCGTTTCTTCTGGTTTTTTTCGCGCCCTGACCACGCCACCCCCCTTCTCCTCCCCATTCTGTGAACCTCCCTCCGAGACCTTCTGAAAAGAACAGGGCTCCCCTTCCTCTCCTTTTTTCGGACGTCCTCCCCCTTCTCACAAGACACACCACACGGACACGACACCCCCCCCCCCCACCCCCCCCTACTGCCCCAGCACTTCCCCCCCCCCCCCCCCGACCCGGCTCCATCGCGTTTTATTGCGAGGGTCCATTGCAGTGTCGAGGTTAGGAAGTAGTTAGATTTCTTGGACGGCCGCCGCGCTCCCCGCAAGACCTGGTCCCCTTCTCCACATCACAGATTTCGACGTCTATCAACTAGTGCACCACCATTTCTCGATCCTCCCCCTGAGGTTTCTTCCTTCCTTTCTTGTACTCGGGGATTCCACCTTTGTCTTCCATTTTCCAAATTTCAATTCTTTTTTTTTTTGAAGGTGTAAATGAATGTCCCCCTTTCGAGAGCCTTTGCCCTTGTTTGCTTTTTTTTTCACGTTTTATAACCTTTTTGTTTCTCGATCCCACCCCTTTTCCCCCTTTTCTCTTCCCATTCGAGATTTAATAACTGTTTCCCAATCTAGACACCTCCTCTACCAGACCCTCTTTTGGATAGTGATGTTACTTTACTCCCCATAATTGCTCTTTATCAGCGTGCCATCCTCCCCTTATTCTTTTATGCCCAGACCATACCTTCGATGGCGCCTTCATCATCTATATTGTCTGTTTCTCCGTTGGAGCGACTCAAGACCCACGTAGCCGTTGACCTTCCAGATTTTTATCGTATTCCCATTCTTGGGTAACTTTCCCTGTAGCTCGCTCCCATTCCGTTTCATGACCTCCCTTAGTCCCCCCCCTTTACCTGCCTCGAGGCCTATTGGTGGGAAAGGCACGTCTTATTACTTCTCACGAGCCGTCCCTGCCCACCCCGAGTGTAGTGGGTTTCCCCAACACTTTTGAAGAGATCTTCCCCAGATTCCTTTAGTTCTTTCCTTGGTCCCCACTGTTAAGCCTCCCCGTTCTTCCCAACCCTTGTTAACCCCCTTGGAATCACTTCCCCGTACTTTTCCACTCGGAGTAGAAGTGATCCACACATAAATGTCGTATTTGCTTTTTTACTCAGTATACGATTAAACTCCCGCATCACCAAGATCCCTAAAGTTGGTAAAGCTTCTGATTCACCCGTTCTCTACCCATTCCGTGAAAATGTCCCCATTCCCTCTGCTTTTTTTTCCAATCCTCGGTACGATGCCTTCTCTCCGAATCCCCTGCTCTGGTCATTCTCTTTCCATGCCTATTTCCTTCTTTGCTCATAAACGTTTGACTCCCGCTTTTCCTTACAAAAAGTGGCCTTCCCCTTCTGACGCCCCGCTTTTTCTTGGCTCGGAAGGTGGGTTAAACTTGGCTCCAGGTGGTTCATAAGTGTTTCGCAGCTTCACACCCCTCTCGATCTTGAAACATTTTTCGCCCTAGCCGAGGAAGTAACTTCGACGACACCACTCGTCATGTAGTGACAAACGCTGCTCTCCCTTTCTGGTTACTGAATTGAATCCACCCCTGATTCCCTTAGTTTCACAAAGTTTTCCCCCTCGTAAAAGGGACTAATCAGGTAACCTGATTCAACCCAACCCCGATTAATCTTTAATCTTTTATACAGGGTTAGTCATTTTCCCAATTCGACCCCCGGACCGGCTGATGTTTCTCTCGGTCTTTCCTGACCTCGTACTTATTTCCAAGAGATTCCCTTTTTTGAACTGCTCGACCAAATGCCGATCTGCCCTCCATTTTTTTAATAAGTGGTCCGAGAGGCCCTTTCCTGAATTCCATTCAGAATTTTGAAATTTTTTTTTTGTCCTTCCTTTCCGTCCCGTTCTTTTTTCTTTTATCATCCCGTTTTTTTTTTTACCCACACAGCAAGTGGCCCAAGCAACCCCTACGGTTCAACCCCCTCCCCTTTTTTGATGATTAGAGTTCAGTTTGGATGTGGCGTTTCTGGATAGACGCTTTCTCCTCCCTGATTATGATCATTTTTTTACAGCCAGATCCGGCGACTTCCATTTCCACCGACCCATGGAGATCAATCCCCCTTCTTGCCAGCATCCTGAGCATTCGAGACCCTCGGCAGTCCCCCTCCACGAGAGACGCTACTGAGAGATCGCATCTCCCACTACGTTCACTCGCCCTTCAAGCCCCTCTTTCCGCATTTCCCTCTCCTTTCCGACTCCGCTCCATCCCCCAACATCTAAAACAGATCCCCTGGGGTTTTGATGAGTTTGACTGTCTTTCCATTTTCCTGTCTTTTTCCTGCGGACCTGAGGATTTCGGTCTTTTCACAGCCACATTCGCCAGCCCTTTTTGATGTTCTCTGGGGCTGCCCTGGCGTGTATCGTCCCTCCCAGGTTCTGCTGAAGCTGCCTCGTCTGTCTCTTGTTTTTTTTTGACTTGCCTCAACTTAGCACCCCCACGGTGATCATGGCTCCCCCCTCCAACTAAGGAAAGGTGGCGTAGTTTCCTTGGTTTTACTATCGCACACGGGTTAGACAGAAGAGATCTGTTTGATCCGACGGTTTCAATATGAGAATCCGTTCCCTTACTGTTCTTTCTCTCTTTGCTCGCGGATAATTGCCCCCCCTGCCCCCTTCACACTTTTATACCATAAGGCGAAACCGAAGGGACTAGGAACTCTGCTTCTTTTTCGTCTTTCCCGTTCGAATCTCACCGTAGCTTTCGATCATTTCATCTATGCTGTATCTACTTCACCTTCTACATTTACCCACATTTACGTGAGCACATCCCCCTCTTTTTGTTTTACCCAACTGAATCCTTTATTTGCTTTTTCGGGACCCCATTGTCCCCTCCAGCTGATTTTAATTGGTCGGCTCAAAAGCAGTTTTCCACTCTAACACTGGTGCATGCCTTTTTATCTGAGTCATTATTTCCCCCGTAACTCGACTCTATTTCTCAGTTCCGCTCTACCTCCGGCTAATGAAACAAGGTGTTTGATCAACCTGAGCCAGTTTTAAACCAAAGCTCGAGGTACAGCTCTCTTTTTCCCAGGTCTATTAGTGATGCTACGCTTCTTAGGCTATACCGTGCTGACCCCTTCGGATGCACGCTCATTGTCCTGGCTCCCTCATGGCGGGCTGTGCCAGCGCTGTTTTTCCATGCCGTTGCAAATCTTTCCCCAGATGGCTTCCTATGAAATGCAGGCTTTTGCCTCCGTGCTTATCTAGGTCGTGCCTCTATACCCCACTTGAGTTTCCAAGTTCTCCTTGGCTATTATTTCCAGCCTTGGATCCGCCTCACCCCCCTTTTCATTTGTGGACCAAAAATCCCCAACCACGGGCCAGCTCTCGGACTCCCCCCTTTCCCCTCACCATCAACAATGACTGCGCATTACTCTTTGCCAGCCCATTAACTTCACCATTTTCCCCCTTTGTCAAAGAGGAGTCCACTTCCAGTCCGGCCCTCTTCAACTAAACCCCACCCAGTCTTTTCAGGATCTCGTCGCTCGTTCTGTCTTCTTCTTTCTGACTTTAGTTCTTGAGGCGTCCTCCCCCTTAAGCACAAATTTGTTTCTTCCCTCCCTAACCTCGACACTTTGAGGATGACATAGAACTAACAGTGATCAGGCCTCCTTTGTTTCTTCCTTTATGGCATGTCGCCCTCCTTTTTCCTCCCCGCAGCTCTTGTTTTCATCAGTGACTGGTGATTCAATTGCCTTTTTCTATTGGCAGTTTTCGTAGCCGCTTTTTTGACACCTGCCCTCATCAATCCGAAAGAAAAGCTTCCCTGATGATCCCGGCCGGACGGCGAGATCCCCTTCTTTCCTGTCATCCCTTTCTCGACTACAAAAAAGTGTTACTTTTAAGGAAACGGTCCTTGCACCTCGAACAAGGAGGGTTGGATCATTCCACTTGGTACATCTGAATGCTCCGTTACGTCGACCCCGCATCCAGCGGCCTTTTCTTCGCGTCGCGACGTTACCCTTTTTCACCCGAACGTCGTCTCCGCTGGTCCGGCATCCCCCTTTTAACCGACCAGACAGCGCCCTCTACCGACACCGCAAGCCATGAATTTTTTTTCCTTCACTCTCCTTTCACCCCTTTGCAGCAGACAAGCCATTCTTCTCGAGCAGGTTCGTCCTCCAATTGTCTAGTAACCATTACATGACGAATCAGAGTCCCTAATTTAGGCGCCCAACGTACCCGACTTCGTTCAGTCGTCTCTTTTTTTCCTCCCTTCCTAAATGTTTGCCCTCTCTCTTTCCCGAAGACGACGAGAGTTGAGCTTAGCCCTTCCCTCTCACTCTCCCTTCAAGCTCTGGGTTTCTTTAAACTTCCCAACCCCGACTCCGTTCCTGCCCCTTCACCCCCCACTACCCCCCCCCGCTCGTGGGCCGCGTCTTTTTTCGGACCTGGCGACATGAGCCGTATGTGTTACTACGCTTCGCCCATTTCGGGGGAAACACATTTTATTTCTCCCTTCTCTGCAATTGCCCTCCGTCCTCCAGGGCTCTCTCGCTCCGACACAAGTATTTCCCTGACCTATCAACTACAGTTGTTGTTGTCAGAGAGGTGTATTACTTGTTTCCGCTGTATCGACGCTCCCTTTCTTTTTTTGACACTCAGTACTCTTATTTTTTCCCCCTTTTTTGCGCCGCCATCCGCAGCGGTCCCCCCTCCTTCTTTACCCCTTTATCGCTACAGTTTTAGCTGCGCCGCTTCTTTTTCCCGAATTCTCTCCCCTATCTTGTCCATTTGGCGACCCTAGTGGTTCTTCTTTTCCCCGTGACTCCCCTCCACTTTTTATTTTCCCTTTGTCCGGACTGAATCGCCGTGTCAGACGTCTCCCGGCCATGTGTTCCCTGGGATGTCCGCCGCAAATGACGCTCCTTGACCTTTTTTTTGTCGTTGGGCGTGAGGCCACCCACCAGCCTCGTCCACCCATGAATGCACACCCAGCTAACCCCCGCCCCGCCGCAACCCCCCACTGTGGTTTTCCCTCCGCATCCCTGATCAAGGGCTGGGCCGATTCTTTATCGCAAGGATTGTCACTCTTCCCGAGAACGAGCCGACGTGATGGCTTCACCCCCCCACCTTCCTTTTCAGACACGGCCTGCTCATGCTCCCTGGTACCCATTCACCCTAATCGCCCTGCCCACCCCCCCCACCCCAGGAGTTCCTCCCCTTGAGGTCCCCTGCCGCTGAAGGCCTGTTCCCCCTCCCCAACCTCCTTGATGCGGGTCCTCGAATTTCTCGGTTCCTCCCACAGCCAATTATGAACTACCATTTTTCCCCCTCCTGGTTTCGGATTTGCCAAGCCCCTCTGGTCGTGAGCTCCCGCCGAGCGCTTTGTCTTTCCCCCGCTCTGTCATCGCCGTTCCTTCCCCGGTTCCTCTCTGCACTTAGTTCGACCGATCCCGGTGCGGTCGGTTGGGTTTTCTTGTGCAGGTGTCAGCCCTCTCTGGCAGACTCCCCCGGACGACGTTTACCCCACACACGCTACACGTTCCTCAGAACCACATTCTCGCGCGGCCTTGTGCCTCTTTCCCCTCGCACACCTTGCCAACGCACTCTCTCCATTAAGGTCTCCCTGACTTCACGCGGTGTTGTGCTTGTATCTGCCAGTTTCCCGTCGTCTGCAATTCCCCTTCCAAAGAGTTGGCAAGACCTCCCCCCCCGTTTCCCCGACCTGGTCCGCTCCTCGATCCTTACCCTCCTCCCCTTGCGAGCCTGCACACCTGGTATTTCCCTACTGCCCTCAGCTGTATTTACAGTGTAATAGCTTTTGGTTATGTTCCTTTCCCCCAGCAAAATTTAACTTTCTCTTATCTCGCGCCGCACCAACGGGCTATATAATTTGCTTTTCCAGTGTGTTTTTGGGTATGAACCTGTGGTTCGGTATCCACATTCCCCTTTTTTTTTTCCCATAGTCTCGAAGCTCTTCACTGTTTTTTTCTCAGGACGATCTACTCAAGTCCCCTCCGCCAGGATATTGAATTGCTTCCCCTTCTCCGCCCCATTCTTTCTACCCGTTATCCACCAAACGCCAGTCCTAGCTTTTTGTTCACGATTCCGTTACAAGCACCACTACCTCTCCCCCAGCTACTAATCCCTTCCCGCTTCCCCCCAGGCTGAAATGCCTCGGTTCTCCGGGACCACGTTTCTCTGCACAGACAGACCACATGCGCCCTACCCCACATCCTTTTCTCCGCCTCCTCGAGCTTTACCAATCGTTTAAAGTCCTTTCCGACCTTTTCGCCCCCCTTTCCATCTTCATGATACTCCCCCAGTTTCCCCTGTCACCCCAAATACGATTTATGGCCTTACCTCTCCACTTTGCAATCCAGAGCACCCCGATTCACGCGCCCCAGAACATCCTTATCTTTTGGTCTCCAACTTACTTTTTGATCCACTAACCAAGATACCCTATTCTGGGTTGCTGAACAACTGACCACAATCACGGATTCTTGCAACCCACACCTCACCCCTGTGATCGCTTGGCACTTCGTGAACGTCTCCAAGAACGTCCATTTTTGACCCCCAGGGAATCTGTCTAAATTTACAATTCTTTTACGTCTAACTGGCCCCGCGACTCCCCCGCCCTCCTTTTTTTCATTCGCTTTCCTTCGGTTTCTGCCCGTCCTTTCTTAGACAATCGTTCCCCACTTGACTCTTCTCCGTGCCCCCGCGTTGAGCTCAAAATCAAACCACTGACAGTGACGGGCCTTCGCTTTCTTGAAGACCGCTTCTCATTCGCAGCCCCTCCCATGACTTGCTCGCTTGCCCCCTTTCTCTCGCTAGTCCCCTTCTTCCCAATCTTGTTACTAGGTTTTAGAGCGACAATTTTTCACGGTCAAAGTGAACCACAATACGCCGATCGACATTCCCCTTTCTTCCCTGCAATGGTCCACTTTCGATCCTTACGTCCCCCCCCTCGTACCTAAAAGCTTGCCCCCCTATCCCTGATTAAGAACCGATTCCTCGATACATGTTCCTCGTACAGACCTGAACTCAGACATTTCAAATTCTTCCCCCCCCTCTTTACCCTTTTCATTTTGTGGTTCGTCTTTTTCCATTTTGAGGCGGTCAATGCCCCCCTCTTGAGCTATTCTGCGATCCTCTCCCTACCAGAGGATGGTTTTCGCAGAGATTTTTGAGTGACACATACACTCCTCTTCCGCTTTTTTTGACTTCCCTCCCCTTTCGTTTCTTTGACCCGACCCACCCTTCGTTCAGCCCCAACTTTTCATGGGACGTCTCTGCTTCAGAATCTCTTTCACTCCCCGCCTCAGTGTTTTTTTTTTGCTTCTTCTTCTGGCCGGTAAGCATTTTATTCTTGAGAGATGGGCTGTCGTCCCTTCATCGACTTTCCACTCCTTTTGCTTTTAATCATATCGTCAATTAGTCACTTGTGTCGCGGCCTTCCTTTGCCTCACCTCGTTTGTCCTTTTTTGAGCATCGCATGGACCGTCCGCACTTTGGTGGCCTTTCCTCCTCCTATCCTCGCCCTTTACCTCCCTGCCCTTGAGTGTTTTTTTTCCGCCGCGTTTGCCCTTTTTTTTGCCCCCTCTTGCTGCGAGGAGGTCGG
>Ga0179591_1329647_pt1 | contig 11129 bp, 12 predicted proteins | sample CZOMad2_1_08_16f_FD_182891 | JGI IMG/M metagenome (GOLD analysis project Ga0179591, IMG submission 182891) | Vadose zone soil fungal communities from Angelo Coast Range Reserve, California, USA - CZOMad2_1_08_16fungal (PacBio error correction) | ecosystem: Environmental > Terrestrial > Soil >... | reverse complement strand
CGTCGTCCTGTGGGAGGTTCCGGCACTCGACCCAACTGTAGAATTAGGGCCGTTTTCTTCCACCCTCGGTACTGGACAAAGAATTTGAAGTTCGTGCTTTCCTAGGAGTCCGTTCACGTCCTGTCAGTAGCGTAACCCCTCCATCCATTCCAAATGCGCTCATTCACCAGCTTGATTTACTGAAGATCTTCGAAGTGATCGTGTAGCTAGAGTGCGGGCTAGCGGTAAACGAGCCCAATACTCCGCGCCCCGAACTCCCCGCTGACCGCCTAGAGAAAGCCTCTTTCCTTGCTTCCTTTTGGCTAAGGCCAACTACTGCCCCTCGTGTCCCAACGAAGAGTGTGTTCCCCTTCTGTTTCTTTCTAGGTACTCGGCCCTTCCAATGATTCCCCTCCCCCCTAAGAGGAGTTTTGATCAGCCAGCCGCCCCCGCTCCTCTAGCCTTAAGAGTGTGTTTTCCGGGAGGCAGCCCGTCGCCCCAAGTCAGAATTCTCTGTTTTCAATTGCTCACCAGCGCTTTGCCCTACTTTAAACGAACTTGGTTATCGCTCCTTTACAAGGTCTGTGCCCTTAGGACCCAAGTCCCATCTCCCTCCCCGCGAACTTTGTTCAAAATTTCTCTGATTCATCAATGGCCTTTTTTTTTCCCCGGCCGAAACCCTTTCGCATCCGGAGACCCCCCACTCTACCACCCCCTTCTCTTTCCCCAACTAAGCCCGGAGGACTGTTCCACGTCAGAGGAAATTGCCACGCTTTCCCGTTACTAAGCATCCCCCCCCGCCGTTATGTAACTAGTTAACCTTTTCCCCCGCTCCCTCCCTTCTCCCCCTCCGAGTAACTACTCCCCTCCAAGGAGAACATCCCACGGCCTTTAAGGTCTTCTAAATTCCACCCTTAAGGGCGTCCTTATTTCTCAGAGCATTCCCGGTTCCCTCTCCCTGTAATAGAATGATCCTCCAACGACAATTGGGATTGAGCCTGCTCTCCTTGTACGCGCCGACTGAGAGATGCCTGATTTTTTCTCCCCCCTACTCCCCCTTCTCCTTTGCAGGCCCAGCCCAAGGAACCTCGATTATGATAACCCAGGAGGCTCCCGTCCATAACCTCTCCCCAGAGTTACCCCATTGTTCCCCTCTTCCTATTTCGCGCCACTTCCTCTTGAGACTATTTCCGTCGCGATCTCGATTGAGTCCCAGCTAGTCCCCCCAATGGGATAACTCTCTTTCAATATCTTTCCGTAGACCCCTGGACGCTTGCAACGCAAGTGATTCTTCGGCACTTCGAAATAAACTTTTTCCCCGACAACACCCTTTTCCCCCCAATCGGGATGCGTTCATCCCTTCCTTCCTTCTTCTTCTGCTTTCCTGAGGGAAATGCGGTGCCTTTCGGGGCCGGATTCTTTTGGTGGAAACCCCTTTCATTCGCCCCGCGTTTCCAACAAACTTTATTTCCCCGACCCGGGTTTTTTTTTTACCCCAAGGTGTCAAACTTCGACCAAGAAGGGAGAGCCCCCCGACGCGTCCGTTTCTGCTTCCTCTTTTCCTGCATGCCCCCTCTTCCGGCTTTCGACCTTCCCCCGTTTAACATGCGCATTTGTGTTAGCCCCTTCTTTCATCACCCCGCAGAGGTCTCTTGAGAGTAGTTTTCCTTAACTTCCTTAAGGGCCGCCCTGGTTCGACTGACCATTTTCTCCAGGGCCACTAATGCGTATTAAAAAATACGCCTGATCCCATGAGTGAAACCCCCCTCTTTGTGGAACCGGAACATCTACTCTCCCTCCTCTCTTTCGCATACGGGAGACTCCCCCTTGGGTAGATTTATGACCCAAGCCCAGGATCCTAGAATAAAGTCTTCTTCTTTTCCTACTTCCCAGAACCTGCTATCAGATACAGGCCACTGGATTTGATGTCTAAGGTGCTGAGTTTATATCCCCCTCCTCCTAGTAACCGAATTTGTTATGAACTTCTATTTATCCCCCCTGATTTTTGGCTAACCTAGATTAAGGAGATCATACGCGCCCCGTTAGCATCCTTCCCCCTTTTGTATCCCTTGCAGCCTTTCGTCCCCTGTAGGCCCAGGCCACCCGGCCCTGGGGCTCTGACCCCGCTGAAAGTGATACTCAATCGCCGTCTCCATGGGATACCTGATAAAATTCGATTCTCGACCCCTTCCCGTCCAGCGTGGGCTCCTCTATTCCACTCGTGTGAACAGACTTGAATTGGACCGGGTCTGGGAGACCCGTTCCCTTCCTTTGCTCAAAAACCCCCCCCCCCACATCTGGTCCTTGCTCCCGATGTCCTCATCCCTGACCTCCCTCTTTTTTTTTCTCTTTTTCGCGACTGAGCACCTGCCCACGAACGGAATCCCTCTCGTGTAATTTCTGTATTTCCCCGGGCGCTCTTGAGGATCGCTTATTTTTTCGGTCTTGGAGGCCCTGAAAGACAGATATTATCTTAACTTTTTCTGATGTTATTGATCTGTAGCCATGTTACTCAATTTTCCTACCCCCCCTTTTTTGTGGGTCCGTTCTTCCTCCACATGTTCTCGCTTCCCCGTTCTCCTTCTGTGGCCCCTCTTCTCCCCTTGAAGAGAGTTGGATTCTCCATTCGATGGCAAGACTCCGAAGGGCCCCTAAGCCGCTGGCGCCCCCTCTTTCCCGTCAGATATCTTCTCCTCCTCCGTTGTTGTTCGCTCTTATCTCCCCCCCCTTTTAAAACCATAGGGCGCCAGCGGCTTTTTTCAATGTAGATATCTCTAGCTCTTCCATCTATGGGCTAGACCCTACGATGCCGTCTTTATAATAGCCTCTTCCTCTTCCCTCTGACTTTCGGCCTTTTTCCTTGGTTTTTTTCGTCCCCCCAACCTAGGGTAGAACCATTTAGTTCTTTCCAATGGATAACCCCCGGCTCAGGACATCCATCCCCATCGGGTTCTCTCCCTGGCTTCGGGAACCCCCCCATCGTGACAGCTCGGGGATCAATCTCTCCTCTCTCTTATCTCCCTCAAATGCGCCGAGAAAACCCGAGGTCCCGTTTTTCGTCCCTTCCAGGCCGCAGAAATAAGAGAACCCTTACAAACGGGCGTTTCGTCCGTCTTCTCAAGAGCAAGGAAAATCCCAGCCTTGCCCTTTGTTCGGATCTCCCTTCTTGCACCTTTCACTCGTCCCGAGTTGCACACCTCCGTCCTATTTTAACAACCACCTTGCTGGCCACCGAGCCCTTTACGTCTTCTATCTCTCACATTGAATACCCCCTTTTTAAGCTACTCTCCCTTTACTTCGCCAGGTATAGCGCGGACCATTTCGATGGTGTCCGTCCTATTTTCTCAACTGGCCTCCCGCCTTTAGTATTCGCCGCCCAGCTAGTCCCTCTCTAAGGGTGTCGATCGCTCCAGCTCAGGGCCCCCGCGATGTGATCCCTCCGTCATATACCTCGGCCTTCGCGAACTTCCTTCCCGATAAACCGGCGTACCAATAAAGTAACACCCATTGATCGCATCTAGAGGATTCTCCCCCGCCCGTCCACTGACGCTCCTGAGCTCCCGCCCCTACGCCCCATGTTCTCTAATGTAAATTCTTCCCTCCCCGCACCGGGATATTTTCCGACCGGAGCTTGTCACAAGAGATGATTCAGATTTCCCCCCCAGTACAGGTTGTACCCTGACTTTACCATCATTGAAACTGGTCTCTCTCTACTCTCGCTACCTTCTCGAACCGATGAAATGGAGGTCGTTCCACTTCCCTGGTCTCTGCTCACGCAAACCGGAGAAGGCTGACCCCCTCTGACACCGCCTCTCCAGAAAAATCTCTCTAGCCCTCACCCATCCCCTCCTGAATATTCCCCTCGCCTCGCCCTCTGCACAGAGAGTACTAGATAATCCCCTAAAGCAGTTCGTCCTTCCTAAGGGGAATCGCCGTCAAACGATTGGTCTGAGCCGACCTCTTGCCCCTCCTCCAGTGAGGATGTAAAAGCTTCAATCTCCCGAAGAAAGCTCGCCCCACCCAATTACAGCCCCCCTGGCCCCACCCTGTATGACCTGTCCCTTATCCCCATTTTTTTCCTTGTTGCCTTGACTTTGAGCCCGGATAACACTTTCTTTTCTTCCCCCAAGCGTTCGCCTACAATCCAGAGCTGACCTCCTTGATCCTTGATGTTGTTTTTTTTCCCCTGGTTAAGGGGATTTTTTTGCAAGCCCACTGACCCTCTTCGACAACTCACGCGGGCCCCCCGATGAAGTTACGGCGCGGTGCACGCAAGCCCCCGAGAGAATTCTTTCCCAAATCATCTTAATCAGAATCTGCTTTCTTGCCGTTGCAGTCTCCTTTGACCCTTTCGATTGTCTCTCCGCTCTCCTGTCAATTAGCTGACCCCGCGAGGCGGTCCCGGCAACACGCCCGTCTTATCGAGGCCTCCTCCGCAGCCCATTTGATCCCCCCCCCCGCCTTACTTCTGAAACTCTCCGTCCGCCACCTGGATGGAAGTTAAAGGCTCCTTAAGGCCTTTGTTTGATTCTCTGCCGCGCTTTCCTTTTTTGTGAATCCGCGTTTCGAGTGTTCACTTTCCTTTTGAAGATTCCGGCGTGTTGCGGACTCGCAAAGGAGTTGATCCTCCCGATCGTTTTTTGAATGGGACCACTCACAAGGCGATTTGCTCTTTTTCGAGTGGTCTCCCCAACCCTGGCGTACATTTTCACCCATTCTTCTTTTATTTCTCGTTCCCCTTCCATGGTTCTAAAAAACAAGCTCGTCTCTGCGCTCCTTGCCCCTTCAAGAAGTGCTGGCGACGATCCCCCCTCTCCACTCACCATTGTGATCCCTGACCTATCCTTTTTCGTCTGGTTCAGATTTCCCTAAGGAACCAGTGAACTTCTTTCTAGAGGTGCCTCGTCCTGACTTCTAGGACCTACCGACGCACCCGGATACAAAACACTAACCCCATTTTCCCTTATTTCACCCACCCCCAGTCTTTATTTCATCCCCCCTTCTTTTCTAAATAGTTCCCCTTCCTTTTAGGCAGGAAAACACTCCCCTTTTGTGTCGACCTTCGGCTAAGCATATGTCTTACTGGCCACCCTAATAGGAACGCACGTCTCTCGCTGGTACCCGTGCTAGTTTTCTGAGGATTGGTTGAGTTTCCTTCCTGACTCCGCCCGCCATTCATCCTATCAATCTCCTCGACTCCAATTCGCTGTCCTCTCTCCTCTCATCGCATGGATAATTATGGACGTTCTACTCTTCCCCCTGAAGGAGGTAGATCGGCTCAGTCTCTTCAAACTTCCTTCTTCTATTTGCTCCCATGCCGGAACAGCTTGACGTCTCTCCTTCTCCATGTCTCCCTGTTTTCGTTTTTTACAGACGTTTCTCTTTCAGGTTCCCCTCGCTCAGCCTGCCCCCGACCGTTAATTCGGTTCATAAGTATTCGAAGAGGTTCTCTTCCTATCCCCGCTAATTTGGTCTCTCAGCTCTAGAGTCTAAACATTTTCCGCCCCAGATTTCCAACCTCCTGCCGCTTACAATTCTGACCGCCGGAGCCCCCACCCCTGCCCCGTCACCGGCCTTCTCTAAGGATCCCGTCGAGTACGCCAGTCCCTGAAAAGGTGATTTTCCCCCTGGTCCCGTGGACAGTCCCATTCTCTGGGCTCGTTTTTCTCGAAATCTCTGAACTTCTTCCCTTCGACACAGTCCTTATTGATCTAAACGAGCCTTTCTTCCTTGATCTCCCTTCCTTACTTCTTCTCCCGGTCCACCTGCGCCGACCCTTTGCCCAATAGTCCCGTTTGTCAACATGCCTTTCACTCCTCTGACAAATCGTATTTGCGTAGGTCAACTTTTCTCTAACTCCCCTTCTTATTCATCGGTGGATAGCACCTCGTCTTGCGCCGATTTCTCCAGGAAGCCCCGATTCTTTTCGCAAGTCCCCATCTCGGTTAAATTCCTTCTACAATTTGTGCGCGCAGGAGGTGTTTTCTGGCGATTACGTGTTGCCAGGCCTGGTGGCCTCAATAGTCTCTCTTCTCCGAATCCTTCCGGAGAGTAGACGATGCAAGGAGTCTTCAGCCCATGGGGAACTCGCACATGTATATTTAGCCTCCCCCTCGGCCCCTGAGGTTTCCCTTGGCTAGAAGGAAGAACCGCCTGCGCGTTGACCCACCCCTCCATGGACTTATAGACCACCCACAGGAAGGGGTTTCGCCCTCCATCCGTTTCTGCCCCTTTTCCACCGGCCGTACTGGTCTGGGGAGAAACGCCCCACTGCTATGCCGTCCAATCTGAAACTTCCACGGTTCCCTTCCTCCCTCGTCTGTTCCGAGTAAAGTCTAAACCGGACTGCGGCTTTGTCTCCCACATGAGTCTCAAACGCGAACCTTCCTAAAGAGGTACTTCGCAGACTGTCGTATACCCTTCCACAAATGGGCTCCGGTTACCTTCTTTTTCTTCTCCCCCCAGACTTCTTCACTTAACCCAACGAGTGACGGCCGCAACTGTGGAGAGTATACCCTCCTACCGGCCCAGCCCCCCCAGTGCTCCGGTGTCTTTACCCCACGATCCCTTGCTTTTCTTCATTACCGATCCATTCTTTTCCAACAAGTATCCGCCTCATCTTTCCGCAGGATATGTTTGCACTTTGTTTCCAAAAAAGAAGATGTATTCTCCGAAGCCGCTGTTCCTGCCTAGACCCGCAACTAGTCGCTGCTTTGCTTCCTCCCTGGGATACTAAAGGGAGATTTTCAAATCGAAGAAACCTGTCTCTAGTGAGATTAGCGAAGACAGTCCTCCGCGTCAACGCTCTTCTATTTTAATAATAATTTGTTGCTGAGAGCATATTTTTTCTCTGTTCCCTTTTTGATGGCCTCTCGACCATCGGCACCTGATCCTATCCCCTCGTCTTTAGCGCACATTGAGCCAGGAGTACTGCCAAGTCCCCCCTCCCTCTTTGCTTGATAGAAATCGGATTACCTAGCACCTCGTTGTTTTGTTTGACCCTTCTGCCACAAGATCCTCCTCCTCCCTGCCCACCGACCGTTCTTTCCAAATACTTGTCTCCGCGGGCTCTTGAATTGAAGATGAGACCCCTGCAAAGATCGTTCGAAAGCCACACTCCTGTTTGCTTCTGACCCTTCCGCCGCCCGCCGCGCCCCTTTGTTCGAAGCCGCCCCTTTCCTAGTTCGGACCATGGGAAAATGGAAACCCGCTCGCGATAAACTGAGCCCCCCAAAGGTGGTTTCAATAATCTTTTCTGAGCCACCTTCTCCAGTTCAATAGCTTTAATTTGAAGTTTGGCTAAGCCCTTTTTGCCTCCAAAAAACCACTCCGGCTGAATCATTACTCTTTATCTCCCCCCCTCCCCCCCACTGCCTTAAGGCATAGCCTTGGGTATCCCCCATTCCCGACCTGTAAGCCGTTGCCAGGGCAAGTGTACAACCCTTCTCTTTACTCCGTCCTTCCATCCGACCCAGAGTAATTGTCCAAGCCGTTAGAGAAATAAACTAGTTCTCTTCACACTATATCCTTTATGCTTAGCGATTCCGGGCAGTCGATCACCACACACCAGATCGCCCCGTGAACGTACTCCCCATCTCATCACCTATTGGTCAAAAATTTCTTAAGCCTGCCGCCAAAGTCCGACTCGCCATGACTCGCGCCTTCCCGATATAAAGATTCGCCACCCCCGTTGTGCTACAAAAAGAATGGTCTCCCAGAATTCCCCCTATTGACCCAACCTCTCTTCAAATGTCCCCCCCCTTTCACGAGCGATCCCCCCCACGTCCCCCCCGACCTGGACGTCCGTCGAGGTGTAGGCTTCGCCCCCATATATGTTTAGATGACCCCAACGATGGAATTCTCTCCGGGATTCTTTGATCTTTCCCGACTCCATGACGCTTTGTCGATAATACCACCTCCCCATTCTTCCTCCCCCAAACCGGCGAATTGCGTACAACTCGTTTTAGGCGCGCCCCCAACCTTCTTCCGTAGTTAATGATCACTATTCCCGATTTCCTGGCGACTTTCATCCCTCTTCTTTGCGGTCCTCGGTCCGTCTGGAATCTAAACCGGCCCTCTCATCCACCCCAATCTGTCCCTTCGTTGAAAGGAAGGCAAAAATTCCCACCTACCGTACGCACACGCCCCGCGTTCCACCGTGATCCCTCATCGCCCCCTTAATAAAGGTGTCTTGGTGGGGGCCTTTCTCCCTCGCAGTCAAGTAATTTCGGCAAAGCTTTCTCGATTCAGATTTGGCGCTTGTCAAATATGAGTGTTACAAACGTACCACTGTTTAACGGCGTAAGGTTCGCTTGACCCCCCCCCCCCCAGGTTCGGTGTAGATTGAAACCGATTCCTCCATCCCCCCTTGAAAAAGGCCTGCAGCGGTCTTCCTTTCCCTCGCTGGCCTCCCCTCAATAACCCAAAATCCCTATGGTCTGGCCCCAATTCCTCCCCCCCCGAAACCCCGCCCCCCGTCCCCCCTACGTCTGATTTTGTCCATACCCTCTTCAACTTAGCCCCCCGGCTTTGTAATGTTTTGTTACCGCAGACCCCTTTTCCAGCCTTCTTCCCGGGGGAAGCCCCCTATACCCCTTTCAAGCCAGCCTGATCCCCTTTCCGCCGTTCCAAGAGTTCTTTGATTGACTCCTTTCGAACACTTCTTAGTTCTCCGTGCTTATGACCGTACACCCCTCTTTCCCCTCCCCTTCCGCGCATTGACCCTGGCTCCAGATAGGATCCAGCTGCTTGAAGACCCTGACGGCCCAAATGAGCCCTGTTGCGCAACTCTCCTCTTTTTCTTTTTTTAGTGTTGATCTTCCTTTATCCGCCCCTCATCAATTAGCCTGAAAGTAGCTCCTCCCTTTTGTCATAGCCCTTCCCAGGTACTCATTCAGTCCCCTGATGCAGGTCCTCATTAACTACAGATCCCCCCCTTTCCAAGACCTTGATTTTGTATGCCCATAGTTTGCCTCGCCCGCCTCCAGTTTCAGGCCCCCGGACCCAGTCAATCTCCTCCGAGCATATGGTGTTGCGATACCCCTTTCCTCCGCCCTACCCAATGTCCACCCTTCCACCACCCCCCGTCTGCCTTCGGTAGTTTTCCCCAGCTTTCCGAAAACAGATTTTTCCCCCAACTCCGCCCGGCGCTTCATTTCCCCCCCCTGTTCTCGCGCTGGAATGAATTTGCCCCTCTGTTTCCTATCAGAAGGCCACGACCCCAATTTGACCCAACCTCATTATTTTTTACAAACCCGAGGTCCAAGCCTCCCTCTCCACCCTCCAAGAAAGACTGCCCGTATCAATCCCCACCCCTTCCCTTAAGGGACTGTGTTAAATTAAACCTGCATTAGGGACTTATTCCCCCCGCCTTCCTATACCTCGCCGACGTTTATCAATTCCCTTCCATTCATGACCCCCTCGACCATTGGCCTCCGTGGCCCACGTCCCTCCCCTCTCCTCTGCGAACTTCTTTTCGAGCAGCTGAAGCTCCTGACTCTGACTATTTTTTTTAAATGACTCATTACCCTCCCATTTACTGCGAGCCCTCTCCCTTCTTATGATCTTCTCACACTAAGTTCAGAGCAGTTGAGAGCGGTAGGCTTCGTGAAAATCCTCCCCAGGTCGGCCCCCATCTTGCTGAAAAGGTTCCCTCTCATCCTCTCCCTCTTCTATCTCTTGAGTCTATCCAGTCTACCATTGGGACTCTCTGAAGATTCTTTGTCGCCCCTGCGACCAAGATTTGCTTGAACCCCCTCCCGTGTTAGGACGTTTTTCCTCCCCTTCCCCCCCTCCCCCATTACTTAACCAATAGATACGCTGCATCGTGGTTAGATCTGAGTTCTCATCGTCCTCAGGGTGACTCCTCCTTCGGGGCCTACGTGTAACATCAGTCACCTTAGGGCTTCCCCTCGTTAAATGCAGCGAACCTACCCTGGCTTCCTCACAAGGCACTGATACCACTGGATTATGGCGGTTTCAGGAACTCCTAGAGTGTTGATGGTGCTGGTACTCCCCCTCTCTGTAAGGATTGATTTTTATTTAGGGCAATCAGGGGTTGTAGAGACTTCTAATGACGTCGCGCCTCCGTCGTGCCGATCCCCGGTCAGTGGAACCCCCCTTCCTCCCCTTCTAGAAATTAGTCTTCCCGGCACTCCTTTTTTCTTTATAAAAAATCTCCGACTAATTTCACTGAAGTGACCATCACCTTCGGACCTTTTCAGCTTTGACAAAGCATACTTTCTCCTTTTCCGTATCGGGCTTGAATCGAATCCCCGCTTTGCGGTCCCCGTGGAGAGCCATCACCCCCCAGCCCAGCGTGCATCGCTAAAGCATTTTCTCCTCAGCTGCCCCTTAACTAGAGCACCGATAAATCCTTTTCTCCTGCCTTGACTTTACCGCAAATCTTCATAGCCAATATCACCATCTCCCCGCCACCCAGATGGTTACCTTTTCCGGGATCTCCCACAAGATTAGGGCGGAGTCCTTCTCTCAGGAGAGATCATCCAGTTCGCATCGAACTGTTGAGGAAAGAATCCGACTCGAAGCCAGGAGTCCTCTGAGACAGCTTTCCAAGCTCCCCCCCTGTTCCGATTTCCAGGCTCTGAAAGTGCTCTCTACAATAAGGTATTTCAATTTCTCGCTCTAAAGTCCTGTTGATGATAGAAATTCGCTCACGCAAGTTGGGCTTCTCCATTGCGCGGGGCCCACTTTTCTTTCCTGGTTTCTAGAGCGACTTCTCCCGAAACACCACCAATATTCTTAGGTCCCTTTTCCTCAGAACACCCCGATCCCCCCAGTTTTAGTTTCCCTTGTTAGCAAGCGCCCTCCCAGGGTCAGGAAACGTTGATCTCCCCCCCTTCCTGTTTGGCTTGCTACCCTCCGACGTTTGCGATAGTCCAAGGAGTTTTTCTCGATGGCGTTCCCCTAAGGCCATGTTCAACCCCCTCTTCAGTTGCCTTTCTCCTTGCAGAAATGTATAATCGTTATACCCGATTTTTGGACTTCCTCCACATGCCTCCCGGCCATCTCATTCCCTTACTTTACTTTCCTACGGTTTGCTCTTCCCCAGAACTAGCGGCTGATTCCACATCGATGGCCAATACTCGTCCATCCTCCCTGAAGAAGTGGTCTCCCATTTCCCCCCTCCC
>Ga0179591_1275631_pt1 | contig 11129 bp, 14 predicted proteins | sample CZOMad2_1_08_16f_FD_182891 | JGI IMG/M metagenome (GOLD analysis project Ga0179591, IMG submission 182891) | Vadose zone soil fungal communities from Angelo Coast Range Reserve, California, USA - CZOMad2_1_08_16fungal (PacBio error correction) | ecosystem: Environmental > Terrestrial > Soil >... | reverse complement strand
CTCTTGTCTTATTTTAGCTTCCCGAGCAATTTTTCCTTATAAGATTCCGTTTTTTTCCCCCGTTTGGTCACAGGAATTCATTTATAAGTGGAATTCCTTTCCTTTTTTTTTAGAGAAGCTGCAAGTCAAAATACTCAAGAGCTCTTTTTCCCTCAAGCCCCCCCCTTTCAGTCCTGTTTCTTGCCCTTTTCAACCCCCCCGAGGCTGATTAACAGAGCTTTTTAATGGTTAATTGTATGAGGGTTCCCTTTTTTTCCTTTTACGAGTGTCCACCCCTCAGGACCTCCGTGATCTTTTTTTAAAAAACTTCCCTTTTTTATTGAGATGAGTTTTGGGTGGTGTTTTTAGTTGTTTCCCCCCAGTGCCACAACTTCTTATTTTGCTCTTACTTTTCTTTTCTTTTGGCGACCCCGGTGGGTTGTTGAAGAGTTTTCCTCCCCTTCTTTTTCACTTCCCGGTTTGTTCCCCCTCGTCTATTTTAAAACCCTGGCCTCTTCTGTGCCCTTTTTTGGGGAAGTTCCCTGCAGCCCATTTTTTTTCGTCCCCCGACGAAAAATCCCCTTTTGACGATTAATTCCGTCTGGCTGGGGGGACATATTCCCAGGTCTTTCTCCTTGTTTTGCGTATGCTACTTTCGAATGTTCGACTTTCCCTTTTCCTTTGGGCGGGTTGGCCTGCGGTGTTTCCCCCCCTTTTTCAGATTTTCCGACCCCCCCCCCCCCAACCGACACATTGGCATCGCTGGTGAAGTACGCTCCTGACTTTCCATTGTTTGTTCCCGGTTGCAAATCTCTAGTATCCCCCCCCCTCTCCACGGATTACAGCTCATCAGCATGCCCTTTCCCAAAGGGGAGCCTTTTTCCCCCTTGCTCCTATTTTCCTGGCTTTATTGTTTAAATATTGCCCCCCCCAATTTTTAATTATAGGATTGTTTTCTTCCTTTTTTTTTACTTCTACCCCGGCCCTCTTTTTTACTGCTTTCGACCTTTGAACACCCCTTTTGTTACTTTGGTTGTCCCTCTTGTTTGGGGTTTTTTCTTTTTTTTTACGATCCTATGCGGAATGGGTTTTACACTGGTCCCCATTCCCTCCCACGGCTTAGTCCAGTTCCCTTCCCCACGTTATCCTTCGACTTTAACCAAAGCGTTTTTTTTTTTCCCTGGTTGCCTTAAAGAACTCCTTGAACCCGGCAGCCTTTCCTGGCTTTTTTCGGTCGGCATGGTTTGCTCCTCCACCAGACTTGTCTTTTTTTTTGTTTTTTTCCTTTTTTGTCATAAATATGCTGCCTGTTTTCCCCCCGTGTCAAATCCTAAACGTTTCCCTTCACAAACCCCTGGTTTTTTTAAACACCTTTTGCCATTTTCACTAGATTTCTTTGTGCGAGCCACCAACTCTCCCTCCCCGTTTCCCCTTTAGATTCGCTATGTTTAGCCCCTCACCCCTCCTCTTGCGGAGATGTCTGGGTCGTCCTCTTTACAGTGTTCATTCAACAGAGATTTCCGCAGCGTTAACGCCGTCCCCCCTCTTTTCCTTCTCGATTCCCCCCACCACCCAACCATCGCTCCCTCAACCATGTGCAGGGATGCCTCCCCCCCCGCGCTGCAAGCACCCCAGCATGATCCCTCCTTTTCTCAGAAGCACCCTGGATTCGCTTGTGACACTTTAAACCCCCCTCCCAGTCCCAATTGCATGTTAGTTCTTCTCCCCCCCTTAGACCTCTTAAAATGGGGCCGTGATTTTTTTTTTTTTCAAGAGGGCCTGTCCCCTCCCAGCTTTCATTCTTTCTTTTTCTATCCCCCAGAATTCTTTTTGCTTCCTCCCCCTCCCTGTCGCGTTTCATGGCCCCCGTTTTTTGACTGCTGATTCAGTTTTACTTTTCCTCCCTCTCCCGTGCAAGGTCGTTGGGTTGGTGCTCCCATTGACTCTCCCCAAAAGCCTCCGTTCAAGACGATGCTTGGAATTGACTCCCCTCCCCCAATTTATTCCCCCCGGGTTCTGAGTTAGTTTTTTTGTTTTTACCGGTCCCCAATCCGTAGACCGTCCCCCTCTTTTCCTGACCCTTTCGTTTCTTCCTCCAGAACCCCCACGTGGTGTTTTCCCTTTTGGTGGCCCAGTTTTAGAGTTAGTCGGCACTTGTTCTGCGGGCCCCCTGCAGATCACCTACTCCCCCTTGAAGAGGATAGCGCAGTGCCCTCTCCCTTTTTTTTTCCCCGTATTAAATTCTGTGTTTTCCCCCTTGTTTCTTCGCCCTGAAAAATTCCCCTTACTGCAATAAACACAAACCCAACGTGCCTGTTTTTCTTTTGCATCCGATTTTTGCGCCTTAGACCCCGCGAAAAGACTTTTTTGTCGCTTTTTCCCCACCTTCCTCAAACTTTTCTGATTTTTCGTCCGCTGCCGCACAACCGATCAGCCTTTTTTCAATTTCCTCCCCCCAGGGCGCATCCCGCCCGGTTTTTCCTCCCCACGCCCATTCTTGTCCCCTTTTTCTAATTTTTTTTCCCCATGTTTTTTTACAGTTCTCCCTTATTTTCCCTTATGTGAGGTTGGACCATGCCCCCCCCCCGCCAGAAAATTCGCATCAGGACGTCTTTTCTTTCCGGTTGATTCCCCGCCCCCCTCTTTAGCATCAACTTCTGGTGATTCACCCCTTCGTAACAGGCCCCGGGCGTTGACGGCTGTAAAGGACGTACCCTTTTCCTTCAAGACTCCAACCCCTCCCCCCCCTGGAGGCCAAAGCTCCTTTTTTTTTTTTTTTTGAGCCTTTCGACTTTACAACCCCCCTCGCGTTTGGTTTCCCGTTTTTCCTTTCCCCTTCCTAAGCTGCCCCAAATAAGAGGTCTTTTAAGTCATTTTGAAAGGTAGCCGCCGAAAAAATCCAGTGCTTCCCGAGGCTTCCCTTTTACAGTTGGTTAAGTTCCTTTCTTCCTTTTTTCTTGTTGTAGGTGTGCTGTCACCTCCGAGCATTTGAGCTTGAGAGCCCTTTTTTTTTCCCAACCATAGCTTTGCGTGCCAGAGCCCCTACCATTCATTTTTTATCTGGATTAATTAGTCTTTTTTTCCCCCTTCACAGGCCCTCCTGTTCCCTTTCCCGGCCCGTAGTTGTTTGTCTCGAGGCCCGGCATGTTTTTTTTTTTTTACGTGTGACCCGATGTTCTAATGTTTTCCCCCCTTCATCCATCACCCTCCGGTCCTTCCACCATTAAAGTTACCACTCCCATTCCCGACCGCGCTATAGCTCTTTTTTCTTTCCTAAAAAGGTTTTGCCATTACCCCCTTACCAGGCAATCTTGCAATCCTGTCTATTTTTTTGACCTTTTCCTGGATGTCTTTCAACCTTCCCCGTTGTAAACCCCCCCCCTTTTTTCTGCACTTTCACCCTTCAGGTTCACTGTCTTTACATCCCTGCCCCCTTGGCCCCCCCCCCCCCTCGGCCTTTTCCTTTTAGCGGATTTTTGCACCCACCCAATTACCCTTTTTGAAGCACTCCAGACCCACCACGCCCCTTTCCCCTTTAATGGGTATTCGTTCGTTTTATTCCCCCCCTTTGGACCCCTGCTCCTGTTCACCTTCTTTCTTTTTGATATTCTTGTTGTTTTCCAATCCCAATGCTGCCCACTGTACTGCCGCCCTTTTTTGAGGTGGTTCTTGCTGCGTTTTCTTCGGTTGCTGGACACCTTCCCTCCTTTTTTTCGTCTCGCCCTGCAGCCTCCCCCCCAAAGTTTCCTGAATTGAGTCCGTTTCTCCTCTGCCCCAAAGATTTTACCCCCCTCCCCGCCGACTTTCTTCCCGCCCCCCCCCCTTTTCCCCCCCCCCTTTTGAATGAAACCGAGCAGTCTAGTTTCATCATATTTTTTCGTATATAAACGTCTGAGAATGGTTTCGGGATAATGGTCCCTTTGTCGTCCTTTTCCTCGTACGCAATCCCCCCTGAACCTCTTTTCATAAAGTTTTTAGTATCCATTTTGTCCCCCATCCTTTTATAAGGTTGGTCTTTTTCCATGTTCCCCCCAGCCAAAGTGTCGACGTTCAAGAAATGACTTTTACTCTGTTTTCTTTGCTTCAGGCTTACGAGGCACTATTCTCCTTTCCTTAATGCTCAATAAAGACTTGTTTACGGTCTTTGCCCGGGAGAAGTTTCCCCTCTTTTTTCCATTTTCTGTATCTGACCCCATTTATTTTCAGGGACTTTGACGATTTGCCCCAGTTGGCTCAACATTGCGTCTCCTTAGTCTTTCGGGTCTTCTTTCGGTACCAGTTTTTTCGTGTGTGGTTCAGTTCTGGCATCTTTCCCTTTTCTCAGCCCCCTGATGATTCAGTTTCCCGCCTACTTCTTGTTGTACTTCGCCCCCCTTACCGTGATGAAGGAGTCGATTTTCTCCCTTTTTTCTTGAAATATTTGGACAAAAGCTTAGCCCCAACCATGACTTTGCATTTTTTGGGTCAGGGCAAGCGAGTTCCCATGATGGTTTGGTCCCCCCCCCCCCCGGTCTTGTCCCGCCTTGTCAGCACTTCAACTACTCATAGTTTTTTCATGGCAGGTCCTTGCATGATTTCGTAATCTTCTTAATCCCTTCCTCTTTTTTGTCTACCTTTCCGTCCCGGACCCGGCACACCTCCACGTGAGCGCGTCGTGGCTGCCCACTAGTCAATTCATTTTTTCCTCCCAGTTTGTTGGTTTGAGATCGGTCCTTCGTTTTTCCTTTCCCTCCCCCACGGGCGGTTTCCGTTTTTTTGTCGGGTTCGGTTCCTCTGGACTTTTCTGAACGTGATTGATTTTCATTTCATGGCCGAGAGTTTTGACGCCTGTGTTCCCCCCCCTCCCCCTCTTCTCCCGGAAATGTCCTTGAGTTGTCGCTTTTTCCCAACCCAACCAACCCCTTCCTCAACCCGCGACCCGTTCCTTGCGACAAACACAACCACGCCCGCATCGGCTTGGTTTCGCGTGGGACCTTTTTCCCGCGGACATAGTGTTCTTTCTTTTTTTTTCCACTTGCTGGCGCGCCACTGTTCCCCTCTTCCAGTCTTCTTTAGTCTGGGGTCAAATTGAGCTTCCCCCCCCACAGTCCCGTTCCACAGACCACACCCTCCCCCTAGCCCGCATAGCCCCAAGGCCTGTCCTGGACTACTCCTCCCCTTTTAGTTTTCCTGCCAATGCCCTTCGTGAAAAGCGCTGTCTGTACCTCATTTTGGTAGACGTGGCCAACCCCCGCCCCCCCCAAGCAACAAAATCGTTGTATTTGACTTTGCGTCTCCCCCCTTCCTCCTTTTATGGAACCTGATTCTCGCCTGTTATAAATGGTTGCCAAGGAGGTTGTTAACTTTCTGCTTGCTGTAATTGAAAATCTAGTCCCTAGCCCTTCTTTCCTTTTTCCTCCTCTTTTTCCAGTTTGCGGCGCAGCCTTTCCCCCCCCCCTCACCTTCTTCACTTTCCTCCCTATCATTATTGAAACTTTCTCCAGACCATCTTCTTTTAATAAGTTGGACTCAACCCTTGTTCCTGTTTTTTAATTTGTGTTCTTGACATTGACCCCTTCCTTGGCGTGTTTGTAACACAGCTTTGTTCCCTCCCACATCTCCCCTGAGATTGTGCGTGAGCGTGCGCAACTTTGGATGGCGTTTTGGATCCACGCTTACCCGGCGCCCCTTCTGCGGGGCTTGTCCAAAGTACCCATTTTCGCAATTCCCCCCAGATTTCCACAGATGAAAATTGACACTTTCACGATGCAGTTTTTGTTCGTTCCCCCCCCTCCTATACACCTGTGATGTGCGGATCTTGATTTGGGTTTCCTTTAATGTATTGTGGTTCCAACGCCTTGGTTCTCAAATGTCAACACAAGCACGTTCCGTCCAGGGCCTGAGTCAATTTGCCTTTTTCCCACCCTTTTTCTGGTTTTTTTACCCCTGGACTTGGCCCTGCCCGGCTCTGGCGCACTTCAAAAGGATGTCAAGGCATACTTGTGCCAATCTTTCCCCTTTCCCCTTGCTATGACCTTCCCCCAACCCTTACCTTCTGAAGAGCTGACTAGATGGAGGTTCCTTTTGGGAAGGCCGCGTGGGTGATGGTATTCCAGATGTTATTCTCGTATCTCAACTTCTTACTCCCCCTGTTGCTATTTGCTCCGTTCTCATGCCCCCCGACCTTGGGCTTCTATTCCTGAGTGGTGTTTCCTGTTTTCCTGACCGGCTGACTCCGAAATTCTCTGGCGCTCTATTTTTGTCAGCTGGGTCTTTTTTTCAACAAAATTCCCTCTTAGCCGTCTTTTTTTGTTGCCACGCCCACCTTTCCTTTCCCTGACCCCCTCTACGTGGTTCAATTTCCCCATTTGCCTCGAAGCAGGACTTCTCCCTTTCCTCACGACTGTGTTCACATCGACTTATTGCGCGGCGTCTTTTTGCTTTAGTTCTGGCACCTGACCCTTTGCCTTTTTTTAGACCTCCCATCCCCCATTTCCCTTTTTCTCGGCTTTCTCGATTTTCCTCTTCTGACAAGCGGTCAACCTGGGGGGTTCTGTAAGAGGGTTACCAAATGGTTCAGACGCGGCTGCCATTGCCCCACGTCCTGTTTCCTGTTAGTCTGCTTTTCTGTGACGGTAAACACCTATTTATCTGTTCCCCACTACTCACCCCCACAGGATAAATTAGAGGCTCTGACTTCCATTGATGATTTTTTCTACGCGCCTGTTTGTGCCAGCGGGCCCCGGGGGCCTTTTGGAGACTTCTTTCTGTGGCGCGTTTTTTTTTGCTCAAGCGGATCGTAGATTTGCGAATTTTTTTTCAAATGAAGTCATTGGTTCTTAATCTTTTTCCCACCACAACCTTCCTCTAAAAATCGGCGCACTTTGCTGTGGTTTTTCTTCCCCCAGTATACTTTTTTTTTGGGCGTCCCCTTTTCCCCGACTCTCTGGTCTCAAGTCTCCTTTCCAATGCTGAGAGCGGTCCTGTGATTTTTCAATCGGGTTTCACTTTTTCTTCAGTTGGTGTCTACGGCCACTCAACCGCTGGGCCATTGTTTGGTCGTCGTTGTCTCGACTTCCCGAGCCCGTTTTTTTTTTTTGGTTTGTTGTTTTTTTTTTTTTTTTTTTTTTTTGTTGTTTGGTCGGGTCGTTTTGCCCCCTGAATGGTTCAGCTCTAACGTTTGTTAGAACTTTCCTTCTTAAGTTCATCCTCGCCTAGACAGCTAAAAGTCATGTGTGAACGTCTCAACTGCGGTGATCTGGCCTTTCATCGCAGCGGTTCTTAGGTTTCTTCTTCCACTGAGTGGAGACCCGACCAGCTTCTTTCTTTCGAACCTCTTTTTCTTTCTTTTGAACCAAAAACGGGTTTGGTCCTGGCTTTTTTTTTTGTTAGTGGGATTCCTTTTTTTTTGCCCTCCCTATAACGCATTCGTCATTGTAGTATTTAGTGCCACCCCCTCGCCAATTCTTCTACTTTCCTCTTCTCTGGTTTCGTGCAGGCGCTTGTTGCAATTCCGGCGCGTTCGACTTTTGCGGGTTTGGGTCAGGGCAAGGCGGAGCCCCTTCCTCCCCTTTTTAAACGATTTTTCGTGTCGATCGGCTGGGTAGTAACGCGACTTCCACCCTGGATTATGGTTTCAAACCAAGCCGCTTTACATCTGGGCTGTTCGAGGTTTGCAGTCAACAGCGAGGGAAAGGTGCGTTGTGGCACACCCCCCCTTTTGACCTTTTCAAATCGATTTACACCGTTTGTTTTGGCACCCCATTTCGGGCCTCCTCTTCGGAAATCCCCCCCCCCCTGGCTTTTTTGGCGGATTCACGACCTGTTCTTGTTTTTTTTGCCTGTCAATTTTGATTTTTGGGATCGGTCAGCTCTTTTGCCAGGCCCCTTCCCCGTCTTTTTTTTTCTCCCTCCCAGGTTTTTCCCCTTTTCAATGAGGGCCCCCCAATTAGTTTTTCCAAAGGGGGGTGAGTGCTGACGCCCTGGTCTTGGCTCCAACCGCCACCCCCCATTCCCTTTTTTTCGTAACTTTTGCTTTTTTGGTCTTGACGGTTCAACCCCCCAAGCGAAGCTGGATTCTGAGCCCATTCGTCCCCCACAAGTTCACAATTTGCAACCCGCGCCCGGAACACTCCGTCTCTTCTTAATAACCTTCTTTTTTTCTTTTTTCCTTCTTCTTTGGGCGGGAGATTGCTCTTGGTCATTTTTCGATTAGCCCCAACTCCCCCCCTTTTTTTTTTTCGCGCCGCCATTGTCGTTGTTTTTGGTATCACTTGACACCCCCCTTTCTTCCCCCTTCACAAAGAAACACATTCGCCATGTCCCCAGTTTTTTCTTCCTTTTTTTACCCTCTCCTCCGACCCCCCCCCTTTCGTGGACCCACCATAGGAGAGTGGTTATTCCCTTTCCAGATGAACGTCCAAGCGACCCCGATCTGTCTTTTCGGCAGTGTCACAAAAATTGGTTCGGCGGGTCCTGCATTTCGGGTGAGATTCGTTGGATAGCTCCTCACCTGAGTTTTCCCTCCCCTTTCTATCCCAGCATCCGAGGGCCGCTTTCATCTCGGGATCAATTGTCTGTTTTTCCGGCTTCTGGCCCCCACTCCCCCTTTTTTATTTTGGAAGCTTCTTTTCTTGTGTCGTGCCATTCCCACAAAAAATGTAGTCGCTTTCCCGATTTAACCCGCTAGACTCGGGAACCCAAAAGAAGCATCCCTCCCCATTAATTTCTTTCGTCTTCTCCCCTCTTCTAGGCTTTTTCCCCCCGGCTGATTGTTAGACTATCTAAGTTCCATTCCCTGTCTCCAATTTGAGTGACCCACTTTTTGAAGCTCTTTCATGAAGTATCTTTCTTCTCACCTTAAGTTTTTTTTTTTTCTCACTCGTGGAATTCACATGAGCTTCGTTCTGTAAAGTGTCTAACTTTAAGGTCATTTCACCTGAATTACCCAGTTATAAGGATTTTTTCCCTCTACCGAAGTGGACCCCTTCCTCCTCCTCTAGTTTGTGCTCTACGCCAAAATGATTTGCTGCTTTGTTCCCCCCCCCCCTGAGTCTTTCCCGATTTGGAGTCTTTTTCCCCTGATGATCGCCTTTGAGGGGTTGGACATTCTCCCATAAACTCCCTTGCCCACCTCCTAAGTGCATTTTTTTGGACGCCAGACTCCAGAAAAATGATCAAGGCTCCCTATTTTTTTGGAGGATTCTTTCTTTGGATTCCTGCGTTTGATTTCTTTTTTTTTTTGTTGTTCAAAAATAGGTACCTAGGTACTAACCACCCGGACCCCCCCCTCCTTTCCTATAATGTCCCCTCCCCTAGGAAAAGTTTTTTTCTAAACTGCCGAAAAAAAGCCACTTCCAAATCTGGACCGGTCTTCGGTTCTCTCCTGGGGAATACTTGAGTCTACAGTCTGCTTGCGATGTTCTGACCTTCCCCCCCCATTTCTCCTTTTTTCCGACTGTTTTGAAGTTTTTTGGGTTCGATGATTCTTCCCTTTAACGATTCCCCATGAAAAAACCTCCCCCCCCTTTGGTTTTTTTTCTCTCCTCTTCCCGCTTCTAATCATGTTTCAGGGTTGCCGAACCGAACCCCCCCTCGTCTTAAAGCCAAGCATTCAAGACAGCAATAAGGGTTCCTTTCTCAGGAGGAATGTAGCCTTATTTCCCACTCCCCCCTTGAAGTTCTTTCTTTTGGTTTTTTTAAAATTTCCCCCTTGATTTCCTTTTTCTGCTTCGTCCCTGTTGCATCCGACTTTTTTCCCCGGCGACGGCTTGCCAACCAAAACTTCCCGAAGTGCCTCCCTTTTTTTTTGTTTATTTTTTTTAGACGAGACATATACGTCCCTCGTATCCCCCCCTGCCGTGGTTTACAAGTCATCTCGAAGGTCCTTTTCTTTCCTTTTTTTTTCGGTCTTCAAATAACCCCAAAGAGAAGGGAGTCCCCCCCCCAGAAAATTCCCCGATCCTCCTGAAAAGTCCTGCTGACCCCGTCTTCAGGTCGTGTTTCATTTCCCTTGTTCAGTTTTTTTGGTTGCTTTTTATAAAATTGTCCGTGGCATTGTCTATCGTTTCTTGAACTGGGAGTTTTCAGTGCACCCCGTTTCACAACGCCTTTTTCACGATGTAATTTTTTTGTCTCCCATATGCACAATCCCCGTCCCACGATTCCTCTCGTCTTATGTCTTGAGGTTTGAAGACATATTTCCTAATATGGATATGTTTCGCGTGTATCGTTACCTCCCTCCCCATTCGACTCGCTTTTTTTTGGGCAGGCACGATTAATCTTCCCAAACGGTATCTTACAAGATTTTGACCAAAAAGAAGGAGTCACTCCCTTTCACGTCCCCCCCCTCCTTTAGTCCCCTGAAAGCCGAACATTTTTTGTATTGGCCCCTCAAATACGTCCCTGATCCTGAATAGGCGTACTTTTTCCGCGCCCCCTTTCTTTTTTTTCTCCACCCCATTTTTTTTTCTAGCTCATACGGAAGAAATGATTTCTTTTTCCCAGAAGTACTTCTGGTTTCGCACTTCGTGTGATTGGGGAAAATCGCCCCCTTTTTCCTTTTTCCCTGACCGATTTTATACAGCAAATTTTTTTTTTTTTTACACAATATTTTGACCTTTTCCTCTTCAGAAAAGTTTCCCTTTGCTTCGTCTTTTCGATGAGGTCAGACCTTCCCTTTCCACCTGACCCCATTTCAAGGGAGGGGTTTTTTCCCTCTGGTTTGTTTTAGTAGAACCCAATTCCTTTCCATTTAACGACCCGCCCCCCCCTGATCTGTACTATTTCCCGAACGAAAGCCCCCCAGATTTTGTAAGGATTCGTTTTAGTAGACCCAGTATTCCTTTCCTTCTTTCGTTACCCCCTTCCAATGTTCCGCGCTTTCCGTATTGGATCTTTTTCGACCTTCGATTTTCTGAAATTATTGGTTGTTCCCATCGTTCCCCCCAAAGACCCCTGTTCCCCTCCTTACTGAATTCCTCCTCCCCCCCCCCCTGTATAAGCCTTTTTTTAATTGTCCGGTCCCCTCCCGCCACTTAAGAAAAGAGTCTGAGGAAAAAAACTTACACCTCTTTTCACCTGTCAGCACCCCGCTCGTGTATCTCCGCTCCGGAGCATCCCCTTTTTTTTTCCCGAAAAAACTGATATTATGACTGACCTCCTCAATGTAT
>Ga0179591_1303345_pt1 | contig 11130 bp, 10 predicted proteins | sample CZOMad2_1_08_16f_FD_182891 | JGI IMG/M metagenome (GOLD analysis project Ga0179591, IMG submission 182891) | Vadose zone soil fungal communities from Angelo Coast Range Reserve, California, USA - CZOMad2_1_08_16fungal (PacBio error correction) | ecosystem: Environmental > Terrestrial > Soil >... | reverse complement strand
GCACCTTTCGACTGCGTCCAAACTCGTCCCCCCCCTCTTACATGGTGATCATCCAAAGTAAGCACGAGGCCCGCCGATTTCCCCAGCTTGTGTTTACGACATTAGGCCGTTGCCAGTTGCCCCTTCCTCCCTGTCTCCCGGGAAAGATCGTCGGGTCTTGATTTCTTCTCCTCTATTCCGCAGCACTTTGCCCTACAAAACCCGCAAACTTCACCCATGCGTGCTCCTTCCCCTGACCCCTTACGATAATTCGTCTGGTCCGTGCTCTTTTCTCTGTGATTGAACTTGCCCTCTGAATTTCCCCCTGTGAGTTGAAGAAAGATGGTCCTATCGCGTTTTTGCACTTTCCCTTCGCTCATGCGAAAGATCCGCATGAGCCGAGTCGGTTTTTAGGTTTGATTCCCCAGTAAAACAATGCAGATGGGGACAACAACCCCCCACCCCTTTGTCCTCGTCGGGCAGCTTCGGTCCAAGCCCTTTGGCGGTTGTCAGTCATTAGCGTACACAGATCTTCCCCACCAAGCAGCGTTGCCTGGTTTGCTGGCCTATCCGAATGGCAATTTTTGTATCGATTCTTTCTTTATGTTTGCGTCGCACGTGCCCCTCACTGACTGCTCCCAAGTCCTTTGGATAGAGCGTCGTAGCCGTCAATCACATTGGCTTCGAGCGTTTCTCCTTCGACTGAGGCCAGTTTCGCCCCTTCCCGTCTCATGTACCAGCACTGTGAGATCGCAGACGTGGGACAAGATGGGAGTCTTTTTGTGTCCAGCCGCTTAAGGTTTTTTTCCTCCCTTCGGTAAGTTCCTCTTTCCCCTGTATGCCGTACTAGACGCTCCCATTCTTTGTGTTACCTTCAATGACCCCGTTTGCGCCCCGGTTCCCGCCAATTGCTGTAGATCGCTGGGCCCTATCTTCTCCCCTTCCCTTGCCCCCCCATTGATTTAATCCCCCTCTTTTTGCATATGATTACGAAGCCTGCCCTGGACCCTACTCGGCTTGGAGAATCGGCCGTTCCGGTTTTTTTTTTGTTTTGGTCCGACCAAGCTGCCGTTTACCCCCCCCCCCCCCCCGGCCCACGTCGCTTCCCCTAAAAGTACCTCCCCTAACAATATATAACCCACTTCCCCCGGCGAACGCACAATTGGGTCTTGGTTCAAGCGGCCCCCCTCAGACCTAAAGGCCCCCCCCAAGTCACAGCCCTGTCTCGTTGAAAGACCCTCCCAATCAAGAAGGCCCCCCGCGCCAGATAACAAGGACCACAAAAATGTCCAATCTGGCTTCTTTTTTCCCCCGAACCCCCCGCCGCAAGACGCCCAGTTTGCACGTCCCCCCCATGGACCAAGTACCGCGTCCCCATCCCAAGTTAATCCGAAAGTCTCTTCATCCTTGAATGAGTACCTCACCCGAACACTGTTCGTTTGGTCTATCCAACTTTCCGCCCTAACCCCCACTTCCCAACACAAGTCCCCCTTTTGTGGTTTGAAAAAGACAAACGTTGGTGGTGTAAGAACAATAGACACGGCCCTCCCTTTTTTATCCTAGTTGTTGTGTTGAGTCTCCCTCGATATTATTTCTCTTCTTTCTCGGTTGTAGGCCTCCCTTGAAAGTTTACACAGTTCTGCGTCTTGGCTGACCCCTCACAAATTCTTTTTTTCGTGTCATCCTTGCGTATGTGGGTGAAACACCCACCATGTGCCCCGGTTGCTCCTTGGGTCAAATTCTATCTGATTTCCCCTTGAGTTACGTGGCTTTGTTTGATGGAGTGGTCAGGTGGGCGGGAGAACTTTCTTTCCTTTTCTTGGGTGGGGTCCCCCCCCGACCCTGCGTGAATTTGTGCCTTTTTTAGGTTTGGTAGGTATTGCCCCTGTTGCTGGTTTCTGCGACCCTATCCTGCTTTCTGGTGGGGTTTCATTTTCTGAGCGGGGCCGCCCCCCCCCTTCCCCCCTCCTTGGCTGCGGGTGTCGCCTTTGGATCTTAGCTCCGGCTTGTAATGATGTCGAACGTCTTTTCTTGGGTCCCTTTCCGGTTAGGACCCACCCCTACGTGTCCGGCATCGACTTCGTACCCTGCCCGATAGTCGGTTCCCCCAGTCTTTAGAAGACTCCCGGTAACTCCCCCCCAGAATCTTGAGCCTCCGCGACCCTTCTCATCAGAGTTTCGCATTCCCTTCCCCACTTATTGGCAAACGCTCCGGTCATACGTTTCAAAAAAACTCTTCCATCAGTACGCCAGTTCCGACCTGAAGTCAATCGCCCTCTTGAACGCCCCTTGACGGTTCCAGGTCTCCCACCATTTCCAGATTTTGTAAGGTGGCGTCGTTCGTCCACTTTAGGTCGCCTTTTCCTTCCCGATTTACTGGTCGTCGCGCTTCTGCTAAAAGATACCCCATTTCTTATCCTTTCCTTTTCGCTCCCACAGTAATTGTGGTAGCACGTCGCCCATGCTGTTTTTTCCCCCCCTGTCCCACGGACGACTTTGGCTTATTCGCCCCCGACCTTCTTTTCGATCCCATTTCTATCTTTTTGACATCTGACCACGTGAGACGTGCTTTGATACCTGTGCTCTCCATGACGCTTCACCCCCCGCCACACGCAGTTACGACATCTCCCCCCCTCGGACTCTGTGTTTGTTTCACAATAGGACAGAGGTTGCGGGATTTTTCCCGCACTCCTTCTTCCTTCTTCTTGTCATGTCAGCCGACGACGACGATTCAATTTTTCTTTTTCCTTTTTTCTCCCCTTCGCAAAACCATTCTTCTCGACCTGTCCCTCACGTATCACCCCGAAAGTAACGTCCCCCCTTTTTGCTCTTAAGTGTCCGGTCCCCCCCCCTGTTGGATTTGACTTTTGTGTCTGGTTTGTTGCATGAATCCAAAAATTTTCCCGGTCCCCTATTCGAGTTTAAGACCTGCATCGCCGACTCGCTGTCCTGGATGCGCTTTCTCTGTCCCTCCCCTTCGGAAAGGCCCTTCGGAACAAACCCAGCTTCCCTGTCTTGCGTTCCTTGGCTTCTCCCATCGACATGTCCCGTTGAGGGTTGCGGGCTGTGACGCATCTTCCTGAATAGAAGGCACCCGGTCGGCACTCGTTACCGCTGGATTTTCTGACTTTCCCAAATCCTTAGTGGGCCAGCGCGGCTACGACTTTGACTCGCCCCTATAATAACACGCTCTCTAGAGAGATCGTGCGGCCGGATGCAAGGATCTGACATTCCCTTTTTTTTCTCTCTTTATCTTCCAGATCGCGGCCCCACTTCTGCATATACACGTTCAATGCTATTTTTAATACCTCTGTTGTTGTTGATTCCCCCCCCGTGAGGGACTACGTTTTGCCCCGAGCACCGGTAAGGATTAACTTAGGGAGGTACATCCCTCCATTTCCGAATGTCCCGTCGGTTGCTTCGATTTTCCCCCAGTTCTGAGTGTTTCTTTCCCCGGTCTCGGAGAGATAGGCTTGTCGGAACCCGCCTTCCAAACTCGTCAGGATTTGTTAAATTGAAAAATGACCCTTCTAGAACCGTCCGGAGTGCCGATTAGTCGTATCTCTCCATTCCCCAGAATTTCCCCGTACACTCCTGTCCAGGGTCCTCTTTTCCCACTCAAGACCGTGCACGGCTGTTCGGGTCGTTCGACGCTATAGTTTTCCTTTTCGTGAATATCCGCCTACGGGAAACTTCTCGGTCTCGCCTTTCCTACACAGAATAGGCGGCTGCCCTTACTTGGTTACTAATTTCCCCCCCCTGGACCCCCCAAACAGTCCCCATTAAACCTACTTTGTGTTCCACCAAGTACTTCCATAGTTCTTTCAGTGCTTCGGGTTTCCCCCTGTGTGGTCCCTTGCCCCAAGATGTAGTAGCGGCCCCTCATACACGAGGTCGCGTTCCCTCTTTTTTCGTTGCGCCGCGTTCCCCTTCTACCTATAAGTACTCTCTGGCGTTGTACCGTTCGGTCAGTCAGGTTCCCAACACCACAAAACTCGGCTCGCACGTGTTCGATTTTCCTTTCATGCGTTTGAGGTTTGTGGTCAGCGTCCCCCTTCTGCGTTTCCCCAGCCGGGTCCCCATAGCGTGCCCTGTAGATTGCCCTTTCTGACTTCCCCCCGCCCCTCGCTTTTGTGAGTTGCTCTTTCCTCCCCCCCGTCGCGCTTGCTTCGTGAAAACTATCTCGGCGGTTGAACCCCCCCCAATTCCCTTTTCTTTGTGGCCGGCAAGCTTAGCACGCCCCCCTACTGTTTATCGTCTGGCGACTCCGTTCATAGAATGCCAGACTGAATGGTCTATCTCCAAGGGCAACCTCCCCCCCCCTGACATTTTTGTCTAACTTGTCCATGTGAGGGTGCAGACATTTCCTCCCCGTAAAGGAGATTCCGATGTCGTACGTTTTTTTCACGGTGGTTAAGAAGCAATCCCCCCTGGTCCTTGAAAGCCCTCCCCTGCGTCCAAGATTTTTGAATGCGCGCTGCGGCCCCCTTTTCGTCGTCCCATGCCCCGATTAACTTTGCTTCCTAGAAGATCTCTGTCCGAACATTTACCTACGTTCGGCGCAGTTCGAAGCGTCCTTTCCACGTATTTTTTGTCCCTCGCTGTGTCCCGTCTACAAACCCCCTTGACCCGGTTCGCCTCCGGCCACTCTCCGTGACCTCTCCTTCAAGCTCTGACCAGCCCAACATTTTCGCCCCACGCACCTTTCTTGGCGAAGCCTCACGAAACCTCTCTTTACCTCCCCCAGGCCCCACCACACCTCATCGGTGTGATCGTTGTTCCCGACAGAAACCGTACCTGTTTCAACGCAGACCCGTCCCTTACAAAGACCACCAAGGTACATTGTTTCCCCCCCAGACCCAAAGCGACCCGAAGTGCCTGCGGACCCACCGGACCACGTCCGTCCCCATAAAATCCCTCGATAGAAGACTTTCTCCCGAGTTTTAACACCTCCTTCACCCCTGGGCTGGCGCGAAACCCCCCGTTTCCTAGGATCCCCCAAGTGTTTCCCCCCCCCTCGTGTGGGGGTGAAACCAGCCCCCCTCATAATGAAACCCTCGCAGACTAACCCCCTCTATCACAATCCTGTGTGTTTTTGTTGATGAGATTGTATTAGTTTGTTGAGCGGCGTCGGCTGACCTTTCCCATCGCTGGTCTTTCAACACCGAAAGCTTGACTTTTTTTTTCCCCTTTTTTTTTGGTCTGGGTTCTTGCCCCTGGGACCCCCCCCTTGTGTTTTCCAGCCTTGGTCTTAACTATCTCTCTCTCTGAGTTAAGTTTTTGGGGCCGCGGACGTGGTACGGTGTCCCTTTTCCCCTGCCTCGTCGTGCGCGTGGGTTCTTTTACAAAGAAAAACGTTGACTTTTGGGTAGCGTTTCAGGAGCTGGTTTCATCCTGTTGGTTGTATGGGCACCAAACTTTCCCCTTTTTGCCTTTAGGTTTTGCGTGGGCAGGCTTGCCCCCAGCTTCTTGTGAGTTCCCGTTCCTCTTGGGCTATGCTTAGAGCTCTTTCGGTTTTGTGAAGTTACTTCTCGGTTAAGGGGTGTCACCTTGCTAGGACAATTTTAGGCATCCTTTTCTGACCCCCCCTTTCCTCCTGGACTCTGCAAGGCGCTTCGGACTGAAAGTCCCAGTTCTCTTTCCTTACAGTAGGCTTGCTCATGGCCGTGCCCTTCAGAAGATAGCCTCAGGAAATTTGCTAACGAACTCCGAATATCCCCCTGCCTCCCCTTGGTTATGAGCGGTCACGACCCCCCTTTTCTGACCCCTGCACCTCCATCGGAATCTTCGACGAAATGAGGCTCCTTTTAAGAATCAAGGCGGTTTGTTTAGTCGGCGCACCAGTTCTGGTCGGGTCTCCCTTTCCTTGGTCTGGCCGCGATCGTCTTTCGTCCGCGACCTGAACCTCGTTACCAGGCGAAGAACGTCTTCCCCCTTCTCCACTTAAAGCGATGAGGTGGTCAGCCCCGAGCGCGGGGGCGGACCGATTTCCCTGTTTCCCCCTTTTCTGGTGTCCCCCTTGACGCCCACCCTTTCTCCCTTTTATGTTGGACCGCTTGTTGCTCGTCTACGCCCCACCAAAGACCAAAAACGACGTGTGCCCCCCAGGCCACGGGCTGCCAGCTGGTTTTTTTTTTGTCACAACTCGGCCAAGAGGGTGGTCCCTTCCTCCACAGCCGGCTTCCTTGGAGTATGCTGTCGAAGACCTCCCGGATTGCACGGACCCCGTACGGCTGCGTCTTTCCCCTCTCCTCGTAGTCCCGGTTTCATCACCGATCACCCTCTTATTCCTCTATTGCCGTAGTCCGCGAAAAACGTTTTTTTTTCTGGGAAGTTTGTCTTTTGGAAGTGGGCCACGTGGTTGAAGGCCCCTTCTTCGTTTGTTTCATCGCTGCCTTCTTTTTTCGGGGATTTTGCGGAGAGAGATCATACGTCAACCTTCTCCAAACCCAACTTCAGTGCTCGGTCGTGACGGCGATCCTGCATTGTCTTGACGGTGGACGGATTGATCGGTAGGGAACGCCGTAAACGACCGGCCCCTTCTCCTAGTTGACGTCTTTCTTCGAAGTTAATCTCCTGGAATATCGGAAAAACCGCTCGGCTGGTAGGCCAAAGACGAGCCGATATCTAGGGGGCCCAACCGGGTGTTCCCCGTCTGTGCCGTACCCCATGCCTGCGCGTCTCGGCCTCGTTCGTTTTGGGTGATTGGGCGGGTTTGGTGGGGAAAAGGCGGTGAGTAGCTTTTGTGCCGTAGTGTCTGTTCGCCTGACCGGGGTGTCCACGGGCGCTTTTCTCCGTCGTTCTCTAAGTGGTGTTATCTCAGTCTCTGCCCTCCTCCGTGTTGTTTTTTGGTGTTTTGATTGTGGACGGAAAAAGGGGCTAGGGGCACCAATGATAGTGCCCGGCAAGGAGCAGGTCGCCCATCCTGTATTATCGGACTCCGTGTTATGAAGCAGGAGAAGAGAGGGGGAGAAAGTAGGCGCTGCTTGGGCCGGGCGAAAAGGCTGAAAAAGAGACAGGAGGGGAACAGAGGGGAAGAGTAGCACGGAGAAGAGAGTCCCGTAGAGACGGAGCTGAATGAGTCAGGAGGATGGATCACAGGGTGGGAAGTAGGCCCGTACCGTAGAGGCAAGAATGAGTATACGCGAGGTTCCGAAATTGTGTGCCCACGATTGCGCCAGATGAAAGGCGACCTCGGTGAATCGAGCGGCAAGTGTGGGAAACCATAAAAGTTCGACTATGGCGACTGGCATCGCGTTGGCGTTGTTGGAAAGGAAGGGGCTTTTTCGTATGCTGTGGAAAAGCAAACGAGCAGAAAAAGAGAGTGGAAGAACGTGAGAACAGCACTTGCGGGAGAACGTAAGATTTGAAGGATGGTCCCACAATACAACACACCGCGGAAATAATCAAGGGTTGTTTTGGGAACTTGAATCTAAACGATCCGTGCTAGCTTGAGGGCGGAGAGAACGCTTAGGAGGAGAAATCACATTGCCCTCAAGTGCCCCTCCTTAGTCGATGCCGACCTTTTCGTCCAACTCCGGCCCCCCCCTAAAGTCATTTTCCTATGTATAAGCCATTTTACGCCGAGCCGGAGGCCCTCGGGTTGACCCGCGTGTATTCCCCAGGTAAGCACGGAAAAGTAGCCTTATGCGATTCTGGAAAGAGATGATAGGAGGGCAACGGTACTCTCTCGGGAAGAAAGAGTGCACAGGGGACAGCGTACAGACGAAAGAGCGACATAGAATGAAGTAACCTTGACGCGACAGGAGTCCCACGTAGAGCAAACGTAAAGACAACGTAGCTTAGGACCCCAACAAAAAGAGCACGATGAAGTCACACCTCTCGCGTCTTCCGACCGCGCCATGAGACTTCAAAGTATTTATCAAAACACGCCCCAACGTGTGACTCCATAGAAAGTGGGGAAGGACGAAGGAGACGCGCAGAACGCCCCATGTCCACATGGCCGATAACAAGGGACTTTATTTGGAAGGTAGAAGGGAGGGGGAGAACACGTGGCGGGATAGGGGAGTGGAGAAAAGACCGAGATTGAGCCAGTCGGTGGTGGGACGTCGGGATCCGGGAGCGAGAGGGTGATAAAAGATGGTATGGACTGATGCGGAGTTTTGCCCAATATGCAAGAAAAGAGGTCCAATGCGAGCACTTATGGGCACAGAAGATAGGGGAGACAAAGTAGCCGAGAAAGTCGCCTCCCTGGTAAAAAGAAGAAGGAGGCACAAGCAAAATAAGATTCTCGTTGCAGGAGGTTTGTTTCGGCTCCATAGGGTCATCTCCAGATCATGACGCCTTTATGATGCCCAGAATACCTGGACCCAACCCCCACCCCGAGCGGGGGCTCGCCTTTCTTGGCAGCTGTAGGCCACCTTTTTGGCGTTGTGTGTACGTCTGTTCGCTTCCCCCCTCCTCCCCTTGCCCCCCAAATACGCAGGTGCCCTTTTCTCGAGTTGGCCGACCTGTCATGGTAAGCCGTTGACCCTATGCCGTTAGTCTTGCCCTCCCCTTTTTCGCTTTGCGCCTTCAACTCCTTTTCCCCCCCCCGAGTGGGAGAATTACGGTGCTTTGACCACACCAACGTCTGTTTCCTCTGGTCGGACAAGCATGGTACGGACGAAATCCCTCTTTTTTCGGGTCTCAGCGCCGGCCAATCTCCTGAACCCGCAGAATAGGAATTCCGAATCCCATCAGCCTGTGAGGACACTCCCCTCCTCACCACCGTAGCTTTTTCCTGTTTTTTTCAGACCTTCGCCGTCCTGTCCCTTCCCGAGTGATTCCCGTAAAGTGCGTACGAGCTCCAGGGAGCGTTTCATGTCCTTTTAACGTCAAATGAACTTGCTGTAGCCTCCTGACTTCTCTTTTGCTGGGAGAAGTGGTCGCGGCCCTCCCATAGTTCTTTCCTAAGAATTATATGAATGGTAGCCTCCTTCCCCGACTTCTCCGTTGAGAGCGTTCCCCAGGCGTCAAGGAAATCAAAGACATGCTATCCACGCCCCCAGAACGCCTTCCCTTACGCTGAGCACACCCGTCGCCCCCTCCCTTCACAATGTGTATGCGGGACAGACTGTGTCAGAGAATACCTTAAAATGACAAAAGCAGCTGGATAGGGTACGTCACGCGAGCGCCGTCCCTGGGTTTTTTTCAATCCCCCCCGATCCCCCAGGGATTCACCACAAAGTCCTCGGGGTTGGGACCCCACGAGAAAAGTCAGATTTCGGCCGCGGACATTCCCCGTTCACCATCACAAGTCACCCCCCCCCTCCCGTTCCTCTAAGCCTGAGCCCCCCACGTGTCACCCGCCTTACCACGGTGTACCGCCTTCCCCCCCACCAGACTAAAAGCCCCCCCAATGAATCTGTAGTCTTTCCCCCAGCCTCCCCCCCCGCCATCTGGGTTTATTCCCCTCCCCCTCTAAAAGGATACTTTCCTTTTCCTCATCCCTCATTTTTTGAGACCATTCCATTTCGGTCTGAGCTTGGGTCGGCTTGACCCCCTTTTCCCTTCTTTTTATTGCGTGGGGTATGGTCTGTCACCTCTTGAATTTGGGGGGGCCGTATTTTCTTTGGAGCCTCTGGACCCCACGTTATGTGATCCTTTCCCTTTCTCTAGAGTTAGTGAGTTACGCCCCACATTTTCTTGGTTCCTGCGGAAGGTAGTGGTCTTTCGACCTTCTAGGGAGCTTTTCTGGTTGTGAAAATGACGCTTGCCTTAGGTATGAGCTGCTGAGTCCCTCTTCTTTTTTTGGGTATGGGTCTCATCCCGTACTTTGGTTTTACTGTCTCGCGCGTACCATTACCCCTTCCTTAGTGAGGTGGAGCGTTCTCCTTCCTATCTATCCGTACCTGATCAGTCGAACTTGCGTTGTGGGGAGTTGACCTGCTTCCTGTACACACACTCCTTGTTTCCGGCAGCTTTCGAACTGCGACCCCATTAGTTCCATTTCGCTTCTGCCCTCTTCCCCAGCCCTGCTTGGCCAGCACGTCCTCTGCGGACGACGAGAACTTCAGCGCGCAAAGGCAATCTTGTCGGACCCCCTTTTTTTCTGTCGTAACTCCCTTATGGGAGTGCGTCACTTTAAGAATCACCGACCTCCAAAATCCGCAGAACTGCCCTCGACGAGTTCACCCCACCACATTAATGCTGCGTCGGTGGAGTAGTTTACCACCTTTCTTTTGGTTCTTACGTGTTCCTTTTGGCCGTCTTATTCGAGTAGCCGCTACTCCTACCAGATTCTACCATCTTCAGCCCCCAAGAATTTTCGCGACAAGTAAAGGCACGACTAGTAATTTTTTCACTCCTCCCCCGACTTGGACGGGTTCCTCTAGATCTCGTCTATCGCTTTTTAGATGACTCCATTCAACGCGGACCAGTAATCCTTATGGTAAAGCGAGATAAGTATCCCCCCGTGAGTGGGAAAACCTGTAGTCTACCTTTCCCGTGACACACAACCAACCAGTCCTGGGCCGAAGCGTAACTTTACTCCTCCCCTGTTGGTTTGTTGTCCTAGCGGACCACCTATTTTTTTACCGTGAGTAAAACCGCTCGGACTAATCGAGATTGGTTTCGTCTCCTTCACGGAAGAGCAAGCAGAAGATCGAAACTTCTTTTCTTCTATAGAGTTGCACTTTCCCCTCCATGATCCCTTCCCGTTCCCACTGCTTGCCTTCTTACGTTTAGACACCCACGGGTGGTGATTTTTACTTTGTGTTCCGGTTTGTGAATATTGCAACCATAGGCGCATATTCCGGTTCGAAGCAGCATTCGAAGAGTTTCACTTCCCCCGTGCCGTCTGAGAAACGCGGCGAAACTGCCACCCATTCTCGCCACCATTCCCCTCCCGTTATCGGTGCATAGAGTGAGTGATTTTGTACAAATCCCCTGTAAGGAGGTGGCTTCGTGTAGGAGGTCTTCCCCTCAGAGCCAGATAACAGTACTGGCACTCCCGTACCCCTTCCGATTCTGCCCCCCAAGGTCCTAAGTAAAATCTCATGTTCCGAGCGCGGAAGCTCTCGAATAGCCTCTTCAATGGAAGCCACGTTCGAGTTGTCCCCTGTCGGACCGAGTGCGGCGCGGTCAGGAAATCGGATAAATCCCCCGTTGAAATTCGCTATAGCCTTCACACGGGCTGACTTCAAGTGA
>Ga0179591_1270349_pt1 | contig 11130 bp, 9 predicted proteins | sample CZOMad2_1_08_16f_FD_182891 | JGI IMG/M metagenome (GOLD analysis project Ga0179591, IMG submission 182891) | Vadose zone soil fungal communities from Angelo Coast Range Reserve, California, USA - CZOMad2_1_08_16fungal (PacBio error correction) | ecosystem: Environmental > Terrestrial > Soil >... | reverse complement strand
CTTATCCCCTCCCCCTGATCCATATCGACTTATTGAATCCGATCAGCTCTAATTTCCCTTTTTCAATGCGCTGCGGTTTTCCATTTTATTTCCTCCCTCTCTTCCCCCAATTATGGTCTTTTCATACTGAGAGACCTTCTTTGCATTTTTTCAGAACGACAACCCGTCTTCGTTCTTCCTCCGTTTTAATGACCCCCTCCCGGACTGCGTGTTCCGGGCCCCATCCCCCCCCGTTGGATAGCGTATCCCGGCTTTTTTCATTGCCTGTGCTTAATCTCGCTCCGGCAATTGCGCTTTAGTGAACCAACCTTTTCTCCATTGTTCTCCTCTTTTTTTCGTTTGCCCCGTCAAAGCCTCAATATCAGACCCCCCAAATGTTTTAGCCGCTTGGTCCGGTGGTCGTTGTAAAGCGGTCACCCCATGTGGTTTTTCCGGCCCCGTACCGGCAAAACGTATTCTCGTCGGGTTGCGCCGCGTTGACCAACCCCATTCTTCGAATAGACGGTTTTGATGATCGAAGGGTTGAAAACGTGCTGCTTAAGCCTTTAGGTTGTTTCGCGCCTTCCCCTTTACAACCTTGCAACCTTCACCCCCGCTTTTCCCTCCCTTTCTTTCCGGTCCGTACCCTCGTCCCGCTACCTTAAATCTCCGTGTTCGGAATAAATCAACCGACGTCAGTTTCCGTTTGGCACCCACCTACGAATCAGAGTGGATAGACGGTGAGGAAGTCATCGGGTGTTCTTCGTCGACCGAGGACGACGCCCGCTCCAGTTCCAGGATATTTTCCCTGTCTTTTCTTTCCAGTTGGTCCTGGCTCTCTCGTTCATTTCTACGCTCGTCCGGCCGGGGTCTTATGTCGTCTTATCCTATTGCTTTTGTCTTTTTTGCGCCGCGTCCCTTTTTCTTGGTAGATTTTCCGTACTTCCGTCAAGTCCCCACTGGAAGTCCTCCGGTCCCCATGGCGCTTGAAGTTCTGCCCCTTTGAGCCGTCGGGTCGGCCAAAGAAAAGGTCGGACTTCGAGTTTCTTTTTGCTCATTGCCGGGCTTTTCCCTCCTATCCTGTCACTCGTCCTCTCAGGTTTTTGAAAAAAGGTTTTTTTCATTGACCGTAGGTTTCCACCTCTTTTTCCCGCTCCGTCTTTTTAAATTCCTAGTCCTTGGCTTTTCATTCCTTTTCCCCTCGGTAGAGGGGGAGTACTCGTATCGTATGGATGTTCTCCCTTTGTTGATGGGTCAAGGCGATCTGCCCTTTGAGATGCTTGTCCCCTCCTATACGCTGCTCATCGCCTTTTTTTCCTCGACCTTCTTCCGTCTTTTTAGTAATGTTCGGTTTTAACTCCGAGATCTCCCGGCTACTGCGGCCGTGTGAGTTACGGGATGTTCGGCGGATCTCGCCGTTTTTTCCATACTTTACCTGCTCTTCCCTCCTTCGGGCTCCTCCCCGCGACCCACCCTCGTACAGGTCAGTTTTGACCCAAAGTAGTCCCTGACCTTAGTGGCCTCCTGCTCTCCTCTTTGCCAACTGTCAGAGGGTAGAAGTTTTCCTGGGTTTCGTTCAGCGCCTAGCTCTCGGTGGATCTTTCGCCCCTCCCCTGTCCCCCCAACGGCAGAGAGTTTGTTTCAATACCCCGCGAAGAAACGCGACTCTTTTGTACGCACTGATTTTCCAGCTCCCCCTCCGTCGTATCACGACCTGTACGCTGTTCCCTTCTTTTCAGGAGATGTTTGCGGGCGGCCCGTTGCCACATCATTTCGCCTTTTTTTTTTGAGGTTTCTTTATCTCCTTTTCTCCCCCGTGAAGAGTGGAACGTTTTCATCTGCATCCGGATTTTTTTTAGTTACGGTGCGTGTCTCGCAAGCTGAATCAGGCCGTTCTCTTAGCTTGGTCTGCGAGGTTTCTTCTTTTTCTCCTCAAGCGTTTTCCCTTTGTCCGTTTTCCTGGTTCGACGCCCACCCCTTGTCACAACGCTCCGTTTTTCCAAAAGTACGCGCATTTTTGGTTTTCTTCTTGCTGAAACCGCCTTTTTGTTTCCTGTTTTGAGCCTTTGCTTCTTCACATTGAGTGATAGGTCGTGGGTTGCTGAGTTCCTGAGTGATGTGATATGCCAATGTCTCATCATACAATTTCCTTCATGTAATCTATTCGCCTTTAGTACGACCCCCCCTTCACGGACCCCTATTTTCTTCCCCGAATTAGTTTGTCCCAAGTTTGATTTTTTCATCTGCCCCCCTGTTTGTTAGTTTTGTATTGCGCGACCTGCTTTTTTGAGAGACTTGACAGGCGCTTTCCCCCCCTCCTTGAACCCCCTCCTTACCCAAATCCATTTTTCTTCCCTTCCATCAGGGCCTCCCTGCCCACGTCGGCCACAACGAATTTTGACGGCTGCACATGTGTGGGACGGTCCTCCCCTCTGCTGTTTGTTATTTGCTACGTTTGAACGGTCTCTCTTGATCGGGCTCCGGCCTCCGTCGGCCGCGTTTTTGCCTTTACCCATCAGGTCCCTTTTCTCTTGATTCCCCCTGATCGTTTCCCCTCAAAACGAATCCTGCACACTCACGCACGTCTCTCCAGGTCGTCGTGGTCATCTTCCCCAATCTCCGTACTAACGGCGTGTTTTTTTCCCTCACACACCTGCCTTTGAGATCGTTTGTGTCCTGGAACTTGGTCCCCTCTCAGTTACGGAATCCGCAGTTCACCAGATCTTGCCCCCTATATTTTCAGGTTCTTGCTGACTCTTTCTTCTTCTCGCCTCCTCTCTTGCCTCCCCAGAGCTGAGACTCTTTCCCCCCCACCCCGTTCCTGGTTCCCCCCTCTTTACGGTACTAAAGGCTTTTACTTCCCAAACTTCATTTACTTATCGCTTTCCTTCCCTTTTCAGTTTTTTCTTTTCCCTTTTCGATCACTTTCCAGTTGGCACTGTCCTTCCTCAGATTGCCCTCCCAAATCTCCTTTTTATCGGAAAATTCCTTACCCAGCATCTTGAGTCGGTGGTAATGGCCAAGTCGTTTTTCCGATTTTTTGTCCCACCCGTTAGGTACGCTGTTTTCAATAGTCAACTCGTTCCTTGACATGATCGTCCGCGCCAAGACGCCGCCGGATTTTGTCTGAGAAGTCCCTCCCTTCAGCGCCTCCTCCTTTACTAGAGGTTCTGGCGCCTTGGCTCTCCAATAGAGGTTATAGACGGGGCGTGACAATTTCAGCGGTAACGTCGGCCTGGACTCTTTTCCTCAAAAATTCTGTTCCCAGCTTAGTGGCCGTCCCCCCCTCCCCTTCAAGGCTGGATGACGCCAATTCGAATCCCCTAGTTTTCCAGCCAATTCCTTCTTCCGGTTGCCTTTTCCACCCCCCCTTGTTCGTTCCCCCACTCTTGACGAAGTTTTATCGATCGATGCAGGCGATCCCTACGCCCTCTCACCTTCGCGGTTTAACGATGCCGCGTCCAGATGTGAGCTGAGCCCGCTGACACGCGCTTAAATTCCTTTGAGTTTTGAATAACGGTTTTCTTTCTAGTCCCTTATTGTCCTGTTAAGATGAAATTCTAGCCCTGTTCGCGATTGCCTGTTCTGATCGAGCCCTCTTTCTGAATGCTTTTTTTTTTGGCGTTTTTTTTTATGTTGATAAGACGTCCTGTTTTTTGATTTTTGTGGCCTTCCTGCAGGCGGTTGGCTCGAGCATTTGTGCCCCGAGCAATCCCTCTAAACGACTTTTTGTTGTTGCCTTCTCTTGCCCTCCCATTGACCTCTTTTGCAAGCAGACTGAACTTCCACCCCCAATTTCCGCCCCCGCCCCGGTAAAGCCCCCACCCCCCACCACCAGTAAAACCCTCCTCTCTCCCCCTCCGGAAAAGCTCAGTTCTTCCAATAGATTCCCTCAGATAACCGGTGACTTTTACGTTTACATGGCTCTGGCCACGAGTTTGACGAAAAAAACGATGTTTTTTTCCCTCCCTCAACACTGCCCCTTGTCTCGTATACCTGGTCGGAATTATGCGACCCTACAAGTTCGCCAGCAGCCCCCTCACACTTAAGAGTGATTCTTGCCCCTTGGTCTCGTTATTAGATAGGCTTAACGTAGTTTTCTAGAAGAACCCTACCCCCTTTTTTGGTGTCAGAAGGCAAATTGTACCTTTCTGACTGAACTTTTGTGAGATGTTGAAAGTTTCCCATTTTTGTGCAGCATCTTTTTCGCCGTCCGTTTTTTTTCGTCCATTTTTTACTTCCTGAAGGCGTTTTTCTCTCCTTTTCGGACGTTACCCTCCAGATGACACGGCCTTGTCTGAAAGTTTTTTCGCCTCAACAATCGATGGGCGATCCAAATGCGCTTCCATCTTAACCGGAATGACGAGGATCTTTCGGCGCTCCCCTGCCCTGAATCCCCCCCCATCGTGTGGGATTGGGCCTTTTCTTTCTATTGCCGTTCCGCCTTACTTCTTTTTGCAGTCCATCGGATACCCGTTGGCCCATTTAACCCCCCCTCGCAGCTCTTGGTTAACTGGAAAGATTTCCGTCCCCAAGGCGTTGATCTTTCATTTTTTTCTGAGCGAAAATGACCTTTCCTTACTTGCTCCGTTTTTTCTCTGCTAATACCATTCTCTCTGCTCGCTGGCTTGAAAGGAGGCTTTTACGTTCAGGTGTTCGGTCGGCTGTCGCCGCCCTTGTGAAAAAGAGCTTCTCCCCCCTCCTCAATTTTGAACCCTCTCTGCGTCCATGCTTTTATGCGAGCCAATGCCCTATTTCCAGCAATCACCGGCCCCAACCCCCTTTTTATCCATAGATTCTGTTTACTTCGATCCAGGGGATCCACCTTTCAAGCTCTTGCGCATTGCAGCTTCTTCGGCGTCTTTTTTTTCTCGAACTTTCGTCTTATTTTTTATTTTTCTCTCCCTTTCCACATCGCCCTTTTGTGAGTGTGCGGATTTGGCCGTCGACCACGATGATCATTTTGTAAGGTCCTCCTGCCCTGGTTCGTGCTCACCAAGTCTCATTTTACGCGCCAAGATCTTTTGCGCTCCGTTCTTCCACCCTTCTATCCATCCAAAATTTCGTCTCCCGTGCCAAGACGTTCCCAAATTTTTGTGTTGCCTCGGTGCAGTCGTCTCTTTGGTGTGGAAAAAGCCCTATTTTTTTTGTGCTTAGAATTGTAGTAAGTTGGATCCCTCCTCAATCTTTTTCGGAACCTACTTCCTACCACCTCCTTTTCCCGTGAAGGAGTCTTTTGACTCCTCCGAGTTGTCGCTGTGCCCTCGTTCCTTTTTTTTGGGGGTCGTAGAATGAAACCAAGCTAATGAAGCCCTGTCTTTTTTCTTTATTGAGGAGACATTGTGATAATCAAAGCAGAAGGCCTTTCAGCCCCGCCGTTTTTTTTTTGATAGCGTTAATCCCCCTGTGCTGACATTGTTTTTTCCTTGTTCTAAAAAACGGCCAAGCACCAGTTTGCATTCCAAGACTTAAAACCCTTAGATTCGCTTTTTTTGCAATCTGAAGAGGTTGCGCATGATCTTATGAAGTTGGGCGGCGAACCACGGTTCCCCCTTCCACCCTCCGGCCCCCCCCCAAAGCTTTCAGCCGCTACCAGTCGCGAAGAAAGCTTGTCTAGGAGCGACTTTTGGATATACGCGTCTAGAGAGTCAGCGACGCCCCCCTTCCCCCGATGGATTTCCCAGTTTCCTTTCCCCAGATGACCCAATATGCAACCCTCACAACAACCTCGCATGGAGTGGGAAAGTCGGAGGACTGCCCCCCCCCCCCCTACCCATCAACGTAATGTCAAAGCGGCTTAGCTCCCGTTGAGACGTGTCTTTTTTTTCTCTTGAATCGGGCAATCCTTTTCTGTTTCTATGCGTAGGGTCGGATTGGGTATCAAAACCTCTGCAGAGTATTGCGAATGAACCCTGCTGTGGCAGCTTCCCCCCATCTCCCCGCATGTTTCCTTTTTAGAGCATACTTAGGAAAATTAGGCCAGGCCACTTTGTGACAGCTCTCGAGATTCCTGCCCTCCGCTTTCCTCTGTGTTTCATACTTGGATTTTGCCAGAGTTCAGGTCTTCGTCCCGCCCGGCTTCATCTGTCTTCCACAACTTATTTTTTTTTCCACGTTCCGGCGGCCGACCCTCCGGGAAAACTCCTCGTCACCCGGATTCTGCGCTCTCTCCTTATTTTAATTACAACCACTTTTGACAGCATACCTAAGCGCGCAGGTCGACATGTCCCTCTCCGACAGTCTTCTCATCCCTCATAGCCGACATTTCGATTCCCCCCGATGAAAATTCATCGCTTTCTACCGACCTACGCGTACCTCGCCTCCCTCCTCTCCCTCGTAAACCCTTGATTTTTACAGCCAAGATCTCGACTTTTATTGTAAATTTTGTTCCCATTTTTCCCCCCTTCTTTCCCCCGCCGGTTTTTTAGGCGACTGTCGATCTCCAAGATGCTGCACGCCGTCTTGCGGCATAGCCTGGATGTCGACCGTATCCATCGAAGGCGCCGACTGACGTTTCCTTTTCCGTAAGTAGACCGTTTTTTTCTTTGCGACCTTCTGACGTCAGTTTGGTTCGGGTCAGTAGCCAGTTTTCCCAGTAGACCGCAGTACCCCTCCCGTCTCTCGTTTAGCAATTCCCTAACTAGACTATGATAATCCCGTGGCGTTCTGGCCCCGGCAGGGTCATTGGATACTACCGCGCGCGGCTTGACAATGGCCACCCTCTCCTTTCTTCCTTGGAACTGTTTGTTCGGTCCTCGTCATCGAGCACAGCAAGCCTGTTCTCCGAATCTTCACCTTCAGAGAGTCGTTTGTTTTGGTTTCACGTCCCTTCCTTTTTTTTTGCTTCCTCCCCCCTGTCTTTGAGTAGGGTATTTTTTTGAACTTCCCGGCTTTCCTAAAATTCGCGGCTTGAGGTTTTTTTTGAGGTTTTTAGGATTTCCGGCGCGTTTTGCAACCAGAGCCTTTTCGTCCCACGTTTCCCCCCCCCCTTCTCTCCCCTACCCGTCAGAGATTTTAGCATCTGGTCCCATTTTCGGCTTGGATCATCGGCACCATATGTCTCGACGTTTGCCCTTGTTTTCCCCCTTCCACTTTTCCTCTTTCCCCCCCCCCCCCCTCCCCCGGCTGATGGATTTTTTTCTCCCTCTATTTAGCTTCTTTTCCCAAGCCACTATTGGTTTGAGAACTGCGATCTTGGTTTTTTATCCTTTCTCCTTTGCTTTTGCGAGATTTTTTACGTCTGCCTTTTTTGATCCTCTGAGCAAATTCCTATGACGCCTCCTTTGGCGTGGTCGCTGAAATGCTTTATGAACTGTTCTTGATGTCGGTCTGGACAAAGTTTTCCTCCGAAGTATGCCCCCCCTTTTTTGCCTTTTTTTCTCTCCCTTTGTTGCTGATGGATTTTTGGTGGCAAACCCCTGGACAGTGAGAAAGGGATCTTGAATCGCTGATGTCGCGGGATCGCGTCTTCTAATCCCTCTTTTTCTCCTTCCTAGTTGTTGTTTTTTTTCCTTCTTCACCGACCGCCCTCTCCCTTCCCGAGATAATCTACTTACAGTTGTTCAACTTCCCCGTAGGAGCCTGGATAGATAAAAGGGCCGCCACTCCCCTTCCGAGTGTCCGCGGCCCTTTTGTTGAAAGACACGGACCCGTCCTCTTCTCGTTTCTCCATATTTTCTTTCACCTGATTCTGGAGGCCTGAGAGACCGACTTGAAGAGTGACGAGTCGCCTTTTGTTCCGCTCGGCGGGCACCGCCCTTTCTCAGGCCGCCCCCCGATCCACTCCCTGTGTTCATCCCTTGAGGGCATAATCAGCAATCGAGAGCATGCGCGCTCTTCCGCAAGACGGGTCCGGGTTGTTTAACCTGACCGTGCCAACAGTGGGTGGCCGGTTCCGCCCAATTAGTCCGTTTTTGATTGCTTTTTTACGCATTGGACCTCGTCTCAAATCTATTTTGCTTTGATCCCTTCCTTTTGTGCCCTTTTTGGTTTTCAAACTATTCTTTCTTTCGTTCCTGTCTACCCCTTTCCCCTCGTCCCATAAAGAACCGATGGGTCTCTTGCAGTGCCTTTCCGGAAGTAAGACCTTGAAGAATACTCAAGCGCGTTGTCTTTCCCACAAAAATTACTTGTCTTTTGCGCCAAAAAAAGACCCCTCTCTGTTCAGGTAGATAGGGCCTTTCCCCTCTTGTTTTTTTTTTTTTTTCTGACTTTTTCATAGTGAACTCCCGATTCTCCCTTGACCCAGTCATGGTCCCTCTTCTTGCCAAGTGAGTGGGGCCCCCTGCGCGCGGTTATTCTTCCTAGGAATTTTAAGTAAAACCCGGCCCCCCCCCCTCTTGCGCTGGGCGTTCCACTTTTAAAGTTCTTCGTGCGTTTCCCTGCTTTGTTCTTTATGTGCTATTCCGCCCACTGGAGTCATTCACTGGCGCACTCCCTCATTTGAGACTCACCCAGTTGCGAGCCCGCTCTCCCTTTTTTCAACACCATCCTTTTCCTCTGCGAAGTGAGCCATAGGCAAACAAGGGCGTCGCCATCACCTCTCGCGTGCCTTTTTTGCGCGTCCTGGGTTTGTTCGCCCTTCCCACGTCTAACTGGCAAGTAGCCAGCCCCCTTGACGCGGAATTTCCTCCCTTAATCAGACTTGTTGCATTTTTCTGTTTGACCCTTCTGCGTTTCCTCTGAACGAGGCTTCTTTCGAATTTCGTGCGCGATCCTCGATCGACCGGAGGGCGTGATTTTTCGGCTGCAAGCTGATTTTTCTCTGCCCCTTTCTCGGCATTAGGGTGGTAGTGCTGGTTCCTTTAAATACTAGATCGTACGACGCTCCTGCGACGTTCGGACGCGTTCTTTTTTTTTCCCGCGACTTTTCCTTTGCCTTCTTTTTTTTTCCCCCTCCCCTTCCCGAGACTTACGACTATGAACTCGTTCGTACCACCCCCCCCCCAACAGAGGCAATTTCATCGGGTCCCCGCTCTTCGCCCCTTTCCCCCCTTTGCGGATAGTGCAATTGGCCCTCTGTTTTTTTTTGAGAGACCAAATTTTTTGGATGTGCCCTTTTCTCAGCCAATGTTTCCCAATACGCTAGGTTTTTTTTCCTCTTCCCCCGCATTACCCGAGCTTCCCCTGCATGGCTTTTAACTCGAACGACTTGGGTCCCTACCCTGCGGGCCTGCCTCTTTTTTAACCTTTTTGCTTTTTTTTTTCATTTTTTCCACATCGTTTTTGGTGTGGAGGTTATCGCATGTGCCGGAATAGGTGTTCTTGTTTTTCCCTTGCATCGTTTTCCTTTAGCGGGCAGCGATACCCAGCGGGATTCAGTTTTTTTCCTGCCCGCCTTTTCGTCCTTTTTGAGGATTATCAAAAGTTGGTGTCCTTTCCTTTTTTCGCCGCCCTCTCATCATCTCCAACACGCCTTCGCGGTGTTCCCCAGGCAGATGCCGTTTTCCCTTTCTCTTCCCCACAACCGTGCTTTTTTTTTTTTTGGCTCTTTATGTTGACATGTTTACTGTCTGCTTTATTTGGCCGATTTCTTCCCTGGGACGAGGGATTTATTATGCCCAGTTCCTCCCTCCCTTAGACCTAATGCTCTTTTTTTTCTTGTGGTCCTTTGAGCTAAATAACCGACGCAAACATCTCATCGCTCTCGGCTTTATCGTGTTTGCCCGGTGCGCTCCTAAACTCGGCCACTTGGTCGTGTTTTCTTATCCTAGGATTCGCGATCGGAGATGGCTCCACCGTTGTCGAGGGGGTGTGGACCTGTAATTTTCAGTTTTTTTACCCACGGCACTCAGTTTTTTTCCCCACTTACGGTCTTCCCCATGTAATTTTGCATTTTCCCACTTGGAGGGATCGATTTGGGGTTCTGGGATCGAGAGTGATGCCTCCGCGGGGCTCGGGTTCTGTAGCTCGTCTGCGCTTTTTTTCACTGCCTCATAAGTCCCCTGTCTGCTAATCGGTTCCGCCGGCCCATTCGCATCACTGCCCGCTTTTTATTGAGCTATGTGATTGCGCCCATTCTCTCGTCTATCAATGAATGTAAGAAGCCGATGAGCCGATCGTTTGGCGAGCACCCGTTCGGATCGCGAGATTTTTTTAACTCTCTTTTTTTTTCCCCCTTTATTTTTGCCCACTCGCCCACCGCGACCCCGCACACACCTGCAGTTTCTCCCCATCGGCCTCTCTTTCCCGCCCCCACCCTCCTTCCCAACGGTGTCCGACCCCCTTTCCTCTCTCTTGATAAGTGCTTTTCTTCCCCTTGTCCCTCCCTTCGTCCTGAAGGTTCTCCCTCCGGTCACGGCCAAGCCTGTCAGCTGTGCGAGTTCTTCGTCGAATCTATTTGGTCCCGTTGTCCTTTCAGTGTCGCCTTTAATATGAACCAAGATCAGGGTCGGCAATTCCGGTCCCCCTCCCTCTTTGCGTCCGTTTTTTCCAATTCCTTGATGGGGCACGATGTCCCTCATACATCCTTTTTTTCCCCTCAGCATAGGAATTCCACCTCATATGGCCCCTTTTGAAATGATCGTCCCTTCTCCAAAAACTCATGGGCGCCGTCTCGGCTTCTGTCCCCTGCCAGTCCCTATCCACAGATTTACCTGTTACGCCTAGTAGCTCTTTGGTGTAACAGCTCCTTCCGTTCTTCGCGGGAACCCAGTTGAGGTTTTAAGTCCGTTCCCCATAGCCCCGCTTTTGATTTCTAAACGTGCATTTTATCCTGTGGCCCCCCCCCCTCGTCTGGTCTGCTCAGAAACTTCCCTGGTCCTCAAACAAGAGAGTTCACGCACTTCCCGGTCCCCCGTTGACGGCGTCACGGTTAGGTCTTTCCATCCCCCCACTCTCCCCTGCAGGAATAGCCACAAGTGATTTATCGATAGCAACGCTAAGGGTTCTTCGCTTCTGGCTAACTGGCGGTTCTTTTCCGATTTTCGCGGAACCCCTTTTCCCCTGCTTGAGATCCTTCCGCCCCTCTCCCTTTTTGTTGAGTTGTTCGAGGCTTGATTTCAGGTAAGAAAGACATATTCCTTTTGATATCGTGCCCTCGGGGAAGCTTTAAGTTTTTTGGCGCTCTTTTTTTTGCTGTGGTTTTATGGTTCCCTTTCGCGGGGTGGCGGCTGTGGCTCGCTTTTCCTTTCTCTTCCTTTTCGTTGATAA
>Ga0179591_1243947_pt1 | contig 11130 bp, 6 predicted proteins | sample CZOMad2_1_08_16f_FD_182891 | JGI IMG/M metagenome (GOLD analysis project Ga0179591, IMG submission 182891) | Vadose zone soil fungal communities from Angelo Coast Range Reserve, California, USA - CZOMad2_1_08_16fungal (PacBio error correction) | ecosystem: Environmental > Terrestrial > Soil >... | reverse complement strand
AACTTTGGTTTAACGTTTTTAGCGCAGCCTTGTTCGAGCGCCTTCTATGAATGTTGGCGTTTCCGCCCGACATGGACGAAGATTCGCCGCAAATTCCTTTTCGCCTCCTTGATTTATTTCCTGCTCTCTGATGCTACCTCGAGCAATTCCGACTATTTTCTGCGTGAAGTCAAACTTGGAGGTTCGAGATACGACCTTCCTTCAGCTTCCCCCGAAGTTGAGATTCGCTACGTATAGTCTGACCCGTCTGCCCGTCTTCCCGCCTTTACTTACAGCTTTTTGTTTCTTATTCACCACCGGTTTTGAATTGATGTACCGGATCTCGGTCCTTTTTTGCCGTAGTAGAGAAGTGGAATTCTCCCGATGAGTCTAGTAGCGTCTTCCTGCCCGCTAGCTTTTATTGGTCGACTATTCCTTTTTGTTACGCCGTTTTTATCGGATTTACAGAGTTAGTGTAGTTTGTATCGGGGTCGCTTTAACCCGCTCAACGTCAGGACCGGTACGGCCAGAGAGGGTCTGTCCGAGTCAGGTCCGTTTTTCTTCTCCACCCCCGAGAACGTCCCACGTGGACGGGCGGTTCTGTTTCCGCCTTCTTGAGCTTGATTCCTAAGAAGGAAAATTTTGCATGGGCGGACGAGATCAACCCCCCCATATCCTTTAGTAGTTCTAGTCTAAGTTTGACTCCCCACGATTGTGTCGTACGCTTATTTTAGAGGTTGCCGTTTTGGTTATGTTTCCCTTCTGTTCGGTCTATGACTTTCCGCGGGTGATAGTTTTTGAACTTCTTTGTCGCCGTCTTTGAGAAATAAGTAATAGTCGTCGTTAAGCGGGTATAGTATGTTGCCTCTTTCGAATTTGTCTTCCTCGGCAGGGCGCGACGCTATTTCCCCCGTTGCAAGGGGTCCCCCTCATGCGGGAACTGTGTTTATTCCGGGTAGGATGATCGTCTTTTCGGGATTGAATTTCAGTTCCCCCAGGACCTATAGTTTCCTGTGCTCTCATTCCTGCCGTGATGCTCCCGAGTCGTCGCGAACCCCTCTCCGAAAGCACTCTGCATTCCCTGTTTTTTTGATTAATTTTACGTGTTTTCAACATACCTGATCGATTGTAGTGATCCAGATGTTTTGGCCGACGATGGGTCGTTGTGGGTGTGCTTTTACCTTGCTTGTCTGGCCTTAGATCGCTTTTTGTCCGCCGTCGGGGTACTTGTGGCGCCTTTATGTTTCCTGTGGGCCGGCAGATCTATTGCTGACTGATCTGTTTGCGCCACAGGATGGTCTGCTGCACGTTTCTCGTTTTGATGTTTTTTTTACTGAGGCTTCGCCGTTTTCGACAGGGTCATTGTGATCTCTCTTGACGCGCACCCGAATCCTTTACTCGGCGCCACATTGAGTCCACCGAACCATTTTCTTACAGATTATTCCTCTTATGAGACCTCCTCCCTTTCCAGAATCTGCTGCTACTGTCTTCCTTTTCCCTGGCAGCCTTCCTTTTGCGAGTGCCTCGTCCCTCCTTGTAAGAACGGCGTGGACCTTTCATTAGCGCTCTGTTAAAGAACTTCTCCTCATTATAGCCGCTCTCCCCTCCAGCGAGTTTTCTTCTTGCGGCTTTTCGACATCGCCGACCTCTTTCAGGCGCTGAACGTTACAGCGTGTCCTTCGCTGCAGCGCCGCCGGGCTTACCCCTTATGTTGATCTCTATTAACTCACGCGACTTCGTCAGCACTTTCCCTTGGCAGGAACGCCCTTCTCGCATATCGTTCCACTCGCTACGCACGCACGATGCCCGACGTCGTATAGCCCGCTTGCTTTCGTGTAGTCCGTCTTCGTTTAGCATGCTCCTTTCTCCGTTTTAGATTTCCTCAGTTCACCATCTCCTCTGGTTTCTTTTTTAGCTTCCAGTCCAAACTGTTCCTTTTTTATGTCTCCTCCAAGCGAACTCTTTTGTGGCGTTATTTTTTCACGCCCGGTCCGTTCCCGTCCTCGATCAGAACACGGACGAGTTATCGGTCGTTTTCCCTTGTTTCGACTCGGTCCCAGGCGATGCACCCCGGAATCGTCGACTAGCTTCCCTATACAATATCCCCCGATGTTCCCCCCTGAACTTGCGCCGGCGTGCTGACTGCTGCTGGGCTTCTCTTTTGCTCGTATGAAGAGAGACCCCAGTGTTCTTTAATGACGCGACTGGTGCGATCCCATATTTCCCCCTTTCCCCAGCCCTCTGAAGTTGTTATCCACGCCCCTACCCTCATCCCGCGTCGGGGCTTCTTCCTACTGGGACGCGTGCGCCGACCCGCTGGGCCTACTTGTTTTTTAAATGAGAGAACTGCTTCGTCGGAGTCCCCCCGCGATCCGTATTCAGAGTTTTTCTCTCGCAGGAGGCGTGGTATTACCCCTTACGTAGGCTGACTGCCTTTATCGAAGGCTCTCCCCTGCCGTTCGCGTCCTTCCGTTTCTCGCGGCGTATCGTCGAGGACCATAGTTTAGACTGTCGATCAGGCCCGAGGGGATCGTGAAGGTCCTTCGATCACGGTTGTGGTACGGTCTCTTCTCGGGATATCGTCGCCGTGATTTGAAGGTCCAATTCTGGACCGATTCTCTTCTTCCTCTGCCCAGCCTGAGAAAGTATAGGTAATCTTTTGGACCCGGTCGTCGTATCCCGTAAAAGTCCGTCGCCATCCTCTTAAGACTTTTTTTTCTTTTTATAATTTTTCTTCGGAATTGTGATCTTCCCTTAAGTAAAGACCCCAGTTTCTGCGGGACTTTAAACCCGCTCAAAATACTAAAACGTCAGAGCCTCAGGCAATGTCAACGCTTCAGTCCCAAAAACGGTCCTCCCCCTTCAACCGCCGCTTTGAAACCAGGAGGTTTAAAGTTAGCCCCCCGGTAGCCGGAGAACCTGTGATATTACTTGTGCCGACTTTTTTCCTTTAACGTCCCCCGAAGAGAGACTTCCCGTCCTGGCGGATCCTCCTAGCGAGATCCGCCGCTTGACAGTCCTGCCGGCTTCTTCTCTGCACCTACCCCTCCTTACGCCGCTGACCGTTAACTTGAGTTTCGTTCCAGGCTCACCCCCATGGTCCCTCCACCATCCCTCCCACTACCCCCAAGTGAGGATATCGTCTTCTTTGCTCCGTCTGTGGCGACTTTCAGCGAGTTCCGACCCTTTAAGAGAAATATGCGTGCTTTCACTGAATCGCCATCCTGACAGGGCAAGAGCACATGTGATGGGGCCAGGGGGTACTTACTAGGATGACTCTCCCTTACATAGCCGGGCCGGTACGTTGGCTCGTCGGGGGTCTTCCACGGGCGAACGCCCTTATTCTCTGCGGCTGTCTCCAGAGCTGTGCCCGAGCCTTTTTACTAGGGGTTTTTTCCCCTCCCCCCTGATAACCCGTTCTCAACTCGACCTGCCGTCGCCTAACATCCCTCCCCCCTCTTTAGAGACCACTTATTTTCCCCCCTCCGCCTCACAATTTCGCATGAGCCTCCTTCTGTCTTTTCATAATCACCTTCGCACCCCCTTTTCTCCTGACGGAGGACTCAACTCGATCTAGCAGAGGATCTCAGCCCCCCCCACGCGGACCCTGTCCTGCCCCACCACAACCTCCCCAGATCAAGGAGACGAGCTGTTTTGCACACGTTTCGCCATACTCCCATTTTCATAAGAAGAGTGTACAGTCTTCTACATCTCCGATCCCTCCCTCCGTTTGGCTCAAGGCCGCCCTTCCGTCGTTTCGGCATTCGCTCTGCCCAGACCGAACGAGGCCACCTCGTGTAGACTCCCCCCCTGGAGTTGGCAACTCGCATCGCATCTGACCGTGATAGGTCTCTTCGCTTCAGCAGCAGATCCCTAGAAGCGGCTTTCTCCGAAGGACGGGGCTTCCTTCCCTACGACTAGAAGAAGTACGCTTCTTCTTCCAAATTGAAGGAGAGGGCCCCCCGTCTACGAATACAGCCCCCGCTACCGGTTGAGCGGGCCCGTCCCTGCAACCCCTCGACCACCTCCGCCCTTCCGTCGTCCGCGACATCGTCCAGGTTTCGTCCAGACACGTTCTATAGGACGATGTATTTCTTGAATTCTTTTTCAACCGGAGACGTCTCCCGCCTTTCAGTAGTTAGCATTCTGACTGATACCTTCCGTGATGCCTTGCTCGACCCGCGCTGTCCACGTTCCCTTCGTTTTCAGCTTTTTTCGAACTTTCCTTAGAAGTTTCCCCAGTCCTCAATCAAGAAACCTTATTCTCTGTTGCAGACGCCCGCTACCACTGACTGGTTTAAGCTGCTTTTTTGGTGCTCTCCCAACGGCAACCCATCTCTGTCGTCGACCACCCACCCCATTGACTTGGATCAACTTACTGTCCGAGCAAATGAAGAGACTCCTACAAGCAGGGCTCTGACCGACTTAGATCTCGTAAGGCCTCCCAATAGCTACCGGGGAATCATCCCAACTCCTGTACCTCCCTGCTCCGACTCCAGGGTCGTAACTTTCTACGAGACCGATCTTATGCCTCTTAATGCTGAAAGCTGCCCAAGTGTCCCTCTTCACTCCCCCCGTTAATTGAATATCGTACCTGGGAGTATCGGACGCAGCTCTCATTGTTTCCACAACAGATCCGCGTCGGGCGGGGCTCGTCTGTACCGTTTTGTACTTGTAGACGACTTCATCCTATGGGTCAAGGGAGTTTATTTCGGCCCTTTCTACAACCGCGAACTGCCTCCCCTCCCAAAGCCCTGTCGACACAGGTTTCGAGCTTGTTCCCTACGCCTCCTTTCTATTAACTGTTGTTGTTTGAGCGATTGAGATCCCTCTTGGTACTGGATTATCTCAGCCTGGTTAGCTCTTTTTTTTGAGGACATTCGGTCTTCCGCGGATCCATCGCCCCTTTCTCTTTCTCAACTGAGTTCCCTCTGGTATGTCCTCGCGCGCTACAAAACGGTTCCTTCGCCCCCTCCCTTCTCGGATCTTGTTCCTCGAGTCGTTACCTCCTCTGCCGCTCAGTGTGTAAATTACCCACCCCGAGGTTCTCCTTTTTAGAGTCTCCTTCAGCTGCACCGTCTCTGACAGTGTCATCTCTCCTCTTCCTGACTTCGATTAGCAGTTACTCCCATAGCCGTCGGACTCCTACCTTTCTAAGAGGGTGATTCACTGGTTTCGAAAGTACTGAGGATCCTCTCCCCTTCAGGTTCAGTGGGGACCTGGATCTTGTCTCGTGTGAAACGGTGCTCTTCTATCATGTTACGTCCCCTAGACAGGTTTTTTTCTGACCATTAATGTTTGTGCCTTCGGAGTTCGAGGTATCCCCTACCTCTTCCACTGTATTCCACGTCGCTTTAGCGACCGGGCCCCCAGGATAAGTTGAGCGTCAAAACCCCGGTAGCGTGTTTTGTGTTTCCTCATTGGGTACCCGGCAGTTAACTTTGTCCTTCTCCCCCCCCGGAGAACCGGGGGTGTTTTTGGTCCTCCTGAGCAAGCTTCCTTTTTTCCTTTTTTTCTTGCTCCCGATCCCTAAAAATGCTTTATGTCGGTCGGGCGGTCTGCTGTTTTCCTTCTCGCCCAACCCTCGCGGTTGCTGCTTCAAAGTGCTCATCAGATTTTGTCTTCTGCTTCGCGGTGGTCCGCCGGTGTTCGATTTTTGTTGCCGGCGGGGCGCTCCCACCGTCGCGGTGGGACCTTTAGAAGCTTGTTAAGCCGCGTATTTCTCTTCCGTATATAGTTTGAAGTTAGGGATTTCTTTCTTCCCCTCGGCTCCTCCGGCTTCCCCCCCCACGCTGCATGCGTGAGCGAACAATCCCCTCCGACCGAGCACGGTCGAGTCTTGCAAGAGATTTCTAGTGGATCTCTGTGTTGTTGGCTGGCTTTTCCCCGCCGGTCTTTGTCAGGCCGCTTTTCCCCCCAATACCGAGACTGCTTTGAGCGCCTGTTGCCCGTCGAGAAACAGATACACGCACGCCTTAGGTGCACGCCAGAGTCCCCTCGTTGGATTTTCCCAGGTCGTTAAACACCGATATCCTTGCTCGTTGACGAAATGGGGGGTAGCTAGGAGTCAGGTCGTCGGTCTTCGGTTGTAGTCATTCCTTTTCATCTTCTTCTCTGCGGCCCGCGGCCGCCCCTGTTTCGCCTGAGGGTTCGCTCTCGCTCGTGAGTCTTTCTCTTCCTTAGCTGACCTCTGCGATAGTACTCGGGTTTCAGCCATCGGCTTCTGTAGAAGCGCAAGATTTTTCGAAATCTTGGTGACGGGTAGGGAGCGTGTTTGGTCCGGGTGCGCTGAATCCGCGTGACCCTTCCACGGCGGGCTTGGATAGGCGCCACCCCGTAGACTGACTCCCCCCTCTTGTACTCGTCGCCTCATTCTGAGCCCCGCGACCGAACAGTCCACCGCGGCCATGCTGACTTCTTCAGGCGTGCCAGATGCTGCGTTAAAATCTGGCTCTGTTTCGCGTGTTTTACTGCCCCTTGAAGACTGCTCCCTTTACTTTTATCGTAATTAAGCTTAATAGCTTCGTAACCTCCGCTGTTCGCACCGCATGCCTCTTCCCGGCGCGTTTTCTCTGAGTCAGCGACAATGACAGACCCTAATTTCCTTGATGACGGTAAAGCGGTCGTCGCTTCTGCGGACCAGCGTACGAGTCCTCTTGCCTTCACTCCAGTCTTCTCGTATCTCTCTGATTTTTCTAGCCGCGCGCTGGTAGGAAATGGCGGTCAGGACAGGTAGACTCTTCCGAGACCGGCCGCCCGGTTCCAGTAAGATGTTTTTTTTGCGCCGGTATGCCTTCTTAGGCGATGTTTCCTTGTTAGGTCCGTTGTTGATCTTTCCGCTTGGAACCTGCTGAGATTTAGTGAGAAGCTCTTTACGCCCCCGTTTGGTGCTTAGGAGCCAAGACAACTGTCCTGATGCGGTTTCTGTTAGACTTCCGCCAAGGACACGATTGGTTGTTCGAGGGCTTCTTGAATTTTGTAGTTCTTCCTCATGCACGCCCAATTTCCGCTCGTCCGGGTCGTTTTTCCCCGCGCGCTCTTGGCGAGATCGTTAGGCGATTTCTGGTGATCGTGTTCTCTCCCGGCTACAGAGAACCTTACCGGGCTTGACCGACCTTCTCTTCTGGACGTTTTGAGGATGGAGGACTTTTCCCTTGTTAGGAAGATACTGCAGACTGGTCTCTGCGAAACTGTCTTGCTGCCACCCTGTCGCACCGGAGTCAGCACTTCTGACGTGTTCATCAAGCCTTCGGTCGCGCTTTAGAAGTTTTCTTCAGAATGTCCTGAGCGTGAAAGAGTGTCTTCTCTTCCTCCCCACCCTGTTGTTGGTGTCTGATCCCAGGGCGGTCTTCGTCGCATGCACGGTCCCCCCTTTCGGCGAGGCCGCTTATGCGGAGGCCCCCACGTTGGATTCCCCTTCGCGGGTTTATGCGAACGCAGACGTTCGCGACAGTTTCATCCAGGTTCTCGCGGCGTATCTTCTCGCCCTCGGCGTTCATTTTCCTCGGTCCAGCAGTCGGTCGGCTTCGGGTCCAGCCCTAATCCTTTAATCTTCCCCGTCCGTGGAAGTGTTGTAGATTTGCGTCGACTGATCCGGGCATTCCACTATCATTGAACCGCTCCTTTGACATACCGGATGCCCCCCCGCCGCCGAACGGTTAAATTGTGACGTTTCGGTGGGAACGAAGGGCCTTCTGCTCTCTCCACATCAGTCTTGGCGTGTATTTAATAAGCCCCGAGCCGTTCCTTGGTACTTTCTCACTCCCACTTAACCCGCTCGGCTTTACAGTGCTTTCGCCCCTGACTTCCTTTAGAAGACTTCCCCGCTCCCCTTCCCCCCCCGCAATGGGACTCCACCGGATTTTCGTCCAGCGGCTCTCAGTCTTTCCCGCACGGTCGTGCGGCGCTGCAGCTGTGCTTGCCTGAGGGGGGATAATGGAGTCTAATCTAGGAGTCAGAATTTCAGTGAGATAAACTCGTGGAGGATTTGCTGATTTTTCGTTCTGCTTCCGGTTAAATCAGCTACCTTCCGCTGACGTTCCTCTCCGTTCGAATAGTTCGTCATGTTACCCTTCCTAATCAGCCCGGCGTTTGAGAGGGGACCACCCCCCGGTTAAGAGAGTTTTTTCCTCTTTTCTGACTTAGAACTTTCGCGAGCAACTGTAGTCATTTTCCTTTCCTCGTCCTCGTTTCCTTTCGAACCGGGGATGCGGCCCTGTTTTTACGGCGCTATATCTGAAGGAATAGTATTCTACTCTCCCGTGCTATAGGAGTTTTAGTCCGTTCTCAGCCGATTAGCTGTCATTGTTCGACTATTGTATCTCTCTTCCCGCTGGTGTGTTCGTCAACGCGATCTCCCCCGTTCACAGTCTCGCCGGCCTTTCCTGAAGAGTTTCGTGCTAAGCACTGTAGTTAGGACTCCTTCTCAACATGTCTATCTATTCCAAAAACGATGGCGACGACACCCCTCCTAGGTCCATTCTCTCCCTCTGCCGGCCCCTCGAGTCTCGGTCACCGTATTTCCAACTGTCCTCTACTTCAGCTAGTGACCTTGATCCTTCCACGTACTGTAGAACAAACTGCCCTCTAGACCGTCCCCCCATACCCAGATCCCCTCGATTTTTCCCACCGGCTTCGAATCCCCCTACTGTAGCTCTCGCTGCTTCGGCTGAGTTCCTGATTTGTTATCAGTTCGCTGCCAGAAGATGAGGACACTGTCCGCAACAACCCCCCCTTACTTGTATGTTGGGCACTTCGCCTGCCTACCGCACCCGCGGAACATCCGACCACCCTGCCGTCCACGTGTCCCTTTTCCTATAGTACACTTTGCTACCTTTCTCGCTGACGAGTCGATGCCGTGCTCCGCACTGAGGGGTCCGGCCTCGACCATTATCTCCTTCTACGACTATTGGCGCGTCATTTCTCCCCAGAACTCTGTTTAACGGTTTCACTCCTCTCTAGGCTTTCACGCGACGCGTGCGTTGCCCTCCCCCCAGGCAACTACGACCAAGACCAGCATACGCCGCCCAGGAGTCAATAAACGCTCTGCCTATGCACCTGACGTGTTTGTTGGGACGTGTCAGCAGCCTGCGACCGCTGTGTTCCCTCCCCTTTCCGTCTGACTTTCCTCCCCGGCTCCTTCCTTATTTTTGCAGGATGACCGGCCCCCCCCGTCCGCTTCTTCTTTTGGGTGTATGACGACGACGTTACGCCTTTTCCACTCCTGACGCGACCGCCTGACACGCAGCAACGTTCTCGGGTTGAGCTCCCGTTTGTACCATGCCGATCTCACCGGTCGTGCTCCTAAAGACGTGCACACCAAATCCGCGTCTCCCCCTACACTCGTTGTACAGTCTCCATTGTACTGGAATAGCCATCGGAACCCCTCACCGTAGCTCCAGTCCTGCCATCCGTTTTTTCCCATTTCCTCAATTCGACAGGGACATAACCCCGTTCCCCTTTTCGGCCCGGACTCCCTTGCTGTCGACATTTGTATAGACGCCCTCAATCTTTCTATTCTTTGGCCCATCTATTGCCACTGAGTTGCCTCTCGCATCGATGGAAGTACTTTTTTGTCCCCCGTTCTCGTCGTTTCGCTTCTATCCCTTCCCAGGTCACGGACACCCGCTCGCGGGTTTTATGGGCTCTTTCCATCGTTTCTTCTGCTTTTTCGTATGTTACTCCCAGTTTTGAGTGGGCCCCTCGACCCCTTCTCCTCCCTGCCCCCTAACCGGTGGCGCTCCTCCCACCGTGTTCCCCCACGTTATCCTCTCCTCTCCCTCCTCCGTTTGTGTCTTCGAGTCACTTTTGCTAGTGGGCTGAGTGCCCAGTTTTTTTTAGCTCCACGTTCTTTTGAGACTGAGTCGGCTCTTTGAATACGCCAGCCCCGTCTGGGAATCTTGAGGGCAGTTCCTCATATCGCGCGATAGGAAATTTCATCCTCGCCGCCCTCGAGGATCTCTTCCGGTCGATCACCCTTTTTTTGTTTGACTATAGATAGACGCTTCGTGTTTTAAAGTCCCCAAACCTCTTGTGTGTTTCCGCTCCTTCACCTCCGAGCAATTCAGCTGGCTCAGTTGTCTTGGGCATCGCCTCGGTTTCCGTTTCCTATGAAGTCTGAGCACGTTTTGATGACTTTTTTGGCGGTTTGGAATGACTGGGGATCATTCACCTGTAGGTTTATGGGACCCCTCTTCTGGGTCCCCTTCTTCCCGAGCTTGTCTCTCCGAGTGAAGTTGTCGATTGAGTACGCGCATGTGTTTCCACAGCTAGCGGTTTTGGGTTTTTTCGACGGTTTGGGTTTGGGTTGGGGCCCGTCTTGGGGTCGAGCATCCTAGGCGTAGTATCTGTGTCTAGGGGGTAGCGGGTCGGGAGGTCCGCCGGAACCCTTCCCCCCCCCCCTTTTTAGTTCCTTATCCCCGTTGCGCTATGTTCGGTGGAACGTGCGGATACTTACGTCGTTTGCCCCCTCTTCTACTCTTTTTTGTGGATTTCTTGTTCAGCCGGCGATCCTCTGGTGCAGTATGGCCGTCTGATGTACTCTCCGGTAAATTTTCTTTACTCGGCGGTCATGTTTCTTTAGACCCAGCCAGACAGTTGCGCTTTCGTTCTTTGAAAGTATCGATTTTCGTCACGCGGATGTGGCTACTTTTTTATTTTGTTTTTCCTATTTTCAGATCCCCCACCGGATTGGAGCATAAAAGCTGTGCCGGCGCGTCTTTAGCACCATTCAGCGGTAACGTCGTAGACGGGTAGATGAACCTGTGCGTTTTTCTTGTTTTGAGAAGGCCGACGCCTATTTAGCGCATCTCGAAGCGACTCTCACCTAGCATTTCTCTTCGCTGACGCGATATTTTTTCTCGCTTGTGGTTAGGCGGTACTGTAGTTAGTGTTCAGCATTCAGTCAATCCCCTAGAAACGACTTTCTGCGTGTCTCGCAGTTTTGCGTGATCTCGGTCCTTACTGTACGTGTCTCCCCCCCTACACTCACTTGAGTCAGCTTGTCCCGTTGTCTAAGGGTTACTTTCGACCCAACCCCGGCTCGCTCCTTGATCCGTCTGTCGCTGGTGTGGTCTCGGTTCTATTTCGTTTTTTGTGGTGCTTGCTTTTTGCTAGATCGCTCCTTCGGCCTCTTTTGAGCACCCCACACGT
>Ga0179591_1191844_pt1 | contig 11130 bp, 10 predicted proteins | sample CZOMad2_1_08_16f_FD_182891 | JGI IMG/M metagenome (GOLD analysis project Ga0179591, IMG submission 182891) | Vadose zone soil fungal communities from Angelo Coast Range Reserve, California, USA - CZOMad2_1_08_16fungal (PacBio error correction) | ecosystem: Environmental > Terrestrial > Soil >... | reverse complement strand
TATGAAACTTTCGAACTCAGTAGTATAGCGTTCTTGTGTCAAAGAAGTGACGGTAGTAGGGCATGGATTCTTATCATTTCTGCCGTTTCCTTTTGAATTTTGTGCTTTTCCCATCGTCTCCGGTTTCTCACTGTTCTACTTCCAAAACTGCCCTGATCTTCCGTGTCTCCAACGCCTTTTCCAGGTGTGTGGATTTTACAGGTCCCATTCCAGCCCTTTGTCCTAAAACACGATGCTTTTGATTTTTTCTCTCCGCTCGTTACTCGGGTGTCGGATCCTCCCAGAATAACCCCTTTCCACACCTTTTACATTTTTACATCTTGCGTTCAGAACGAGGGTCCTGCTGCAAAATCGCTGCACTTTCCTTTTCCTTTCTTCGGTCCCCCCGTTCGGCGACCCCCCCAGCAGATGCTTTGAGAGAAGTTCAGCTTTCCTGGCTGTTGGGGTTTACATTGATTCCCCTCCTCTTACCCCACTTAACACAGACCTTGGTCTTTTTTTCCCCCCCCTGGCTGTTCCCCTAAACATACAGTGAGTAAACCTTTTGCTGCCCGTTTAAGTACTTGCACTCTTTGGAACCAGGATCCTTCCATGCATTGTATAGGCCACTATCTTGCATTTTCCTTCTCTGTGACATTTTGTTTGTAATTGGATGTTGAAAAATTCGTCCTTGATTCCCGGGTCTCTGCTTTTTTCTGTTTAGTCCCTCCCTAAATTATTCAGCCTTCGATATCGGTTTTCATCGGAACTTTTAGAAAATTGAGCTGAGACTTTTTTCCCGTTTCCCTCGTCCCAGGTTTAGGTCAGAATTCTTTTAAGTTGGGTCATTTTAGTGAGCTGATCCCCCCCCTCGTTGGTTTTTCTATGTCGTCTTGCCGGCTTAAGTTTATTCCCATGTGATTTCCTCTACCACAGGCGATAAACCAATAATAGTCTCTGAAGTATATTCGAACCGCCCGTCTTTTTTGTGCGCCTTTGGGGTTGGGTGGAGTTTCAGAGGCTTTGGACCCCCCTCTAAGTTGGTACCCCCTTTCCCTTGATATCACACGTTCTGGTGTTTTCCTATTTTCCTCTGACTGTTTTAGAATATTTGGATTGAGTGTCGTCGTTGACTTTTCCTTTTCCGTTTTGCAAGACTTCCCCCTTCAACCCCTATTTGTCCTGGAGATTTAGTCCCTCTTTTCCCTCCTATTCCCAAACAAGCACCCCACGAACGAGGAGTCCTTATCTTTCCCTTTTTCTTTTTTATGCCCTTAAGTGCTTGAGTCCATCGGTCAGAAAGTCCGCTTTTTTTAGCCTTCTCTTTCTTTGGAGAGATCCTTCACAGACTTGAATGCCCTGGGATGGCTTCAACTCTTTCCCTGATTGCCTGTGATCCATATTTTTTCCTCTCAGTTTTTTTTTGTAGATTTTTTTTACAGTTCTCGTGACCCCTTGTAACTGCACCCGCCCGATTCAGTGCCCCTTCGCCTCCCGCTCGCCCTTTTACCATCCTCTCACAATTTTTCAAAGGCGTTAAATAACTCGGGCATCTTCCCCTGTGGCCAGTTAACCTTTTCCCCCCCCCGCCTCTTTTTTTTTTACATAGTTCCCGGTTTCTTCTTCTATTCCGATGCGACCCAGCCATCCCAGGCAACCTCTCTTGTTTTCATTTCATTGGAACCTCTCATGGGACACCAGCCCACCATTTCCCCCCCCGAAGCTTTCAAATTTTACTCCCCCTTCGGCTAACCCTTCTTTCCACGATTTGGTCCATCCCCAAGCAGAGTCTCGCGACCCCCCCCCGGTTTCCCTCCATGATCCTTCCAGTTCCCCTTCCCCCCCCCCCCCAACAGCTGTGACCTTTGCCAAAGGACCACGGCTTCGCCCCCTGCAGACTATTGAATCCTTTTCCTCTCCCCCCGAGCATATGACGACTGTGTTTTCCATAGCATACCATGGTCTTCCCCCTGAAATCCCGATCTCCTTCTTACCCTATTTTCCTCCTTTCCGACCTACCCCCCTATTGAAACCGGGTCCTTGCATTCTGCGTTTCCTTCTTTGTATTTAAGGTGAAGTAACTCTTCTTTTTATGAAATTCGACAACCCCCCTTCCCTTTCTCAAGCTGAAGAATTGTCGCGGCCTCGGCCTCCTTTCCCTTCCCAAGCTTAAGCTTCGCCTTTTTTCCCCCTACCCAAATGAACCTCCGCAATTTTCACATCAGTCGTCCCTTTTTCCCCCGTCTCCTACCGCTCCCTCACCCCCCTTGAATTTTTACTTCAGCTTTTTCCCCCCCTTCATTGGATGCCTCAACCCTCCTCTCAAATTGTAGCATTTTCCCCCTTCTGACCAGGTTGACCCGGACCCCGATGGACCTGTGGTACACAGGTTTTGTCGAGTTTGTGGCAACTCCCCCCCCCTCAAAGCCTGAATTCGCTCCACTTGAAGTCTATCGACTCGCCTTTGTTTTGCTTCAGACTTTGCAGCGAGACTTTTCACTTTTGTTGAATTATCAGCAGCTTGTGCCTAGATTTCCCGCCACGAGGCCGGCTTCCTTTGTCAGATATTAACCTCGGTTAAACCGTCTTTTGTCTTTAGAATAGTCCAACCTGAGTCAAGAATTAGCCTTCCCCCATTTCCCTATGAGCCCCCAATCCATAGTCTGACCGTTAGTCTCTTCTGGATTGATTGAAATCTTTCCTTCCCCTCCCCAGCCCATCGTTCGTTGGAGGTAATCTGTTGCTTATATGAAGTTTTTTTTTTTTTCCGTGAGCCCCTCTTCGTTTCCCACACTGGTCGCTCTTTAAAACTTTTTTTCCGCTTTCGTTCCCTCGCCCGAATCCTCCCTGTTTCGTTGCTACCCAGCGTCTTTAGCTTAGAGGCGAAGATTTACTCTCTCTTTCCCTCCCCGTTGTTTTTTTTAGCTCTTCCTAGACAATCGTCCGCTAATAGCGTCGCTGTAGTCACCAAACGCTGTGGACGCTCTCGCGGCTTGCGGAGCGAGTTCCCTTTAAGTGTGCCCTGACTCCCGTTGTTTTTATCTGTTTCCCACGCCAGATCAGGAATATTCCTCAACCTGAACCAGCACCGGGTATTTACACACTTAGACAAACCGCTGAGCCCTCAACTTTTCTGCCGTTTCTCCCATGGTTTCTTCCTTCCTCCCTGTCCCTTGTGTTCGTCGCGCAAAATAATCAACCCCGCCCCCACAATTTAACCGAGCTTCTAATCTAATTTTAATCTTTTTTACTCTTCTTTACTTCAGTCCCGTCTTTTGAGATTTCCGGCCCAGTCGAAGTTGCCCATTCGTTAGAACCCCACCTCTATGTTTGACTGCAAGGTTCTTTCATGAGAATGGAGACTTTCTGATTTCTCCTCTTTGAGGTCTGTGTAAAGAGATCTCCGGAACCAAAGTGGAAAACAGCTAATTTTACTGGGTGCCCAAAGCGCGTTCTGGCGATATTCATGTTTAATATCCGACCCCCCCCCCATTACAGACTTTCGTTTTGTGGAACTTTACAGTACAATGTTATTCTTATGAACGGGATTTCCATGGATGAATTTTATTTTATGATGAAAACATAATTATATTTCACCCATTGGAATGGAAAAAATTGTGCTTTTATTTCTTTTTTTTTGCACACATTTCAGCCTTCTTTCAGCGGTTTCCCCCTGCTTGCGGGACATGGATCCCATTTTCTTCAGAATTGTATTTAACCTCTTTTGTTTTGACTTCGGAACCTTTCTCGCCTGCTGCTGTCTTCCTTTTAAAGATTTTCCCCCTTTCAGCGTATGCCTAATTGATCGGGGCCTTTTTCCTTTAATAGAGTTAGGATTTCAGAGAGGCTTGCGTACATTTCTGTTATTTCATCTCCATCCCCCCCCCAGATTCATTTCGGAGATTTCTTTCATCGGACTTTGGCGACGCCTCTTCCCGGTTGGGTCCTAGTGTTCCCGCTTTTTTGGTGAACTTTTTCCTTTGTCCTCTTCATGGGGAAAACGTTGTCTTTGTACCTTCTTTTCCCCTCATATGAGGGCCTTCCAAAAACGATAAGTTTCCCTTTTTTCTTATTTTGCCTTTCCTGATTTTTTTTTTTCCAGGAGCGTCTGCAAGGAGGCCTTTCCCAAACCCCCAAGATCTGTTGATTGGCCTTTGCTCGTCAGACAGCCACCCCTCTTAAACCCGAAACCCACCCGGTAGATTCCTTCTTCTGGTTTTGAGTAATTGACTCGTTATCCTCGAATTGTATCCTAGTGGTATTTTTCGCTGGGTTTAGTTTCGAGCGGCTAGCTAAGTAGTCATGAGTTTATTTGTCCCCCCCCCTGTCAGTTGAGCCCTGTCTCTTCTTTACATTAAGTCGGTTTCGTTTTTGAGCTCTATCAGGGTTTCTTAGACCCCCTTTGGACAATCAAAGCCGAAGCCCTTTTTTATTTTAATACCCCCGATCAGCTCGATCGCAGACCACTGCACTTCCCCCATCTACGTTCCTGGCACTTCCTCCCGCTGAAACCGCGAAGACACTTTCCTTACCACGCCGTTTCATCGAAGTTTTTTCTTTTTTTACCTTCCAGTCACCCTTTACCTCACGTTACCCCCCGATTCCCCCCGTTTGAAGCCGATCATGGTGGCACCAAAATCCCCCACACCGACGCTCCCCCCGTAACAACCTGCCTTATCTTGGAAGGATTACCCTGATTTGCTGATTCGTAGAAACCGGTTTTCACCTAATTTTGTCCTTTTTCCCTCCCGCTCAGCAACAACCAAGCTGGTAGCCTCCCCCAACTCAATTTTGCTTCTTTCTGAACTTTCGAAGAATCCGGCGTAAGCTCTTGCTGTTTGTCGACTCGTTGGTTAGTTCATATGCCCCAAAACAATTTCCCCCCCCCCGGCCCAGTAAAAGACTCCTCCCTCCTATTTCCCGCTATTTTTTCCGCGCACTCACTCCCACTATGAACCTTGCTTTTATGTAACGCTCCGGATTGTTCATACCCCCTTCCAGGGCATAAAGAGCCTTTGTCTCCTTACGATAAACCAACACACATTGCAGAATTCCCCCTTCACCCCGGACTCCACCCCTCTACAGCTTGCCCCTAGTACAGTTTCGTCACCCAAAGGACATCCCTTTCAACTTTATCTTACCTTTAGAGGCCCCAAGTTTATCCGAGCTTTTTTTGCCGCTTACCCCCTTCCTGATCCCCATTAGCACCTTCTTCATGGCCCTTCGTTGCATCAGAATATCCTTGTTTTTGTATCTTTGTGCCCTCCTCAACGTGGGGTAACGGGCCCCCATTTGGTCGTTGTCTCCTCTATTTTTGACCCCCCCCCCCACTACCCCCGGAAAGTCCGCCGCTTACTTACCGGTAACCTCGCATGCCGGTTGTCGCCGTGTACGTGCCCTGCTCCGGGTCCCTGTTTTGATTTCCGAAGATCCCCCAATCTTCCTCTCCCCGCGTTTGTTTATCAGATTCCTTTTTTAAACTTGGGGGGGTATGCTCTCCGTCCCCCCCGAAGTCCGACGCCAGCTCCTTCTTCCCCCTCAAGCCTTTCCCAGTAAAGTGTGCGTACGTCTGGCGACTTTTCCTCCCCCCCCCTGGCAGCGTGCGTTTTGGACCCTATTGCCGGCTCACCACATAAAGAACTTGTTCATTCGCCTCCTCCCCCGAAAACTTCTTCGAAGATGGTCCCCCACCTTTCGAGTCTCTTTTTTCTTCTTTCTCACGTCATACCCCTCCCGAGCGCTGCTACCTCCTGTATCTATTCTGATGTCAATCTCCCTTTTCCTAAGCTGTTGGTGTTAGATTGGAAAATCTCAGTCCTAACTTTGGCTCTCATTTTGTAGGTTCCACGCTTTGTATGAGATTGCTTCTTGCTTTTGTTGTGCGCATTTGCGTTTTTTAATTTTGTTTTTCTCCGGTAGTGTCTTATGAACCTTCCAGCTTTTTCCTCCCCGCCCTAAGCGGTGGTATTCCAGGAACTTTCGCCCATCCCCCTCTGAAGCACCTTGCTGCGTTTTTTTCTGGCTAGATGGAGAGCTAGTCCCCTATGTGGCATTGTGTGTCTTTCCGAAACGTCCCACCCCCCCCCCCATGTCTATATTTCCTTCGAGGGATGCGCTTTGTCCTCTGATTTATGCTGAGAATTCGGCCATTTGTTTGCATTCGGTCCCTACACCACACGCCTGTGCCCGCTAGACGTTCAAGGTCTTGAGAGCATCTTTGCAGTGTGCAGGCTACGGTATTGGCAGAGGGAGATTACGTAAAACCAAGGAGAAAACCTTGCGATTGCAGTTGGGACCATTGGGTTAGTTGTCAATTTGAGAAAAAGACAAGTTGAAGTTCTCGGCAGAGTCCACTTTTTCGAAGGGTTTGGGTTGAAGCCCGATTAGGTGTTCCTCTTTATTAACTACTCCTGACCTCACTGTAAATCTTCTTTTAGGAACCCATTGCTGATTTTTCTTGGTTATTACACCCTTCGAAGGATTCTTCCGCTGGGCGCGGTTTGATTTGAGGGCCTCCCGCTCTTTTTTTTCATCGATTGGTTGTTTTTGAACGGCATTTCGCTTTTCTGCCTCCTTCCCACGCTCCCACAACCGGTTCGTCATGACAGTCCCCACTTTCCCTAGGTTTCGCTTTTGATTACCCGAGTCTGGGTTGACGAGGAGCCTCCCCGGGCCGGCTTTCCCCCCTTTTCTATGTTTTTTTCGCTCTACCCCGTCTTCAAGTCATTTGCCCGTCATTCGTTTCATGGTCGAAGCTCCTTTGTTCCTTCCCGGTTCTTGGGTTAACGAAAGATTCCTGGCCCCCCGTTGTCCCCGGAACCAGCCTGGCGGGGAATTCCCCATTGCTGTCCCGAGTGTCCGCGTTTCCCTTCGTGGTGATGTTTTTCTGAATTACCATGTAGCGTTGCTTCCCCCGCTCCGGAACACCTCTGCGTTGTGCCCCCCCCGTCGAAGAGCCAAAGCTTACCCCCGACCCCGACGAGCGTCCGGACGGGGAGTTTTGCTGACCGTTTCTTTCCTTCTTCTTCAAGGGCTCCAATTTTCTTTTCGCTGGCGGTCGCGAGAGCTCATCGAATTCTGTGAACTGACCCGTCCGGACTTCGGTTTTATTTTTTCGGCTAACTATATCTCTCTCTTTCATACGGTGTTTTTGCGTCATCCGCCGTGACCCGTGGGCCCAAGTCCCCGGCCGCGATTGCTATACTTTTTCGCTCCGCCCTCATACCTGCGTTTGTCCAACCCAGCAGCTTCTTTTGAAAATCCGATGCGAAATGTCATTAAAAAGTAATACTCGACCAACGCTTCCCTGATAGAAATATGCTTTTGTTTTTTGGCGCTTCCGACAGCCTCATCACCTCAAAGTATTGTTTCAGGAGCATTTCCAGCTGCCTAATGTGGTCCCCCTTAACACAGACTAAGTCAACCCTCCGACCCCTTTCTCCCACCCATGGAGCGTTCTTCCTCTCTTAGTCGACAACGGTGTTACCCGGTATATTTTCTTCTCAGCCAAAGGGGTCTGTTCCCTTCCCCACGGATCCCTGTTCATGAACTTTGACTTCCGTGAATTGTTGATCGACTTTTGGATCATCTAAGAACTATCGCGGCCGACGCGGCTTCGCACCTTTTTCTATCTGAACTCGACCGTTCTGACTGTCCGCCTCGCGGTCTTTCCTTTTTGAAAAGGGAAGATGCAGCTCATTGCGAAATTTCCCTCAACCCCGATTACACCCCACTGAACCTTAGGCCGGCAACCCGCCGCACGATGTTTAGATCCTTCAATGGGGTTCCCCATTGACATCAGTTCCCCAATTTTCATACCGTCAATTTCCCCAATTCAGGAGTTGATGAATGACAGTCCCCTCCCACAGGAAGCCCTGCACACATTACCCCACGAGGAGCGCTTTTGATCGGGCCAAGTAATCCAGGATCTGGCTGTTGTCGAAGCGATGAGCTAAGAAAGGGGTTCCCCCGGACCAACATTGAGTGGACCCAGTGTTTTAGACTTAGCGAGATGGACCCAGAGAAATTCTCACTCTATTTGTTTCACACTTGAACTTTTTTCTACGTGGTTGTTTTCGAGCCGACTTTGCAATCTGATGCGGACCGGTTCCCTCAGCCGCTTTTTCCATCTATTTTAGGCACGTCTTTATCTTTATACTCGGTGAACGTTTGGTATCTTCTCGCACACTCAGCAGCCCCGCTCCCGCATTCCCCCCTCCGCTCAAGTTGCGTCTCGCTCTGGCGAAAGTTTCCTAATCCCATCCCTTTTAAAGCTTGTTTGAGGGTGTTTTCCATTGCCGGGATGGAAGTTTTTTCCGAGCACTCCGCGTAAACCCGTTTTTCCAACCCCCAACCATGTTCGAAAGTAGGTTTTGTTTCCGCACGTTCCTTGGTCTCCCATGCCCTCTCATTAGTGGACGTTTACCCTTACTTGTTGTTGTGAGCAGATCCTTAATCTCCCGGTAGTCACTGTCCGATTTGTTCACCTTTTCCCTTGGAATTCTGCGCGCGCGCCGCGCTCGAATTGTGGGACCGGATTCCTGCGCGGGAGTGGCCGAAACAATCCTCCTACTCCCTAGCACGTCTCCATTCCCGGTACGCACTTTCCAATTTTTAGCGACTCAACGCTTCGGCACGACTGTTCCCTTCCGATTTGCTTTGATCGGGTGCTAGGAGCCTTTTTCCAGCCCCACTTTCCCCGAGGATCTTCCGTTCGCTTTTCCAGCTGTGAAACTACTAAGCTGCCTGAGTGGGAACCCCTCGGTTGTGCCAGTTAGCTTTCGACAACCGCCCCTTTTCGCGACGAGTTGCTTTGCAGCACGATGCAATTCTTTGTGGCTATCGAGTGTTTTTAAAAACCACTGCCAAAACCGGCCAATAGCCAAGCTTTGCCACAGTTCCGTCTGGACCGATCCCTTCATACAAACAAGAGTAAGACTAGGGGCAAGTCCAGCCGTCCCAATGCATTTTTTGTTCATTAAGGATGGAGTGTGATCACCATCTTATTTACTGTAACTCGCTGCACGTACCCCTTGCCGATTTCGTGTGATTCCACACTTCGAAGAGATCTTCCCATTAGGGCCCCCTTTTTTTCTTTTTGTGGGGCCGTCTGTCCTCAGTTTCTCTACGTTTGTTCCTAGTATGAAGTTGACTCTTGAAATCCCCGAGGCTGATTTCCTTTCCCCTTTCCCCTTTTTTGGACCCCAAGACGTCTCGCCGGCATGTCCAGTTCACCTTTGGGAGGCGTTATTGCTCCCTCGTTTGTATCTTAGCAGCGGTGACTCGATCATTTCTATGGAGAATCCCCCCCCCCAGTTATCCCCCAGATAATGGTCGTTTCGTCCGTCCTGCTGGCGCAAGCGTTGGCTGTTGGTGCTCGTGACCTGCTCCTCTTTCGGACCGCACGGTGACGTGTAGACCCGAGACCCGCGCCTTGAATCTTTTGAAGGGTTTTTTCCGTTGGTCGGGCGATGGACGTCGTCGGGTGACTGTTTCCATGTTTTCCCCGCGGCGGCTTGCCCCATCTGGATGAAAAATGAGCGTTGAATCCTGGCTGCTGCCTCCGAATGTCCCAAAAATTAACCCGCTAGTCGGAAGGCTTGCGGTTGATTTTTGTAAGTCGTGGTTCCTTTATATGGTTTGCCGTTTCTTTTTGTTCTTTTCTGCGAGACGAGCGGATCGATGCGTACACGGCCGTGGCGGGGGCGGGGTACATAACCCCATGGGGTGATTTACTCCTGCTTCCTCAGTTTCACCCGACGTTTTGGGATCACGTCTTTTCTCCGCCCCCAAGGCTTTTACAAAATTAAAAAATCACCACCCCGGACTTCCCTATTTCTAGTTCATCTCCTCAACCCGAGCGAAAAAGGCAGAATTTTTTCAAATCCCGTGCTCCGCCCTTCCCAGTTGCCTACTCCACGCCTGCACTTCGCCACCGTCCCCGTTCTTTTTCCTCTTCGACCTGCTACACTCCATCCAGTGTCTCCCCTCTCTTGTTCCGGCGCGTTACTCCAGCTCCCTGGAAAAACATCCCCAACCACGCAGTCAATCCCCCTTTTTTTTTTACCCAATCGCTCCCCTTCCCGCTTGGAGATCGCCATTGAGTTTTTCTCTTTCTCCCCCTTGGTTAACGTTCCTTTCTGATATACCAGCCTGTCATCCCCCCGGGAAACGCCAACCGGCTTCGCTGTAAGCATACGTTCGAGTTCGATGCTTTTTTTTCTCCGGTCATCCAATTAATCCCTGCCCCCTTCGGAACACGACCACAATTTTCCCCTTTTTTTCAACGGACATCCAGAAAACTTTAGTACGCCTCTTCCTTTTGCTCCCTGTTTGCAACGTCAAAACGACTAGGGCTCGTTCCATGTCACACCCTCTAGACCTACCCCCACCCGCTTTGAAGCCCTTCAGTGTAACCATCGGAAAAGAAATGGCCCAGAAAAAGATTCATTTCAGTTCCCTTAGAAACCATTTGGGCTTGAAGACACCTCAAACCTCACTTTTCCCCCCTCCCAGCAGTAAAAAGTTATCATTAGTTTGTCAACGCCTCAAATACGTAATGATCCCCTCATGAAAATTTCCCCTCATGCATTAGTTTGCACCTGCTCTACTCTTATGTGGTACAGTCGAAATGTTTTTACCCCCAGGCATAGGAATGTGGTATTGTTCTCGCTGTTTCTCATTCCTTCAACCCACTCACCCCTTACACAGCTTTATGAAAGTTTACTTATCCCTTCACCTACCTTTTTGTCGACGCCTCAGGTTCCTCCCCCTTGAGTACTACGGCTTATAACTTTGCAACCAACGCTTCGAGAGTTGGCAAATATTCACCCCGGTGTTTGAATTTTGGCTTTATGCTTTTGATCCACACCCGTTTTCTCCCTCTACAGAGACATGAATAAGAAATCGGCCTTTCCTCAAGTTTGTTTGACAGTCCGGTTTTAGCCATATTTAATATAATGGTCAGATTGTTAGTCCTTCTAGATTTTCAGTTTTTTATCGCCCCCCCCCCCGAAACCCACCGGACCCCCATGGTAAAACCACCACCCCCTAGACCTCTATGCTCCCCCCCTTCCATACTGCAGACATATATACTGACGTTTTAGCGGGTGTTTTTTGTGTTCCTTTCCCGATGACTACCGAGACGTACTT
>Ga0179591_1285494_pt1 | contig 11131 bp, 10 predicted proteins | sample CZOMad2_1_08_16f_FD_182891 | JGI IMG/M metagenome (GOLD analysis project Ga0179591, IMG submission 182891) | Vadose zone soil fungal communities from Angelo Coast Range Reserve, California, USA - CZOMad2_1_08_16fungal (PacBio error correction) | ecosystem: Environmental > Terrestrial > Soil >... | reverse complement strand
TTTTCGTGCGGGTTGCGATGCCCTTCGGAGTCTTTTTAACTGTCCCTCTTAACCCCCCTCTTTCAAGCGCCTCCTTCAGGTTCTTAAGATCATCTCTCAAAACCCCTTCCCCTTTGTCCCGGACGACTTCGCTCTTTCTTTAATCGTCGACTTTTCTTGTAGCGTCAGTGCGATGGTGAGAACGACGACGTGTCTCTACAGCGGAGGGCTCCGGGCTATTCTTTCCCAGCCGGTTTTCATGGTTTGGTCTTTTTCCTCTTTTCAGATTCCCCCCAAGAACGTGCGTTGCTCGATTGGTTTGACAAGTGTACCCCCTCCTTATTTTTTCAGCGTGTCCTTCTTTAGTTGTCCCGAATCCTTTTCCGGCGGTCTCCTGCATTTTTTGATTCACCACAATCCGACACCCTTCTGATTCATGAAAAGACAGCTCCTCCACCCGCTTTCTTCTCGGCGGTTTAATACCCCCCTTCTTTCCCTGTTCCGCCCCCCTTCCACTTTTCTTTCTCTCGGAATCTAGGCCTTGGCCGAAATTCACCGTTTTCCGATTTTTACATTGTGACCCCCCTCTTTCCACGACACCCCCTCAGTACTTTGCCTTTACAACGTATGTTTTCCCTTTGCTTGACCCCCCTTTTCATATGTTTACTTTCGTGCCGGGTTTGGACACCCTCATGACTCGCTGCCTAGACTCCTTTCTTGTATTTTGTTTTCATTCGTCCTTCAAGATTGATTTTTCCCCCCTCTTAAGAGATCCTTTGACTTCGGGTGCTTCTTTACCCGGCAAGACACAAATGCCTTCCTTACTCCCCAGACTATTCCAGCCTTCGTCTATTCCGACATGCTTTCTTTTTTTTTTTTTGACCCAGACCGCTCTAATCCAAAGATGGCTTGTTTGTGACGGGCTTCGTTTTTGCTTCTCCCCCCTTTTTCGGAAAATTCTGCCCCCTTGCCTTTATTTCCCTCATCGGGGCCGGCATCCCCTGTTTGAAAACACTCCCCCTTCCCTGCTTCCAAGTCCCTTCCTCTTTGGTCTCTTCCACCAACAAGTCCTTCCCCCGTCGTCTTCCTTTCACTGACTCGCCTGCTGCGCGGTGAATTTGTGGTCCTCCCCCAACTTCCCCGTATTGCACACTGCTCCGGTCGACTTTCCCTCGGGCTTTTTCTTCTTGAGCGATGTCTTCTTGTGTCAAGAGACCCCAGGCCTTGCTTTCTTTTTCTTGTCAACGCCTTTTCCTCTTTAGTATTAGTTAACTCTTTTCCTGAAAGCCACTTTCTTCGGTCAAATGTACTTTCTGACACTCTACCGCTTTTCCCTTCTTTTTCTGCGTACTGCTCTTCTTGCCTGGGCTCTTCTGCTTTTTTTGCCCGTCGCGCTTGAGTGGCGGCGTTTATCTCTTGCATCCTCTTCTCCAGTTTAAAAAGAACTTTTGATCCTCTCTAATCCACCCTTTTCCTTGCTCTCTACCGTTGCCCCTCCCCACCTGGAGGGCTTTTTTTTTTCTTTCTCGGAGATATGTTTTTGCTTGCCTGAGGTTTCTTCTTCCGACTTCGTTTGCTTGGAGCTTCTTTTTCCCTCCTCTCTCCCGTCCAATTCCGCTCCCTCCTCCCCAAATTTCTCCTTGCTCCCCCATCGGGACCACCCCATCATCCTCCTCTGATTGACGGCGGCACATGCCCCGATTTTCGAACCGTTTTTTTTTTCCAGGAGATCTCCCTCTTTAGATTTTCTTTTCTGTTATCTACCCCCCCAGCTTTTGCTCTGTCCTTCGTTTGGGAGATTTTTTTTCCTTGTCATGTCCATAGAGAAGGGCGTTTTTTATTCCGCTCACCCTTTCCCACCTCAGGCCTTACCCTTTCCCCAACAAACCTCACTCCGAGCTACGAAATTTAGTTTACCGTTCATTCTTTCTTTCGTTTTTTTGTGTTGGCGGCGGTTCGAACACTTCGCCAGTAGTCCCCATAAAACTCCGCCTCCATCAGTCTGCTCCATCCTTCTTGGCCCCATCCTCAAATTATTTTTCCTGTATTTTTCCTTTGCGTCAACCCCTCTTTCCTGATTCTCTTCTTGATTTGAGTTTCATTTCCCTTTTGGCCGTAGCTTGCGATCTTGCACCAGCACATTTAGAGAAGCGGTTTGCCCCTTTTAAGTATAAGCCGATCCCCATCCCGATATGCTTTCCCTGGACTTTTTGCCTCCTTTCCGAACCCAACTTTCCCTTTTCCCTTTTAATCTCAGTTGTTGTTTCTAGATCTCTTTCCTCCGACGTTTTATTTTTTCGTCCCGGCTATTGGCAGATCTATCGGGCTTATCGCTTCTTCCCTTTCCTTTTCCCTGACGCAGGATTGATGCCGTGTCCCTCCTCTCTATCCCGTGATCCCCCCGTGTACAAAGGGTCTATGTTAAAATTCCTGATTCTTTCCGTAGCCCGCGAGTCGTTGCAAATAGTGAGGGGTCGCCAGTCTTCGCCGGGCTGTGCTTTAGTTGGGCTCCTTTTTTTCCTTCCCGAAGTTGTTTCAGATTAGAAAAGACGCCTTCCCCCCCTTTGATTGGATTTACTGTCCCCCCTTGAATTCTCTGGCGGCTGCTTGACGTAGGTTTTTGGTGACAGATTGTTAGACGTTCGGGGCACCCAATCCCCTTCCTTTTTCTTTCCTAGTTAATCGATTCCCCCACAAGTCCGCGCAGAACTTTTGTCCCGTGCTTCCTCTTTGTGTTTTGTATTAGTTAACGGCCGATAGATCAATTTTTATCTTCTGCCCATTTCTTCATCCTCTGTTTTTATTTATTTTTCTTTTCTTTTTCTTACCCCCAGATCGCTTTTTCTCTTTTTTTTCTTGGGTGCGGATTGTCGGAGTGCGGGCTTGAGGGTCATCTCTAGTGATGATGCGCATCCGCGCCACCTGCGCTGAATCTTTGACTTCCAATTCCCAACTTTCTTACTCCCCGACGAAGACCTGCTTTCCCCCCTGTTTCCCAGCCAGCTTTGGGTTGTTCGGGTCTGGCATCACCCCTTTCATTTGCGAGATTACAGGTTTTTATGGTTATTAAAGTTCTTGCCGTTTCACGACCTAATCTTCCCTCCAGAGCGCTTATCGTTTGACCGTTCCTTTTGCGCTTAATCATCAGCTTTCCTCGATCCTTTCTTGTCCGTTCCGCTGGAAGCGGCTCATGCGGTCCCGCCACCCTTATTTCCTCGCTCCCTCCGTTTGTTTTCTCCCCCCCAAACATATGGTAAAGTTCCCTCTCCCCGCATGGCTTCAAGGTTTCCTTCCCCTATCGTCGGAGGCCTTTCATTACCCCCCAATCCAATTATAATCAGATCATCGTAATCCGTCACCTCTTTCTTGTCCCCAGAAATTTTCAGTTCACTTCCCCTAAAGAGTTCCGCATGCCGAGCAGGTTTGGTTGGACCTGTGCCGGTCGGTGATTTTTTTATTTTGCATACGTCATGTTGTCTATGGGTCTCCCCCGTTTTCTCTTTAAGGAAGCTTTCCCGGTTCATGCAATGGTGAGGCACGTTCAGACTTTTGTCGTCCCACTGCGTCGAGTCGAGCCATCCTTTGCAGTGAGGGTTTTTTTTTTACACCACCGAAAGGAGAATAGCTCCTTCCCCTTTCGTCTCGGTGCTGATGGACCGTAAATGGTTATCCTTGGCCCTTGGTTTCACTGCTTTTGCACATGAGTTGCCGGCCATGGCAATAGCTGATGGAGATCCTTTTTTTTGTTGCGGCGTTGACCTTTCACGAAACGTCCACGCCCATCAGACAGGTTTTTGGTCGATCCTCCACATTTTTCCCCCCATTTCGCAGTTCTATGGGCCACGGTTTCGTTTCCCCTGTAGAAAATACGTCACGGAAAAGATGTGGGGTGCGGATCGTCGGTTGAAGCCTTTTTTTTTGAATCCTGATTTCCTTTTTGGTTTCTCCCCGGTATTGCTTTTTTCCTCTGCTCCAACACCCTTTCCACTTTCGTTTGCTCACGGACAGGAATGGATTCACTCAGGTGTTCAGTACGTTCGTTGGTTTCCTTGTATTTTTTCTTTTTTAGTCGATCTTTTTTTTATTCTCTGATCTCCAGATCCCCTCGGGTTTTTCTTATCTTATCCAGCTCTCATCCTGGCCGAAGGATTTTACTTCGAGCCCTGAGCACTTTTCCTTTGTTCCTCCTCTCCCCTCGCGCCCAAGAGTCCCCTTTCCCCAAACCGGCTGTCTCTTGCTCCTTATTTCGGGAGCGATAATTTCTTTCTCCCTTCCTTTCCGCTTGACTTCCTTCTTTTTCGTCCTCCTCTTTTTGCAATAGCTGTCTTGTACACCGCCGGTTCGCTTTTTTTATATTGCAGACCTGACATTCGGAAGGTTGCGCTAATAGGCTGGACCACCCCCTGCTCCCCCTTGATTCTTCTGGCCCCACCAGAGATCTAATACTCTCCCTCCTCAGTTTTGTTTTTGTCGTCTCGTGGCGATTCGTGTTTGTATGGTGTTTTTTTTGTCATGCGGCGATTCTTGACGTATCCTACTGTCTCCTTTCCAAGTATGTTTCTTTCTCATCCCTCACAACGAGTTCCGGAGACTGAAGTATTGATCGCAATCGGCTTACCACGTCTTGTGCTGCTTGTATCACTAGAAGTTGATGATTCCCCTCCTTCTTTTGACTTACATTGAAGGAGTACCCGATGGGTTTCTTGGTGCTTGGAGGAGGCCCCGTTTTGCGCGCTATTCGAGGTTTGTTCGCCTTTACTTTTCAACCGAAGTCGGCGTGCATTTTTTGGAACTCTTTCTTGCATTTTTTTACGAATAACCTCGGCCCGGGGTCCGCGTTTTTTTTCTCTCCTCTCCACCCCCCACTTTTTTCAGACAAAATCTTGAGAACACCTCCTACATCACCACGCTTTTATTGCCGATGAGTTTACACGCCCGTGACTCTTTCGGTCCTTCCCTTCCAGTCACTGTGGAGACGATTCGAACGTTCACTCTTGCACGCTTCCACCTTCATCAGCCCCGTAGTCCGGGGCCGTGTGAACTTTTTTACCTTGCTTTCCCGCCCTTTCAAGTTTTCTCTCGGTGCCTTTTTGGAAACAGTTAGGTTTATTCCTTAGCGGCTTTGATTCGTCGGTCGTTGCTTTTTTTAGCGGGCCGCGCCCCACAAAACTCACATCGCTGGTTTTGTTCTTTCTTTCCCTTGCCCCCCCTTATTCTTTTCCCTTTTTACCTGCCAGAGGATAACAAAGTTGTGACCCGGTTTCCGTCTATGACGTCCTTTTTTACCCCGATAATATTCGACGTGCTGGGTTTCCTGCAGCCGGCTTGTCTTGTTGCGGGCCTGCGAGCCAGTGCTTCAAAATGTCTGCGCCTAAACTCAATTTGCATCCCCGGGATCTTTGTAGAAAATTTCCCTAGAATTTCCCCTGTTAATACCTTCCTTTGTCTCCAGACGGATTCCTTTCGCCACCCCTCAGACCCGATTTGCGTGCGAATGGCTGCTCGTTTTAGCCCCCGCCTGCCCTTTTTCTAGGAATATTCGTATTTTGCATCCCTTGAAGATTGATTTTTTTCCGAGCAAAGGACGGACGATCTTGGCTGGAAAACACTTGGGGCTCTTTCGCAGAACTTCACTTTCCCCCCTTTTTGTTGGAGCCGACGCCATGGTCGTTCTTTGAAATGAAGATGGCGGACCTCGATTCGCTCGACCTGTTTTAGTTCGAGGTGTCCCCCCTCTGCTTTATTCCTTTTCCCCTTGCTGCTCGCTTTGTGGGGATGTATTTTCGCTGCATCAGTTTTACAAGCACCGTTTAACGCTACTCACCCCTCAGGATGATCCCGTTTTAACCCCCTGTTTCTTGGGCCAGAAGCGTGGCGGCGATATGTTTTAAGCGATGCCAAGGTGTTTTTTCCTTCTGCCTTATCATGGTCTCTTATTTTTCCCCCATCTCAATCGAGCGACCCGCCACGGAACTTTTATAATCGCATGCAACACGAAATAGACTCTGATTCACGACCACGGCCACGGCCATAGAAAAAAACGAATGCGATGACCTTGGAGAGTTTCCTTCCCCCTCCCAAACTCGGCGCTTTCCCTTCGTTGGGGAGATGTGTTCCGGTGTTGGTACTTTGCGTCTTCATTAGCTATTGTGCCAGCCTCTACCTAATGACCCCCCCCCCCCTTTCTTCCTCCCCAAGAACCCGCCCCCTTCCCTTCTTTCAGTATCATTCGCGTGGTTGGTGGGGTCTTGCTTCGGTTCTCCCAGCCCCTCGCCAGTAAACCTAATCCTCCGGCCTCGGTGACATTTATTGCCCTCCCCAGTCTTAAACTCTTCTTCGCTTACCCCTCTGAGTGCGAAGGTTTTTAGTTCGGGCTTTTGTGAGCCAGGCTTCCCTCCGGGAACGTATCCTACTGCGATTTGGCACCAGATTTTAGGGGCAGTCCCTCCTTGTTAAGAAAAGGAACCCTCCTCTTTCCCCTGTTTCGGATCTTCTCCCCCCCCTCTGACATCCCATATCTCTTTTTACCTCCGTTTCTTTTCTGTGAGGTTTTGGCTATCGATCCTGTAAGTTCGATTGGCAGATCATCTCGGTCTTATCCGGAGCTGAACGGAGGCTGGCTCGAGGTTCTTTATCATGAATCTTCTTTTTTCCCCTTTCCCACTTGGGTCCTTTTTTCCCTCCCTCTTTCTCCGTTCGACGCGAGTTGATTTTGCAATATTCAAGATGAAGACCTTGTCGATGGCTCGTGCGTGTTTTGAGGTGGGATGAGTGTTCTGGGTTTCTTTGTACTAAAAGCCTCTTTCCCACCTTCCCCTGATATCCTTCCTTTATCCTGTTTTCCTCCCCTTCCTCTCGGGCTGAGTTTCTTGTATGTAGTTTTGTTTTGGCATTCAGCCGAGTGTTTTCTTTATGCTGCACAAATGCCCTTACCGCACATTTTATTTTTTGCACTTTTCCTCCTTCCCCATGATACTGGCACCTTCCCCTCTTTTTTTTTCTTTAGAGAAACCGGTCTGACTTCCAGTCAAGAGCTCTTAATTTTTTCTCTTCCTAGTTTAAGCATCGTTGGATGCCTGTGCCGCCGTTGTGCCCGATCTTGGGGTGGCCCTCTTTTTTTGTCTTTTCTGGGCCCCCCCCCCCCCCCCCCCCCCCCCCCCCCCCCCCCCCCCCCCCCCCCCCCCCCCCCCCCCCCCCCCCCCCCCCCCCCCCCCCCCCCCCCCCCCCCCCCCCCCCCCCCCCCCCCCCCCCCCCCCCCCCCCCCCCCCCCCCCCCCCCCCCCAGGCTTTGTTTTATTTGAGTTCTTTCTTTTTAGATGTTTCTCTCTCTCTCCAGGCGAAATGCTTCCATTTCGCCTTCTCACCGCTAGAGAAAGATCGGCCTGACACTGTAAAAGAGCCCCCCTAACCCTCTTGTTTTTTCATTCCAACTGTATCACGCCATTGCTTTGCTGATCTTTTACATGATTTCCACCCTGTCGTTTGAAAAGGTGCTCAAAGCGGTGCAGCCTGACGACTCGTCATAGTTGTTTTGGTATTGAGCCTTTTTCCCTTTCAAGAACCTTCTCCCCACTTCTTTCAGTCGCTTGAAAGGAGGTTTATGAGCTTTCTTTTGACTCTTCATTACGACCGTTTTTAACCGTGGCTGTTCTGCGCCCCCTCCCCCCCCAATTTGAATTCCTGATCCCCTCTTCCCCCTTGAAGTCCCTGTTTAACGCAATGCTTTCCTTTCATTTTGATTAGTGAAACATTGCCGCTCGTTTGTCTCGCTACAGTCAGAGCGCGCCCGCTTTGGCGCGGGTTTTTTTACTTCCCTCCTCTGACTCCCCCTTTCTGCTAGGGGATTTGGAACATTTCCGTTTCTTTTTGAGTGTTTTTTTTAATATCCATTAGGACCATGTTCCGAGTTGCCTTACCCCATTTTTCGGTTGACCCTGTTCTTCTGTTGATTCAATTGTAGTTTTCCCTTCAGACTTTTTTGCAATGGCCCGCGAGCGCTTGCACTCAGCTTTTGTCCGTCCCCGGTTATTTTTTTCCCACCCCCAGTCGTCGCGCGGCGTTTCATGTCGGCGATGGAAAGTCCTTGGTAGATCTGGCCGTTGTCACTGTTAAAAATCTTTTTCACTTCCCTTCTCTCTCCCTGATGTTGCGATTTTTGAGAGGTTCGCTAGACTTTTAACAACACCGACCTATCCTTATCAGAATTTTTGCGCCTCCCATCCTGTTTCCCCACCTGACCCTCATGCCTTCTACACGGCGTTCAGGCCAATTACAACTACGTTCACCGGCACGATCGGGTTCGGATCTAGTGCCATTGTTACATCGAGTTTCGACTTCTTGCTTGGTTTCCCCAATGCCGGATACTCCGCTTTTTTAAACCTTCAAGTGTTTGGAGTCATTCTTCCCATGGTTATAATCCCCCTTTCTCCTTCGAGTGCTTGTGTAATGTCTCTTGCGAGGTCGAGATGTTTGTAGGCTGTAGATCCCAGCTCTTCGCTGGTATTTTCAACCTTAGTTTGTGAAACCTTCACTTCCCTCCCCTCTGGCTTTCCTCAGTCGCCTCTTCTAGCACCCTCTGCATAAACTTATCTCACCTTAGTTGCCAAGCTGAAACGTTCCAAACCCTTATGACTCCAGTTCCTTCCTTAGTTCCCCTACGTCACCCAACACCTTCTTTCATGATCTCCCGAAGCTTGATCGTTCGCTTTTTCGGAACGATTCTGAGCAATTTCAGCTTCCAGTCTTCGTCCCCCATGTGGTTTTTACCCCCTCTCTTAGTTTGAGACCCCTCCCTCTGCCTTTTAGTAAGCGTCGATAACACCTGCCTCTGGAGTCCACAGCGACCAATACAAAACTGCACGAATCTCCATCTTCTATTGTACTCTTTCTTTGTGCGGTCTCTCTTGCTTCTCGTTTGATCTTTATTATGCATGGTTCAGGCGCGTTAGCGCGCTACTCCTTCGAAGTTCCGGTTCCAGCTCATCCGCTAAAAACCGGCGTGGTTGGATCATGATCTTGATCTCCAACTTATTTCGCCTTAACCTCCAAGTCATGGCTGATGGAGCCTTCAACAAGACGAAGTTTCCGATTGACCGTTTTTTCGGGGAATTCCAGAAGGCGTCAGCGGTTTTTGAATGGGTTGGATTTGACTCTTTGAGTCACTCCTCCCAATGCATTTCAGCGGTTTCGAGATGGCGTATTGAAAGTCCAATCAGTCCCCTTTTTCATCCATCTGGATGTGAACGACGCCACAGGCCCTGCTTTTCTGACCGCTGTCGGGTCTTTTTTCCCTCCCTCAAAAACCTTTCCACCTCTGAGGCTTATCCCTCCTTCCCCACGCGAACGGATATCGCTTTCCTACCTTGCCTGCTTGTCAAAAACCACGTTGACGGTTTTAGCTGAGTAATCCTTCTTGTAAACCATCATCTCTTCCTCCCCCTCTTTGACCCTTTTCTCCCCTCTCACTGACACAAATTTGTTCGGTGAACTCTTGTCTTAAATTGCCGTTAGATCCGGCTTCTTTTCCCGTGTTGACAATTTCGGTGAGCGCTGCCGAGCTCATTCTTTCTTTTGCCACGGTACTTTTTTTTTCAGAGGTCCATTTCCCCCCCCACTCTCACAGCGTTTCGCTATTTCTCATGGACGTCTCTCTTAGTTCACACTGCATATATCAAAACAAGGGTTCAATCGCACCGACTATGGTTCCTCACGTTCGATTATATCCCCCTTGGGTTCTTTTTTCTTTTACAAGCCTGCCTCAAAGATTCTTTTGGGTTTTCTCTGCCAGTGCTCCCCAGTCCTCCCTTTGACCCCTCTCCCTCCATTTAGGACATACCCCTTCCTTGTGATCCCCTGGTGGAACACTCCTATCCCCTTGAGCCTCCTCCTCTTCGGTGAAAACCATCCGCCCATGACCCCTGGTAAGTCCCTCCCTTCGCTCCACTTTTTTGTTTTGTGGCTGGCCGCGTCGCCCACGAAGCTTCTTTCCTCTTTTGGTCTCCTTTTTTGCCGAAAGCGCATCTTTTGGTCCGAGCAACTTTTTTTGCTCTTTTTTTTTTTCTTTCCTTTCTTGACCCCCTCTTGTCGCTTCTAAGCCGTTTCACATTTTGGCTCCCTCCTTCGGTCGCTTCTTTAACTTATCCTTTTGACTTCCTCGCCTCCTTTCCTCCCCGGCCTTTTTACCAGCGGACTTTTCCTTGTGTTTGGCGATGTTCTTCAGCGTGACGGTTTTTTCTCGAGAGATCCGATGCTCCCCCACACCCTTTCCTGTTCTTTTCGCTATCCCTTTTTCACCCCCCCCAGTTCAATCTTGTGCGTATCAGCCCTTCAAATGGATTCGAGTTTTGAAGAAAAACTCTCTGGCTTTTCTTTGTCATGGATTCTTCTCTTTTTCTTTCTTTCGCAGAGTTGTCATCTCCGCAACCTGAGTGATTCTTGCCTAGAGATGCTTGTTCTCCCTTCTGCCGCCCCACCTTCCCCCTGCGATCCTTCAAGCGGACCTCCCATACTATCATCTGGGCAACACGACCTTCCCTCTTTCTTTTGCCCGACACGGCCCCTTAAATCACCAAACGTTCTCTCACGCCTTCTTCGATTGAATCTCCTCCTGAGAGGGACCCTCTTCTTGCCTTCTTTTCTCCTCCCAGGCGGCGGCTGTGGGCACTCTTCTGGGCTCTTCTTCTTGTGGTTCTATCCCTGCATGGCACATTCCTCTCCGGGTTGTGCCTCCGAAAGAACCACTTCTTCTTCCCCTGATGACCAAACTCTCCTTAAAACAGCCAGTTCGGGTTCGTTCAACGTCTCATTCCGTTCTTTGTTTTTTGTGTGTTTTCCCCCTTTTTTGTGTTCGCTCGAAACATTACGCCCCTAACCCTTTTCTCCCCCCCCATAGCCTCCCTTCCTCGGCTCCGCGTTTTTTCCACCTACTTCTCCCTTCTCTTTCCTGTGACCTTCTCTGTTCTGGAAGGAGGCCTCCTTTTCTTTTGATCAGCTTACCTTTCCAAGTTGGCGTCCGCTCTTTCACAGATATTCCTCCTGATCCTCCACAAGAAATCCGTCCCGATCTGTGGGAATCTCCTTTTTCATGTCTACGCTTTTTCTCAAACAGGACGTCTCTTCGTACCGGACGGCGCTTCTGAGCCCACCCTTCTTCC
>Ga0179591_1256737_pt1 | contig 11131 bp, 8 predicted proteins | sample CZOMad2_1_08_16f_FD_182891 | JGI IMG/M metagenome (GOLD analysis project Ga0179591, IMG submission 182891) | Vadose zone soil fungal communities from Angelo Coast Range Reserve, California, USA - CZOMad2_1_08_16fungal (PacBio error correction) | ecosystem: Environmental > Terrestrial > Soil >... | reverse complement strand
TTTTTGTTTTTTCTTTTTTCGCAGATGAGAGATGAGAATGATCGAGCAGACTCCCATGGACCAAGTCTTTTTTTTGGCGATTGTGGTTGCGACGTTGAAGTTCCTACGAACTGCCAGGAAGAAGAAATTAGCAGACTCTCTTTTTTTTCATTCTCCTCCACTTTCCCTCCCCCCAGGGAAGAAACTTTCTGAAAAAGTGCGACCTGTCTTCGTGGCCACCGCACTGGAGATCTAACCTTTCGATCTCACAAACCAACTCAGCTACACCCCGATTCCGTTAGCACAGCACCTCAGGTTGTTTTTTCCCCGTCACGTCCGGGAGATTTATGCTCTTACTTTTTGCGGAACGGACCTGTACCGGACAATTTTTTGTTATTTGCGGTTTTCTCCCGGCACATCAACTGTAGCCATCTCTTCACCAGCTCATGACATTTTTCTTACTTCTGGCGGACTTGCCGAGAGTGTGCTCTTCGTCCCCAGAGTTCAGCACGTACACAAGAGTTTGCCTGACCCTTCTCCGCCTCCGACCGGAGACGTCTCAGTTCCACGACGTTGAGGACTTTAAAAAGATACCCCCCTGCAGTAGAGTTCGTCCCCCTGACCCGGCATTGACGACAGTCCTACCTGTATGCTTTGAAAACCAGTTTTCTTTGGAACCAACATGAAGGAGGGCGAATGAAGTATACGTTTTAACCCTACACCCACTCTGTCTCCGCTTTTCAGGCGGCCGTTCTTCTGGCTTTTCCTAAACTTTGTCGGACTGACTCCGTCCACTTCAAGGGAGCCCTCTTACCCCACCCCTATGCAGACCATGGGCTGCCCTCCGACAGGGTATCTGGCGATCCTTCAGGCACGACCCCTTCCTCCGACGTTGGCCCCCCTTCCCTCCCCCATCAGTATGAGCCGAGCTGTTTTTGCAGTGCAGGTTCCGGTTTTCTTATAGCGTGTATACTCTCCTTCTCTGTTTGAACGTTTTGCGAGTTTGTTTCCTAGTTTTTTGAATCCCTATCGTGCGTTTCTCGCGGAGCTGTCGCAGTTACTTCGACGGGGTCATATTGCCGTGCAGAGGAGGAATAGGCCGCGTTGAGGATTTCCGGGTGTGAAGTGCCTCTATGATACCGGTCGTTCACGACCCGACGGATTAGGACGCAAGCTGTCGGATACATTTTCCGTCCTCTCCGTCGTTGAGCCTTCGACCACCTCCCCCTTCTTTATATACTCCCCGAAGTTCATCCCCGCCCCCCCGTCACAATGGACGGCTCTTTGCAAAGATTCTGAAAAGGTCATTTGGGAGATTTGGCTTGCTGATGATTGCTGATTGTTACTGAGCCTTTTTTCCGCTCAGCCCAGAGACGCCCAATTTTTTTCCTGAGACGATTCGCTGTCAGTCCTCGGACCCCTTTTTCGATGAAGCCAGCGATTAGTACAGACAACCGCACGTCCGACACGCATACAGGTCCCTCAAGCTAAATTCCTCTGTCAGCCCTTCCTTAAGGTCATTTCGCCCTTTCAAGGAGGTCTTTGCACTTGTCGCCGCAGTGGCGTGGCCCATAAACAACACTCCCCCCAGGAGAACGCGAGGCTTTGACCGCTCATTTCTGCCCCCCCTTTTGCTAAGTGCTTATCTTCTCCTTAGCCAACCTTTCTCGAGGTCACTTCCTTCCTCCGATTAAGCGAGCGCAAGCGGATTCCCTAGTTGATCATGTCGGTGCATTGTACTTGTTTGCCCGCGAAATGATGAGGGACTTATGAAATTTCCTAGAACGCTCTAATGCAGAAAAGCATCCTTGCTTTCATTTCTCTCCTGCCATTCATTATTGTTTCAGTATTTTTGCCCCAACAGCATTTTTTGCCCGACCACGGCGTTTCGTCTTTCTGAATAAGCTCGGCCATGTTATTGTTTTTTTTCCTTTCTTTACCAGAGCATCGGCGGGATTTATTTCCCGCTTTCCCAGTACCGGGCGTGCCTTCTGTCTACTTTCCACCGAGCAGGCCGAGTTACTGAACTTCTCTGCCCCCCCTCTTGATTGATTGTATGAAGGTTCAGAGTTCCAGACCTTGCTCGTTTTGAGAAATACGTCCATTCTTCTTCATTTTTTGGCTTAGGCGGCATCGGAACCCCTGATCCCACAATCGTGGAGACCCTGCACTTCCTCCCTTGTTGGAGACCGCGTGATTCCCAGATGCACTGAGTTTTACGGACCGTCGTTAGCGTCCCCTCTGCAGACGCCTTGCTTCTGCATTCTTTCCCGCCGAAGTCAAGACGATGTTTTCCTGCTCCAGCTTTGGAGTCGCGCGCTGGCGAAATTCGCTCAGCATTTATCTCTCTTCCTCCTCCGTTGTTGTTTTTTTTTTCGGAGCTAACTCTGCTGATGTGTAGTTGCTCCGCAGGCTTTGCTTGTTGACCTTGAGAGGGAAACGACCATCCTCCTGCCTCTAGCGTTCTGACCCCGCCCGACGTTCCCCACCGAGTAATCGCGACCCACTCAGCGGCGCGACTTATTTCATCACCGGGTTCTCCAAAATGTGTAGTAATATCGGTGACTTTCTTCTTCGTTTCCGCTGAGGTTTTCTTGATCGCCAACAGGTCCGGCGTTCTTTATGTCCTTAGTCAGCCTGGCCTCTCCGTGCATCCCCCGAAATCAATTAACCCGTAAGAGCTACCCCCGAGACCGGGGATTCGCGTTCTCCGGTGTATCCCGGCGATTGCAGTTTTACTCGAAGTACTTTTCCTTGCCATCTTAGATTAAAGCCTACAGCGTTACGCTTTGCTCTTGGTTCTCTTATTTAAACTGCCGCAACGCTCCGGGGTTAGCCAAATGCTGCACTGATAAATCAATTTTTACAGACCCACCTCAATGCCTCTTTACTTTTCCTATTTTCCCCTTCGTCTTCTGATTTCAACCTTCCCTTCCGCCTTTGGGCAAACGCGGGAACCCTTTTCCAAGCCGAGCCCTGCGCCGTTTAATCGCTTGAGCTCGCAACGTGACCCCGAATACGGCCCTAATATACCCTTCCACTGAGAAAACATTTTCTTCACTTGCACGAGTTTTATCTGGCTGGATTAATCAGCGTTACGCTGCTGTTTGTTTTTAATGAGGCACAACAGTGCTCCCCTTTCCCTCCGGTCAAAAACTTGCTCGCGCATTGGTCTTGACCCATCCATTGCGAAGGGAGGTCCTTATGCGTTTTTTTCTTCTTTTGCGTTAATGTCTGTACTGCTGCCTAACGGCTTTGCCGTTGCTGCTCCTCCCCAAGAATTGGTTCTGCTCTGGCCTTCCGGGAACGCTCTCCCAAGCAACCCTTGCACATCTCAGCTCATATACCAAATTGACCGGATTGTTTCTACTTACCCTCTTCGCATCACGTCCCTTTCTTGGTTCGGATGACCTTTTTTTCAACAGGATATAACGGGTGGCTCTTCCCCGACCGGCCTTAATGATCTATGACCCGCTTCCTCCGATCCTTTCGGAACGTCACACAGTGTTACGCCAGATCGTCTTCAACAACCTTCTGATCTCCCGCCATCCTGCTCCATACCGGCCAGCCTTTTCGCTGAACACCTTCTTACAGTGACATTGTTTGCCCTCTTGCCTTGATACCAACGCTCTTTTCTTCCCCTCGCCACCTTCCTCCAGCGCCCCTTCGCGGTAAACCGATCTACGCCCAACGGCACCCTCACACAGCTCACACTCCCCGGCCTCACTGGTCTGGAACCGACTCCAAACGGCGCTCAGTTTTTCCGGAAGGAAGCCCTAAACGTTAGCGCATATTAAGGCGTTGCCGACCATCCTTGGAGCCCGGCGGGCTAACCTTGCTTTTTTGGGAGTATTTGTCGCGGACAAACTTCGAGTCCGAGCCGCCGCCTGCCCATCCGGAGACCCAATGTTATTTTTCAAAAGAGCGGCGCATAGCGTTTCATGTTTCGTCAATTTAGAGTCCATTTTTAGGTGCCAGCGCTCACGCCCGACATGTCCCTTGGTCTTCCTCGGGGGCGGACCCTAATGCAGGTTCTCTTTTGTGTATATCGACAAGCCAGTTCCTTGTACGTCTTCCCGGCTCTCTTTTTCACTCCGGAGGGAGACTCTCCCCCCGGTCCCCCTCTCGTCCCCGATCAGCACCTTCGTTCCCTACGTCCGCCCTTCAGAAACTGAAATACCGTTTTCTAGTTGACCTCCCCAGGCTCTTCCCCCTCCCCCCCCAACACATTGTCCATCGGTACTTCCTGTCCTCAATTTCAATATCCCCTTACTCCGGCGTGACGGTCAGTCAGCGATATTCGCCGGGGTGGGTAGGGTCTCTTCCTTGAATGCTTTTGTGATCTTATTTTTGGCGAGATTGTGAAATGTTCATCCTTATCCGATTCGTCCTGGATGAAAGTAACAAGACGATCCTGTAGCACCTTTTAATCCTTTCTTCCTTCAGTTTGAGGGGAGGATCAATCTTCCGTAGTTATGCTCCTGGAATATAGAATAGGAAGTATATGGAACGTCGCCTCCCTAGAGCAATCCTGGAAATTGAGAGTCTTTCATATGATAGAGACCTTTCTTTCCTCATAACCTTTGGAAGCTTTTGATCGTCGACCTACCCCGCCCATGGACCACGTCTTGGCCCGTTGAGGTTTCGAGGGACAAGGTCGATCTCCCCATGCAGATGAAGCAGATGTTTCGATTATTCGGCCCGACTTCCCTATTATGAAAAGTTCAAACGCACCTGATCGTCGTGTTTTTCCTTACTTCCCATAGTATGAAGTACCTCTCACCCCCACCATCCGATCCACCCGACCATAGACGAATTACACCTGCGCGGGAATATAGCGTCGGCTCCCGTCGAATTCGGTAATTTATCCCATTTTTAATTTGCGGACCGTACCTTAAGATGGACAAGTTTTGGTGATCGGTTATCGCCGGCCTTCACCTCTCAAGAGCACGCTATGCCAGACCTTCCTGACTTTCTCTTCTTTTACGGAATTGCACCTTACTCCTTTGCTGTGATTCCTTGCTTCAAGAGAGTTCCGCATGAGTGCCCTCCTGAAAAGAGCTCCCTCCGACGACTTCGCCGAGCAGTGCAATTTTTCCTGACAGTCACCTTCCCCAGTCTCTGTTAAGCCCGAGTCAACCCTGCTCCTTCCCTTTTCGCGCCTTGTCACCTACCTTTATGCATGAACACCTCTTGTTGCGAAAACAGCAGAGAGGACAGTATCGTCTATTTTTGACCCCTCCCAAGAATTGTCTCCTGTTGCTTTTCCTTCTGGAGTATAGGCACCTCACCCCTTTCCAGAGAAGAAGACCTCGACCTCGTTTGTCTAAACGCCGAACCACCGCGTCCAGCGATCATTTCGTGAAGCGAAAGGTGCTTCTTCTTTTCTTCCCCTCCGGCCCCGACCATGAATCCGCCTTTGTCTCCGGTCCCTCCAGGAAGTACTGGCTGTTTCCTGGTGTTGCGGTTGCCCGTGTCGTGTAGTTGTAGAGCGTGTCGACGCCGTCGCTTTCTGGACCCCGTTTTGGATAGTGCCTTCCCACAGTCGTGGGTCTTTGCCGGAGGGCTCCCCCTGCTGACCGTCAGATATTTTTTCTTCCTCGGGGATCTTATGGCTTGCATAGTTTAGCGGCGCTTGTTGCTGACGCCGCGGTTGGTTTCTGAAGTAAGATTGGTGTACACCGGTCGTTCCGCCGGCGTGAGCTTCTGAAGTGTCGCTCCTCAAGCGGATGCTCGTGTCGACGAATCATTCCCTTATATCAGGCCGTGAAGTCAAGCCACGAACCCTAACCCCTTTCTTTAGTATTCCTGCTTTCTTCGCCGGAATCCGGGTTTCCTTGTTTCGGCGTGGAGTTCTTTTCGAATGTATTTTTCCTGAGGCTTTCCGCTCAGGTTCTCCCTTCTTGATTTCCTTCGTCTTACTTTTCAGCGGCACAGCAGATGAAGCCCCCGCCTAGAAAATTGAACCTTAACGACACGCTCCCTATACCCCTGACATCCCTTTCGCCTGTCCCTTTTCGAAGATGCGCGATCAATTCCTTTTCGCGAGCAGGAAGAAGGTTTCGCGCACCATGATTTGCCCCCCCCCCTCACCACAGTTTCCCCACCTGCCGACCCTCCCCCTTCTTAAATACGCCCTGCTTCCACCTCGGTGAACCCTTCCGCCCAAATCGTGGATGCGAAGTGGCTGTTATACGTAGGTGCTTTGTCTTTACCTCGTTCTCATCTTTTTACCCTTACGTCGGAGTCGCATTTTAATGTTTTCCCGCTATGCCCTTTATTCGGTGGGTCCGAGGAAGGATGAGTCATATAGACTGCATATAGGAAGACATCGATATTTTCTGTCCCCTTACATTTCTTTAAGTATCTTGTGCCTCCCCGGCCTTGCTCGACCCCCCGTTCTTTCGGCAGGTTCCAAGTCGATTCATCCGCAAGGCCTGTCTTCCTGGAGAATTTCCTTTGCTAGGGACGTTTCCTTTTCGCCCTGTGGATGTCGGCCGGTAGACACCTATGAATCCCTCTTTCCTCCCTTTTAATGATTGATGCGGAGGGCCGAACTTGCTGTCAGACCAAGCAGCGCCGTCCTTTTAAGTTTATCAGGCATTTTATACGGACACCCCTTTCTTACAAATCGTGCATCTCCATTCTACTTTTTTAATTGTGGGTCTCCATGCCGGTGATGAAATATCTTCGCTGCGTAGCAGGCTTCTGTAACTTTTGGCTATCGTCTCGGAGTTTTGTTTTGCCAGTTCACATCCGCGTCCCCGCACAGCTTGGCGATCTCTCCTTCCTCCCTGTCTTTGCTCAGCCCTGATTTATTCCTTTTCCCCCCCCCCCCGTTGAGATATATATCGCAAGTCATGACGGTCGTGCTCCCTCTGGGCGCTGGTGAAACGTGGTCTATTTCACGAAACTTCTAAGGGCCTTCCTTCTCCGTTCTGACGACCTACTCCTTCAACGCTTCATTTTTCCGCTTTTTTCAAACTCAGCGGCGCGATCCTTCCTACTTTTTTCTTCCCACTTCCTTAACACGGTGATTCTTTCGGATCGACATCCGGAGATTTCGTCGCGAGCTCGCCTCCCGGCTTCGCAATCCCTTCCCCCTGAAAGAGCGCGGAGACTGGGATTTTTTTTCGCCTGCGCTTTTTTCTCCGGCGCCATCAAGCCTCCCAGCTGCTCGAGCGTCAAAGCCAAACCGTCGGGTATGTCCATGACCTTCCTATTGAAGTGATGATCTTCTTGACCTTCCGCAACCTAGCCGGTGGGCGATCACCTCTCTTGAGGCCCCGATACTTAACCGTAGAAGACATCACCCTGATGTTATATCCCTCGATTCTTTTGCCTTCTGCATTCATTCCCATTCCTACCCCTTTCAATCGCCCTCCAACTCAAATGCCTGGCTTTCCTCCTTCTTCCTCATCTTCGTCCTCCTCAATCGGAAGTGACTACGGTGCTATTTTACCTAATAGCCGTCAAACAGCACACATGCGGAAATTTGCCCCTGGTGTGAGCGCGTATTTCCGAATCGTTCGGCTGTTCCCGTTTATCCTGTTCACACACTGTGATTCACGTCGGCCCCCCTGAATGCCTTCGCGCCTTATGACCTGTCATTGCGAAGGGATGGTTCTGTCTTCTTTGTATCGTGCGTAATTGTCTGTCTCTCGATCTGCCTCATCGTCTTTGCCGCTTACGTCAGCGAAGTCTTAGCTCAAGACATTGAGTTCGCTGAAATCCCCGCCCTTACCCAGCAGCCATTTAATAGCAGCCCCCACTGACTTTTCTTCCCTGGCCCAGAACAAGCTTGCTCTCTATATCTTTCGGCTTCACCCCTTCGGGCCAATCAACTGGGCAGGATTTCTCGTACAGAACGCCCGGCACCGAATGCATCTCGACCTCTCTAGTTTCGTTTCTTTCCCGGCAAACGTGTTTACAGACATGTCTTCACCAACCCCTTCTCTCCGCGTCCTCAATCGTGCCCACGGCAAGATCAAGTTGCGCAAACTATCTTTACGTTTCTTACCTTGAGGTCCCCTTCCCCCTTTCGTCTACTAAAACCTCTGTCTTCAAATACTCGCCCCGCTCCTTCCTCGGTAACTGATCTACGCCGACAGCAACCCCTCCCCCCTGATTCCTGGTTTTTAACCGATTCCCCCGGCGGCTTCCTGGCTTTTTAAGATCGGCTCCTCATCACCTTTTCTCTCCGCCTTGGAATGCAGCCTCTTGAACTTGTTTTAGCGGTACCTGTCCGTCTTCCTTTTCGCAGACAACTTTGATTCGGCCTTCAGCCTGACAGCGAGACATCCTGTTAGGGTCCAAAGAGAAGTGAGCACTCGTTCTTGTTGTTCGCAAACCGCGGTTTATAGACGGTAGGGAACGTCTCTGAAAAAGGCATGCCGTCGCGTGTGTTGTGAAACCTCTTGCCCCCTCTGTTCTCTCGACTCACCAGCCGTAGTTGGAAGACCCTTCTCCCAGGTGCGCCCGTCGTCGGCCCTTCTTTTCCACGCGGCTGGGTGCCCTCTCGGTAAGAATCTAGAAACTTTTCTTTAACTCAGCTCCGACCGTCGAATGTCCTGAACTGGTTCCCTCAGCGTGCATTTTATCGCGGCGGCTGACCACCAACCCTCGGTACCTACGGCGACAAATTACAATCATCCAACTCCTTCTCGTCTGCGTCAGCCTCGACTCTTCGCGCAGTTTTTATTCGTAATACTTCTTGGAGCGAGGTGGGGTTGTCCCTTTAATCAGCCGATTCGCCGAGTTAGGGATGAAGAACACTCCGCCAGGTCGTGGTCTTAACTTTGCGTCTTTGATTAGGCGAATCTCTTATTCTCCCTTTTCCATTATGCTTTCACCCCCCGTATAGATCTGTCCCGTTTCCCCGTCGAAACTTCAGAATTGGCAATGTGCGGGTGCCCCGGCTATGATCGCCCTACCCCGTGTTTTCTTTCTATTTTTCTCCTGTCAGACTCCTGCTGTTTTGTGAGCAGACCCTCACATCCAGTCTGGCCGGCGGTTCGCCGAGAATTTCCAGATCGAGTCCAGGATGAATGAACCAAGTTTATTTTCTCTTTTTCTACCGTTTTGCGGTGGCAAATCCGCCCCGAATTTTCCGAACTTCTGCCAAGTTGCAAATGAAGTTTTTTTCATTATGGCCATTCTCTCGGTAGTTCAAATTTTTCGCTCTCAAACAAACCATTTCCCTTCCCACCCTCCTCATGAAGAATACACACCCTTGTCGCGGCGAATGATTTTGAGCTGTCCTGTCGACCTCCCGCCGGAGTCCTCTTTAATTGAATTTAGGTACTTCGTATGAGTTTTTGGTGCGGTCTCATCGCAGTTCCGGCGCCCTTCCCTAGATTCGCTCTGTGCACTTCTGGACATCGAAAGGCTTCGAGGAATTGCACGGGTGCTCCGAGAGCCCGCCCCCGCCGGAGTTGTTTCCAAAGATCTCCTACTACTACCCCGGCTCCGGAGCAGTGTCTCCCCCGACTTTTTGAGGTCGATAGACAACCTATGCAACCTGCAGTTACTGCGTCGCCCCGTACCCCATTTTTTCGCGCGTTCTCACCTAAAGTATGCAAACCCCGTTGCGAACACCCAAACGAGCGGCGCATCTCCTGACGCTCGCTATTTTGACCCTCAAGTCCTATGCGGCGGCTCTGGCTACGTCCACTGTAGCTCCTCTTACGTACCCGCCAGGCGTTCTCACTTTTGACCACACCTCCCCGCGGGCAGCTTCTATCAGGAGTTGAACCCTGTGGATTTCCTTCCGGGCCCTAAACATGCCGCTGCATCGTTTTTTCTGGTTTCCTGTTTCGTTTTTTGCCAAATTTTTTTAGTTTGCTCTTCTTTTTATTAACGAGGCTTGAAAGGTTGTATCTGTTGAAGAGTCTTGTATCGAGGGTCACAATTTTTTCGCTTATTGTTCCGCTCGGGTACTGAAGTGCCGCGGCGGAGCGGCCGCTGTATTTCCATCGCCGGTTGGTTGACCGCATCTGGATGTAACGTTAATGGCTAGATGACTCGTCCTTCATGGAGGATTGCCCTGTTTCCCTCCAACTTTAAGCCAGATGACCCTGATACTGCCGAAGTTCCTCCCCCCTCCAAACCGTCAAATGGCTGGATCGTGAGAAGGAACACAGCCGGAACTTAGTTGGTTTTGATAGTGCATGTTCTTGCTAATGGACTTGGCCGAAGCTTCCCCGATAATGATAGTAAGTGCCCAATTTTCTTTTGGCCCCCTCCGCTCTAGCCGGTGTCCCCCCTCCTCTGAACGCCTTAGAGTACCAGACTAACATGCATAGACACCGGACAGGTTTTCGAACGATGCTCGATCCCCCCCTTTTTTTTTCGTTCCTCGCGTTAAGGAGGCTCCCCTGGAGAGCAGGAGATTCCCCATAAAAATAAGGTCACATATTCTAAACTACCTCTTGCCCTTCGCCAAATGTGTTCTCCGTGTTTTCTTTAGGCATATAAGCACACGTGCGGGGGTCACTCCTCCTAGATTTAATCGATCGTTAAGCGGATTAAGTGTACCTCATTTGCTAGGTTTTACCCTATCTTCCCTTATTGAGGGCAGGATTTCCTTAATGCATCCTTCAGATATCTCCTGGCGAATTAGGCAATCATTATGCCATTTCCTGTTTAATGCATTCTAATTTCTTTTATAGCCCACAAGTGACGGCGCCGTGATTCCAGGTTTAAATCAGATCCATCCGAAGGCACCATGTATTCCGTTCTGGGACTTTTTTTACCGCGCCTCTGTTGGTTGGTTTCCGGATTCTTGTGTCTTATCAGCGGGAGTCTTTATGTCGCCGTGGATTACACCCTCTCCCTTCCTCCTCATTCCTTCTGCGCTATTCGAGGTCCCTGCGTGATGCCTTGTCTCTTCGAACTTGCTAGCGACATATCATCGAGGCCTGATTTGGTCGCTTGCGCATGTTTCACCATTTCTTGCCATAATGACCTTTCCTCCGTTTTTCTACCCCGACAGGTGATGTATGGTTAACCCCCTTCTTCGCGCCGCTGAGTTGTTTGTCCTCCCTGCCCTCGGTTGAAAGTCGTCGCTTCAGTCAATTCCTCGCCTGTTGCGTTGACCTTGTGACGACCTCCCCCTCCTTTCCCTCCGCTTGAACTACAGTCTCTCCCGCAG
>Ga0179591_1305675_pt1 | contig 11132 bp, 13 predicted proteins | sample CZOMad2_1_08_16f_FD_182891 | JGI IMG/M metagenome (GOLD analysis project Ga0179591, IMG submission 182891) | Vadose zone soil fungal communities from Angelo Coast Range Reserve, California, USA - CZOMad2_1_08_16fungal (PacBio error correction) | ecosystem: Environmental > Terrestrial > Soil >... | reverse complement strand
CTTTTTTCTTCCACCCTTCGGCGTTTTCCGTTTGCTGGGCCGCGTGTGTGTTGTGGTCGTTCTCCGCCCAATTTTCGTGGTTTCCTTTTTCTGGTTGGGCTCCAGAAGGACCCACGGTTCCCTTTGGGTTTTTTTTCCTCCCCGTCGTCTTGTCTTTTCCCTCCCCCAGGCCCTCTTTTCCTTTAGTTTCCCCTTTTTCCTCTTTTCCCCAGGGGGGTTCGTTTTGTGCGTCAGGGGAATGATCACTTATTGTATCCCAATCCCCCGTTGCGAGTTTGTTTCTACAAGTTGTTATTTCTCCCTTCCCCCCCCCCACGTTCTATTCCCCAAAAATGCCTCTTTGGTTGCATGGATTATCGACCCGTGTCTTAAGTTTACCTTAGGCGAGGATTAACCTGTGCTTCAAGCTGAAGACCTCTTTTTGTTTGACCATTCATGATCCCCCTGGTCCCCAAGACCCTAAATGGGTCTTGGTTTGGGCCCTTGCGCTCGGGTTACCCTTCTTTCTCTGAGGCGATGTTATTTTCTTTGTAGGCCGGGGACGGTGGTTGGACGTCTTTGAAAGAAGTTAGTTGTTTGATCGGCCCCCTCACAGACCGTAACCTTTTGTGGCAACCTTTCCCCAGATGGAACCGGAATGGATGCGGGATTTTGGTATTTCGGTTGATGTTTTTTTTTCACTTGATAACGCCATCGATAAAAAGACAGTGGTAGTCCCCTTACGCCCGATATTGCCAGTTTTTGACGGGTGGTTTTTTCCTGGCCTTGGATTCTTTTGGGTACAGCGCACCTCCAACAGCCACTCCTTCCCCCAAACACCAAGCGTATAAACTTCCAACCTTCCTCCGGCTCGCTCGACGTCTCCCGGGTTGTTCTGGTCCTTCCTGCCTCACGTCCAACATCTGGCGGGTCCCCCTTGCGTTTGCCCCTCCCCCAAAATGTTTTTTTTTTGCAATATTACCTTCCAATTGATTTTGAAGAATACTGCTGCTCTCCGGCCTTGTTGCGCCTCTGGTCGGCCAACGGTTGTTCTTGGATCCGTTTTTTTCCCCCCCCAATTCTTAATTAACTCTCTCTGGGGTCTTTCTTCTAGACCACTTGGAGTTTGGAGTTTTCCCAACATGCACACCCCACCTTTTTTTGACTCCTTCGGCTGTAGGACGTTTGGCTTCAGGTTTTTTTCTCTCTTTTTCGGTTTCCCCTTTCTCCCTTGGCCTATCCGTAGGTTGTTTGATCCAAGTCGGATCCCTTTCTTTCCTGGGAAGGTCCCGGGGTTCCTTTCCCTGCTTTCATGCCGGAGGCGTTGAGTTGACTTTCCCAAGTCGGTTCACCCCCCCTGGTGACTTTCTTTAAAATTGTGCATCCCCATGCCGCGATGCGGTACAGGCCCACCTGTTCGTCCCAAGGTTTTTGCCCTGGATGGGGTTTGTCTTGTGCTGTAACGGTCCACCGTAACTGAGCCACTGTACCTCGGATGCGGACCTCAATTGAACCCTGAGGACTAAGTTTCACCCCCCCCCCACCTATCCAATTTTGTCCTCCCCCCAGTCTTTGCATTTGGAAATTTTTTTTTTCCATGGGCGTTTCTCTACGTCCGGGTACTTTCCGAGGGATGTTAACTGGGTGCGTTCGTTTTATTCCTTTTCCCCCCGACACCGTTACTTTAATTTCCCCTTCATTTTTGTGATTCCTTTTCAGGAACACCACACTCCCTTGAATGGATGGAGCGGCCCCGCCCCTGGAACCGGTGTCCAATGATCCCAAGATCCTCTGTCTTCAAGAAATCCGTCCCTTGTCCCCTGTGCGGCGGACCTTTCCGTTCACTTCGAGTGTTTGGCCGCCTTCCTTTGATTCCTGTTTTCGGGCGTCTCAACATGTGTTGTGCCTTTCTTAATCTGGGGCCTCTGTTCTACTTTTCCCCTTACCGCGATGTACCTTCCTTTGCTCTGCCCCCGTCTCAGGTGTGAGGTATTTGTCCCAGTCTCCACCCCCTTTTCACCGTCCCTTTGATTCCCCCGACTCCCCGTCACGTGTTCCCTTGTGGAGAGTGTTTTTTCGTGTGCACTGCATCCCCCTGAGAACCCCATCGTTCTGTCTTTTTTCACAGCGGACCCCTTTTTTGTCCCCCTCTAAGTTTCCTTTTTCGATTATTTTTTTTGTTCCTGGTGACAAAAGCCGGGGATCTCTCTCTTTTTTTTCTCCTCTTTGTTTTTTTTTGTTTCTGCCTTATCCCCGATTTTTGCCCCCCCCCCCCCCTAGACCTCTGAACTGCTTAGACAAATCTCTTCTCGGTGACCTTTCGCGGTTTCAACCCACCAGTCCAACTCAGTCTTTTGTTATACGACTTGGACAGTGTCACTCACCCCCCCTCGGCCCCTTCGCGCACTTTCTGATTTTCTGGACGTTTCCTTTGGTAATCGTGGGTGACCCATGACTACCCCTTTGCTCGGACGGATCCCCCCCGTCATCTTCCCCAGTGATTTCAACTGGGTTTTTTTTTTTTCCCCCGGAATATTGCTTGCCCCCCCGACTTGAATACCTTGCCGGTCTTGTTTTGCGTCACCCGTGCCGCCCCCAGATCCAACGGAATTTCGTTCCCCACGGCCTTCGCACTCTTTTCTAATACGACCTTTATAGTTCTTTTTTCTTTCCCTTTTTCCGACATTCTCGGTCCTTGGGTCTTCCTGGTAGCCACCACCGAGTTTCCAGCCTCTTTCCCCCCCCCTTTGGCTTTTGTGTTGTCTTTACCAAGGAAATCTCCCTGCACCCCTGGGCCAAAAATTTTTTTCGGTTTATAAACCTGTCGTTCGGGGCCCGGGAAACTCCGCTTTTCTCCTTGTACCCTGATTGGGGAACCTTCACCGACTTCTAGTCTTGACCGTTTGTAAAAAATGAGGGTTGGCGACCTGGATGAGACCCTTTTGGAGACATGTTGTCCCCTTCTTCTCAGTTTTCCCCTTTTTTGTTTTTTCTTACTAAGTTTTCGTTTGCTTAAGATTTGGGATTCGCGGTTTTTTGGGGACTACCCACTCCCGCACCCCCCACCTCCTGACCCACCCTCTTTGGAATTTTTTCTTTATTCTCTTTCATCAATGTATACTTTTTTGACGTTTTTTTCAAAGGTGGTAACCTTGTTTCTTTCTCGGCGCCCGCGCCGGCCTCGTCTTCCCCCCCTCCCCCTGTTACCGACTCCCAACAGTGCATCCCAGTATAGGGTTCGCACTTGGGGCCTTTTCCCCCAACAACCCTAGTTCCCCCACTGGCCGCGCCCCCAAAATGGCCGCGGGCCCCCCCCCACAATTCACCCCCAGTGAGACCATTTCCCCCTCTTTAGAACCGGTACTTGGTCAAAAGTCCGTCCGTATTTTTTTCTTTGTCCAGTTTTTGACCTCCCCCTCACCCCCCAGTGCGGACGCTTGCCCCACTATACCCCGATTTCTTTCACGATTTGTGGACAGTCATGAGTTGGTGTTCCCCTGTATTCCCCCCCCCAAAAAAAAATTGGTTTCGACCCCTAGGAGCCCCTGCGGGCCTAGCTTTTCCTCTCCCTGTTTTTAGTTTATATCCCTTTTTTCGTACGCTGGCTCGGCATTTTTTTTATTTTCCTGTACACCATGCCGGCACAACCTTTTTCTGTATTTGACACAGGTCTATGACCCATCAACAAAAGGCTTACACTTCCTATTCCCTGCGTTTTTTTTGGACTTGGTTTTGCTGGCCCGGAACGTTGATTGTTGTGTGCTTCATGGTCGCCAATAGCCTGCGGCTGCCCGCTAAAGCTCAAAGGAATTTTTTGACGGTTACTAAGCCATTTCTTTGAGGCCTCTTCGAGCTTTGCCTTCCCCCGCCCCCCCCCCTATTAAAAGTCCACACCCACGCCCTTAAGGGTGCATCGTTTTTAAGGGGGAAGTACAATCATGGAGCAGTGTTTCTAGTTGACTCCCCCTGTATCCCCCACACGTCTACCTGTCTCGACGCCCCCCCTCCCGGCCCCAAGAATGAACCATCCTTCTTCCCTCTGTTTCCTGGGCCCGATCTGCCCCCTGAAACACCTGAAAACTTTCTTTCCTGATTCATTATTCCCCCACCGATGTCCAGCCGTTCCCTGGGCACGCCCCCGCATTTTTTTCTGCATCCCCAAAGCCTCATTGTGGTAGTTGATTTGGGGTTGTTTAGCGAACCAACCTTCTCTTTCACAAACCCCCCTGACATTTTCTTTTATCTTTTTCTCCCTTTGAGCTTTTGGTTTCCCTTTTTCGCCACCACTTCGCCCCCCTTGTCCTTCACCGCCCCTGCATGTCCTTTTTTTTTTTCCTTGGTCCCCCCCCCCGCTGGAGAAAAAACCCAAAAGGCCCCCTAGGCTTTTTGTGATAGATCCAAAGAGTTCACCCCCTGATGGGTTTTTCCTTTGCACTCAACCCCCTGATCCCGGCGAACCATTCTTTATCGTCTTTTCCATAATACTTAAGTTGTTGTAAGCCCGGGATGATTCATCAGAAGCAGAATAGTGGACGTGGGACAGGGAAAGGGGCCAGAACACGGCATTTCCCGCCCCGGGGCGGCCCTCTCATAATCATCTCTTCCAACCTTTCGGGGTTGAACTCTGGGTTTTCGCGTTTCCCTCAGTTGAAAAGGTGACCTTGTGGGCTTGTTCGCCCCCTCGTATGGCTGCCCCCTTCCAGCCTTGAATCCCCTTGTGGGGCGCTTCAACAGGTAGTGGGTTCTGCAGGGCCACTTCTTTCCAAAAGTTATGTCTCCCAATCAACAGTTTTGTGTCCCCTTCGGTTTGGTTGGTCGGGTCGCTCACACCCCCCCAATAGTCTGTAACCACAATGTTATGTGCTGGCTTCTCCCCCCTCCCATCAGGCCCTCTTTTTGACCATTCATTCTTTTCCATTTTGACTTTTTTTGACCCCTACCTTTGGGTTTCATTACATGCCCCTGAACCGTAGGTGGGTTTTTCCCTTGCTTTTGGAGGAGTCAACATTTTCCGTAGGACCGCGTTCATTCTTTCGGGAGGGTTTTTCGTAAGACTGTAAGACGTCTTGTTCGAGATACGCAAGAACCCATTTTACCCGGTGATGTTCCCCCCCTCCCCACAGATGCCACCCGAATTGGCTGGAGGTGGTGCTGGTCCCCTCTTTGTCTCAGGTATGCAATGTCTCGTCAAGAGCTCACTCCCTTTTTCTTTTCCCTTCCCGTTTTCCCGCCCATTTTCATTTCTTGATTGAAGTCAGGAGCTGGGCTTGACCAAAGGCGGCCACCACAGTCCAAGCCGGGACCCCCAAAAGAGAATGCCCAAAGAAGCGATGACCGGCTTTGAGCGTTTGCCTGGCTGGTTGTGCTTTGTCTTTTTATTCCGAAATCGGCGGTGCTTTGCCTGTTTGTCACCCGTTCCCCCAAAACTCCCCCGAGTCCCTTTTGACTAACAAGTGTGATTCTACGAACTCCTGTTCTGCTAGTCCCCTGGCTCTGTTCTCCCCCAAAGGTTTGCGTTCCCTGGGAACACTTTCTTCCTTCAATTATTTTTTTTTATTTTACCCCTTGTTATGTTTTGTGGTCTTGTCAAAACCACTCGTAGTGCCCTTCATTCTGGCTGTTCTCCCCGCTTCGGGGGGTTTCTTTTTTCGTTGTTGGTGCCTCCCTTTCACCCGCTTTTCCCTGTCCCAAGGAGGGTTTGTTTTTGGTATTGCCCCCCCCCCCCCTTTATCATTATTGGGATTTTGAACCCGGGTTTTTTGCCAACCTGCTTTTCCGTTCTGTGCTGTTTTTTTTCTGGTCTCTCCTTCCAAACGGGCCCTCTTGCCCCCACGTTTTAACCTCCCTTTTTTTTTTTAGCTGGGGTGGAAGTCAACAACGGGGGGCCAGCTGTTTGCCTGGTTTTTTGTTTTGGAGTTGCTGTTCCTTTTTTACCCCTCTCTCCCTGAGATTCCCCAGTTCCATTCGGACATCCCCCCCTATTTTTGGGTCCCCTTTCCCTTTTTCCGTCACTGACCCCCCCCCTCCCCACCGCTTTTAAAGCTGGGCAAGGTTCCGGTGATTCTTGTCCCATCGACTCCCTTTGTCCTTCGTCTTATTTCCTGCATTTCTTTTTGATGTTCCTGCCCCTAAACTTGAAAGCCACTCAACCTTTCATTTCTTCGTTCCTGTTCCCCTGGACCCCAGGACTGCAAACTGTCGAGCCCTATGTGTTTTGTTCCAGGTCTTCCGACCGGGGTTAGTTCGGCATCCCACTCCACGTATGTTCTCCCGAAAATCTTATGGAGGTTCCTGTGAAAGGGGCCCCGCGTGCTTGAGGCCGTGAGCCGAACCTGTTGTATTCCCCTGGTTTTTCGTTATTCCCGGCCAACCCGGCGGGATTCATGCTTGTTTTTTTGCAGTGTTTTTTTTGGTGGTTTTGTTGCCTGTTAGCTACAGCCAGCCAGCTTTTTCAATACTTGGCGACTTCGTGGCTCCCTCGTTTTTTTCCCGTGTCTTTCCAATCTGTCAATGATCCTTTTTTTTGTACCCCCTACCGAACCAGATCCCCCTATCTTCGATCTTTTGTAGTTGATGCCTTGGCCGAGGAGTGGTGCGGCTTCATCTAGTAACCCCCCCCCCCCGGTATTTGCTGGTTTACTTTTTTTTCAAGATGAAGGACCTTTCGCTGTTCGCTTTGTTTTTCTATTTTTTTTTTTTTTTGGTTTGTTTGTCCCCCCAGGACCCCACCAACCTGAGGTTTTCTTTTTTCCCTTTCATTTGTACAGAAGTATGTGGGTGTTGTTGTCTGAGGATCTTTTCCCCCCTCGACCCCCCCCAAATCGTATTAATTTCCTAACCTTCTCCCTTACTTTTTTCATGTCGCGGTGCCCCACCACCTCCGGACGGATGTTTTTTATCGCTTGCGTTTTCACAGAAACACTCGTTTCCAACGGACTGAGCAAGTCGCTTTTCTCCTGGCTCCCTGTCCGTGTTCGTTTCCACGCCCTTTTTTTTTTGGTTTACCCACCCTGTCAACCTCACCTGTTTTTCTGCGGTTTTTCCACTGCCGTTCTTCCCAGTAGTAGATGAACCCTTTCTGTCTTGTATAAAGTAGGTCCCATGATGAATCCTTTTTTGATGTTTTTGGCCGACACGACGCACAACGGTATCCTGAAATTCGGCAACTTGCTCCTCCCTCTTCTTTTCCTTTCTCCCCCCCCGGTTTAGGCCCCCCTGCGTCCGTTGTCAAAATATTACAGGTTCTCTTGGCTGATCCTTTGCAGCACCCCCACCGCGTTCTTCGGCGCTTCCTATCCCCATCCTTTTCTTGGGGTGGTCCTTTTTACCACTGACCCCCTCCCTTTTCCCGAGACAATTTTGAAGGTATTTAGTTCTTCCCGTTTTGGCCCCCTTTCAACTCTTTCTAATTTCCCCATCCCCCCCCCTTGGGACCTGTCCCCGGGCAGTGGATGCCCCCCCCCTTCGTTTTGCATTCTTTCTTCTTCCCCTTTTTGACATCGGTGGTGTCCTTCTTCCTTTCAGTTTACTTTTGATTTTGTCAGACCTTTTTACTCATTTTATTTTTCCTCTTCAGGTGTTTTTTTGCCGTACAGTGCCCCTCCACCCCCCCACCGGCCCCCCCCCCACTCTTTGTTGCCCCTTTCGTTTTTTTACCCCTTCCCGTCCACGGATTCCCTTTTTTATTTTTTCTTTGAAGCGTTACTTGAGGTTCACCCTTTTTGTTTCCGTCTAGCAGATCGCCTTTTTTCTCTTTCCCACGTCTTCTTAAGAACCCAAAAAAGTCCCCTCACATTGATCAGGAAGCCTTTTGTTCTACAAACAACCCTCCGGTTCCTTCCGCGGCCCCCTTTCTGGTTGCCCCACCCATAAAACTTCCCCCCCCCCGCCACGGGGTCCAAGGGACTTGACCTTTCCCGTACTGAGTGTGGGGGTTTGGAAATTTGGACCTCAACAAAGCAACTGAGAGGCCGACTACCACGATTCTACGATTTGGAGGCCCTCGGGTTTTCCCGGCGACGGTTCAGCCTTTGGCTTGTTTTATTTTTTTATTTTGCGTCCTAAGGCGGACCCTTTCACTGCTTGTTTTTCCCCAGTCCCCATCCGTAGTAGTCCATTCAACAATTTTCCGCTCCCTCTTTCCGGCATGTTTCGGTGTTCACAAAAACATGGTGCCTTGCAACAGATATTTCGGGACTTCTACTGCCCCCCCCACCCTTGGTACAGCAACTTTTTTGTAATTTTTTGGCGTGATCCGTTTTTCAGGATTGGCGGTTCTTTTTGTTTGCGATGGTCCCGCCCCATCGCGTCGGGTCCACTAGCGCAAGTCCTTGCCTTGAACCCCAGGACTCCCCCCGTTGTCCTTGAGGTGCGATATTTTCGTGTTTTCGTCCCCGCGCAGTTTGTAACCCGTTTTCCGTGCCCCCCCCACCTTTCCTTTGGTGCCCCTTCTTTTTTTCGTTGTTTCCTCCCTTTTCTTTGTATTGATCCGGAACACAGCGTTAAATTATCCGGACTCCAAACCCTCGCCCCTCCCCCTTCCCCAGTAACTCAATCGCCCGGTTTCCAAGAGCTCATCAAACCCCCCCTGTAAAGGTCTTGCCATGTGACTTTTCTTGTCCCCCACCCTGAGGTTCTTCCCCGGACCTTTTCACTGTCCGGCCTTCCGGGTTCTTCCCTCTTCGGATAATCCCCCCCCCAAGCCGTTCATCACCTGGTGGTCCCCCAGCCTAATTTTTTTTTTTTTGACGCCCACCCAACACGTTTTATTTCAACCCCTCCGGCCACTTGTTCTTTTCTCCTTCTCTTTTCCCTGTTCGCCACACATCGTTGACCCCCTTTTTTCCCCCTGGGACAACCCCCTCCGTAGTCGAGTGTCTTGGGGTTTCCCGCCACTTCCGAGGTTGGAACACCCAACTCTACCGTTCCTTTTGCTTTCTTCTGACCCCCTTTTTTGTCCACCCCCCCCGCCCCTGTGTTGGGATATTCCCAACCCGGCCGAACACACGCTCTTTACCCCTTCTTCCTTTCCTTCCTCCCTTTCCTTTTTTTGTGTGTGATTCCCTTCCTCTAAATCCTCTTTTAGCGGCATTTTTTCGTGCCCCCCCCCCAGTCGTGTGATTTCTCGCCTAAACCCCTTCAGTGAACGGTACATTTTGGGTGTTTTTTTCCCTCCGGACTGGTCGGGCCCCCCCCCCCCTTTCCGTTATTCGTGGTCCTTTTTTTTCCTATCAGGTTTGCGATGGTTTACCTTTTTTGGCCCCAGCTCCCCCCCCCTTCTGGGTGAGATCCCCCTCAAAGTGCCGGAGGGGTTTCTACAGGGTTGATCTCCTTCCCCCCAATAGTGGTACCATGTTTTTCTCTGTCCTTTTTTTTTTATTTATCTGAACTCGGGTCAATCACGCCTTTTGATGACCGGGTTTTTCAGAACTCTGTGGGGGACTCCCTTTTTTATCCCTTTGTGACCCCCCTGGAATTGTTCGTTGTTTCCCCTTTGCTGATAGGGACCTTTTATTTGGCTGGCTGGCTTTGGCGGGCCTGCCTTGGGCTCGTCCTTTATCCCTTTTGTTTATCCTCTCCAGCCCCCCACACCATACCCGGTGGAATTCCCCCCCAATTAAAAAACTGCCCGGAAAGGTCCTGCGGGCTGCGGGTATTCGTTGTTTCCTTTTTGCTTCTTCCCTTGCTCCGAACCCCCTGAAGATTTTTCACGTCCTGTGGCTAGTAATTCGTGGCGAATATTGCGCGAGGCGCTTCGGTGGTCGACCAGCGCCCCCCCTTGCCATTCTTCCCCACAGCTTCACCGGCCCCCCGACTTTATTGTTTGTCTCTGGGCCCACGGTGGTGTTGCACTGTTTTTTCCATCGACTCCGTTACCTACGTCGGTTCTCTTTTTTCCTGTTTCACACAGGTTTTCCCCCCTTGACTTGAGTGATTCAGGACTGGCCTCGACAGATCCTTTTTGATGTGGCTTTCGTCCGGGCCTTTTTCCTTCCTCTTTCTCCCAACTGGTGATGTAGAATTTTCTTGGGGAAACACCCCTCTGTCTCAATGTAGGGACGTATTTCTGGCCTTCTCACTTGGATTTTTTGGCTGGTTCCTTAACCACTCTTTTTGACTTTTCACGGCTGGCCCTCCCTCCTTACGGGTATTTTTGGCGGTTTGTTCCTACTCTGGCCAGCTGGTGCCATTTTTGCAACGAGGTTGTTTGTTGTCCCCCCCCCTATCATGTCATAATGGTTCCCCCTTGGGTTTTCTCGGAAAACCCTGGCGTTGCTGTCGCTTCGTTCTCTTTGTGGCTTGCGGTCCCCACTTTTTGTGGGACAATCTTTCCCCGTCCTGCATCCATGACTCGCCTTGCTGACTGAAAATTCCCAAACCAAAAGGGCGGCCAGCGTGGGTTCGATGGGGGTTTTTGAGGTGTATTTTACGGTAAAACCCTCGCGCTTAGACGAAATGGTTCCTGCGACTTCAATGTCACTTTAAGTCCCCGGACCCAAAACTTTCTTCCACCCCCTTCAGAGAATTGGACCATGTTGATTTGTCTCCTCTCATACGCCTTGTTCTTTTCCCTTGGATTTTCCCCGGCGTACTTCGTGGTTCCTTTTGACAAGACCACACTTTTTTACGCCATTATACCTTCATTTCGTGCTTTTTTTTCACCAGGCCCCAAAAACCCCCTCAGTCCCCCCGGAATTTTTTTTTTTTGTAGAGGCGACTCCACTTCGTGGTTGCTCCCAGTTGATCCCCCCCCCCTGCCCGATCTTCTTGCAAGGTGGACGTTCTTTAACTTTTTTTCCCGGGAAAGGTCGCGCGAGCCCGTGGCCCTTAATTTCCTGTTTATACCCAGGGTCTTGACGTCCCCGCAAAAAGGTTTGTTCCCTGGTTATTAATCCGTGGGGCCAAGCGTGCATCCGGGCCGTTCATCTCCTGTTTTTTCCCCCATCTGTCTGTGGGTCCCCAGGGCTTTTCCTTTACTGGTCCCCGGCGACCAGACTGACCCGCTCCCGTCTCATTTTTCGTAGCCCTTTTTTAAGTGTTGCTTTTTTCCTGCTTAGAACACCACATTCTTCGGGGGTTCCCACGCGACATTTTTCCCCTCTGACTGTCTATTTAGCGAGTCGTCTGGATGTGGTTTCAAGGTTCAGGTTTGG
>Ga0179591_1204764_pt1 | contig 11132 bp, 11 predicted proteins | sample CZOMad2_1_08_16f_FD_182891 | JGI IMG/M metagenome (GOLD analysis project Ga0179591, IMG submission 182891) | Vadose zone soil fungal communities from Angelo Coast Range Reserve, California, USA - CZOMad2_1_08_16fungal (PacBio error correction) | ecosystem: Environmental > Terrestrial > Soil >... | reverse complement strand
TCAGCCGACGAGGGTTTTTTTCTTCTGGCGGTTGCCGACGGTTCACTTTCACTCCCAGGAAGTCTTCGCTTTTCTTCCGTCGTGAATGAGACGTTCCTATATTTTTCTCCCCGCTGGCTCTCCAGATTTCACGGCGAACAGAACGTTCTTACTTCTAGTCTGGACCTAGCAGGCGCCTCCTAACTTGTGAGAAATTTGATAACTGGAGGTGCCCCCGCTACCCGAGGAGTTTCTTCCGACGAGCTTTGTACGTTTTCGTTTCTTTACAGGGAGTTGGTTAGGTAGATCTGGTTAATCGCAGAGTTTCTCGTTGAACGTCTCCTGATTTTTTTCGAGCCCCTATCGGATCTTCTTGTTCTTTGCCTTTTAACCCTCGCCTGATTCCCCCCTATGTTCCCTACGGAAAGCCGGCCTCCTGTGGCTAGTTTTCAGACTGCTTGTACGTCAGAAGTGCGCTTTTTTCTGCCTTGACGTCTTCCTTCTTTTACTGAACTCAGGGCCAGTTTGGCAGTCTTTTACCCGACAATTCTAATTCACCTGTTCTCCCGTCAAAAGGAGAGTTTCCTTCTTCGTTGCGCAGGGTGTTTCTCCGATTACAGGCCCCCGCTTTTCTGCCCCGCCCACGGTAGTCCATCGCCGGCGTTATCCTTCGTGTCCCCGAAAGAGTCGCAGTGCGGTCTTGACACCTTAGGGGGTAGAGCTTCTTCTTTTCGTGGCTGTTTAGTGGCGTTTCTGTGGAATCTTTTTCGGACGTAACCTTCCTTTTCGCCTTCCCCCCCCTATTCACGGGGGAATGTTTCGGTTATTCCACCCGGTCGTCCACCCTTGAAGATATGTCCTCTTCGCTTATCGGTTTCCAGGACTTTCCGATTGTTTCCGTTTTTCCCGTCAGAATGAAAAAGCTCCGTCACTCCCTCTCCCGCGCCACGATTTTTTCCTTGATTGCGTCGTTTTTCCCGACTTCGCCCCCTAGACTTCTTTTTCGTCGCCGTTCTCCGACTTCCTCTTTCTTTTTCCAGGTGGCCGGACTTTCGTCCTCTGGTGTTCGGCATCTTTTAGCTGTTTTAAGGTCGAAGATTCGGTAGTTACTGGTCGCTCTCCCTTTTTTCAAACCTTCGGCTTGATCATTCCCTTTCTGCGCGGAATCTTCCATGGCAGACGTTAATTGCTAGGCGCCACGAACGGTCCTAGGCCTGTGTCTCTCATTTTCCCTTCCTTCGTTGGTCCTCCCTAAACACTGTCCCCTCTGTTTCAATAGAGCCCCAGACCCCCCCGCGCCCTGAGGCTCCCTTTTACTCATCTTTGCCTCCGCACTTCTTTTTGGTCCCTGTAGGGAAATTCTCTCTAGTTCGGTAAAGCGCCAGCGGATATTACTGATTTCGGCCTGCCACTTTTGGACGTTCTTGAATAAGAGGTTGACTATCTCTTTCCCTTTTTTTGAGTACGTACCCCATTATTCTCCTCATGACGGTTTCCCTTCTGACTTGTGGTTTCGACTTTTTACCTCGTTCCTTCGGTATTTGAACAACCTACCTATTCCCGTAGACCTATTTCTGTGCTGATGGCCGCTTCCCACTTCGGTCATGTTTTGGTTTGTGCTCCCCTCTCTGCAAAGGCCTTTGTGGATCGCGACCACTATTTCCATTTGCTGATTTCTCCTTTGTTTTTCCTCGTCTTTGCTTGAGTCTCTCTAGAAAAGATTCTCTGCAAGTATGTTTTGCCATTTGCGCAAGACCGCCGTCGTGCTCCCCCCCGACGCCAGGTTTCCACCCGTCCTGTGGCTATTCCCTCAAGAGCGTCCGTATCAAGGGTTTTCTGGCGACGAACTCCTCCCCGTCCAAACGCCGCGATCGTATAGTGACCACCATTTGACCGCCAGCTCGCATTATAGCCCGTGGCTTTTTTCACAGCTGTTTTTTCTTTTCCCTTTTCCAATTGATTCGCCTTCTACTTTCTATACCTCCGAAGGCACCCTTCTTTTCCTTTCTTATCGTTTCCTTTTTTAGTCCTGCGTTTTAAGGTAGGATGACACGGCTACCATCTGAAGGACTGATCCCAGTTAAGCTTCTTCATTTATTTTAACGTGTTCCCTTGTTCGAAAATCCAGACCTTTTTTAATTACCCTTAGTGGTTTCTTTCGCCCCCGGCCGGTGAGTTCGCCCGCTCCCATCTGAAGAGATGCCTCCCTCCCCCTTACCTCACAGAGTCCCTCCCCCCTAAGATGGTCGACTACCAGCGACCCAAGTTTGAGGAAGACGCGCGCGCCCCGTTGACTGGGATCTTTTCGTTCAGCCAGAGCCGGGGGCCTTGGTCTTCTAGTCTCCCCTTTCCCCTGCCGCCAGAGAAGACGCTTTTTCGACTAGTGAAGAACCCTTTCTTTCAACTACGATTCTTCTTCCCCCTGAGTTTCCAAGTTCTATAGTATGTCACAACGCTCATTAGCCGTCCTTCTGCCTTTCGCCCTATTCCTTTGCTTTCGCGCGGTATCACGTTTCATTGCCGCCTGCAGTCTTCCTGCCCCTTTCCCTCGGCTCCTAGAGCCCCCTCTCTTTTTTTCTCCCCCACCCCTAGAAAGATACCTTACTCTTCCCGCTTTTCCCTCTCCCCATCTTCTCTCCCCCGGTACGACGACCGTTTCTGCCGTTTTTTTTCTTCCTCCGCCGATATTCATCCTTATCTCCCGTGAGCAAGAATTCTTGCCTGTTGTGGTCCCCATCTTTCGTTCAGAACTTGTTTTCCTCCTTCTTGCGCGCAACCTTCGACGCCTTCGTAGCTGCCCGTTTCCCCACTCCCTGTCTCACACTTAGTAGATACTGATTCCGGTTCGGTTTGAGTGCATGTATGCCCCACCCCCCCTTTTGAGCCGACGCGTTTTTTACCCGAGGTGTGCGGAACCGTTCTTTCTGCCCCCCTCCACTGAATCGATATCTCTCTCTCAAGCACTCGACTGTTTTTTTGGCTCCTGACGGACTCTCTGACTCTCATTGCCCGTTCTCCCCTCCCGCCAGACTCTTTTTTCCGCAGTCCTCGAAACACCGTTGTGCCCTTTTTTCCCCCCTTTTCCCTAGAATTGTCCCCCAGCCTTCGTTTTTTTCACCAAAATAGTCCTTCCCTTTGGGTCTTAGTGGGAAGAGGGGTCCGAGTCCCTCACCACTCGTCGTTTTTTCACTCTGCGCCGCTTTTAGTGTGGACGGTTCAACTTTAAAAGGACCCGCCTGTTTCTTCGAGAGTGCTATCCTATCAGGGCGCCTTTTAGTCTTCCTTTCCCTTGGGCATCCTGCCTCTGGACCGTGGTTTTGATCCAGGTTGTTCCCCCTCCCCCGATTTCACTCGCCCTTTCCTTCCCAATCGGTCTGCCCTTTCGAGGACTTCGTTTTGTCAGACGATTACTTCCGTGGTCCGAAGACCCCTGTTTTGCCCCTTTTTTGCCTGAGAAGATATACCTTTCTCCTGCTCTTTCCCCCATAGGTATTTCCTTTCTTTTTTCACTTGATAGTAGACAGTAAGCCTTTCCGCTCCCCGACCGTCTGAACATCCTCTTGGATTCTTCCCTCCAGGGGGACGACGAAGGTTGTGGTAGGGCCGGACCCCATTCTTCCTTTTAGAGTGGCCTGCCAAAATCCAATAGATTAGCTGAACCCTGACGCCGGACCGCTCCATCTTCCATGGATGACGGAGTCAGGACTGCCCCTCAACCTCCCGAACCCGTCAGCCCGACCAAAAGGTCCCTCCTTTATTCGCTTCCCCCTTTCGTGACCTTCTTCCCTTAGTACCCCCGCGCGACCCGAACTCCTTTTCTCCTCCCGACCTTTAACCTCGTCCCCTGAGAAACTTCAACTACCTCCTTTCTCATTTATTTGGTGAAGGGTCCCGTCGCTACCCCCTATTCTTAATTCTTACTTTTTCGGACGTCGCGATTCCCCACTCTCTCCTTTTCCTTTGAAATTCGAACCTCTGCGTCGTCCCCGTCGTCTCTCGTGTTAAGCCTAGATCGGTTTTTGTTTCTTTCCTATGCCCTTGTTTCCACACTGTAGGTTTTCGACGCTAAGTAACGTCGCCCCTCCTCCGTTGCGTTTTTCGTTAGAGATCTCCCTTCTCCAAGACTTTTCCTTCACACCCCCCATCCGTTTGCGAATATTTAGCCCTCTCCGTACCAGAAGAGTAGCGAGCCCCGGCCTCTCCTTTCCCTGTCCCCGGTTTTTCTTCTCCGTTCACCCGATCAGAGTATCCCTACCTATGGCTAGCTGTTTGCGCGATCTCTCTGCACCGTTCGAAAGAATCGACCCGCTGACTCCCTCCCGCCTCGGCGCCGCGGTACTCCCTCCCATAACTGTCTTTCCGCGTATGAAAAAGTAATACCCTTCTCTCCTCCTCCTTCTATCTTCTTATCCTTTCTCCCCGCTGTGGGAGAGAGCCCTTCCGACCACGTGACGTGCCAGGATCCGGTTTCGCGGCCTTACGCATCGAAGTCGAAATGCTATTCCTGTGGGTTTTCTTTTCCCCATCACCGGGGAGTGGTTAACCCTCCGGCGCTTTCTTCCCCGGCAAGAAGCCGGTCCCCCCACCCATACTAATTTCACTCCCCCCTCCGTCGCAAAACGCTCCGCCTCCAGCTTAGACGCTCTCTTTCCTGCCCGATTCGACCGAGCCTCCCCTTCCCCCCCCCATTGGCCGCAGCGGATGTAGGGGAAGAGTCCTTCCTAGACAGCCTCGTCTTGCCTTTGATTTAAGTAGGCATCTTCACGTGAGTCCGCCGATGGAGGACTTTCTTCCTTTCTTATCGCTAGATACCTTCCTCCCTGAAACCCTGCATTAGGCCCCGTTTTTTGTTTTCCCCTTTCCTCTGCGGAATCCAGAAGAGGTCCTCCGTTCTTCGTAGCTTCCTCAGTTTCCACTCAAAAGAGTTTAGGAGAAGGCGGAGACATTAGGACCAACCCGGTCGCCTAGAAGCTCCGCCCACTATTCTTGTCCCCCCTTTGGATTGTCTTCCTTCAGTCACCGGCCTTACTGTTGACCTCATCTAACGTGACTATCCCCGATCTAATAAGGCGAGTGGAGCCTTTCTTCCTCTTTTCCCATGGGACCTCTGGCCCCCACTGTCGACGTATTATGAGTAGTTTTTGCTCGCCCTCCCCCCTTCCTTCTTCGCCTTAGTACTCGTGTCTCTCTGAGCCGATAGAGGTCCCTCCTCTCATTTTCGACGTCACACAGGATCAGCGCGCCGACGAGATTCTGGCTCGTTCTCCTTTCCCCGAACATCTCTCTCTTTACCAATCGTTGTTGTTTCGATTCTTGTTCTCCCCTTCACCCTCTCCCGACTCTCCGGTAGAGATGATCACCTTTGACTTTCGTCGCTCTGCCTGCTTTCTTGACCTCTCTCCCCCTTTTTTCCTATCCCTGTTGTCGGCCCGGAGTCTCTTCTTTGCCCCATGATAGAAGATCCCTCTTCGACGGTGTGATCTTACGGACTGTTTTTTCCCACCGATGTCAGGCCCTCTTGAGACCAATGCCCTCCTGGTGCGGTTTAGGTTATCCCCTCTAGGTCAGGTTCTCCTCTACTTCCCTTTCTGATGTCCTCTACGGGCAGGTGGTCCAGAGGTAGAGGTTCCGTTTTTTTCCAGTCTTTCCTCCTTCGAATTTACTGGGAGTTGTACCCTCGTCCCCGCTGTTTCGGCCAGGCTTTTTGTGCGTTCAACGAGTAGAGAAGCTCACGGACTCATCTAAGGCGGATTCCTTCTCTCTCTACGAAGGATCAGAGAAATTTTTTTTATGACGTCTTCTTTCCGCCGAGAGGATATTCCTCCGTCACCCGACTCTTCGGGCGAGACGACGCTCCCAGACCATTCCGGGAGAGCTTTTACCTCGTCGTAGATATGGGAAGGTCTCTTCTCCTTCTCTTCTAGGTTCCTTCTTCGGCCTGGCTCTTGTGAGTGTGAAGAAAACCCCCCCCCCCCCCCCTGTGTTTTACTTTCTCGTTTCGTAGAGGGGCCCGAAACGCGAAGGTGCACACTCTACCTTGTTGTCTGGGCGGGTCGCCATTTCCACCTGGATTCGTCCCTCTTTTCGATCTGTCCCGGAGTAGAGAACCGTCACCTTTCTAGCCATTGCCTATCCGGGTAGCCTCCCCAGTTGTTTCTACTACCCCTCCTCCGGAGCGCTGGTCGTGAGGCGAAAGTTAACCTTTGAAGTTTCAGAAGCGGCTTCCCTCCGTTTTTTTTTAGTAGTCGTTGAGACCTCTATTGCTGAGTCGGTTCGCTTACCTTTTCGTGAGTTCACGGTGCGTTGCTTCCGAGGGGCACGATCCCTCGCATTACGGGTCCCTTTCGGAATTGTCTTTGGAGCGGACGGTTCCCCAGGCGTTCTATTTCATTGGAAAAGGAGATGCTTCTTTTCATCGTCTCCGTTTATTTTTGCCCTGACTTTTCCTACCAAGCGCGGATGGGGGGGCTGTTTTTGCCAAATTACTCACGCTCCTTCCGCTCCCCTGCACTTTCTTACTTTTCTTCTTCCTTTGGATTCGGCGGAAGTGAGCTCTCTTCGGGGGACGTGCAGAAAACTCTCCTTTTCGTCCACCACTTTCATAAGAACTGGTCTAGACTTTTCTCCTTTCCGTCACCTGAGAGAGTTCTCCTCGCGGTTTAGAAGCCTCCATATTCCAGAGATCCGCCTTGGAAACGTACAACGACCGACGTTCTACTTTCTGAGGTTTTTTTGAGGTTACCTTTCCGATTTTGAAAGTCCTACCCTGGTCTCGATCGACGATTTGATTCACTGACGTCAACTTGAAGACGACCGGCCTTTTTGGAGCGGTCAGTTTCCTTTGGTTCAGGAGGCTTTCGTTTTCCTTCTCTCATGCCGCTACGACGGTTTTCTTCCTTCTGACCCGTTGGGGCGATCTCTTTCGGGTTTCGTAGAGCGAGGAATAAGTGTTTCCGCGTCCAGCACCGAGTCTTTCGATAACGCGTTTTTGACTTCCCTTGAGGCTTCTACTTTTCTCTATCTTCCGTCTCAGCGTTTAGATACTTTTCCTCGTAGACTTGGACGTTTTCATGGTCCTTCTCGCGTCTCCCCGCGAAGGTCCATATGGACTGTCCCTTCCACTTCCTGAAAGTGCGACACGTTGACTCTCAACTGATGTCGAGTGCGCTTTGCCATAGTGGGTAGTTGGCCCCCCTGACCTATCCGGGCCCGGGTCCTCTTTTGATGACCTAGCCTTTTTACTCCTGAGTGAGGAGATATAATATCTTGCGAGTTCCACCTCTCTTGGATTCCGTTCAAGCGCCGTTCACTAGTCTGGCGCGGTGGACGTCGCGGTTTTCCCTTCGCCACCTTTTCTAACGTCTCTCCCTCTGCTTAGATTGGTCCCCACACTCACAACCACGAGTTATGCCGTTAGCTTCGAGGTGAACTCCCGCGTGCAAACCTCCTTTAGCCCCCAGATCCCCCCTGTTGTTCCCTTTTCTCCTACTTTTTCCCCCTAAGTCTCGCCGTGCGGTTGTTCGAAGCTTGCTGCGCGCCGTGAATCTTCCCCTCTCCTACAAGATTCGACGTGGCGGTACCCCCAGGGTTTTCTCCATATTTTTGAGTCGGGAGTTTCTCTATTTCCTACTCCTCTTTTCCGAGTGAGGGCATGTTGCCGCCTGCACTTTTACACTCCTCTCTCTCTACGGAATTTTCTAAGTTGTGGCTGAGACCCGCGCAGCCCGTCGTCTCCGCGTCGCGCATCCTGCTTCTCACCAACGTTTCGTCCTTTCCTATGTCCCCCCAACGCTCCTCCGGCAGAAAGCGACGTCGGGCTCACCGTCCTTAGGGTTGACAGATCCCCCTAGTGATTCGCTGTCGACCCTCCGAGGGCACCCGGCAGGTAGTCCATTCCTCTGTAGTGAGAGCTAGGACTCGGCATCTTTTTTTTCCTGGGGCGTTCGATGAGTCAGATCTATTATCGGCTCCTCGCTCTGTGCCGTATTGCAAGGTCTGACTCCCGACGACCCTGCCTGCCGTTTCCAGCGGACGACGGCAATCTTGGCATACTTTAGTGATCGTTTTTCTTCCCCCTTCCTCACGGATCGAGTCGCGTTTATGCAGGACGTCCGTTACGGATGAATCCATATGGCCATCAGAGCATGCAGGTCCGAAGCAAACCGACTGTGCCGCAAAGGCCTTTGTCAGCGTTCTCGGGGCAATTTCGATTCCCTGGTACTTTGCGGATTGCTGCCCTCCCCAAGAGATCCTGCGGAGAGGCTGTTTTCTTTACAATATGATCGTTTCTTGAGAACACTTTTTTGTTTAGTGATATACTTCGTTCTCTTTATTTTGCTGGTCTCGCGCCTCTGTTGATGATTGTTCTTGTTAAGGACAGACGCCTACTTTCTTACGTTGGAGCGGATTCGACCGGGACACCTTGCCTCTCCATGTTACTCCTTGAGCTATCGGAGTTCGTAGGATCCGAGTGGATCCTCCGTTTCCCCGCATGAAAGCACGCGCATACTTGCACGACCGAGCCCTGCTCCCGATTCCGTTTTGTGGATATTACGACCCCCTTGACCGCTGAACCCTCGCGTAAGTGTTCTTGTTCAGTCGCGCTTTTCACGAGGGTGGCGACTACGATTTCGCGAGGGGGACAGTGCGTTTCGCATCCAGTTGCCGAAGTCTCTCGTTTCGGCAGCCCCCCCCGCTCCCGTCGTTCACCGTCTGGTTGTCCCCGGAAATCTGCGCAGGCCCGCTCCAGTAGCGAGATCAGTGTCGAGTCGCGCCCAGCGAACCGGGCTCGTCCGCGTTTCCTCAAGTAATTCTGCGACGACCCCACGTAGCCTCCTCGACCATTACCCCCTGCCCATTTGTTCCGCAGGGGGACTCGGCCATACGCACTCAAGATTTATCGGTATCTTTCTTTTTTGGTGCCCCTCAGCAGATCGCTTACGCTCCCGGGCTAATTCCTCAGGCTCGGAAGTTGTCGGCCTTTAACTGACTTTCGTTACAGGAGTTGATTTCCCCTCTTTTTTTCCTTCCCTCTTTTTTGTGGTTGAGATCCCTTCTCAACTCTCGGACCCGACCTCACCCCCCGGACAGGATAAATCCGTCTCGGTCCCGCGGCGTTCGACCCTCGTCTCCTCGATTGTTCTCATTCCATCCAAGTTCCAGTCGAAAGAGTCCGAGGGGCGGTCTGGACCATATCTTTAAAGTAATTGGACGATGGTTCGTTGGGTTTCTATGGGCGAGAGAGTTTTTTGTTTCCCTTGGTATTGTTTTTTTCTGCTCGACCAATCAGGTCTTGGGAGTGACCTCTCCTTCTGCAGCGTCTGTTTTGATCTGGGCGATTTCCCCATGATAGCTCTGCAGTTTTCCGTTCGTCGCTCAGGCGCCCAAAGCTGAGTTCCACGACCTAGTCTTTCCCCGTCCTACCGAGCTCCATTCGCCAGGTGTTCTTGCGACTCCTCGCCACCACACCGCTCCGCGTCTTCCGTCCCCACCCCACATCGTACGAGATCTTCTACCTTCAGCGTAGACTCCTCGCGTGGTTCACGAATCGGGTTCGCCGCTCCGACAGATAACCGCATTTTTTTTCAATCGTGCTCGGCGGATCGGGGTAATGTTCGTCGAGGAAACCCCCTGCTTATCCTTGGACCCGTCATGGACGAACCAGTCTTCTCACGAGCTGAAAGGTTCCGTTTTACGCCTCCTCAGACTTTTTCATTTCCCCACGGTCGTCGGGTCTTGCCGTCTTAGGAAAGTTACGTCGCCAAGTACGATCTTACGTCTTTCCCCAACGACATCTTCGTCATTCACTACCATGCGGTCTTGAGAAGACCCTCAGTTGTGATCCTTCCTTCGGTCTAATGGATTCCTGTTGTCGTGCCTTGCGTTTCGTTTGTCGTAATCGCACATTCCCTTCCGAACATTTCTAAGGACAACTCTACTTGAGCCGTCCCCATGTGCCTCGGCCTTTGCCGCTGTTCCCTGTCTTTCAAAGTCCCGGACTTCAGCATGTTTCCCCAACCCCCGCTCTTACGTCAGGTTTCCTTGAGTCTCTTAGACTTCTCCCTTCTTTCCCTTTCGTCAATGATTGCCTCTTGCCCCCTTTGCTTCTGACACAGAATACCCTTCCCTTCTTCTTAGAAGCTCCTCGCTCAAGTGCCTCTTTCCCTCTAAAGCTAAATATTCTAGGAACTTAGTCACCCTCTCCCCAATAATGGATAGACTTCCCCAGAGACCGGCTTCCTTCTTTTTACTCCGCATGACCTCTTCTCTCCAGAAAAGGATAGCTTGCTTCTTCCAGTCTTTAGATTATAAGTATCTTCCTGCCTCCGTTCGTGCCGTAATTATGAGCATTCATGTTGACTCCCCTTAGAGGTTTCTTCTTCCTCACGGCCAGATCCTTTTCTTCTTCGGCCTTTAGTGACCCAACTTTTTTAATCCCCGGAAAAGTTTTCTCGAGTGACTCTTCGGACCCCTTCTCTCCCCCCCTCCCTCCTCCAAGATATTTCTCGCTGCGACGGACAGCCACGTTTTTCCGTTCCTGCCCGGACCGCCTGGTGACCCTTCGCGCATCGCGTAGCTCCCCCCTCAATCACGATTGCTCCCTTCCCCTCTTAAACCGGTCCGTTGCCTTCCCGGCTTTCTTCGTCGACCCATCTTTGTGTTCGGCGCCAAATAGGACCAGCTCTTTGGAGGGATTGGAAGATTTTGTCCTTCAGTCGCCCCTCCCGTCGCATCCCTCCCCTGCCGCCCGCTGTTAGCTTCCCTTCGCCCAGTTTCCCCAGGGCAAACCGGATTCTGAGACGCCTTGATACTTTGACTCCTGTGCGGCCTTCTCCGCCCTTCATCCGACGGGCAGTATTTCTCCCCTTCGTCATGGGTCCACCCCTAAGAACAAAGATTGCCAAAAGCGCCTTCGGTCCATGCGGGTTCCTTATCACCCGTGTCGAACTGATTCGACGTAAGAGTCCGCCGTCTTCGTCTCCTCACTCCTCTCCTTACCTCTACATCGGTGAGAACCGAATTGAAAGTCAACTTGTCGATGTCCTGCCTCCTATCCCAGACATAAGAGGTTCCCCCTTTTCCGCCTGTTTCTCTCTCTTGTTGCTGTGTCGCTGGAAAGCCTTATAAACACCTCTAGATCGTCTTTTTCGCAA
>Ga0179591_1259219_pt1 | contig 11133 bp, 12 predicted proteins | sample CZOMad2_1_08_16f_FD_182891 | JGI IMG/M metagenome (GOLD analysis project Ga0179591, IMG submission 182891) | Vadose zone soil fungal communities from Angelo Coast Range Reserve, California, USA - CZOMad2_1_08_16fungal (PacBio error correction) | ecosystem: Environmental > Terrestrial > Soil >... | reverse complement strand
TCCCTTTTCCTGCCCTTTCTTCCCCCCCTCACTCTGCTCCTTCTTTTTTGTAAGTCGCTTTTCCCCCCCAAGCAGGTCCGTTCTTCCGCGTCTGAATTTTTTGCGTTAGGCCTAACTCGGGAGCCAGCTTTTCGTATTTTTTACAAAGCGCTCAGTCTATAGTTCCCTGTGCGGCCGAAGACGTCGATCTCCGAACCCGACACCTCCTAGTCCACGCGGGGCCGGAGTTTTTCTAGTCTTGCTTTCCCTGCTTCTGAAGTTACTGTGCCGAGCCCGACCGAAATGGTGGGTTCGTTTTCCCCCCTCCCAACCAAATCTATCCAGGACAATCCGTTTCTTTTTCATGTCTATTCATCGAAGGGACTGATGTCTACTTCTCTCCTCTGTTCCAATGCGTCACTTCTTCCCCAGACGTGCTGAGTATGGCTAACATGCCTCCTTTTGTTCAAGTCTGTTCCTGCTCGCTTGTTTCTCTTGCCGAGGCTAGGTCCATTTGGATGTCGACTTGTCGTATTGATCGATGCGTCTGAATGTCCTCCCTTTGGTTTATGCTCCGACCGAAGAAAGAGTAGACGCTTAGGTCACTTAGCATCTCACATCTTTCCTTCTTTCCACCGGAATTAATAAATTTCAGTGAGATGTCTATTCTCTCCCTAAGGGTAGGAGGATTTTCTTTTAGCATCCCAGGGTCGAAACCTGCGGTAATTCCTCTTTCCTTTATTATATAGCTTCCTTCTCTTTATCTATATTTGAAATTCGTGCGTGCGATCCTTCCATTTCCGCTCCTTCCTCCATCCGCCTCCTCTTTGATTTTCTCTCCCTCTCCGGGTCTTCTTACGCTCCTCGACGTTTCTTGGCTCTCTCTTTATTTTTCTTTCTTCCCTCTTTGCGGCTTTTTTCTTTCCCTATGATTGACAAAGAGCTGCCCGCCCCCCCGAGGAGTGAAGGATCTTTTTCCCCCCCCCCAATCCCCCGCAACCTCCCCCGAATCCTATTTTTGCACGCCTGCTCTTTCGCACCCCTTAAAGGCCTTTCATTTCATCACTTTCACTGGACTTGGCAATCGACCGCTGCCCTCCTCTTCTCTTATACAGAGGCGCGCTGCTTGTCCCCCCCCCATGAGTATTACTCATTCACACCTTACTTCGGATGGAGCCGAGGTTCAGATACGGGGTCGAGTGTATTGCCTCTTTTCCCCCCAAAAGAAAGGTTTTTTTGACTGGGCGCAGCGGTTTCTCTGTCCAGGACGTTAAGTTCAAGTCGACGCAGCAGGCGGCATGATCGAGGTCTGCCGTTTTCCTTTGCGATTCCCTCGAGAACCCTAAATGGACATTCCCCCCCCCCCCCCATCCCAAATCCCCTCCTCGGCACCCTGAGGATATTATGTCTTCGTCGCCGCGCGTTTCTTTTGTCGACGTGGCCGCTTCCCTGGCAACAATTCGTGTCGCCAAATCTCTGCCCTCCACTTCATCTGTGTCAGTAGAGCTTGTTGAACACAGGTGTGCTATTACCCCTTTTGTTCCGCTGATCCCGCCCCCTTACGTTTTTTTCTTTCCTCATGGGTGCAATTCTTCCATCACCCCTCGATTTGGACCTTCTTGCACTCCTTTTTTCGCGGTTTTGGTCTCAGGTGCAGTGTCGGAGAACCTTCCCCGACTGGCCTCCTCTCCCCCCCCTCACTCTTTGTTTTTCTCTCTTTTTGAGCCATCTTGTCCCCTTCCATGCCGCTGATTTTTTGTTCATCTGCCTCACCCGCTCAATTCGACTGGCGCCTAGGTGAGTGCTTTAATCCCCTTCGCCCCTCGCACCGATTCCGGCGCGCCAGTCTCCTTTTTTTCCCCCCAAAAAAAGTTCATTCAACACCGTTCCAGCGCCTCCCGTAGTAAATAGACTGTTATTTGGTAGGGATTTTGTAGATTGCATTGTTTGTTTTCCGTTTCTTTTCTTCTGTAGAGCAAACAATTTTTCCCCGAGACAGACGCCTCTCTGATTCCCCTTTTTTCTAGATTACTTTTTGTGTCCAAGTTAGTTTTTTTTCAGATTGAAATCCTACATGTTTATCCCCCCCTCTCCCTTTTTGCTCCGAAGGCTTTCTGAGCGCTACCCACCGTCGCTTTTCCAGCATCCAGCGTCGAACCTTAAGACCCCCCCACCATTATTAGATGATAATAGTCTCTTTGACCCCCGTGAACTCTTTCCCTTTATCCTCTTCCAGACGGATCTGTGTTTTCCCACTCTTACCTTGTTGGCCCAGCGCGGCACTCTTTAGTACTTCGTCCGATGATTCATTTTTTCTCGCCTCCTCCCCTTTAGTGTGATTTGATGTAATTCCGTTTTTTGCCCCAATTGCGAAGATCATGCTTTTTGCCCCCACGGAGGTATCTTTCCCAGAACGGATATTCTTCGCGTTAGTATTGTCCGATGTTCAATCATTCCCCGCAGGGGCGCCAGCCTGAACGCGGATTTATCCGCCCAAATCCCCCCCCTCCTTGGCCCCTCCCCGTGGTCGGAGGGTTCCACGAAGATACTGCCTTACACGCGGCGCGACCCAATCCCTCTCCCCCCGCTGGGTATTTTGCTCGTGGCGTGACTTTCGATTGACCGGCTTCGCAGAAATGTTCTAGATAATGCAGATCGTTCACTGCTCTTCTGAAGACATAACTCACTTCCCGCCTTTTGCGACCGGCTGGCGCACAAAGAAGACATTAACAGAATCTTCGAGACCAGCTCCCCCGCTGATTGAAATCTATTCTTTATCGAATTTTCTCTTTTTTTTCTATCTTGCCACCTTCAGGATGATTCCATGCTTCCTGGCCTTTTTTCGCACCTACACCGCGACCCCTAAGAGCGATTCGTCCTTTTTTTTTTTGACCATCGGATTCCCCTGGCCGAAACGTCGAGCCTCTCGACCATTTCCGCCCATCCGCGGACTTTTTGTAGTCTTCCACTACCCCTCCCGCGACTAGATTTTATTTGGTCGCTCACCCGCCGCAGTGGTCGGCCCTTCTTTCGGCATCTGGAAACCCCTTTCCCGGTCGCTCCACTGTCCCTTTCGCGTAAAACTCCATAAGCATCTTGCCCCCCCCCCCGCACGCCTTTTCCAGTCCCATCTTTTTTCTTAACGAACCGACGAGAATGGGGAGAGGATTCTGGCCCTGATTTGTGACTTTTGATCCCCAATCCTCACCCCGTTAGATATAGTCGCGTTCTTTGATCTGGGACTGTAGGCCCCAAAGTCTTCCTTTCCCGAGGTCGCGTGACGCAGATAAATATTAGTTTCGGACCACTACTCGACGTCCCAATCCTGACGGCCGAAAGTCTTACCCTTTTACTGTTCTCTTACACAGGAACAATAGAGCATGTGATGTGAGGACGTCCGATTGCCTCTTTCGAGATTTTGTCCCATCAATCCCTCCGTCCCAACCCTCCACCCAGCAAGTCCCCGCTCTGACTTGCCTCTCTGTCGTAGTATGAAAAGTACTGTCGCTTTTCTCTCTTCCACTTCGTCGCCTAAATGAGAATACCATTACAGGTTAAGATTTACCGGTTCAATTTTGGATCTGCTCTCCCAGACAGATCCATCTATGTCCCTTCAGGGTTTCTGAGCTTGACTTGACGGTTGTCTTAGTAATGAGAAGGAAGATAACGGTGGAGCGAGGAGTTAGTGGGGGTGGTTAAGCGCGGTAGCTTTTGTGTGTGTTTGTTTTCTGTGTTCACTTGTTCAGGCAAAAACCACAACTCCTTATCCGGGGGAGATTTTAGAATTGACGGTTCGCTAAGATTTTTTTGTGGATACTCCTCCCAAGAGGCCATTTATGACCTCACCCATTTTCTTGCTCGGCTTTGATGCCCGAGGATTTTTCCGGATCCGGGAGGTTAGAGCGTTCACCTTGGAGCGGCCTGATCTTACATTCCATTTGCAGTCGCTTAACTTACTCTGATAGCTCAGGTTCATCCCCCCTGCCCTTGCCGTCACATTTTTTGTCCACCCTTACCCACCGGACCGAGATGCTTATGTGAAGAGATTCGTAAACATTCATATATCCTTTATCTTTCCTCTTTGTCTCTCTTGTACTCTTACTTAAGCGTTAAACCGCCCGACTCTAATTTCTGGTGGAAATTCCTGCGGAAGTGTTTTCTCCTTTGAATGTGTATCGACATCTCCCTGCTGAGAGGATTCATGAAGTGTACTCTTCTCCCCCTCTGGCCCTACGCTCGACTTTACGAGAACCGACTTTTCCTCTTTTCCGAAGAGCAAGTAAACGACCTATGGCCTATTTATTTTTCTCCCCAAACCCCCCCAGACTCGATAGATTCCGCAGTTTAAAAACCGCCGGTTGAGGTGTCTTTATAGGGTTGGTTGACACGAAACACCCAACCAAGATGTCCACCGTCCCACACTAAAAAACCCCTACATTTCATCTTCCTGGGACGATTGTCTAACAAGCTTTTTACTCCCCAAAGGAAGGGCCCGCTATGAATATTTCTCCATGGGTTTTGTTCTGCATATGTATGACCCTCCTTACCGAATTTCTTTTTATGAATTTCATTCGATTTCTAGACGAAGCAGTTCCCCGAGCGTACGCCTCGATGATTTGCCCCCTACTACCATAGCTTCCTTCACCTTCAGCTCCTTCCGTTCTGTTGAAGGGGTCGAGAGTTGTTTTTTCTTTAACCAATCTCCCCCTCCCCCTTCGAAATCTACGGAAGTTTTTGTACAACCCTCCTTTCTCATTTGGAATCGTACCAGCCAAGGTCCGCGAGTTTTAATTTTCCTTTTTAGTCGACCTAGGATTCCCTCCCATTACTCTTTTTTTTTGTAGTTTGCACGTACACAGTCTCGGCTCCTTTTCTTGCACGTCTCAAGTTCTCCCCTTCCCGCTCCGTCATTCCTCCCTTGGTGGTGAGGTTTCTTTTAGCTTCCCTCATTGCAGTCCTTGAGCCTCCTCATTTTTCTTCTTTTTTCTTTGTTTTTCCTCCCCCCCGCACCAAATAGAATTTGGTTTTTGACCTTCTCTGTGTAATTGATCTTTTCTTTTTTTTTTAGCAGGGACAGGTGACGCCTGTGATCTGTGTTTTTCCTTTTCCCTTGGCCTTACCGCCTGCGGCGTTGAGAGCCTCCCTCGTCAGCGCGGAGGTTCCCTGGATACCAGTCCAGTACGTGGCTTTAGTTTCTTGACGGATTTTTTCGATGCTGTCGAGCTTGCTCCTCTTTCGTTCCCTTGCACAGTCAGGAAGCAATTGGTCATTGATGACTGAGGATTTATGAGCCCCCTGCCTTTCCGATTCTAAGGTCACGGTCCCCTTCCCCCTCGCAATATTTCCCCAACCGGCCTCTCTCAAAAGAATGTCGCTATGATGTTTGGCCGGCTGTATCTGTTTTCCAGAAAGCCCGTTATCAACCGGCGGGTTATTCAGTGGGTCTTCTCGATCTCCTTTCCTCACGGGCTCGTATTAAGGCCCCTTTCCTTCTTAGCCCCAAGGCCCCTCCTCAATTTCCTCACAGTGACCGTCCCCACACTTTACTCCTTTGAATTTGATTGCCTCGTTTCTCGGAAGTTATATTCTCCCCCCCCTTTAAGCTCCTCGTCCCGCTGTGATTTTCTTCTGATGATCTATTTCTACTCCGCCGGCTTGAGGATGTTTTCGCCATGTAGTTTTCCCCCCCTGATTTACCCGCGATGTCCCCCTATTCTCCCGAGACTCTTATATGTTTCCCATCGCAATATTTTTGCCCCCTTCTTCTTGTACTTTTGGCCCCAACGGTTTGCTCAAATCCATTTCAACTTTTGACTGGGAACAATGAGTCCTCGCTCATTCCTTCTAGGATTTCTCCCTCTTTCGCTGCCCCCCTGCGTGTTCCCTCGGAAACCCGGTGATCGATAGTCGCGCGTCCCGCTTACGCTCTTTTCGGAGCTCAAGTAGCGAAAGAAAGTTTTTTTTGATGTCACTGGTGCGCTCCCCTTTTGATCGGGTACGACTTTGAAGCGTCTCAGCCGCCCGACTTTCGTCATCACCTTTCTCGCTTGATTTTGTCTTGTCCGCCCGACCCACTGGACCCTCAACTAAGCATATCGCAACCGTGATTCGTTTAGACTAGTCGATCGTTGCTCTCCGGGATCTTGCCTTCCCCTCCCTCTACCCGCCCGAGTTTTTCGACCAAATCCCCCCCCCCCCCGAACGGCCGCTTGTCAAAAGCGATCATCTAAGCGTGTTACCCTTTTTTTCCCTTTTTTAACTTTTGTCTCTGATTGCGCTCGTTTTTGTCTTTGGCTGAAGGTTCGTCCCCCCCCTCAACGTTTCCCCCCCTCGAATCGCTTCCATGTAGTGAATCTTCTCGGTTCGGCCGATGCAACGACACTCCCTCCTTGTCTCATTGACGCGCGATTCCCATCTTTCTTTCCTCCTCGTTGTTGGGGTTTCTCTCTTCGGCAACTCTTCTTTGTCCCAATGAGCTTTCGCGGCATATGCCACCTAATCGAAAGTCTTTCCCTTCTCCGAGTTGCGTCCCTTTGCCCCTTCCCTCGCCCAGTCCCCCCCGGAAGGCTTGACGGGCTTACAAAAAAGAGTTAAACGTGTGCCATCTTTATATCACGCGAGCCCCTCTCTTGTTCTTTTGGTCCCGTCGCTTTTGCCCCTCCTCTTTTTACGTGGTCTGCGTTGCTCGAGCAACAAGTCGACATCTTTTAGTGATAGTATCCTCTTGTGAAGATCTTCTTTGATTCGATGGGGTCCAGTCTTGGTCTCCTGCTTGCACTACCCGCACCCCCCCGTTAGAAGGTGTATTATCGCCCAGGCTGTTTCTCCTCCTTCCCATCTTTTTCACCCGCGGCTCCCGCCCCTTTTTCCTCTTTCCCAAAATTTCTTTCGAGGCTCACCGAGGATATACCCTTGACCGTCTTTACTCCCTTTATACTCGCTCCCCTACGGCTCTTGGAATGATGTTCCTCCCCGCCTTTTTTTCTAGCCGGTCCTCTGACTTCGTCGCGAGACTGTTTGCGCGGGACAGCCATGTTTTTTACAAAATTTCCATTTCAAGGGGATTTTAATGAAGGCGTTTGGGCCGGAACCTGGTTCTCTCTCCTGCCCCCCGATGCGAGCACTTCCCTTTTTCCCCGATTGCCCTTCTTTTCAGATTGTTTAATCCGCTTGACATTCGGACCCTTTCCGGTCCCCCCCGTCTACGATCCAAATCTTCGCCCCCTTACTAGGGTTCGTTTGGTCTGTCAATTCCATCATCCCCGGACAAACGCCACTTCCCCCCCACTCAAATCCCCAAGATGTCCCTTCCTCTGCTTTAATAGTCGGCTTCCCTGAGTTTCCTTTGTGTAGCGCCCCACATGATGCTTTGAATGAGCCCGATCACGTGATCGGACCATAGTTTGCATTTCTTTTTTCCCAGACAGTTTCGTTCGAAACCATCCTCCCTTCGGGCGTCTCCAGAATTCTCAGCCGTTTAATCCGATCTTTCCCCTTTTCCCTCTTTCAGATTTTTTCTCCTTGCCCCCTTTGACCAGACTTACTTATCCCCCCCTACTTGTAGTTTCGGGATAAGTCAGCCGGCACCGTCTACCTCTTTCTCCCTCTATACCTCTAGCCCACCCTCTGTCGGACCCTTTTTTTTTATAGCAGCCTCCCTGCCCTACCTTTCAGCAAAGCCTCACCCCTTACCTGGCCGATCTTCCCAGCCGCGAGCCCGAGGCATATTTTTCAAATACAGACCGCATGCTTTTTCTGGATCTTTAAGCGGTCTGCACTCCTGTCCCCCCCCCCCCCCCGTCCCGGCCAGCCTTCTCTGAACACCCGAGCCCGATCATGCAACCCGCCCCCGGCCCCAGAATTCTATTTTTTTCGTCGACTACCGCTTGCCCAAGCTTGTTCCTGTCGCCTTCTAACAGCTGCTTCGCCCCAATCCCCCCCCCGCCTTCGATTTCTTTCCTTCTTGGATCTCCTTTATCCCTGCGACCCCAGGCCGCGACGTCGCTCGGCCGACCGGTAGGCGTATTTTCCGCCTCTTTTTCTCCCCCCATTCTAGACACTTCGAAGCGGACCGGCGACTGCCCAGGAAAACTTTAGCGAAGCTTTGGTTGTTCTCCCTTCTCGGTGTGAGATTGTTAGCCTAGCAACCCCTCTTCCTCCACCCCCCTAAGTGCCGAGATACGGCAGGCCTCCGATTCGTGCTTTTCCAGCTACTCCGTGCGCCTGATCTGCAATGCCACTCTTTTTTTCGTCTCCCTAATCCCAAGGATGAAGGTCGCCTTTCGGGAGGTCTCCGTCAGACCATCCCTTTTCCTTAATTCTTTCTATGTTAAAGGGCTGCCCCCTTTTCGTGTTCGTCCGAACAAGGACTTTTCCAGAGTTCTTTTGGTTTCTTTTTTGGACCGCCTGGTGAGTTGGTTGGGGATTCCACTAACCTACCGACCAAAAGTCTTTTTTTTGGTGGTTGTGAGGTGGAAATGCTGATTCGTATTGCATGTCTTTGTTTTGTCAACCGACTCTCCCGAGGCCCATCTATAGTTTTACTTTCTCTTCTTAGGCCAGAGTTTCGGTCGGCGTTTGTTTTAAGGGAGCGTTTATCTCCCAAGAGATCATCGTCCTTACCTTTCCCCCCGGAGCTCTATCTTGTGACGATGGCCTCTCATCCCGCCACCCCCCCCTAGTTCTGACATGTTGTTGGGCCACACTTTCACATCCCTCTGCCTTTGGTTAGTGTTGAATTTTCGTACCAAATCCCCCTGTCCCATTTTTCCCTCTTTTTTTTTTTTGAGATGACTAGATGTCAGCTTTTGTACATCGTCTTCACATGCCTTCCGGCCGGCTTTTATCTGGCCCCTTTTTTTTCCCCCCCCCCCCCCAAACATGTTCAGTCGGTCAGGTGTTTCTCCTTCCGATGGATCCTCTTCAAGTATCTCCTCCCTTCCCCCTGGCCAGTGACGATCCAGCTTCTTCTGGCTATATCAAATGTCCCGCTCCCCCGCCCCGCCCCCGTTTTTTTTTTTCCCCCGCTCCCCTCTCTCCCTTCACGCCTGAATCGCTGTCCGGCTCTTAATCTCTTGTCGGATTATCCCCCCCCAAACGTATTATCTTAACCTTCATTTCCTAAAATCCCCTTTCTTTCAGGAGAATTAGTTGGGTAATCACAACCGTACAGGCGTCCCCCCCTCACTCACGACCCCTCGGATCCCTTCCGTGTTGCCCCTAAACGCCCCCAGACATCTCTCCGCAGGGCAACCTATTCGCTAGTGTTTTTGTTAGCGCTTTTTTATTTATAGGACGTCTCCCCCCCAAAGCGATTTCCTTTTGCCTTTTTTGTGGTGAAGCATTTTTTTTCCTTTTTTAAGGTCGACCGCACGCTTACGCGCTATGAGCTTGCGACAGACTAACCGTCCGGGGCTTCATCTCGTCCTTTGATTTGAATGGTTTCCTTAGGGTTCTTATTCCCCCCAATCTAGCCAGAAATTACGGAGATGATCCCACCCCCTCAACTCTTTATGTTCCCTTTTTCTGTTAGTTCTTTTTTAACCCCGAAAGTACATCTCTATTGTTCGAGGCTTATGTCAGACGACTGAGTCAGCGCTTTAGTGATTATTGATGACAGTACCCCTGAGTGTGTACTGATCTTTCCCCTTTTTTTGACCATGGGTTTTTTTTCCTCCTCCCCATAAGCTAATATCTTTCCTCACGGCTTTGTGTCGGGTTTCGATCATTTACGTGCGAATTACCGCCTTTTCTTCGGCCACCCTCCCCCTGATATTGTATGTTACGCACAAATGCAGGAAAGTTTTTCTTTCCATATCGTCTTTCTTTTTTTCGAGTTGACTTCTTTTCCCCCTCCTTTTATTTTTTTTTATGTGAAACGACCGCTGGCCGACAGTGAGGGGCCCTTGACCTCTTCCTTCAGGGTAGTTTCTAGGATTCTTTCTCCCTTTTAACGTTCTCATTTTTTTTCTTTCAGGGATCTGTTAGAGTATGTAAGAGTATGTACTCACTTTTCCTATGACGTCGAATACGCGTCAATTGGTTGTTTTTCATGCGTTCTAAAGGCCTCACCGTTTGAGACTAGATTCCCGGTCCCCCTGATTAAGCAACCGACGTTCCCTCGTCCTTACACTGCCTTCCGATCGCTTAGGCAAAGCTTCTGGTTCGAAGCCAATTCTGAACCCCTTTTCTTGATTGCCGTGTGTCTCTCCTCTAGCCCGTTCTCTTTGTCTATTTCCCATCATGAGTGGGACGCACCCCTATACACTGAGACATTTTTTTCATATGCAGCCGCTATTGTATCTTAATTTCTCTTTTCATAGCCTTTTTTAGTTATCTTCAAGATCCCTAGCCCTCTTTCTTGACTTTCTACAGTTACATCGGTCGCTGGCTCGCGTTTTTTCCCCCTGATGTTCACCTAGCCGAAGAACCGTCTGCTTCTGTTTGAGAATTGGCTTTTTCCTCATCCTCCCCGCTCATGATATGAGCACAGGGTTTGGCCGTTGCCCAAACGGCCTTAATTCCCAATCCCCTAATGAAGGGGCCCAATGATGTACTATCCTCGGCCCCTTTTTTACCTTTCCTCAGTCGAGGCCGATTGCCCCCACCTTCTGTCTCTTCCTACCAAATCCCGTCTTTTTGCGTTGAGCGATTTCCAGCTTACCCGTTCGGGCGCGCGTCAAGCAGAAGAATGTTTTTTTTCTTGGCTCTCCGCTTTTCTCGAGCACTTTGCGGTGACCTCTCCCGCGCAGAAGAACTGTGGATCAACCCTGATAGTTCGTGATCTTAGTGCCTTTTGCGTACCCCTCCGAACCAACATACAAAGAAGATCCCTTCACCCCGTTCGATCCCTACCTCCTTCTGCGCGAGTTCCTCTCCAGCTGAAAACGCATTCACCCTGCCGGGTGTCAATCGCCCCCCCCCCCCCCCGGACGCTATTTTTTCTTAAAAGACTAATTACAGTTGAACCCGGGTTTTTGTTTCACCTGCAATTTTTTTTGTTTTCTTTTTTAGATCTGGCTCGCTCCTTATACGGTTTTGCGTCTTCTCCTTTTAATGTTTTGACGTTACACCTGTAGTTTCAAGTCTGTCTATCCTTTAGTCCTATGTCAACATCTTTCCCCCCTATTAATGGTATCTTCTCCTTCTCTGGCC
>Ga0179591_1212535_pt1 | contig 11134 bp, 10 predicted proteins | sample CZOMad2_1_08_16f_FD_182891 | JGI IMG/M metagenome (GOLD analysis project Ga0179591, IMG submission 182891) | Vadose zone soil fungal communities from Angelo Coast Range Reserve, California, USA - CZOMad2_1_08_16fungal (PacBio error correction) | ecosystem: Environmental > Terrestrial > Soil >... | reverse complement strand
ACCTCCCAATATTGGTCCCCCTTTTCCTAGTTCTTCTCGCTTCAGTCAGTTAGTGGCTGAATTATATACGTTATATGTCTCAATCTCCTTCTAATCTCGGTAACCCTCTTTTTAGAACTCTCCACCCCCCTTTAAACTCTAACGAATCGTGTAAAGTTGCATACTACGCGTGCCACCCAGATTGGACAACCTATTTTATGACCCATGTCCCTTCTTACTTCCTTGGTGGTCCTATCTCCTGAACCAGGTCAGAATCGAGCAAGGGTTTCCCAACCGTTGAGACCCATGATGAAAAATCCCCCTTGAAGATTTTTGGGGGATTTTCAACAAACGCTGCCATTATAGTTAACGAAGACACCCCCTTGTCTTCCTCACAGAATGAGTCCTCTTTTTCTTATGCTTCTCCCTCGTCCCCAGGTGTGAGGGTTTATTCTTGAAACGCACCCCCTTCGTCTTCGTGCACCACCCCGTAGTTAAGTACCTAACCTCTGAGTCGTGCTTTTTTTGGTTCCCCGCCCTGCATGGCTTTTTGTTGTATTTATTGCTGCTTGCGGGCGGAAGCTTTTCGCTACTGTCTCCTTCTGCTTTTGCTCTAACCAGAATTTGAGGGCATCTCCTTTTCCTTTATGGTGTGTTTGGAAGACGACTTTCTTGTTTTTGTCCTTCACGTGGTGGGATGTTTTTACCTTAGGCCAATCCTTGTTGAGGAAATTCCCTCTGACTTTCGTTCCCCCCCGCCTCGTTTTGATCCATTCTGCTATCCAGCTCCCTTTTTTTTGCAGTATGATTGTTTCAGTAAGTATAAGATTCTAGGGTCGACCTTGACGTGCAATTTCTTCCCCCTTATGTTCGCCACCCCTTGACCTTTGTTCGAGGTTGTGAGGGGAAATTAATATCTCGTTCTCCATTCCTTTCTATCCGCTCCTTCGGAAGGTTTATATTCCTGAATCTCTTTGGGGAGCGTCTTTGATATGATCCTTTTTGTGGTGTTCGGCGAGGGTTTTTAGCTTTCTGAAAAGAGGTTTTATTTTTTTCCTTCCTACATTTCCCCTGCAGTGTAAGTCTGTCTCCGAAATGTTGATAAGGACGAGTTCTGGCTTCGTAAGGTAAGGACGTTCCCTTCAGATTTGTCCTCGCAGAGCTCTCCTTTTCCCGCCGTAGTCAAATATAAATGTCAGAGGCAGACTCCGGTTAGTTTCCCTTTTCCTCCTTCTGCTAGACTCCTTTGGAGATGTTGGCCCTTTCTCTTCCCCCGCCTAGGAAGCCTAGAGGTGCGTTTAGCCGCATTTCGTTTGTTGACGGGGCCTCCCCTCGATTCAATGATTTCCGTCTGTTGGGCACGATGACCACAAGGTTGAGTAACCCCTTGCGGATTCTTCTGTAGGTTAGAGCTTCTCTTGACTGTGCTTGCAAGTGCTGGCTTGATCTTTGTTTGTTGGGCTTATGGTTTTTGTTGTTTCCCTTCCTAGCCCTTACAGCCCGTTGAAAGAAGTTGGTTACTCTCGCAGGCTTTTTTTCCAAACCCCCCTGACTTCTTCATCACGTTTATACATTTTTGGTCATCTGAAAGCGGGAGCATTGCCCAGGCAACTGTTTCTTCCTTAATAAATTGTACTTTCCTGTTTCTACCTCCCAGATTTTACCAGGCGACCTCAGGCCCTATCTTAGATTGCAGAGATAGTCTTTCTTGCTTGTAATCTTTTCTTACCCTCTGAGACCCCAACTTTCCTTCCCTCAATTGCTCTGTTACCCTGGGTCTTACCGTGGCCCGACACGTCTTTTCCTCTGGTAAGTTCTTTATTTTAATTTACTTCTAAGTGGCGCCAATATATATCCTCCACACAGCTTAGGTGTGCTGTTCTTCCTACTAACTATTTAGTGGACATTTTTCCACTCTTGCCTCATTCTGCTGTCTAACCTCCCCATCTACATCCCTTTAAATGGATTCCTTTTTTCCTTTTCGGAAAGACGCCCCCCATACGACTCCCCTATCCTGGCCACAGCTACTTGCTGCCCATTTGCTCAAGCAATAGTCCACATAACCTCTCTCGCTTCCACTGTAATACTCCCTACATAATTTCAGTTCTCTTTTTCCTCGGGATTTTATTTTTCGCCCATTTTTCTCACTCGGTGCATCACCTTCGTCTTATGGCCCTTTAACTCTTTCTCGTAAACAAGCACCACCCACATTGACATCAGCCCAACCCAACTCCCTCCCCCGCCAAGTTCCACACCGCGTTCTCGCTTATCTCCGAAGGCACGCTCTTAGCTAAATTTTTTTTCCCTCATGTTTTCAAAGGTCCTTTTTTCCTTTTATGTAGATTCCTGTGCTGAAGAAAAAAAGTTCTTTCTCCTCGCCTCTCCTGGTATGTGTTTTATGTATTTTCTTGTAACCAAAGATTCATGCCGTTTTTCTCCCCTCCTGTACTCACCCCCCCTCTCTTTGCTTTCTTGCCCTTAATACACCCAACTCTCAAGCTTCGTCGTTGACTATAGGCAGTCCCATTCCACAACGTTTCTGGTACCCTTTCCTTTCCAAGTTTCAGTCTTGATAATTTCAAAGTAGGTCCCCGGATAGAGGTCCTACGCCAACTAATCCCCCCCCCCTTGCCCCCCCCTCTCTAAGGACGGTGACGCTTGTTTTTAACGAGCCAACTTTCTCCTTATAAGTTCCGCAGGCCCCCCAGCTTTGGTCCTATGAGGGTGAGTAATCCCCCGGTTGCGAGTTTACGATATTTCCCCACTCTATTTCCGTTGTAATTACCTCTTTTATTTTTTTTGCGGAGTACTGTGTGAGGCTCCTCCTGGGTATTAAAGGAAGAACCAAAGCTCATTGAATAGCTCCCCCTTCTTTTTATTTCGGTCATGTAACTTTCGGACCCCCCCCCCTCTTCTTCTTTTTTGGTTAAGTGTGTTTTTATAGGCTTCTCCCTCCCCCCCTCCGTTGCTGTTCATCCCACACCCGAAAGTCTTGTTGACCGAATGCTCACTAGTTTTTCTCATCTCACATCCCACTCCGTTCCCCTTTACTGGATTCTTACATCGCAGACAGTTTTTTTTCGATCGTGAGACTGGTCGGGTTGGATTCGCACGGGTGTTGGTCGGTCCTTGTCCTGAACAGTTTTTTCCTCGTCCATTTGCTTCTCCTTATTCTTACGACCCCTCACGCATTTTTTCCCCAAACGTTATGCACCCATCTTCATGGACGTACCCCTTCGCCCGTCTCAACCAGATTTGCCAGTCCGTTCTCCTTTGGCCTATTACTTCGTTCAGATATCGCTCATGTGACGATTCTTTCCCAAATTCAAGGTGTTCATCATATGGTTTGTACTTAGTTCCTTTAGTTTCTTTCTGGCCACTCACAGGCTAATTTACGATTGTTTGGCATCATATGTGCTATTTGTGCCCACAAAATGCCCACACCCATTCACCCTCCTTTTCCTGCTTCTTCCTTCTCCCCTCTCCTTTGAGGAGCCGCCGTGGTTGGTCTGTTTCCCCAAGGAGTCCCGTCTCTCCGACATGTTCCCCCGCCGATATGTTACCTTCATCTTTCATTGCACTCATCACTCTAAGGGGGTGGTTTTGTCACTAAGACCGTTCCTCCCACTCGCGACTTGACTCATTTTGTCCCTATTATGGGTTTCATCTGGATTACAGTATTTTTTTCCACCCTTTCCCCCGGAAGTCGCTTTCTTCCTAATCTCCACCACTTCCTCCATTTTAGACCAACTTTTCTAATCGTACTGGCGCGATCCGACTACTTGGCGGTTTCTTTAGCTGCCACAGATCCACGTTTTTCCCGTCTCTTTCCCCCCCCCGATCCTCCCCTCTCCAGGTTTGGCCCCCCCTGTCCCCCTTTTCTCTGTTCTTGCGTTCGTCACCGGTTTGAAATCGTCTACTCAATTTCACAGACCCTCCCAACAAATCATGGTCTCACCCCTCCAATAATGTTCCAGTGCCTTGCTTTTTGTGTTCTCCTACTCCTGTCCTTTGAATTTCACAAGTAGCAAGCTTCCCCTCGATTTTGTCTGATAGTTTTTTTTTTTCTTTCTATTGATCTCTTGGGTTGGTTTTTTTTCTCGTGACCCCTCCTTTTCTCAAAGTACCATCGAGTTGAACGCTTGCCCACCTTCGGAGATCTATAAGAAACTTCAGCTTTGCCTTCTAGTCCGTTGTCTGTCCCCCCCCTCTGGTATTTGGTTTTTGTAGGTCTTTCTTATCATGAGTCGACGGATTGTGGTGACTCATACAGTCCCTTTTTATAATTTTGAAGGTTTTTCCCCCCTTTTTTCGGTCTCTTTGATGGGACCAAGTATTTCCAAAGACGTTTTATTCTGTGCTATCACCACGCCCAGCTTCCCCGCCATTCCCTGCAGTTCCATTCTCCCCCTCTACGTTTTCTCTTCTGCCCGCGTTTATGGATGAGCGTGACGACCAATGTCTTCATTGTAAGCCTGCAATATTACCCCATCTTAATAATTGGACCACTTCTTAGGGGTTCTCCCTCTTTTTTTTCTCCCCCCCAACCTTTCGCTTTGATAGTGCACTTTTTAGTAAGTCATCGTTTGAAAAGGGGGGATTTCCCCCGGTTTCTGTTTTTCTCCTTTTTGGAACCTAATAGTCCCCCCCCTTCCTATGGCTCACCAGCGGCCGAACTCTAATCCTAGGCACGAGTGATGTTTTTCTCCCCTTTCACACATTGCACAGTTTTATATTTTTTCCCCCCCTTTTTCCCCCCGAGAATTCCTGCTTTTCCCAGAAAGCAGGTCTCCCAACACCAAAGTACAAACCCTATTCTGACCCCCGACTTCTTTTATACATGCAGATAGATGTGTATTTGATCCTAATGAACAGCATACCTCGACTTGGTTAGACACGTTCTTTCTTCCTTCCCTTTTTACCGCCACTACGATGTGCTCTTACGTTGGGCTTCTCGTGATCTTATTTTTTTATTTCTTCCGTAGTGTTCTGAGAATCCCCTTTCACCATTCCTTCTAAAAACCTCCTAAGACCGACGTGCTTCTTGCCATCTTTTTTTTCCTTCTCACCCCCCTATGTACGGTATCTTCCCGATATTTTTAGGAGTGTTAGATCGGCTATGTGGCTCTTCTTATCGCATGGATGTGACTTTTACCCCTCCCTAGGGTGCGCGTCGGCTCAGGCCAAAAGTACCTTTTGGAAGAGGTGTCTATCGTTTCTACCGATCCCGTCGACTTTCTGTTTTGGATTTTTCACCTCCCTTCCTCAGAAGTATTTAGCCCTTGACTTGGACCAACGGACCTGATCCTTCACTTTAGCCCGCACCAATAGCTTACTTCCTTACTCCGCGCGAGTTGTCCTCTCCCCCCTCTTTTTATATATCGCACTCCGTTACGTCCTTTTTCCTGTTTCCCTTCGCAGGAAAATGATAATGCTTTGAACTAGACTTCTTTTTTTTTCGGCCATGTACTTTTTTTGCAGCTTTTTTTCTAGTTGTTTTGTCCCTTGTCCACCCCTAAAAAACCACCCGCTAGTTCGTGGGTTTAATGCGTGTCCGGGCCTCGGCCGTGAATGTCTTCCTTTCCCACGATTGTTTTTGGGAGGTTGTGTTTTGCTAAGATACTGCTTTTTTTTTTTTTTTTCTTTATGGGCCCCCTACAGGCCTCTAGTTTTCTTAGGAAAATGGTTTTCCACCTGCGTGTAACGGCATCTCCTGTTCACATCCTTACAACCACCTTTTTCTTGTAGGATTACGAATGTTTCCCCCCCCCCTCCTGACTATGGTTTTTTTTCACTACAGATCTGGGAAAGTGATAGTATCCCCCAGTTATTTAGCGAATCGTCTAGGTCTTTTCCGGGCTGACCAATTTGTTTTATCCTTTTTTTTTTTTTTCCTGTTACTTTGTTTTTGGTATTTGCGGTTACATGTCGCTTTTTCTTCCCCATTGGGACAGCTGTGACGTCTCCTATACCCCTGCTGTCAGAAGAGGACCATTTATTTTTTTGATATTGCCTGGCTTTTTTGGGAGAGGTTATGTGCGTGACTCTTGTTATTTTCTTTATACGTCTCCGGAAATCATCCGTTTTTTATTCTGATTCCAGTCGGAGGCATACTCCTCTACGGTTAAGTTGCGTTTTGCTAGTACATTTGCGTTTGGTCATTTAAAATCCTTCCTGTAGGCTGCTGATTTCCCCACACGCTTTTTTCTCCTACTGCTTTTTGTACCTATCTAAGCACATGAGTTTTCCCTTCTCCCCCCCCTTTACCCGCCCCTGATCCACTGCAGGTTTGGCTTACATCCCGGCCGCCCCTCTAGTTCCCCTCATGGGGGACCCCCTCAACCGTGTTCTTGGTTACTTATTAATTTACCAGTATCAATCCCACTCGATCATAGCCCTTCCTCTAAGACTGTCTGGTTCAGCCTTGGTAATCACAGAGGTCTGTAAATCTCAATGACCCCCTTTTGATTCAGACGAGACTTGTATCATGCATCCAGCTTTCATTTTTTATCCCGTGCTTTTATTTCCTCTCCCTTTTGTCCCCTTTTTTCCATTCCACCGACATTTTTCTGAGTACTCCTCATTCCCTCCCCGTAAGGCGAGGTCAGGCCCGGAGCGCCCGCCCCGCTCTATCCAGGCCATGTTCTTCTCTAAATTCGCCCTTAGGCCCTTTTTTTTTCCGGCATTTGTTAATCCTACAAACTTGTTTTCATATATGCAACTATTATCGTCTGACACCCCTTGATCTTTAAACGTACTGGCCTGAGGGCAGATTTTTAGGCTGTGCTTTCTCAACCCCTAGTCAAATTCATTCCTATCCCTACGTTTTTGTCGCCTACACTCGCTTGCCTGCATTATATTTACCTTTCGTTCTCATTTTTTCCCATAAGTAACCCTTTTCCATTTTTCCTTAGCAACCTTAGTTGCCTTCCTTTCCAAGGTAGGGACTCAGACTACCCCTCGTTTTCGACGCTGTCCCACAGCCTGCCACCCATGTGTTCCATCCCCTCGCCCAAGTAGATTATCTTTCTTATACCTTTTGCCGAAATGTCTCTTATTTCCCTAGCTCCTAGTGTTGTGCCCCTGATATTTTCTCCCCCTCTCCCATGGTTTAATCTCCACTCGTCGACGTATTTTATCCTGCCCCCCCTCAACACACAAACCTGGAGCTTGCGTCCAAGTTTCTCACTTTCAGTCATAGGGCTTCCCTTTTTGAATAATTAATTCCGGCCAGAACCTAGCCGTGGAGAAAACTCTTCGTCTTGACAATTTGGTTCACCCCCAAAAAGATCCCTCTCCCCCCCTAAGCTGTGTACTTCTATTTTCTTCTCAATACTGAGCCTCCACCCCCAGAAAAGACAATGTCACTTGTCGGAAGCCCCCCCCCCCATGCGACTGAGTTTTGGGCGTTACCTCAAGGAGCTAGAACGGTGGTCCGTTTTCCCCCTCGTGGGCACACCTCAGACAAGTTTCTTGCCCTCTCCCTCCGATTTCTCAATTTGTCAAGAATTGGTGCTTTTGCTTACCCTATAAGTGGAAGCTTTGGTTAATCCCCCGCTTCCCATGCAACGGTAGTCCAACCTTTGTTTCCCCTGGGGTGTCAAAGCTTCTCTCTGTACCCTTTTATCCTTATTCTTTTTTCCCATCGAATACTTTCCCTCTTTTGTCACACACTAGTGCGGCCCATACCCTATTCGTGCTTTTCCCTTGGAAGTGTCTTTGAAAGTTTCCATCTCCCTTTGTTTTTCATTGCTTCCCCCATCACCGCGTTTATCTCTCACCTTATTTTACCATTCTATTCCCCTCCGCCGGGTTGTTGTTTTTTTTTTTTATGAGATTCCCTTAATATCCCCCCACCTTTACAGTGAGCTATTTTAGAATCTAAGTCCGTTAGTCTGACTATATCTCTTTGCCATCTTCTCCCGCTTTCTACCACCCGAAATCCTTCTACCCCATTTTTCCCCCCTACGCAGCTCTTTTTTGCCGTGTAACACCCGTCTCTCGTACAAAGCGTTCCTCGGGAAGGAAAGGCCGTCTTCCTTTCACTTTCCTCCCTCTGTCTCACCATCCTGTGCCCCTGTTTCTTCCAAGTTGGTACTGGTCTCGGGGGCCACACCCCACAGTATTTTAGCACGAGAACTCAAACTTTAGCCCGAACTCCCATTTTCATCCGTTCTTTTTCTATTCCTCCCTGACCACATTTCTCTTTTAACACTGACAAGAACAAGGCGATCTTTCGTGACAAAGTTATTCGCCCTACAAATGTCTTGATTTGATAGGTTTTTTCCCTTCAAGATTGGACCTTTCTTCTTTCTGGTTGCGCTGGATCGCTGCGAGACTTCGATGTTTGGTTCTTATTGAAAGATGAGTGATTGTTCCATATTTTTTTTGTTTTTTGCCCCTCCTTTCTGTTGCCTCTTCGTCGTGTCTTTTGAGTCTGATAATTCAGCCCCGTGTACTCCAAGACCGTCTTTTTTTCTCTTCAGTGTAGCAGCCCCCGGTTGTGGATAGTCTTTTGGCTTTTGTTCCTCTCCCTGAGTCGAGTCGACGCGCCCTTATGTTCGGTTCTTTCACCATTCACGAGATTGAGTTTTGCCATTCATGGCATGCCACTTAGCTCTCCCTTCTTTCCTTTACCCCTTTCCGGGTTACTCCATGGTGAATCTCCCTTTTCTTTATGGACTGTCCTTTGGTGGGAGTTTCTGGAGCTGTCGAAAACGGTTTGTTTTAGGTTCGTTCTTCTCAACTTTCTCTTCTGTAAGTTTCTATTTACCTTTTCACTTTCTTTGCGGGCGGTACTGTAAGGACACTAGGAAGAAGCCTCCGCGTACGCCAGCTTTTTCCACCCTAAGATTCACTTCCTTCGTGTCTTCTTTTTTCCATTGCCTGATCTTTCATGCCGTTTTTACGGTTTGGCTGGCTTTCCACGGCCTCAGGGAGTATTTTTTATTTAGTTTTCTTTCAATTAAGTTAGCTTTGTTTGAGTATGTTCCTCCCCTCTTCCTCTGTTCCTCTTTTTTGCCTTCCCATTTTTTTTCACAAATGCAAAGGCTAGGATTTGTGTTTAGTTTTCTGATTTTAGTCTTTTCCTCTTCCTCTCTGGATTCTCTCTTTTTTTTTTTCTCCTGGGACTTTTTCTTTTTCATTCCTCGCCTACAGTTAGGGGGGGGAAGCAGGCAAGAGGCCGACCCCTTCTGCTCAAGGTGGCGTGGAACCCCTTTTCAGAAGTTCCCTATCCATAAAACTGGATTTCGTCACGCGGTAAATCCCGGAAGTCTTTCTCCATAATTAATGTGATAGTAACAGCCCGACCCTTCTCGTCGGTTTTTCCTTCTGAGCTCCCTGCTGAGGGCGCTTTCCGTACTATTAATCAGATTCTCAATTTGTCACCAATGAGATGGGACCATAGGTTTCCTGCATTTGTCCAACGAACATTTTCTCCTTGCCTCCTTTTTTTTTCCCTGGTTTTCTCCTTTAACTAAGTGGACCTTAGCTTTAATACGAATCCGCGTTTCTGTCGCAGCCGACTATTACTTCGTGGAAATTACCAATCTTCTCCTGACTGCGTTTTCCGATTCATCTCCCCCCTATCCCAGGCAATAGTTTCCAGACGGTCCATACGACGACACTAAGGGACGCATTGGCGACTCAAGCAAATAGCACAAATAACTCTCCCTCCGCAACCCCCTCTCCCCCAACTAAGTTTGCCTTTTAGTGACCCTTTCTCTTTTTTTCCCGACTCTCCATCCTTGATTAAACCCTTCGCACTCTTATCGTGATTCCCCTTTTCTCCTAGTTTTCCCTCTCCCCCACCCCAAGACCCTAGTTCCCAGTGATCCCCACCCCCCTCTACTTTTAAGTTTGAAGCTTTGCCTGCGTTTAATAACCGAAGGCTTATCGCTCTCAACAGATGTTGCCTGCCACGGCCCCTTTCTCTTTCTTTCTGCGTCCTCTCTCGGTGGCCCCCAGTATCCCCCTCCTCTCCGTTTTTTCGTAGTTGTATATGCGAACTTTGGCACCCCAAAAAAAGATCACCGATGCACGGCCACAAGGTTCTCCTTTCGCACTCTTTGTTTCGTACTTTCATGAAACAACCCTTCCCTTCCTCCTGCGTGCTTTTCTTTTTATTCGTAGCCCCTAGTTATTTTTTCCCAGTTTACCTCCATGTTCATTTCTCCCCTTCCGTAGCCCCTTTCCTTATCCGTTGTATTTTTTTTTCGGCACTTCCCCCTACACCACTTTGCCAAAAAAATGAGATACAGGAAGGGACTTGGTCGCTGTTTCCACCCCTACTTTGATCAGTTCCCCGTCATGCCCCCTGTCCTTCGCCTAATGGAGTTTTGATCGATACGTTTCCTCCTTAGCTTCCCCCTCCCTCTTTTCCCGTCGTTAACGTCCGTGTCCGGAGAGAACTTGGTTTTCCTTGTTCCGTTGGTTCGTTCTTTCAGAAATACTGCTACCATACTTCCTCTCTGCCATTGACCTTTTCCCTTTATTTTTTTCCCCCTCTAGAACCCTCTTCCCCCTCTCGGGTAAGTGTGTCGCGCCTGCGGACGCGACCGAATCGGTATATCCACTACGTCCCTTCGAGCTTTTTCTACGAGGTTCAAGAGGGCCCCTTCCTATCCCCTCCTTCCTATATGGATGAATAGGAAGTTTCCTTTTTTCATGTGGTTTCTCTAGTTCTTATTCACTTTTAGGTGGAGAAACGCGTTCGTTTGGTTTCCTTCATTTCGGTTGTGCTCCCTTCAGTCATCCGGCTGGCCTGCTTTGATGACGAAACGACTTCCCCTCTTCTCCCCCTTTCTTTCCCCTCTTGTGTAAAGCCGTACCACTAGCAACGTTACTCCCAACCCGTAATAGGTTCGGATATTATCCTGCGAATCGCTCTTTCCTGGTTTCATAGTAATCCCCTCCTTCTGTTTACCTTTTTTGTACTCTCTCTCTCCCCGTAGGCTTTCCCCCTCCCCCCATTCCCCTACTATCTTGACTCTTTTTCTCCCTATGTGCGATTTTTTGACCAACTAGTGTGAAAAATCTCTTTTCACTGAGTGAGTCCGCGTCCGGAGCTGTGACTCTCCTGGTTTTGTCTTTTTTTCAACAAATGAGTACACCTTCCTCTTCATCGACAGTACCCCACGCCTCCGTGATTACT
>Ga0179591_1310026_pt1 | contig 11135 bp, 13 predicted proteins | sample CZOMad2_1_08_16f_FD_182891 | JGI IMG/M metagenome (GOLD analysis project Ga0179591, IMG submission 182891) | Vadose zone soil fungal communities from Angelo Coast Range Reserve, California, USA - CZOMad2_1_08_16fungal (PacBio error correction) | ecosystem: Environmental > Terrestrial > Soil >... | reverse complement strand
TATGGCGCTTGGTTTGCCGCCAGTTATGCTCCGCATTCAAATTTCCCCATAAGGTGCATTTGCCGGCTGGCCAGTACTCCTCTTTTTCCTACACGGTGTTATTTCGGTGGCCTCAATCGCGTTCGTCGGGTTTTCCCCCGGTCGTAATTGATAGGAATGACTGACCTTTGTTCAGGCCATTAGTCCCTATACGTTGGAGAGAGGTGGTTGCGCCCTACGCAGCCTTTACGGAAAGGATCCGCACGTCAGGACTTCCCGCGCCCCTTCTTCCTTCGTGCGAAATTTCCTCTCGGTGACGGTGACGATCGGCTTAACTTATCCGTTTAAACAGCGGCACCAGTGTCGCGCTCTCGGCCTCAACTGATGGTTTCGTACCCACAAATCCCCCCAGATAAGGATCCATTCGGAGTGCGGCATCGAACTCAAGCAAGCTTAAGACCCCGCACCCCCAATTGAACCCCCACCCTGATGCTTTCCCGGCGCCGCTTCTGCGTCTCTATAGATCCTTGTTGGAACGCGGGCAACTACGACGGGAATCAGTTTTTTCAAGCCTTCCCGACCTGGAGTAGCCACGGCCTCGGGCCCCGTTCCTTCTGAGGACGTATGCCCGACTTCTGTATCAGAAGGTTTTAACGCGAGGAATACTCAGTAGGGACACATCACTCCATCTAGTGTCTTCGTAGCGGCGTTCCGGCGTCGAAAGGTACCACTTGAGACGATGGCGCGTTCCCCCTTGCCGACGTCCGGTAATGGGATTTTTTCTCCTGTGACTTACATCTTTTCGTTTCGGATCACGTCGTAACAGATGCGTCCACTTTGCTCGAACGATCGAGTGGCGGGCTTTTCGGTGCCACGTAGCGGTCTTCCGATTCCCGTGCAGCGATTCTGTCCTGTTTTCCTTTTTAGCCCTTCGACCATCGCCCCCCTCTTTCGTCTCCCGTGAAAACCCTGGGCGTCAGAGTCTGGTTGCTTGTCGCTTTCTGTCCCTATAGATTATGACGCCGGAGGGCTGTGTTTCCCCAATCCGGAAAATGCGGCCGAGTTGCCGTCGCCTTCTACTACCCCTTCTGCTCGGTGTGGGTTACAACCCGTTGACGTTCAGCTTCCGGTAACCCGTCCGAGGCGCTTCCCCCGCGGGGATTTACGAGTCCGGACTGCTACTTCCTTTCCCCGGGTCGGTTTGTCACCTGCTATTATTGAGTAATTTTCGCTCCGCTGACCAGATCGCTTCCTCCCCGTCGCGGAAAGTGGTATTCTGTCCTGGTTTTTCCGTGAACCACCCCACTGCGTTCTTTTGGTACGGACGACTTTTGAAAATTCCCCGCCGAACTGGGTATACTCGGTGTTGATGCAAAACGGCGATCGTTGTGTGAGAAGTTGCGCGATTCGCTCGCCGCTCAGCGATCTGGCCATGATCGCCGTTATCCTGGCGCCGCGACGGCAGCATATGGGGTGCGGGGGGTTTGTGGGTGGTTGGTTTCGATGCGCGTTTCTCCGGGCCCACCCACACGATCGGCCCTCGGGCATTCCCTCCGAACCGCGGCCATTTATTTCACCCCAACTGACTTGTGGTTTTGGGGGGCAAGACGGGCCGGTTTCAACCGGCCCCTTCTTTCACTGCATATAGTCAATGTGTAGCCTTCAGGTGCCCGTACTATTGTCAATAAGGGATCCTTTTTCCTGGTTTTAAACCCCTTATGTCGTACCACGAGACCTTTGTCCTAGGCCTTCCTTTCGATGCCCTCCAGGTCGCTCCCTCTTCCTCCTACCCTTGTTTGGTTGTGTGCCTCAGTTCGAATGTTTTCTGCCCTTCCAGACGAGGAATTCTGTAAGACATAGTGGTTATTTGCCTCGTCTCGACCGATGATCAAAAGGCAAAAGAAGGCCCATGAAGGCCTAAAACTTGAAAGGATAGTTTCCTCCTTTTCCCCGGTGGAAACCTGCCACGTCTTCATGTTTATAGGAATTAGAGTGCCCGGTCCCGGTTGTATTCTGCCCCAATGGGAGCCTTTGTTTCGGATTTCCTTTGGGGTATATATCACCGCTAGAAACCCCCTCCTTTTAAAACCCTTCTAATCTGAGATGAGTTCGACTCCACGTGGACCATTGACATCCGAAGCCCGGATTTAAAAGATCCCAGATATGCCCACACATAACAAATAAGAGATTTCAAGGTCATCCTCCAATACCACCAATCCAAGCTAGTTGTTAATAGCCTAGGGACCACCACTCCCACATACAAAAAGAACACCGTGGGCCCACTACCACACTGACACCCCGCCTACGCCCCCTCGGCCTCCCTCTCCAATTTTCCTCTAGCTATCTGAGTAATCGATTATACTTTCGGTGTGTCCGCTCACTCATATGTGACGTACCGCTCGAAACTTTGGGCTTTTAACAGTCTGGGGTTTTTTTTCGTGGCTTTTCGGCGGGAGAGTCCGGTTTTTTTTCTGGGTGGTGTACGGGTACATTCTTTCAACTTGTTTTCTTTGAAATCACCATCACCTTCTTGGCTCCCCCCTGACCATGAATGCCTGCCCATTCCGTCGCCGATCGGTACGAGTGGCCGTTAGTTAACTGCAGCTACGGACGGTGCAATCAGCTCGAAGGAGTTCCGAGCTTTTGGCAATCACCGAGGACCGGCCTGATAGTTTATCGTACCCAATCGCGATTTGGTTCCTTCCTTATTTTCCGTCGGCGCGTGTTTTTTTTCCACAAGGAGCCATAGATTCACCCCTTCGCCGGCCCTTTACCGCGCTTCTTCAGGCAACGACAGCAGTCCATCATGACTATTTTTCTTTTTCATACGCCAGCGGGGTACGTCGGATCGGACCCCCGGAGACTGCCTGCGTTCCAGTTCACAGTCAGCGGCATGATCCAAAGGAGGACGTGCCCGGACTGATGGATAAATTCTCACTTTTAGACTCCGAAGACGACGAATAGACTCGGACGACAACGTTTCCGGGGGACCTTCGTATCTTCCCGACTTTTTTCTTCCCGATTCCCTCCACGGCGCGTCCGCGGGCAATTTCCGGGCCCTTTCCTTGCCGAACGTTGGCGACGGCTTGTGTAGGACGATGGGTCTGTTTCTTTGCGTTGAGGGCGTACCGTCCCGCCGGTAGAATCGCAACCCGGAAGGAATTTTTGGCGCGCTTGCTTTTTTCTCGGGGGGTCGAAGGCTTGGGGTTATATAGGTCTCTTTTAAACGGGAGTTCAGTTATTGCCTGCCTTTCCCTGGACCTCCCAACCTATCTGGAATCGTTTTGGGGGAGGAGTGGCCCATCATTTTCGAAAGCGCTACCCAAGGTGACGCTGCCGTCGCGATTTACTCGTAAGAGGAGCGATTTGACAGCCAGCATCGTTTCCTTTGTTCCATACGCCTTGCAGGCCATCTCTTCTATCCTGACGTCAGCGTCTCTTCTATGCGCAACTCGTCAGCTTGGACTCGTCCAACGATCTTGGCCCACTTCTTCCTGAACATCAGGTTCAGCCTCTAGATCGTGGCAAACCTCTTTCTTAGTCACATCTTTATCCCCCCTTCCCCCCGTCGGAGAGCTGAGTTGCCACGCGCTAAACCCCCTCATGAGCGCGAACTTGATGAAATACTGCGGATCTTTACGTCCTTTTTTCAATTACCCTCCGCGCCACCTCATCTCGTTTTGTTGTTCTCAGGATTCTTTAGGAGTGCTTGAAGCAATAAGGGTGGGACCCTCCTCAATCGTGCATTTATGTGCCTTGTCATCCCCCCCCGACTGTTCGGCCCCGTTTGTTACTTTTTGATGAAAGGACCCTCCATACTCCCTTTGAAGAGCCGGGGAATCTACTAGCTGACCTGAGGCTTTTTCCGGCCTTCTAGCTTGCCTTCCCGAGAGACGGCGCGGTTTTCTCCTCGCCGCAGCTTGTCAAAACTCCCTCACCCTCTAGAGAGTGCCTTTCCTTTTCCATAATAGTGCCCCTAGGGAATGGGACGGTGACAAACTCGCCCTTTTACGCGATTGATCGAGGATCGCAGACACCCTCGCCTTTTCATTCAACTGATGGTGCGCAACCCCCAAAGCGAACCCCTCCCCGATAAGGATCACATTTCCCCCCACGGCGACGTTCCCTTCAAGACTCCAAGCTTTCTAAAGTGGAAAACTCTCAATTCCCCAATCCTTTTTCCAAAACCTTAGCGGCTCCGCTCCCTTTTCCCTGCCGTTTTCCCTTCGTACGACGGCTTGAAACGTTACGGTACGCTCATCGCTTGCCCCAGGCGGAAGCAAGAGAATGCCCTACGAAAAGACGGACATCGTAGAAAGTGCCTGCCGGGCGGCAAATTTCGGCCTCGGGCCGATCACTTTTTACTGAAGAAGGGCAGGCCCGCGCGCCTGGATGCTTTGCCTAGTGATATCACCGTAGGGCCCCACTTTTTATGCTCACCAGGCTCTCTGTCTCCGAATAGCGTGAGGCAGGTTAGAGGACGTACAAGAGACGCTTTCTCCCCCTGTTAGATCACATGGCGCACACGCCGCCGATCCGCCCGTTGGAAAGCCTGGGACCTTCACGACTGTTCTCCAACCGTCCCCTTGTTTGTCTAAGTTTCCAGCGCAGGCTGCTGCAACGGGGGGTTTGTGGGGGTTCCCCTGGGGGGGGGGGTTGGGTTGGGGGGGGTTGAAGGAGCTTTTGGTATTCTCCGCGTCTCTATGAATGAATTCTCACGATGTCTTTTTTTGAACGAGCCGCCTCGAATGCCCGTCAGATGGCCGCGATTGGCCGTTACGATCCAAAATGAGGGTCCGTAGCGTCGGGGTGGTTTTTCGAGAACGACGGTACTCCCCCCCTAGTATTGACCATCGCGTATCGCTTCTGTGGACCCAGAACCCCCCCCTCTTGAGCTTTCTAGCGACTAACTTTCCCTTCTTAGTTTATTGGGAAGATTCAAGTGTTGGTAGGTCGCGCCTAACGTTTCCCTCCTACGTCACAAGTCCGTCCTCCCCCCCGACCGCTTTGATCCACTTGCCCTCAGTGTTAGGCCCGGTCGCGGTCACCTTTCTATTGAGTGCTTCTTGTCGTCGCGTCGCACTACGGCGTATCCCCCCCCTGGTCTCGTCCCCCGCCCCCCCCGTCGCGTAGGCGGGGGTTTTGGGACAGTGATCCACCCCATTTCGTGTTCGGGTTGGCATAAGTGTCTTTTCCACCTCAGTGCTTAAATCTGAGTCCGTTCACTTTTTGACCCTATCGCGGAGTTAATGGCCCAGCGTGTCGCGGGGGAACTTTTCTACAGTTTCTGGCATGAGAGCCGAATAATTTTGCGCTCTTAACTTGGAATATTGGTGTGTCTCGGGGTGCGATCGCTTTCGAGGATTCCACACGAAACGTACCCCCCCCTTGACTCTCCGAAACTTTTTTCTTGTCCACCCAGACCAGGGCAGACGGGGGTTTTAACCACTGCCCTCGTTCTGAACTGCCTAAATGTCAATGTTTAAGGACGTAATTCTTGGCCATGGACACTTTGCTCATGGCAGGAATACACCAATCATGTTTCACGCGACCGTAAGTTGGCATGGTTACTCCCCGCGCCGTCCTAGTTCTCCTCCTTGTCGAGATCCCGGCGTTACTCTTAAAAGCCCAACCTTTTCCTCCGACTTTTTTCTTCCAATGAGTTATCTGCCGCGTGACCGATGAACCCCCCGACGACTTGTAAGGCTGTAAATTGACAGGTAGCAGAACCCGACGGGGCGGTTACACTGCGTTGCTTTATCCTTTCATTAAATCCTGCCCGGTTTCGTATTAGAGTCCAATGGCGACGTCTTTTTGTTCGGTTTACATCACGTTTGTTGCATAGAAACCGACCCATTCTGAAGAGCCGCAGCCCATGATGCACGCTCTCCGCCAGCCAGGTGGGGACATTCCCGAGCGACCGCAATTATCACCCTCGCTAGTTAAAACGTGGCAAGCTGCTCATAATTCCCCTTTTTTCGTCCAGTTTCTCCGTTCGTCTTTGACAACCCCTCAACGCCCGTCTTCACAGACCCCCGCATACCCTTGGGTTTTTCCTCTTTCTCTTCTTCGTCCGATTTCGCCGCGTGTCTGTTCAAAAGTAAAATCTCATGTGACGATTAACAGCTTCTTAGTCTCCGAATCTTCCGGCGGTTCGCAGCCTTTATGGTGTTTACGTCGTGGTAGTCTAACGGGTCTTGCGAAACCGAGCTTCCACTGGTTCTTTTTGCCTGTGCCTTCCGCCGATGGCGGCGCGATGCCCGGGCATTACTTGTTTGGTCCCCAGTAGCTCCTGAGGAAAAGCTTTTAAGCGTTACTTTTTCTTGATTCGGTGATCGACCTTCAACCATTTCGTCGACCGACCCGATCTTTATTTTTAGGTTCTACCCGGGCAGTTCCGTCGGCGCTTCGTTCCCTTACCCTTCGCTTATCGCAGGATCTCGTACCGCCTCCGTTTGACAGTGTTACTCCCGCAGCTTCGCCTTCTTACGTTGCGAACGCATGGACTCAAGTTGACGGCGCTTATTAGAAAACGGCCCTATATTCCTTGTCCATTCTTTGTTTCTTCCTGGGCTTCCGTTTTTTTCTCCCCCCCCCTTCGGCGCCCTTCGGATCTCAAGCTGACATGGTCTAGAAGGTTTCTTCCTTCGGACGACACGATTTTTTCTTTGTTCTTGATTTCGACGATTTCATCGAGTAGCTCCCACGGCGCGACGGCTCGTGTAGGCATACTTAATCAGCCCCCCTACGTTCGTGCGAGTGACGCCGTCGTTCCTCGGGGTATCGTTGTCCAGAGAGTTTACGGAGTTACTTTTTTCCGCTGTCCCAGCCGGTAGTATCAGCGCTCAATGCGAAGGGAGGGGCCCGTTGGAAGCGCCTATCTGGTGAGTGTGCTCATTGGTGAACTGGTCCCCTTTTCTCTAGCAGTTTCGTCTGTCGCCGTTCCCTGTTAATGACTTACGCGTTGATTTGGGCTTGCTGCGACCCCCTACGCCGAGCATAGGCGCCCCACTTCTGAGGGCTTCGGTAACGCGTTAAGCTTGCTTCTAACCTTTTTCATGCTGATCCGAGCAAGGAGTGTCATCCGAAGTGATATTTTGCGCTTCTCGCTTTCATCGCTGGCCCTGGCGAGGCTTTTTCTGTCAACCGTCCGCTCGCCAATCGAGAATGGAAACACCATATGCCTGAACCCGCCTCAGGTCAGCCATCCTCACGGTCCCTTTCTGTCCCGTTTCCCTCGTTTATTTTTCCCAGTCACCCCCTTGTATACTGTTGAGAGGAGTACCCATGCTAACCCTCCAGGAAGGAGCACTTTTTCGTTGGAAGTCACCGATGGGTTCCAACCCTCCCGCGCCCCTCTATATTTTCTACTCTCATTTTTTGAGAGAGATTATGGCGATGGTAATTGCCGCCAAGGGCGGACGTACCCGACCATTCCAGTTCCCCCTTCCTTCAACAGGTTTGCGCTCTCTTTCTTGGTATTTGTCGATTCAAGTACTCCTCCGACGTTTGTTTTTAGGGACCTCAATCCGTTCCTTCGTTGCTTTGTGACCCTCTCTCTATTTTTTAGCTGACCTGTCATGTTCAGGCATTATTTTCTCATTCCGATTGGATGTTACGGTCGCCAAGATCGCGCGCCATACGAACAGCGATCGCTTCAGTGAACGCCCCTGGCTGCAAGGCTCCTGATTATGCAAATCCTCCTCGGACGGCATGACCCGGTGGCGTAGTACTGGCCTAGATTATCGCGGACCCGAGAGGGCACAAGTTGTAACGATCTGGTCAACTGGTGCGAATCCACAAGTTTCCAATCAGCTACACTTTGTTAACCACGGAATATTTACTCCCGTAATATTATTTTGACCCTATCCCACCAACAGATTTTCGAAACACCACTGATAGGCGGCCTCCTAGAGACCCTTTACTGACGGTTACGCGCTCATCCCCGACTTTTCACTAGACGGTACGCCGCATAGATGTTTCCGTAGAAGCAAGTAACGCGGCTTAACAACGGTCGGACGTTTTCCTATTATGCTATGACCCCCCGTCAAGTTTCGTGCCGACTGATTTGAAGTTATCACAGTCTGCCCACTGACCCTCCGTGTTCTAAAAAGTATCTTTTTTGTCCGGGCTCCTTTGGTGGCGTGTTTAAATCTCAACATGTTCGAACTTCTCCCCCGACGTCCGCTTCCGGATCTCAACGTCTGTGGCTGAGAGTCCTTTTTTTCTAGTCCCTTCTACCCGTTCGTCCCTTTTTTTGAGCCAAATGAATGGCTCCTTTTGATGCGCGTTGCCCCACGCCCCGTGATTTCCGGTCTCTTACGCTGAATTGCCCTCCTCCCCGACAGTTGTTTTCCCTGCCTACGACATCTTTCGAACACCTCCTTCTCTGAGAGGAGAGAACCCCATACTGGGCGGTCGAGTAGGTTGTATATTGTGCGCCCGGGTACGCGACTTACCCCATTGTTAGCTGATAGCTTGACCCCCCCATTCCAAATTATCGGTCGTGCGCCTTCCGGGACTTTCGTTGGGCTTGACCCTTTGTGGAAGCTCCTAGTGGGACGTGCGCAGACCCCTGTGGACGAAGCTTTACCCAACCCCTCCCTCAGTTCCGTCCCTCTATGACGTCGCACGACCCTTCCCGAACGGGAGGTGACGGTAGTCACTTTTATTGGAAGGGTGATCCGTCCCGTTTCGGAAAGCGGATCGACCCCTTCGCCCGGAACACTGGTTAGCATCCTTTCGGTGTCGAGAGGGCGCTGAGACTCACCCCCTTTTCTCAGTGTAGTTGGTAAACTGACTCAGAGTTTTAAAATGGAAGGGGGATGGTTATGAGAGAGGAATTCTTTCCCATTTGACAGATCGCTGAGGGTTGTGGTAGAATTCGGGAATTCTAGTAGGGTTCACAAGACTCACACTCTTCTGCCATGAGCGCAGTGAACATGGCGCCTCAGCAAAGAACTCGCCTGACCGGAGTTTTCGATCGCGCTCGCGACTCTCCAACCCAACAACACTCTCCTCCATACCATACCTGATTTGGGTTTTTTCCCTTTTACCTTCCTACAGGCCCTTTCCGGGCAGGTTCAACTTCCCCGTCGGGGTTGATAATGTAAGGTTCCTCCTTACTTCCTTCTTCTTCCTTTTGCCTCTCACGATCACGCGGTCTGCAAACCAATCATTGTCTGCACGGCACCTGAGAGTTGGCATTTCCGGTCCCTTAAGAGACCCCGTTTCTATTATATTTTCATCTCCGCTTTTTTTTTCGACCGACTTACGCAGGCATAGCCCTCCAACTTCTCAGATCTTGTACGACGCTGGGGTTAGGTCTGTCGTTCACATCATTGATCCGCCATCTAGTTCCGCCTCAACTGTAGGGCCACACTGTTTATAGGCGTCCCGTCGGCGTGTTACAACCTGCCCGCTGTTGGAATTCAGCCCGGCCCTTAGGTAGAGCAATCCCGTTTTTCTTACTTTTGTCTTGTACATCTCGCATCTCTGCGCTCCCACCCCCGGCCCCCCGCTGATTCCGTGGTTCCGACGCTTTGCCTTTGAGTCCTGCCAGCCATTTCTGGAGCCCCCCCGATTCGTACGCCCCCATTCTCCACCCCTTCCTCTATCCTCTCAACGTTGAGCAGCGGTCCGTCAGCTTAATAGTCACATTTCCGGACCTGGCCCCTTCCTTCTTAGGGACCACCACCCCCTTAGTGGTGGTCGTCAATCCCCAAGACCCCGCTACGACACCGGCCAGACCTGTGACACTTTTTCCTTCCAGGAGTCAGAGCTATAGGTCCTTTGTTCCAAAGTAATTCAACCCCCCCCTTCAATGTGACGACCTGGCCAAGGGCATCCCGTGCAGGCAGGTCGGAATCGTCATAGGCTCTCGTGGAGAATGGGGTGTTACGGAGTTTACTCCACTTTTCATCGCCGACCTCCCAACAGGATGGAGGCTCTTCCCCAGCATGTGAAGTGCTCCACTTAGTCCCCTTCCGCTTAAGGCCTAACGCGGCCCCCTTGATTTGCGACAGCAGCCCCAGGACTGCTGGCATTAGAAGGTAAGTCGTGTCTCACCTCTTCAACCCCACTCGACTCCCGGCTTCCCGGTTCCGGTCCCGAGCCAATCGGTTGGCCCGGGCAAGTTCCTTCGTTGTTCGCAAAACTGACTTGACTCCCCCTCCTTTCATTAGCTACCTCGGACGTGGGCCCCCCCCCGCCCCCGCCACTACTCCTCTCGTTGCCTTCCACGGAATGGACGCCTCGCGGTACGGTATTGAGAACCATTGTGATAATGTCCCCCCTAATGTCTTCTGATCCAAACTGACTTCGACGTCGCGCCGTCGGCCCATGCTGGGATATTCAGGGACCTGGTCACTCAGGAATGTTGCAAGCTAGACTCGGCCGAGCCTGTTGGAGAATTCCGGCTATTTCACTCCTTTTTAACTTCCCCCCGATTTTTCCCACGGCGCGCTTGGGTTCTTTTAACTTTCATCATCTGCAACGTATTTCCCGGGTCTGTTGGAGAAGGGTTTCTGACGATGGGAGTACCATGATTGCAGCGTCCCCTGTTCTTCGTCTTCACCCTTTCACCCGGTCGTAACGCGTAAACCGGAGAAGCGGTTTTGAGCGGGTAACTCATGTGGGGTGCGCTTTTTTATGCTTTTACCATCCTCTGAGTTTCTTGATTCCGTCGCCGTTACCTTGTCCTGGAGCTTATCTGGAGTTGTTCGTGGGTTTGTGAGACCCTTTCGGCCGAATGGGTTGGTCCGCCGGGAGGTGCCGTTGCTTTCGTCCTTTTCATCCTCGCGTTACCTAGATGTCCCCCCCTCTTATGCGAGGAAGGCTTGTCCATCTCGCAGGTTTTTGCGCTATTCCTGAAGTCAGGCTTACCTTTCGGATGAGCAAGCTGCTGGCGAGGCTTTACAACCCCTCTTTCCGTCTACAGTCTTTTAACTTACCCTGTGAACTTTTCTTTTTCACTAGAACTTTAGAGGTCTTCAAACCGCGAGGCAATCGATTGCGTCTTTCACCGACACCCCACCCGGTCTAACGTCCGAGAGTACTTGTGCTGCGGCAATACAAGTGCTCGTACAAAACCTTCATGTCTCCCTCGTCTTTTTTTTTAAGTCCTATTCTTTGCCCCTTCCCCTTCGTCCTCCCAA